>Ga0224512_10005761_pt1 | contig 10100 bp, 11 predicted proteins | sample SF_May12_sed_USG_4_FD_169103 | JGI IMG/M metagenome (GOLD analysis project Ga0224512, IMG submission 169103) | Sediment microbial communities from San Francisco Bay, California, United States - SF_May12_sed_USGS_13 | ecosystem: Environmental > Aquatic > Marine > Sediment | place: USA...
CGTATCGCCTCCCAGACCAAGGCAATTACCAGTGTGGCGGTCCTGTCGCTCGTGGAAGAGGGCACCATTGACCTCAACGATCCAGTGAGTCGCTATATCCCTTCCTTTGCCACGACGACGGTGGCGGTGCGCCACGATACCGGCGTCACGTTCGTCGCGGCCACGCGTCCAATCACCATTCGGGATCTACTCACGCATACGGCTGGCATCTCCTACGGAACGGAGAGTGACGTCGCCCAGCTGTACCAAGCGAAGGGGCTGGGGCCCGCCGCGGGCTTCGGGTGGTACACGGCGGACAAAGATGAACCGATCTGCCAGACCATGGAACGACTGGGGTCGTTACCGTTCGTGGCCCAACCTGGCGAGGAGTGGGTGTACGGCTACAGCACCGACGTCCTCGGGTGTGTCATCGAACGCGCTTCTGGAGTAGGGTTGGATGAGTTGGTTCGGACTCGCATCACCAAGCCGCTCGACATGAGGGATACCCATTTCTTTCTGCCAGCCGATCAGAGGGATCGGCTGGCCGCAGTGTACGCCAGCACGAGCGAAGGCCGCTTCGCGCGGGCTCCTGACGGTCCAAGAGGCCAGGGCCGGTATGTCGACGGCCCGCGCCGCAGCTTTGCAGGCGGAGCCGGGCTCCTCTCGACCGCGCACGACTACGCCCGATTCCTCGAAATGATTCGGAACGGTGGAGCCCTGAACGGCGTCCGCGTCCTGGCGCCACGGACCGTGAGGCTCATGACAACGAATCAAGTCGGGACCCTGTATTCGTCGTCGGGCCTCGGGTTCGGGCTGGGTTTCGAGACCACGGATCGGTTTGGTGCCAATGGAATGGACTCCGAGGGCGCGTTTGGGTGGGGAGGGGCGTACGGCACGAGGTATCGAGTCGACCCCGAGGCTCGGCTCGTCATGGTCTTGATGATCCAGCTTCTGCCCAACGCGACGGACATCAGACAGAAGTTCCACACCCTGGTGTATCAGGCGCTCGTGGAGACACCGAACAGATGAGGGTTCCGCCATAGCCCAGGAAGCCCAACAACCAGGGGCGGCCAGCGGAAGGCGATGACGAACCCGGGCTCAGGCCGCACCGAGGATGTAGATCGCCCACGGCGCCACCGACGTCTCGCTGCCCCATCCGATCCCCTCCTCGCCGGTGGCCAGCGGCCGCTCCACCACCAGCACCTCGAACCCCGCCTCGGTGTACACCGCCAGGTAGTCGGCGTGCGACCATAGGACGTCCTCGACCGGCCGCCCGTCGGAGTAATCCTTGGTGCGGATGCGGACGATGTCGCCCGAGCGCGCCACCCGGTTCTCGGGATAGTCCTTCGTGGTGAAAGTCGCCCACTCGTGGACGTACATCTCGGGAGTCGAGACGATGTTCACCATCACGCCCTCTGCCGAGAGCAGCCCCCGTAGGCCACTGAACAGGCGCACTCTGCGCTCGTGAGTGGGGATGTTGTCGAAGGTAAAGGCCGAGAGGACCAGGTCGAAGCCACCGGCCGGGAGTGCCGTGAAGTCCCCGTCGGCGATGACGCGGTAATCGCCTGCCGGGTGGCGCCTCCGCGCGATGGCCACCATCTCGGCGGAGATGTCGAGGCCCACCGTGGCGAATCCGTGTTGCTGCAGAAACCGGGTCGAGCGCCCGGTGCCGCATCCAAAGTCCACAGCCCGTTTCCCGGAGACGTGATCGCGGAGGAGGCGCGGCACGTCGCGAAAGGCCAGGTGGTAGGTACCGCCGAACTCCAGTTCGTCATACGCGGCTGCGCGCCGGGGGTCCTCGTAGGTGTTGGAGAACTCCATGGCCGATCTCCTAAGTGGTGAGGCGGACCGTACGCGTGGGCTCACACGACGCCCGTCTTGGTGCCGTCGACTTCGTGGTTCAAAGATGACGCATCGAGCCGAGAAGACCAGTTACCCTGGCATGCATTGGAGCGCTGGCCTGGGCAGCATTTGCAGAAGCCCGGGGCGCGCGGGGTTCGAATGGACAAGAGGCTCGGAGGGACCTTGCCCGCCGAGCCCCAATCCCTTCCAAACTGCTCCTGCTCTAGTTCGTGCGCACCTGGAAGTTGCCCTGAGTGACCTGAATCCACTCCAGCTCACCCGGCGCCTCGCCAGTCTCACAGAACTGCCGACCCACCTCGGGCGGGGCGTTCCTGAATGCCAGAATTTCGGTCACCTCGTCATCGGCCGCCGCCTGGCCCTGTCCGTTGTCCACGAACTCCATGGCGAAGGCTGTCCCCACCTGGAAGGTAGTGAACTTGGCCTGCTCCACGATTCCGGAGATGCGGCCCGTCTTCCCGTCCGGGAGGATCGTCAGGCAATCGATGTTCCCATGCAGGATGGTCCCGCCTACCACGATCTGCCACTCGCCGGACACGCTCCCGTCCTGGTACTCCCGTCCGGTGAACGTCAGGCGCCGGAGCGACAAACCGGGCGGCAGGCCCTGGTCCACGAAAGGCTGAAACGGGAAGTGGGCATTCCCCGTCACCGATCCGGTGATGCCGGCGCCGACGCTCAGGGCCGCTGTACTGGCAACATCGGGTCCGGCCAGCGTGTCGCCGGCCGGCATTTCGCTGCAGGCCGCGAGCACCATAACGGCCAGTCCCATAACGAGCTTCTCCCTCATGGTAATCCTCCTTGTGATACGAGAGACGAAATATCAAATAACTCACATACATAGGCTATAGACGGCTAGAGCCTATTTATTTACACATCAACTTGATATAATGACTTACTATAGACGGTTTCCAACTGAAACTAGCACCTTGCAAAGTGAGGAAAATGGGCGTGATTACCTCATCCTCTTCCGTTCCAGGGGGTATGTGATGCAGGATGCCGTGGATCAGCAGATTCTACGGGCGCTCATGGAGGACGGCCGGATCACCTGGCGGGAGCTGGCAGTCCAGATCGGCCTCTCCCCCCCGTCGACCGCTGAGCGGGTCCGAAAGCTCGAAGAGGCCGGAGTAATCGACCGGTACGTGGCACTGGTGAACCCGCGATTGTTGGGCTACACCCTGCTCGCGTTCGTCTCGATGTCCGTGACCGACCCGAGCTATTACGACCAGGTCATGCAGTGGGTGGCGGAAGCGCAAGAAATCCAGGAGTGCCACATCGTCGCCGGTGAGCACGATTATCTCCTGAAGGTGCGCTGCCGCGACTCGGCGCACCTCGAGAAGTTCCTCCGAGAGGAGGTTGGTTCGCTCGCGGGGGTTTCCCGCACCATGACCACGGTCGCGCTCTTGACCACGAAGGAGACGACATCGGTCCCCTTGCGACCGGCCAAGGGCACCGTTGGTTTGTGAGAGGGCGAAAGGCCGAGGGCCCGCTGCCGTAATACCCGCGCCGCATGGCCACGTGCAAACGAGTGGCTGCAGAGTCGAACCCTCAACCAGGGCGAGTTGAACCGTGAAGACACTCAACCCCTATGTGATGTTCTCCGGCAATTGCCGCGAAGCACTGACATTCTATCAGGAATGCCTTGGCGGCGAGATTACGTCGATCCAGACCTATGCAGACTCGCCACTCGGTGTGTCCGACGAACATGGACAAAGAATCTTCAACGCCGTATTCCGCGCCGAGGATCTGCTTCTCAGGGCATCCGACGACATGCCAACCCATCCGGTAATCAGAGGAAGTAACTTCGCCTTGTTCGTCGCGTTCTCGGACAAGGAAGAACAGCAACGGACCTTTGCCGCGCTCTCGAAGGGCGGGAAGATCTCCTTCCCGCTAGCCAACGGGTTCGGCATGCTGACCGACAAGTTTGGCATTCAGTGGATGCTGGCGCTCGAGGACAGCTAGCCTAGCGTTCACCCGCTACAGGTGGTGGCCAGACTCAGCGGAGGGACATGGGCGAACCGGTTGTCGTTGGATTCGGTGTTCTGGCCGTCGTCGGCCTCGCCCTCTTCCTGCTGGGCGCCGTGCGGCGTGTCGGCAATCTCATGGTGGCCGGGTCAGCCATCCTGCTCGCCATTAGCGGAGCGTGGATACTGGGCCCGGCCGGAACCATGGTGGGACTGCTGGCTTTTGGGTTCCTGAGACGCGGCCCCCGCTCGTGAGCTTCGCTCCTACCTGAAGTGAGCGGGGGCCGGGCGGTTGTCTCAGGCGGGTTGTCTGCTACTGCAAGTTGGTCATCACGTTCTCCCACGCCTCGCTCAGCACGGGATATTCCGCCAGCTTCATCATCTGGGATGCCACGTTGCTCTGAAATTCTCGTCCCTCTTCGCCATACTTCTTGGCGATCTCCTGCATTTCCTCCATGCTCGGCTGGGGCAGTTTCTTGACCTGCGCAATGACATCGGCCATGCGAGTTCCCAGTGCCTCGATCTCCGAGGCCGCCTTCTCGGCCGATGCCTGGTCCTTGACTCCCTCGAGCACGTCGACCATCTCCTCCATGATCTCGGCCTGCGCCTTCATGCCATCCTCGTAAGAGCTGATCCCGCCGCCGCCACACGAGACACATAACACGCCTACAACCGCTGCCATCAAAACTCGCCGCATCTTCAATACTCCTTAATTGGTAAGGTTGCAGTTTACCGTCGTCGATCGGGATGGGCAACATGGACCCCATGCCGAGGCAACTCTTGCCTTAGCCGTGGAAAGCCGTTGATTGAGCTGAGGCGGCTGGCTACCGCTTCAACCTCCTCACTCAACTGCAAGCGTCCTTGGGGAGAGTAACCATGCAAACAGACAGGCTCCTGATCCTGACCGTGTGCCTGCTCCTCGCGTGCAAGGGTACTCCGGGCAGCTCCGTTGCCGACCACAAGGCCCTTGCCGAGCGGTTCTTCCGCGGCGTTTACGGCTGCGAGCCGTCGGTCGTGGCGGAGCTCGGCACAGAGAACGTATTCATCACCTACCCGATTATCGAGGAATTGTTCGGCACTCCTGCCCTTCGTGGTCGCGACAAGGTCGAACAATTCGCCACGGGATTCTGTAACCGGTGGAAGGACGCCGAGGTCACTATTCACGAGGCGGTTGCCGAAGGCGACCGGGTGGTGCTGGTGTGGGAGTTCGCGGCGCGGAACGTCGCATCTGGCGAACGTCGGAGCTGGGGCGGCATCAGCCTGTTCCGGTTCGACAGCGCGGGAAGGATCGTTGCGGAGATCGGCGAAGAGAGTGAGCCCGGTCCAATTGGCCGCTTGGCACGTTCACCCGCCGCCGGAGGGCAACAATAGATGCGCAGGAGATGTATCTCGTCGAGAAGTGGTACGCTGAGTGTGCGCCAGAACTGAGCGGTTAGAACGGCATGCTCAACGACGTAGCAGCGATGTTCCGGCGCCAACAGGAGCGAGGCGCCTTTCCCGGCGGCCAGATCGTCGTGCGTCAGCACGGCAAGGAGTTGCTGAACGTCTCGGTGGGGATCGCCCGCGGTCTCCGATCCGAAGAGGGAACTCCGGTTCCGGTTAACGAGACAACGCCGTTCCAGGTCATGTCCACGTCGAAGCCGCTGGTCGCGTTTTCGGTCGCAGTCCTGGAGGATCGTGGACTGGTAGACGTCAATCTCCCCGTCGCATACTACATCCCAGATTTTGCGCGCGAGGGTAAGGGCACCATCACCGTCCTCGACGTGCTGACCCATCGAAGCGGGATCCTCGTGCCTCAACTCTGGGACTCCCCAGAGGTGTGGCCCGATTGGGAGCGGGTCCAACGTGAGCTCTGGAATACCAAGCCGCGGTACCGCAGGGGCACGCCGGCTTATCATCCGTGGGAGTTCGGCTGGATCCTCGGCGAACTCGTCCGTCGGGTGGTCGGCAAGCCACTGAACCAGTTTCTGGAAGAACTCTTGCCGCAGCAACTGCACGCTCTACGACTCTGCATCAGTGCCGACACCGTTCCCCTCGTGGCCCGGACCTACTGGCTCGGCCCCAAGCGCCTCCGGCTGGGTAGCCACGATGTCGCCGCCGGGTTTGAAGAGCGGATGAATGCGCCATCCACCATGACCAGCCTGGTTCCAGGTGCGTCCGGCATCACCACGGCCTCCGCCCTCGCCCTGTTTTACGAGATGATCCTGGCCGGAGGGGTTACGGCGGACGGCGCTCGCCTCATCAGGTCGGAAGTTCTCGATCGCTATATCACCCGGAACGTGGCCGGATTCGATCGGGTACTTCGGTCGTATCTCATCCTCGGCAGGGGCTTCCTGCTCGGCTGGCTGGGACCTCATCCCTACGGCTGGTGGGACACACGACAGTGCGTCGGCCACGGAGGCGGCTTCTGCACTGTGGCGTTCGGAGATCGCCAAACCGGCGCGGCCATCGCGATGGTGACCAATGGCAACAAGGGGTTCGGAGACGTCCTACGGCGGTTCGCTCCGCTCAGCAGCGCGATTCGGAAATCAGTGCGCTGACTGACAGAGACCCGGCGCACACGGTGATGTGCGGGACCCCGGTTACCGCTTCGACATCATCTTCCCTGCACCACCTCGGCTCTTCCCCGCAAGACTGTTGGACCTACGCTCACCCGGTCTGAAAGTGTTTCCAAAAGCTCGGACGCCGGCGGGCCACGTGCCCCCGCAGGGAGGATCAGATGCCAAATGGACAAGACCCACCATCCGGACGACGTGCCATCACGCTCACGCCGGTGGCGCGGCGGAAGTGCTGCGGTTCCTGCGGACGGTGACCTGAGGCCTCTGGCGAGAGGGATCGGACGCTGGACGGGGCGAACGACGACCCGCTGAGTGGCGGGTCTTCATTCGCCGTACTGCAATGCATTCCCATCCTACACGGGCACGAGCACCGCATACCCTGGCGGAGCCACTTCAGCCGCTGCAGACGACCGAGAACGTCGTCTGGGCGGTTTGGCTGGCTGCGACATCAACCCAGCGCGGATTGGGGTCGATCACTTCGCAGTTGTTGGCGACGCCCGTCAGCAGCACCATGTGCTGGCCCGGATTGATATCTGGCAGGGTGACGCTCTCGTCTACCCCGATATCCGCGAAGCAGCCGCAGTTGAGCGAGGCGGTGTAGCCATCGGCGTCGATGCCTTCACCCGTCGTTACGGTGGTGACCTGGATCGATCCTGCGGGGCCTGTCCCGCTATGCCCAGGGGTGTATGGAGTGTCCTCGCACGCGGTCAGGAATAGGAGAGCCGCGATCCCCAGCGCGGGAAGCAGGGTTAGCCGTTTCATCGGATCATCCCCCTTGCCGACGGAGTGGAGTAGAGTGAGCCGCATGCGTGCCATCAGCTTTCCACGCCGCAGCCGTCATCGCCTCGACATCTGGATCGGTCGGGCGCGGGAGAGGACTCGGCCCCTCCGATAGAGCAAGGCGACAAACCGGGACGGAGGGGCTCAGAAGGGCTGAGCCGGCCAGGATTACCAGATGGACGCTGTCGGGATTGGGTTGTGGGCTGGCATATTCGTTATGCGGCGCTATTGTTTCGATGACCCTGAAGAGAAAGTCTCGGCGGGATGGACGACCGGGCGACTTCGCGGCATCAGGATCGGCACGACATCACCGATCTCTTAGTGGCCCACCGCGCTGGCGACAAAGGCGCGATCGACCAGCTCACTCCCCTCGTATACCACGAACTACACCGGATCGCCCACCGACAGCTGGGTGGCGAGCGTGCGGATCACACGCTTCAGACCACCGGCCTCGTCCACGAGGCCTTCATGAAGTTCGTCGACCTCGATCGGATCCAGTTCACTGATCGCGCCCACTTCTTTGCCTTATCCGCTCGCCTGATGCGTCAGATCCTCACCGACTACGCGAAAACCCGCGGAAGGCTCAAACGGCGAGGAATACGCGTGCCCATCGGGCCCGAAGACGCAGCCGCACCGGCGCGTGGTGAAGGTGTCATCGAAACGCTCATCGACCTCGACCGGGCGCTCGAAGAGCTGGCCAAGGTATCGGACCGGCAGACCCGTGTCATCGAGTGCCGGTTCTTTGCCGGAATGACCATGGAAGAGACGGCTGAAGCGCTCGAGATCTCAAAGGCCACCGTAAAGAGGGAATGGCAAATCGCGCGTGCCTGGCTCAACCGGGAGATGGGTGAATGAAGCGCGAGGACTGGGACCGGATCGGGTCGCTATTTGAGGAGGCGTTGGAGCGGAACGGCGCCGAGCGCGAGGCATTCCTCTCTGGCCTGGGCGACGAGGAGCTCGAGGGGGAGCTCCGGTCGCTGTTGGTGGCGCACGAGGGCCGCGGTCCGTTCGACGTGTTGGGGGACGCCGTGACCGGACCGGAGTTCCAGCGACTGTTCCACCTCGACCCTGGCGAAGCCCTGGGGCCGTACCGGATCGTGCATGAGATCGCGACGGGCGGCATGGCGACCGTCTACCTGGCGGAGGACCTGAAAAACGAGCGCCACGTCGCCATCAAGGTTCTGCGTCCCGAGTTCGCCGCCGGCCTCGGTGCGGACCGGTTCATCTGGGAGATGAAGACCACCGCTAAGCTCCAGCACCCCAAGATCCTGCCGCTGTTCGACTCGGGCCAGGCGGACGGGTTCCTCTACTACGTGATGCCCTTCATCGAGGGCGAGACGCTGCGGGACAAACTGAACCGCGAAACCCAGCTGGAGATCGAGGAAGCCATCCGGATCGCGACCGAGGTGGCCGAGGCACTGGACTGCGCTCACCGACACAACGTGATTCACCGGGACATCAAGCCGGATAACATCCTGCTGCAAGACGGCCACGCATTGGTGGCGGACTTCGGCATTGCCTTGGCGGTGAGCGCGGCGGCAGGTGAGCGGACCACGGGGACGGGGCTGTCACTCGGGACCCCGCACTACATGAGTCCGGAGCAGGCGACGGCGGAGAAGGATCTAACACTCCGGACGGATATTTATTCGCTGGGGTGCGTGCTGTACGAGATGCTGACGGGTGAGTTACCGCACACCGGTTCCACGGCGCAGCAGACTATTCAAAAGATCGTCACCGACGAGGTTCGGCCGGTCACCGAGTTGCGGAAGACCGTGCCACTGAACGTGGCGGCGGCCACGGCGAAGTCGCTAGAGAAGTTGCCGGCGGATCGGTTCGAGACCGCCCGGGCGTTTGCCGACGCCTTGGCGGATCCGACGTTTACGACGCCTGCGCATGAAGTCCTCTCGAGAATCGCTCGAGCGTCAGCGAGATGGCGGCGGCTCGCCGTGGGGCTCGCAGCGGTCGCCGTCGCAGCGGTCGTCGCCGGGGTGTGGGGTTGGCTCAGACCCGTGGCACTGGAGATAGATCCCCCTGTTGTCGAGTTCACCCTGGACCCACCCGATTCCGGGATGGTTTTCGGCCATGAGCTTGCCCTGTCTCCCGACGGCCGCCGTCTGGTCGCCGAGGTCTTCACCGACGAAGGACGTGCGCTGTATCAACGCATGCTCGATTCACGAGACTGGCGGATTATCCCCGGCACGGAAGGGGGTGATTCGCCGTTCTTCTCGCCCGATGGCAAGTGGCTGGGGTTCCTCTCCACCGCGGAAAAAGCCATCAAGAGGGTCCCGCTGGAGGGTGGTCCCGCGCAGATCATTGTTCAGGCTCCTTCGATCGGCAGCACGTTCGGCGGCGTGAGCTGGGGACCCGACAACACGGTGGTGTTTACTAACCCAACACCGACGACAGATAGGGCGGAGCTATTCCGCGTGCCAGTGTACGGGGGCGTGCCCGAACGGCTGACGACTGTGGACAGCACGCTCCGTGAGCTGGTTCACCTCCGACCCCACCATCTTCAGAACGGATCGGTGCTCCTATTCACAGCCATGAACACCCACGCCGAGTCGTTCATTACCGCGCTGTCGCTCGAATCCGGAAAAGTATCACGACTCGCGCGTGGGACGCAGCCTCAAAGCCATCACGACGATCGCGTGGTCTACGCAACCCCACAGGGTTTGATCGTGGCACGAAGACTCGATCCGCGTACGCTGACCCTCAAGGGATCACTGCGGCAACTCGCCGACGGAGTCACGAGATCTTACGGTGTGGCGACGTACACCGTCTCCTATGACGGTACTCTCGCGTACCTGTCGGGGATTACTCAACGCCAGCAGTTGTTACTGGTCAGCCGGGAGGGCGAGACACGCGAATTGTTCTCTTCGGGCGCCGGGTCGGGGCTGGGGGTCCCTCGTTTCTCACCCTCCGGAGACCGAATCGCGTTCTCGGAGCGAAGGGGGTAAGGGCG
>Ga0224512_10005763_pt1 | contig 10099 bp, 9 predicted proteins | sample SF_May12_sed_USG_4_FD_169103 | JGI IMG/M metagenome (GOLD analysis project Ga0224512, IMG submission 169103) | Sediment microbial communities from San Francisco Bay, California, United States - SF_May12_sed_USGS_13 | ecosystem: Environmental > Aquatic > Marine > Sediment | place: USA: California...
GACCGGACCCGTACATCGCGACACTGTCCTTCCCGTGTTGCTGCACGGTTTGGCGAAGACGTTCCGCAACCAGGTCGAGCGCCTCTTCGATCGGGACCTCGACGAGCCTCCCGTCCCTTCTTACCTGGGCGCGCGCGATCCGATCGCGGCCGTAGAGTGCCTGGACGGAGTGGTAGCCCTTCACACAAGCCATGCCCTTGTTGACCGGCGAATCGGGGTCTCCACGAACCGCGACCGCGCGACCGTTCTCGATCCCGACGAGGAGCCCGCACCCCACGCCGCAGAACCGACAGGGCGTCTTGTTCCAAACGACATCGGCGTTGCGAGGAGCTTCGACCTCCGCGCCGAACAGGACGTCGGGCACGAGTGCCGACGCCGACGCCGCGGCGGCCGCCATCGCCGTGCGCTTCAGAAAGGCCCGTCGATCTTGGACCGTCATCGATCGACGCTCGCGGATGGGCCCTGGTTGCTCGCACCCGGCACCACCTCGCCAAAGGTGAGCAGGAGCGCCTGGATGCCCTCGGTCGCTTCGATCCGCGAGCGGAGCGTCTCCTCTTCGCGCAGCCCCGGCGTGTCGGTGACGAGAAGCAACAGATCACGGTTCTTCGCCCGCACGACGTCGCACCGCGGCATTCGCTCGAGTCGGTCGGCCACAGCTGTCGTCGCCCCCGGCTCGGTCAGGACCAGGTAGCTGCAAATGGGCATCGTCGATTACCTCCCGAGACCTTCACGAAACTTGCCCGCAAGGTAGAGCGACGCGAAAACAGCGAGCATACGCGGAATCCCCGCGATCGATTGTGGGGAAACCTCCCCCGGTTTCGCGGTCTCCGGGTCGCTCCCGGCGAGAGGCGACGTCGGCACAGCCAGGGCATGACAGTCCACGCACTCTCCCTGCGGCTCGTGGTCGGCTTGTTCCTGGTGGCACCACAGGCACCCGACTCGAGTCCGTGGCGACGCAGAGAACGGGGGGTTCACGTGGCAACCGGAGCCAGAGCAGGACTGGTGAACCTCGAGCGTATGTGCGTCGTCCGCGGGCTCCTCGTGACAATTCAGGCACCCGGAGCTCGTGGGCTCATGATGCTCTTCGTGACAGCTCTGGCAGTCGAGCGTCGGGACCGCGAACGACGGTCCCTCCGTGTGGCATTCCGCACAGGCCCGGTCTTCGTGGTCGGCGTGCTGGAAGGGGATCTCGCGGACGACCGGCGCCTCGTGGATCGAAAGATCGAGCGCTCTTCGTACGGGATAGGCCACGTTACGGAACTCCGCCGCCGTGTGGCACGCCTGGCAGTCCAAATCGACCCGCTCGCGGACGTGGTGGCAGGCCCTACAGTCGGCGACGTTTCGCACCAAGCGCACGCCGTGCGCCGGCTGCATGGCGTGGCAGTCGAGGCACGTGAAGTCGGAGTGCAGCGCGTGCCGAAACGTCGTGTCAGGGGCGTGCGCCAGGTCGCTCGTCGGGACTCGTTGAGCGCCGACCTCGGTGGCGAATGCCCCCCCGAGAACAGCGAGGCAGCACACCAGCGCCCGAGCGACCAATCGATCTCCTCTGTTCGTGATTCGTCCCGCGCTCCCACGCACGCCGTCGAGCGTGCGAAACTCGGCACGTCGTGGCCGAGCGACCGTCCTGCGCACCTGCACTCATGCAGAATAGTGCACGCGGTCGGCAAGGTCGGTCGGGAATCGAACGTCTTCGACGTGGGGGAACCCCCGACGGTCCGGGGCAGCCGGGGGTCCCATTCCACTCACTCACAGATGCCGCGGGCCTCGAAGGTGATGCGCGCGTCCATCGAGAAGCTCTCGGTATCCACACGGTCGGTTTGCGCCCGAAGGCCGACGTGGAAGTCCCCGCCCAGGAGTCGCTCGTAAAGCGCTGAAAGCTGAGCCCGGGACGCCGTGACCGGCAGGTTGACGGGACCGACGCCGGAAACACCGGAAGCCGATGCAACGTCGACGCGCACCGCGGCGGCATCGCTGCCCTGCGTCGAGGCGAAGAAGACCGTGGCATCGCCCGAGATGACGTCGTCGAGAACCTGAACGTCAGCGCTTCCGGCAACGTCCAGCGCGAGCGCTACGGACAGGACCTCGAACGCGACGGGCGACCGACCACAGCGGTCCTCGGCGATCCGGATGAAGTCCCCCCAAGGGTTGCCGGTCTCCGTGCTGATGTTCTCGTCCTTCTCGATGACTCCGGGGGGATCGATATCGGAGGAGTTCATGCTATTCACAGTCAACGTGATGGGGACCGAGTCGACCGGCCCCAAGGTGTCGCCGCATGCGACGGCGGCCGCGAGGGCCAACATAGCCCCCAGGCGCTGGGTTTTCTGCGTGGCAAACATGGTTGAGCAGTCTCGTCTCGAGAAAATTTCATGGCTTGCGATTCAGGAGACTGAAGATGCAGCCACCGTGCCGCTTGGATCATCACACCGACAAGTCAATGTACAACAACAACTTACCTATCGAGAGAGAGGACCACACCCTCCCCTGGGCGCTCAACTCTGCACCAAAACAATGCAACACAGTACGTTGGCGCATCAAAATGGAATGCCTCCCTTCCTCCCCCCTTCCCTCCCTCCCTCCCTCCTGCGTCGCGGTGCGTTGCCGGCGGGGGGTCCCCCCTCGGTCCACCCGAATCGTCGAGTCCCACCCTCTATACCGGCCCGGACGACGCCGGTATTTTTCATAGAGGACCGACCCTGCCCGCAGGATCACGCCCCGTACGCGTTGTACCATCGGGCGGGGAGGGCACATATGGCGCTCATGATCAGGAAGAGGGGCTTCCCGAGGCCGAGCAGTGGCTGGGCGGCACTGGTCGTGGCGGGGGGAGTTGTGTGCCTGTCTCCATCGCCGCTGTCGCCCCAGGAGGACCTTTCGCCCGTGTCCGCGGCGCTCGCGACGCGCCTCGCCTCGCCAGGCCCGAAGCTGTTGTCCGCCACGGCGCTCAGGTTCGAGGACGAGCTTCGTCGCTTCTACTCCGAGCGCGCCTATTCGCCCGTGTGGCTCTCGTCGACGGATCACGAGGGCCGGGTCGACGAGCTCCTCTCCGGGCTTCGAAGCGCGGACCGGGACGGCCTGCGCAATGACGAGTATCATGCCGCCGAGGTGGCGTGGATGTTCGCCGCACCCGGGCCGCTCGCGCCCGAGGCTCTGGCGGAGGTCGAGCTCCAATTGAGTGACGCGTTCCTCAGGCTCGCCCACGACCTGAGCCTCGGTCGGCTCGACCCGCGCGGCCTGGCCGGCGAGTGGTCGAGCGAGCGCGAGCCGTTCGACGCGGTCGCGACCCTGTCGAGAGCCGCGATGCCCAAGGGTGTCGAGAGCACGCTGGGCGAGCTCCGGCCAACGCACCCTCAATATCATGGGCTGCGCGACGCCCTCGCCTCCCTCCGTAGAGCAAGGGCGTGGGTACGAGTACCCGACGGCGGAACGTTGAGCGCCGGCGACGTCGACGGCCGGGTCGCCATCCTGCGCGAGCGCCTCGCTCAAAGCGGGGATCTGGTCGCCCAAGCCGCGCCGAGCACCGCCGCCTCCCTCTTCGACGCTCCGCTCGAAGAGGCCGTCGCGAGGTTCCAACGTCGACATGGCCTCCACGTCGATGGTGTCGTCGGCGAGGAAACGCTGAGGGCGCTCAACGTGCCGGTCACGGAACGGGCTCGACAGGTCGCTGCGAACATGGAACGGTGGCGTTGGCTACCGAACGATCTCGGGGACCGCAGGGTCATCGTGAACGTGCCCGACTTCTCGGTGACCATAGAGGGTCCGGGCACCACCGGCCTCCGGCTGCGAGCCATCGTCGGCCGCACGGACCGCGAGACCCCCACGTTCAGCTCGGCCATCGAGTCGTTCTCCGTGGCACCGCACTGGAACGTCCCGGCCAATCTGGCTCGCAAGGACATCCTGCCGAACATCCGAGAAGACAGCCTCTACCTCGAGCGCGTGGGCATGACCGTCATCGACACGCGCACGGGCCAGGTCGTGGACCGGACGTCGATCGACTGGGCCACAATGCACGACGACGAATTCTTGGCGCGCTACCGGCTGCGCCAGGAACCGGGGCCCGCCAACAGTCTGGGCGATCTCAGAATCTCGTTTCCGAATCCGTATACGGTCTTCCTGCACGACACGCCCTCCAAGGCCCTGTTCGACGAGTCCATCCGGGCATTCAGCTCAGGGTGCGTCCGTGTGGAGCGGTCCTTCGAGGTTCTCGACTGGCTGTTGCAGGGGGACCCCGAGTGGGGCCCGGAGCGTATCAGGGAGGTGATCGCGGCCGGCGAGGAGCGGAGTAGCCGCATTCGAGACCCGGTTCCAATCCACATCGTGTATCTCACCGCGGTCGTGGAGGAGGACGGAAGCCTCGGATTTCGTCCCGACGTGTATGGTCTGGACGACGCGCTGAAAGACGCGCTGATGAGCACCACCGAGGCTGAGCCCCCGATCGCGGAGCCTTTGCTCGGAACCTGCTTCTGACGCGCCCGTATACCGAAAGAACTCAACGAACAGGTGGAATGACACTGGATCACACAACCGTTTCTGGAGACGAATCGCCCCCGGTCTGTCGCCGGGGCCGGCGCCTCGCGCGCCGGTCCCTGGTCGCCACATCGGCGATCGTGTCCGTGGCCCTTCTCGCGATGGTCCCGGTGCCCGGCTCGGAGCCAGCCGACGATGGGGCGCTCAACGCCGCCATCCTCTCCGAGCCGCGGACTGACGAGCGGCCCCATCACTTCCTTCTCGATCCCGAGCTGGCACCGCTGCGCGCCGACAGGTCGGGTTCGTCGGGCGACTTCGAGACCGCGTCCGCACCCTTCGACGTAGCGCTCGACGGCCACACGCTCGAGTACGAAGTGATGGCGGTGACCGTGCTTCCTGGCGTCGCAGTCGACGTAAGCGTTCCGGGTCCTGAGGGCCCGGGGGGATACGGCCTGCGGTTCGCGGAAGGCGAGCTTCTCGAGACCACCGTGGACGGTTGGAGGTGGCGGGCGCCCACCGAGCCCGGCATTTCCGCGCTGCGCGTGGAGGCGGAGGGCTCGACCGACGTGGTGCACGTGAACGTGATGGTGCTGCACCCGCGTGAGCACGTCACCGACGACAGACTCCACGGCTACCGGATCGGTCGCTATCAAGAGCGTCCGCTACGTGGCGACCCGGCCTACATCGCGCCCGAAGGCTTCGTCGAAGTGCCTGCCGAAGCCGAAGACGTCTTGGTGTCGCCTCACTTCACCGTTGGGCAGTTCCTCTCGAAGCAGCCAGGGGATCCCCGCTTCCTCGCCCTGTCCATGCCACTCGTCCGCAAGCTCGAGGCGATCTTGGCGCGGGCCAACCAGAGCGGCATCGAGACGCCGACCTTCCACGTCATGTCCGGGTTCCGGACCCCGTGGTACAACGCGTCGATCGGCAACAAGACCATCTACAGCCGACACCTGTGGGGCGACGCTGCCGACATCTTCGTGGACGTGGATGGCAACCACGACATGGACGATCTCAACGGAGACGGACGTGCCGACGCTGGCGACGCTCGTCTTCTCGCCGACCTGGTAGAGGAGGTCGAGTCGTCCGGCCGGCCCGAGATCGTGGCCGGCGGAATCGGCCTCTATCGACGCGCGGCGCACCGGGGGCCTTTCGTGCACGTCGACGCCCGGGGGCACGCCGCGCGCTGGTAGCCCCTCAGGGTGAACCGTTTAGGGTGAGCCGCCCTCAGGGTGGACCGCCCCTCACGGTTCGGATGCGCGGAACGGTGGTCGAGACCGTGGGTCCTCGATCACCAACTCCGCCCGCGTCACGACTCCCCTCGTCGCATGCGCCGCCCATAGTCCGAGCGCGTGCTCCGACGCCGAGCCGTGCGAAGCCACCCCGCACAGGTCGATCGACTCGTTGCAGAACACGGGCTGGAGGGCTCGGTAGGTGAAGCTCACGGGCTGGCCGGCGGCGGGACGACCGGTGAGTGCATCGGCCCAGCGACCTCCCGCACCCAGGAGCACGAGAGCGAGCAGGGGCCCGTGAACGACGAGGTCGGGATAGTGCTCGACCTCCACGGCATAGGGTCGATCGTAGTGGATCCGGTGGCCGTTGAAGGTCAGGGCGGAGAAGCGGAAGAGGGCGACCTCGTCCAAGGAGCATGGCTCGGTCCAGTCGGGCACGGCCGCCTCCGCGTCGGAGCTCTTTCGCGCGCCGCCCGGACGCCCCCCGCGCCCCTCAGCGATTCGATCCAGGTATACGAGTTCCTGTTCCTCCTCGAGCACCACGCCCGCCTCATCGGATAGCGAGTGCTCCACCGTCACGAAGGCCAGTGAGCCGGAGCGCCCCTGCTTGAGCTCCACCGATCGAACGGTCGACACGCGCCGCACCCGTGTTCCGATCCGGAGCGCTCGGCCGAACCGAAGTCTCCCTCCCGCCCACATGCGGCGCGCCAGTGGAATGGGCGGAAGGAAATCACCGCGCCGCTCGTGCCCGTCATCCGCGAGCGCGGAGCGCGGAACGGCCTCGTGGAAATAGATCCAGTGCCATCCGTGGGGCAGCGGTCCACCGTTCCGGGGCACGTCCGGATCGAGGTCGAGCGTGGCCGCGAGCTTACGCGCTCGATCGAGCGTCACCGTGTCTTCCATGATGCGCTCGCGGCCGATCCAGTCCTCGAACGCGTGCGCAGCCATCAGAAGGAACGGGGAAGACCGAGCACGTGCTGCGCGACGAAGCTGAGCACGAGGTTGTTCGCAACCGGCGCGACCAGGTAGAGCCTGGCTTCCCTGAACTTCCGCTCGATCCCGAACTCCTCGGCCATTCCGTAGCCACCGAAGGTATCCATCGCGACGTTTGCGGCCTCCCACGCCGCCTCCGAGGCCAGGTACTTGCTCATGTTCGCTTCTGGCCCGCACGGCTCACCGGCGTCGTACAGCGAGACGGCACCATCGCGAATCGCGATGGCCCCCTGCGTATGCATGTACGCCCGAGCGATGGGGAATTGAATGCCCTGATTCTGCCCTATGGGGCGGTCGAACACGACCCGTTCCCCGGCGTACCGGGTGCTGCGGTCGATGAAGAAGAGCGCGTCACCGATCGATTCGGAGGCGAGCAGCAGCCGTTCGGCGTTCATCCCGCTCAGGATGTACCGAAAGCCCTCGCCTTCCTCTCCGATCCGATTCTCGGCAGGAATCTCGAGGTCCTCGAGGAACAGCTCGTTGGTTTCGTGGTTGATCATCGTACCGACCGGGCGCACACGTACCTGATCGCCGGCGTCACGGAGGTCGACCACGAAAACGCTCATGCCCTTCGTCTTCTTCTCCGCCTGATCGCGTGGCGTGGTGCGCGCCAGGAGCACCATCAGGTCGGAGTGCTGCACCCTGGAGATGAACACCTTCTGACCATTGACCACGTAGCGGTCTCCTCGGCGCTCGGCGAAGGTCGAGATCCTCGTCGTGTCGGAACCCGCGTTGGGCTCGGTCACGGCGAAGGCCTGAAGACGGAGATCTCCCGAGGCGATGCCCGGAAGCCATCGGGTCTTCTGCTCGGCCGACCCGTGTCGGAGAAGCGTGCCCATGGTGTACATCTGCGCGTGGCATGCCGCGGCGTTTCCGCCCGAGCGATTGATCTCCTCCAGAATGATCGCCGCTTCGGCCATCCCGAGACCGGGACCCCCGTACTCCTCGGGAACGAGGCAGGCGAGGTATCCACCCTCCGTGAGCTCGTCGACGAACGCCTCGGGGTAGGCACGCTCCCGATCCAGTCCTTGCCAATACTCGGACGGATACCGCGCGCAGATGCCACGGATCTGCTCCCTCAATGTGTCGTGCAGCTCACTCCTCCTTGGTTCCACATCGGTCGACCAAACGACGGGCGGCTTCGACTGTCGGCCGGTCGATCATGACCCCATCGAGCAGAAACGCGCCCCGGCGCTCGCGCTCGGACGCGGCAATCACGCGACGGGCACGATCGACGTCTTCATCCGTTGGGGCGAAGGCCTCTTCGATGACGGCGACCTGCGACGGGTGGATCGCGGCCTTTCCCGTGAAGCCCAGCCTGCGCGCCCGTGCGCTCTCGCGCCGGAGCCCGTCTGGGTCTTCGACGTCGAAGAACGGCGTGTCGATCATCTCGACCCCGGCGAGTCGAGCAGAGTGAACGCACCGGCTGCGCGCATACAGCAGCGCCTCCCACTCGAGGGCGCACCCGAGCGCCACGCTCAGGTCCAGGCCCCCGAACAAGAGCGCCGAGACGCCGCGGGCCGCGGCAATGTGCTCGACCTGACTCAAGCCGCGAAGGGTTTCGACCACGGGAATGAGCCATACCTCGCCGAGTGGCCGAGTCAGACACTCCCGAACGTCGTTCACCTGCTCCGGAGAATCGGTCTTCGGCAGCATGATGGTGAGCGGATCCGGCAGGCGACCGAGTCCACCGATCGCCTCGAGATCGAGCGCGCCTTCGGAGGTCGACGGATGGTTGATGCGCACACCCAGCCCCGGGAAGGCGGGCTGCTCCTCGAAAAGCCGGATCACCGAAGCGCGCGCTTCCGACTTCGCTCCTGCCGCGACCGCATCTTCGAGGTCTACGCACACCCGGCTCGCACCCGAGGCGATCGCCTTGGGCAACAGCTCCGGGCGCGTGCCCGGGAAGAAGAGGAGACAGCCGGTTCCTGACATCACGGCAACATGGACGCACCCGATTGCCGGCGACAGAGGGACGTCGGCGCACCAAACGCCCCCGATGGGTCGGGTCCAGCCGAGCCGCGTTTGCCCAGGGTCGGGCCACGTGCATATCGTGCGCTTACCTCCGTGCCGCGAACCGGTGGCTACGGCGGACCGTCACCCAGTCGAGGACTGAGATGGAGAGCCTCACTCGCCGCCTCGTGCGCCTCGTCAGGACTCGCCCCGCGTCGTCCGACGCCCTCGTCGACGCCGAGCGGTACGTGCGGGACTGGCTCGGCTCTTTCGTCGCCGGGGCCGCCGAGCCTACGGGCCACATGCTCGAGGCCTACGCGGACGGCGCACGCGACCTGGAGAGCAGGACCTTCCTCGCGTCCGCCTTGTCGCACGTGACGGAGACCGACGATCTCCACAATGCTTCGGTGACCCACCCGGGCTGCGTGGTGATTCCCGTCGCGCTCCTCCTCGGCCGCCAGCGCGTGTCGCGCGGTCACGCGGCTCTGCGAGCGACGCTCGTGGGCTACGAGGTCATGACGCGGATCGGAGAGGCGCTCGGACCGACCCATTACCGCACATTTCACAACACGGCCACTGCGGGCGTGTTCGGCTCGGCGGCAGCGGCGGCTTCCCTGCTGGAGCTCGACGAGGATGCCTGGGTGTGGGCGCTGGGCAACGCGGGTACGCTTGCCGCGGGGCTCTGGCAATTCAACGTCGAGGGGGCCATGAGCAAGCCGCTCCACGCGGGGCACGCCTCGTCCACCGGGCTCCGCGCGGCCCTCCTCGCTGCCCAAGGGCTGACCGGGGCCGAGATGATCCTCGAGGGCGAGAAGGGACTCTTCGCGGCGCTGTGCGCCGACGCGCGCCCCGACGCGGTGCTCGCCGACGGACCGACCTGGAAGCTGCCGGAGACCTCGATGAAGCCGTATCCGTGCTGCCGTCACGTTCATTCCGCGATCGACGCGGCGCTGGAGGTGCGCCACGCGCTGGGCGGAGCGCGCCCGGCACGGGTCCGTGTGGAGAGCTATCCCGCCGCGATGGAGTGCACCGACCGCCTCGACCCGCGCTCCCCGCAGGAGGCCCGCTTCAGCATTCAATACGCGGTGGCGAGTACGTTGCTCCGGGGACCGCCCGGCCTGGAGACCTTCACGCCCGCCGCGATTCGTGACCCTGATGTCCAGGCCGTACTCGCGCAGACGTCGGTGGAGTGCAGCCCTGCTCTGACCAGCGCGTACCCGCAGCAGTGGGGAGCCCGAGTACACGTGGAGGCGACGGACGGCACTCGCCGGCATTCCGATCGAGACGCGGCGACCGGAGATCCGGACCGGCCGCTGGACGATGCCGCGCTCGACGCGAAGGTGAGCGCGCTCTTCTCGTGGGCGGGCCTCGATGACTCCCTCAGTACGTCGCTTCTGCGCCAATGCCGCCTCCTTACCGAGGACGGCCCGGTCTTCGGGCTGCCGGCTCACCAAGGAGCCCGA
>Ga0224512_10005764_pt1 | contig 10098 bp, 6 predicted proteins | sample SF_May12_sed_USG_4_FD_169103 | JGI IMG/M metagenome (GOLD analysis project Ga0224512, IMG submission 169103) | Sediment microbial communities from San Francisco Bay, California, United States - SF_May12_sed_USGS_13 | ecosystem: Environmental > Aquatic > Marine > Sediment | place: USA: California...
CGTGCGATCCGCGTCCATACCGGCATCGGGCCAGGCGCTTTCGTACACGCGATTATCCGGCCCCTTATTGCGTCGGCAGCGATGGTCGCCATTTTGCGCGCCGCCATCCCGCCCTACGCCCCTTCGATGGCGGTGAGCGAGGCCGCGTGGCTGCTCTTTGGAGCGGTTGCTCTCGGTGCGATCGTATATGCGATTGCACTGACCCTGTTTTGGCTTGCGGCGCGCCGGCCGCAGAGCGTCGAACGAGCGGTCTTCGGGCAAGTGCGAGCGAGGCTCGGCGCGTGGGCAACGGCATGGCGACGCAAATTCCCGCGTGCGTGAACATCAGATCTTCAAAGACCTGACATGAGCCCACTATTGCGGAGACGCAACTGCTCGCTAGAGCCTCGCGCCGGAGTTCGGCAGGATCGGATCGAGTTCGTTGCGCGCACTGCATGCTAGGGAAGATCTCCGCCCACAGGAAGTTGCGACGTGCCAGTCCTGCTGAGGTGCTCGGGCTGCGAGTCGGCGAAAGCGTGACTGTACGTTCTCTCGAGGAGATCCTCGCCACATTGGACGATAGCGGCTGTCTTGACGCACTGCCGTTCATGCCCGAGATGGCCCGTCGATGCGGGCAAGATTTCACCGTGTTTAAGCGTGTCGACAAGATTAACGACTTGGTCGACAGAACAGGTCTTCGGCGGATGAACAACGCGGTGATCCTCGAGCGCGAACGTTGCGACGGTTCGTTTCACGGCAGTTGCCAGGCTTTGTGCCAGTCGATCTGGAAGGAAGCCTGGCTCAAGCGTGTTGGCGGACGAGGCGAACGTCGAATTCTTGCCACCGGGACTCCAATGTGGCCAAGTGTGGACCGCAAGACGAGGCTCACAAGTGCGACTATAGAACACTTCTGCCGAGGACCGGCCATCGATGGAGAGGAGACCTTTCGATGCCAGCAGACTGAACTGAAGAAGGCGTCGTCGTACCTGGCCTGGTGGGATCCGCGTCAATACGCTCGCGACTGGTGGTACGGAAATGTATCCGCGGGAGAAATGATCCGCATGTTCGCATTCTGGATCTTCACACTCGTTGCAAGACATATCGGCGGGTATCAGTTCCTCGTGTCTGCGTATGACCGCCTGCAGCGCTTCAGGGGGAGGGAGCCGTACCCGTACATGAACGGTAGCCTGCAAGCGACACCGACGGAGAAACTCGATTTGCGGCCCGGAGAGTGGGTCCGGGTCAAGCGTCACGGAGAGATTCTCGTGACCCTGGACACGCACAACAAGAACCGCGGACTTTGGTTCGATGTGGAAATGGTGAAGTACTGCAACGGGGTCTACAGGGTGCTTTGTCGCGTCGAAAGGATCGTCGAACCGAAGACCGGAAGGATGCTCAAGTTCGGGAATGACTGCATCATTCTCGATGGCGTAACGGTGCGCGGTGAATATCACCGCTTCTATTCACAGAACGAATATCCCTTTTGGCGTGAAATCTGGTTGAAGCGTCACTCGAAAGAAGAGCAGCAGAAGATACAGGGATCCACGTTATCCTAGAGCGAGAGTCCGACACATCCGTACGGAGATTCGGCCATAGCCCCTGGTCCTGGCGGTGCAGAGATCTTAGTGGCGTTGATGTTTTGACCTTCCGTCGTATATCCACCACATCCGAAAGAGCGACTCATGCCGCAAAACACGATTCGCAAATCCCTGCGTAGGTTTAAGCGTTGGCTCGGGAACAAGAGGTCGACGGGCCCGCAGGTGGGTGCTGACGGATTCCTGTATTCGTGGATCAACGAGCAGCTGGTCGATATGGCTGAAGACGGCCTTCGCAAGCCGTATGCATGGGGCATGCTGCAGGGGGCTCTCCTCGGCGCGGGACTGGGCCTGAAGCGGGTATCGGCGGTCGAATTCGGTGTCGCCGGGGGAAACGGTCTCATTGCGATGGAAGCCATTGCCGACCGCATCGAACAGCTCGTCAACGTGAAGATCGACATCTATGGATTCGACAGCGGAGTCGGACTCCCGACCCCCACGGACTATCGAGACGTTCCCAACCTCTGCTCCTCTGGACTGTACGCGATGGACGAGGGCAAACTGCGAAGCCGATTGCACAGATCAAAGCTCGTGCTCGGGGATATCAAGAACACCGTCGACGACTTCGTCGGTTCGCATCCGGCGCCTCTTTCCTTCATCGCTTGCGATTTCGTGCTTTACACGTCGACCGCACATGGCCTCAAGATTCTCGAGGCTGTCGAAGCCGACGTTCTGCCGCGCGTCCACTGCTATTTCGACGATGTACTCGGATTCACGTTTGCCGACCACAACGGAGAGCGGCTCGCGATCCACGAATTCAACGCGGCGCACCAAACCCGCAAGATTTCTCCGATCTTCGGCCTCAAGTATTACGTTCCCAAGCAATACTCTGACGAGATGTGGGTCGACAAGTTCTGGATCGGCCATGTCTTCGATCATTCGAAGTACGGCCATCGAGACCTGCTTGTGCAGGGGCACAACCTTGAGCTGGTCATCAAGTGAGCTAGGCCGTGCTCTTTCACATCAGAACTGCGCTGCGGCGGATTGCTGCAGTTGTCGTCGTTGCGTTCCCGAGGATCATGCGCGATTCGGCAGCGGCGCTTGCCGAAAAGGCCGGGCGTGTTCTGTTTCTGTGCCGGACGGGACGTCGGTCGTTGATGAAGCGTCGCGAAAGCCAGCGTCCGAAAGTGGAGGGCCGTTGGTTGACCCCTGAGGAAGGGGATCTCGTTGACGCGCTCGCGTGCGTGATCGTTCCTTCGAGCGAGGATGTGCCGGGCGCGAGCGACATGGACGTCATGGGCGCGCCGGCGCTGCGGCAGATCGACAGCTTGCTGGCTGCTCGACGGGCGAGCCATCTCGTCTACGCACGCGGGTTGATCGCGGTAGACGAAATGGCTCAGGCAGTGCACGGTCGAAGGTTCGTCGACCTTGCAGCCGACAAGAAGCTTGAAATCGTGTCTTCGATCGAGTCACTGCACCGCAGGCGCGTTGATCCGTCGCGAAACGCATTGCAACAAAGATTGCTCAGAAAGCTCGCGCATCTTTGGGGCATGTGGCGCGGGTGGTCGGCGGCCGCTGACTTATTCCCGATGATCGTTTCCGACACCTTGAAGGTCTTCTATTCCAGCGAGGTCGCATGGTTATGGCTTCAATACGACGGACCTCCGATGCCGCTGGGATACGAGTCGCTGGAGATTCCTCGAAAATCAAAACGCGCAGTGCCGTTGTCGGCGCCTTCGACGACGCCACGAAAGTCCGCCGCTGCGGTGGACACGGCCGACGTCGTGGTCGTCGGCTCAGGCGCTGGCGGAGCCGTCGTTGCGAAGGAGCTTGCGGAGGCCGGGTTGTCGGTAATCGTTATCGAAGCGGGGCGGCGGTTCGTGCCGCTGGCGGACTACCTGACGGACCGCGCGGATTTCGAGATTCGGGCGAAGGGCGTGTTCAATCCGACTGACGAACGGCGCGACGTTTACACGACCCCCGGCCAGCAGGGGTTCTCGTACAATCGCGTGAAGGGTGTCGGAGGATCCACGCTTCACTATGCGGCCATGTCGCCGCGTCTGCATGAGACGGATTTTGCGACGCGCAGCACGGATGGCGTTGCGGACGACTGGCCCATCAGCTACGCGGATCTGGAACCGTATTACACGCGCGTCGAACTTGAGCTGGGTGTCTCGGGCCCGGATGGCGCAAATCCCTTCGAGCCCCCGCGCAGTCGACCCTACCCGACGCCGGCGCACCCCTTCAACTTGGCCAGCCAGGCGATCAAGAAAGGTGCGGACCGTCTCGGGCTTCATCTGGTTCGCGAGCCGCTCGCGCTTCCCTCTCGCGACTGGCAAGGTCGCTCGGCCTGTGTGGGCGCGGGAACATGCCACTTGGGATGCCTGATTTCCGCCAAGTCGAGCATGGACGTAACCTACGTGCGCAAGGCGGAAGCGACGGGCCGGGTCCATATCCGCACCGAAAGCATGGCGCGCGAGATTGAAGTCGACGGCAGTGGCAAGGCGCGGGCGGTCGTCTACATCGACAAGGACGGTCGAAATCGCAGGGCTTCGGGCCGGGCGGTCGTCGTTGCCGGAAACGCCGTCGAGACGCCGCGGTTGCTCTTGATGAGCACGTCGAATCGGTTTCCCGACGGGCTGGCGAATTCGAGCGGCCTCGTCGGCCGCAACTTCATGGAGCACCTCGGAGTTTGGGCGTACGGCCTATTCGACCAAAGGATCGATCCGTGGCGCGGGACGCCATCGGGTGGGATCATTCAGGACAACTACGCGACGAACCGCCAGAACGGTTTTGCGAGGGGTTGGACGGTCTTAGTGTCTGCGAATTCACATTGGCCCTATACGGTCGCGAGCCGAATCGCGGGATGGGGAGAAGAACACAAGAAATACGTTGAAAGAATGTTCGGCCACTACACCTGTGTCGCAACAATAGGGGAACAGCTCCCCGACCAGCGCAATCGCGTGATTCTGGATCCGGCTGAGAAGGACCTGTACGGACTACCTGCGCCGCGCCTGATCAACCAAGCGCGCGATAACGATCTCGCGATGATCAAGAAGATGTCGACGGTCCTGACGGAGCTGCTGGAGGCCTCAGGCGCGAGCGAGATCTGGGGCAATGAGTACAGCCCGGGAATGACATCTCACTACCTCGGCACCTGCCGAATGGGCCGCGATCCCAAGAGTTCCGTTGTCGATGCCTGGGGCAGAGCGCATGACGTGCCGAATCTTTATATCGCCGACAGTAGCGTTTTCGTGACCGGCGGCGCGGCAAATCCTGCGTTGACGGTTTCGGCGCTTGCGCTTCGCACGTCCGAGGCAATCGTAGCTGCGTTTCGGCGCAATGAACTTTAACGCCGCAGTGGGTTTGCACCGCCGCAGCGACCGCTCGCACGGGCTGAGTCTTCTCTGACGATAGCGGCCGCGACGTCGATGAAAACGGCGCAGAGCAGCCGGTTCGAGGAGATTGACGTTCTTCGCGGCCTAGCCGCCATGTGCGTCGTGCTGTCCCACTACTCGTCGCACTGTGTGAAGTTCTTTGGGGAAGCCCCATTCGGCTTCGAGCTGCAAACGATCTATGGGTTCTACGCGGTGGACCTTTTCTTCATCATCTCCGGCTTCGTCATCTCCCTTACCTTGGAAAAGAGCAACAGCTGGCGGGATTTTGCATTCTCGCGGTTTAGCAGGCTCTATCCGGCGTACTGGGTGGCGCTCACCCTGATGGTCGTCGTGGAGCTGCTGGTCTTCGGCAAGGCCCTGTGGATCGGCGGCTACGCCACCAATCTGACCATGCTTCAGGAGTTCATCGGGTTCAAGAACCTCGACAATGTGTTCTGGAGTTTGACTGTCGAGCTGGCGTTCTACGCGATCATGGGAGCCATGTTCGCGACCGGGCTTCTTGCGCGAATCGAAGTCGTGGCGGCGATCTGGCTGGCCCTGGCGTGCCTGTGGTCGCTCTTGGACCAATATCTCGGCATCAGATTGCCCGCGTTCTTGCCTCGGTTTCTCATCTTGCAGCACGTGCCGTTCTTCGTCGCGGGCATCATGTTTTACCGCATCACGGTCAAGGGGCTGACTCCACCGCGTCTCGCGCTCATCCTCACGGCTCTCGCCGCCGCAGGCTGGATCGACGGAATCCCGGACACGGATGCCGCCGCCGTCGGCTGGATCGACGGGCTCCAGCGCGTGGGCATCGCCGCGATCCTGTTTGCGATCTTCGGCCTGGCCGTCGCCGGCAAGCTCCGCTTCGCAGTCTCACCGGTCACGCTATGGCTGGGGGCGATCTCGTACCCCCTCTATCTCATCCACCGCAACCTCGGCTACTCGACGATCGATCGTCTGCACGAGCTTGGCGTCCCCGTGTGGCTCCTCTTCACGGTGACGCTCGCCGGGGCGCTGGTGCTGGCGACCGCCCTCGCGTATCTGGTCGAGCGACCCGCCCTGCGAATCCTGCGGCAGTGGTACCGGACGAGGGCGCGCCCGGCGATAGCTGGTCCCTGATCTCGCCCTGCCTCCAGAAGATTCCGAATGGCGTGCCTATTACCATGAAGACGCTCTGACTACGGGCCACAATTTGCCGACTTGGGTTCGTGCGCGAAATGCAGAAGATGCCGCGTATAGGAAAGATATCTGATGCCGTAAGGCGATAGAAGACACCTCAAATGGTATCGCCATGCGGCACGATAATTCCCCTCCTTTCTCTCCCAGTCCGAAAGGGAATGGAGGCTATCGGCATACTTTCGCGCAAGATGTCGTTTGATCCGCGCCGGAGGTTTCATGGCCATCATCCTGCTGATCGCTTCGGGCGCGCCTTCCATGTAGTGCTTTGAGCCCGACTGCAGTTCTTGCGTGTCGCGGTTCCAGCGATACGTCGGCACATCGAGGAACCGCAGCTTCCTGGTCAGCGCCAGCTTCAGAGCCATGTGGGTCAGTTCCATAGAACGCGGCGATTCCAAGTAACTTGACGAGACAGTCTCGCTACGACACAAGAGTCCACCCGAGTTCAACCAGGCCCACTCCATGAGACTCATCAAAGGATCTCGTTGAAATGCAGAAAACCCCGAGAAATTAAGGACGTCCCGGCCGTTTTCACGTCGATACCCGTTTGTAACAACGGCATCAGTCGAAGGATCTCTGAGCAGAGGGCCAATCTGAACCTTCGCCGCTCCGGGTAGATATTCGTCATCATCATCGAGTATGCCAAAGAATTCCGTGTCGATAACCCTGCGCGCGGCTAGGCGAGCGCTGGCCGTGCCAGCGTCATCAAGATATATGCATCGAATATCACGCCGCCGCCTGAGGTCCTCAAGGACTTCCGGCACGTACCGAGATCCGTTTACCGCCACGACAGGAAGAATCAGGCCTTCCTGGTCACTCAATAGACTGCCTATGGCGCGCCACAGGAGGGGCGCGCGCGACACGTCTGCGCAGGTCGGGATGATGACAGAGACTGAAGGGTTCATTGTGACGACTACACCTTCACGATACTAAGTCAGGTTGTAACAGAATTGATCATGGTATTGAGATAAAAGTCCGTAGTCGCGTGACGGACTGTGGCATGATCGTAGTGGAAGTGTACTTCTCGGACGAGTACTGAACAACTATCGCGCGCAGACGCTCAGAGTGCATCGCGATTTCATTGACGACGCAGATTGCCATTTTTGTGGACGTCGCTATAGCAGTTGAAATGAGCATTTGACAGATGACGTTAGATAACTCCATTGGCGTGATCGCTTTGGTGCCGGACGATTGGAACGCCATTGTCATGGCACGTCACCAAGTCATTGGGCGACTCGCACAACATTTTCCCGCGGTTTGGATAGAACCCGCGCGCAACTGGCGTGATCACCTACCGTTGTTCGGCACCCGATCTCTCGCGCCGGACCGCTGGTCCGAGCCGGTGGACGGGCTCGAGGTGCTCAGGGCTGGCTGGCGTCATCCGGCGTTTGACCGACCATCATGTCTAGCCGCGGCCAGTCTTCGTTCGCGACTGTCCGTCGCACGGCAACGGCTTCTGGACCGCGGCGCAAAGCGCATAGCGCTCTACATCTGGCGCGATGAGTTCGGAGCTGCTCTGGATCTCGTCGACCACGATTTCAGCTGCTACCACATCGATGACGAATATACCTTTGCAGAAAGAGAAATGCCGATCTCTGCGCGCGAGATGCAGCTGCTAAGGCGGGTCGACCAGGTCATAGTTCACTCGCCCGCGCTGCTTAAGAAGAAAGGCACGATCAATCCACGTACGGCACTTATCCCCAATGGCGTTGATTTCACGCAGTTCTCGGAACCGCACGCAGAGCCGCCGGATATGGTGCCGATCCCGCATCCTCGCATCGGTTACGCGGGTGTGGTCAAGAAACAACTCGATCTCGCGCTGCTGGTCCGTCTCGCGCGAGGCATGCCGCAACATTCGTTCGTCCTTGTCGGTCCGGTCATGAATGTTTCAGGTAAGGAAACGGAGCTAGTTGAACTGAGGCAACTTCCCAACGTCTTTCTTCTGGGCGCAAAGCCAGCCGCGGATCTGCCGCAATATATGCAGCATTTCGATGTCTGCCTCATGTGCTATGAGGTCAACGACTATACGAAGTACATCTACCCACTGAAAATCAATGAATATCTCGCTACTGGAAGGCCAGTCGTGTCATCTCCCATCGATGCAGTAAGGCAATACAGCGAATTCATTGCCATCGCGAGTAGCGATGCCGAATTCGTTGAAGCGATTGAGCAAAGTTTGTGCAATGCAGCGCGGGCGGCTGGGGCGGTCGCGGCAAGGCAACGGATTGCGCAGTCGAACGATTGGGATGTTCTCGTGGCGCGCATCGCCGACCTCTTCCGCGCTGGCGAGCACTGATGCGAGTTCACTGCAGTGCCCCCGAGACGATCGCTGTTGGTGGCGGAAATGGAGTCGCATGGCAGCCCTAGAACTGCCAGTAGAGGAACTCACTCTTCCCCCCGAGCCTCATGACCGTGGCAACGACTAACGCGGAGATCGCGACAGCCCAGGGAACCGTGGGAGCCCAATCGAGGGCACGCAGCCAAGAGAGCGGCGCGGCGGGCTTTGAGAGAACGCCCAGCGCCGGGTCGTAGCGCGCCGTCAGTTGCAGGGTATTCGGAAACAAGACCGCGACCAGAAACAACACGCCGAGCCAAGCCATCGCAAGCACAAATTCCTGCCCTGACATTTCGGTAGAGGCGGAAACAAAGGACTGCAGCAAGCCCTTCAGCGGTCCGAGCTGCGCGTAGATCGTTTGCGGCAGGCTAATGCCGTTCAGGCCGACGATCCCCTGCAACAACTCTTTGGCGGCACCCGCATTCGCGGATCGAAAGAGAACCATCGCCACAGCAACCGACAGAAAAGTGAGCACGAACCCCGCCGGCCTCATGAACCGGTCATAGGTTTCCTTGTTTGACCAGATTCTTGGCCCCCAAAGGCGCCACGCGTGGTTGACCGACAGATAGACGCCATGCAGCGAGCCCCACAGGATGAACAGGTAGCCCGCCCCGTGCCATAGTCCGGACACGAACATCGTGAGCAACGTGGGCCCGGCCAGCACCTGGAAAAAAGCCCCGACACTGGGGGCTCGGCCTCCGAGTCCCGGCAGCCCCTTGGCCATGCGCCATCGCGTCAGCCAGAGCGCCAGCGGGTTATAGAGGTACGCCGTCAGGAAGCGCGTCAACGTCATGTGCCAGCGTTGCCAGAAATCGATGATATTCGTGGCTTTCAGCGGCGAATCGAAGTTGGCAGGCAGGCGCACCCCGAAGAAACGAGCCAGTCCCAGCGCCATGTCGCTGTAGCCGGAAAAGTCGAAATAGATCTGCAGCGTGAATCCAATCGCGGCGATCCATGCCGGAAAGAGCGTAATTGCGGAGCCCGCATGGGCCATGTCGTAAATGGGCGATACATGCTCCGAGATGCCGTCTGCGAGAACCACCTTCTTGAACAGGCCGAATACGAACAAGGAAAGACCGACCGCGATGTTCTCTTTATCCCACCGGCATCGCGCTTGCTGGAATTGCGGCATCATTTCCCGGTAGTGAACAATGGGTCCGGCGATGAGCTGCGGGAAAAAAAGCACGAACAATCCGAAGTCGCGCAGCGTGAACGAGGGGACGCGCCGGCCGTGGACGTCGATCAGGAACGCGATCTTCTGAAACGTGATGAACGATATGCCAAGGGGAAGAACCACCTGCGTCAGGACAAAATTGGTCCCGACGAGGTCGTTGGCTGCCGTCGCAAGGAAATTGACGTACTTGAAATAGCCGAGGAACACGACGTTGAAGGCAATCCCGAGCAGCAGCACCAGCCGGCCCAGGCCCGCGCGGTCCTTGTCCGCCGTCAATCGCAGCAGCCAGCGCGCAAGCACGAAGTTAACGAGGATTGAGGGAGCAATGATCAGCACGTTGATCGGTCGCCACCAGGCATAGAAGGCCAGGGACGCCGCGATGATCCAGCCCAGCGCCAGATTGCGGGAACTCAAGCCCAGGACAAAGAAGCCGGCGAGCGTCACCGGCAGAAAGACAAGGATGAATTCGTGGGAATTGAAGAGCATCGGCTGCGTGTCTCGTGTGCCTAGCCGAGGAGG
>Ga0224512_10005765_pt1 | contig 10098 bp, 9 predicted proteins | sample SF_May12_sed_USG_4_FD_169103 | JGI IMG/M metagenome (GOLD analysis project Ga0224512, IMG submission 169103) | Sediment microbial communities from San Francisco Bay, California, United States - SF_May12_sed_USGS_13 | ecosystem: Environmental > Aquatic > Marine > Sediment | place: USA: California...
CTAAATAATGATGAAATTATTTCCTGATAAAGTCTATTTTTTTACTTATTCTGAAGACTTTTCATCTTTTACTGCTTCAGCTGGTGCCTCTGCTGCTTCAGCTGGTGCCTCTGCTGCTTCAGCTGGAGATTTAGATACTGTTTTTTCTAGCATTTCTGGAATCTTAGATTCAGGTGTAAAATGAACACTCTCTTCTTCTTCTACCGTAACTGTATATGATGGAATGTCTACCTTTCTTTCTCCAATCATAATATGGCCATGAATTACCGCTTGTCTTGCTTGATATGGTGTTTTGAATCCAAATTTCTTTGTAACAATAGTTTGTAATCTACGTGAAAGTAAATCTGTTGCATTTAGGTTGAGTACATCATCTAATGTTGCATCATTATTTACTAATCCCACTCTTGCAAGAGATTTCATTAAGATTGGTTCTTTTTCTGCTCTAACTTCTTGTCTTAATGCAAGTAATGATCTTGCTTGATGTCTTACCCTTGATAATTCTGTATGTGCTTTCCATAACTCTCTCTTAGTTCTAAGACCAAATGTACCAAGAGTTTTTAGCTCTTCCATTTTTAGTTCATAATTTAATGGTCTTTTTGGTTTTCTCCAAACTCTACGTGGATATTTTGGATCTCCCATTCAAAAACACCTATTCTGTCTTCTCCTTTGCTGCATCTGCTGCTGCAGGAGCTGCATCTGCTGCTGCAGGAGCTGCTGCTTTCTTAGCTGGAGCTGCTAATCCACCTTTTGCAACACCTACTGCTCCACCTTTTCTACCTGTGGTCCTGGTTCTTTGCCCTCTAACTTTAAGGCCATTTAGATGTCTGTAACCTCTCCAACTTGCAGTTATTCTCTCTCTTTCAATATCATTTCTTAATGTGAATGGAATGTCTGATGTCAATAAATGCAAATTTGCTCCAGTTTCAATATCTTTTCTTCTGTTAAGAAACCATGTGGGAAAATTTCCACCAACTGGGTCTGAAATTAATTTCTCAATCGCTTGAACATCTGAATCAGAAAGATTACCTATGTTAGAATTTGTGTTAATTTTTAAAGTATCTAGAATTGCTGTAGCAAAATTATATCCGATACCCTTGATTTGAGTTAATCCTAAAAGTATCTTTCTCTCTCCTGGGATATCATTACCCACAATTCTGATAATATGTCTATATTCTTGGTTACTCAAGTATTCAAAAATTCTAAGAAACCCCGATAAAAACCATGCTAGGCGTCAACATATATGATTTTTCAATATTTTTCTTATTAATCCTCTTTATGCCTAATTATAATATTTGATCCAGATTATCTAAAGTCTTCATCTTCTGTCCAATCATTACCTTGAATATTCCATTGATTACATTTACAGCATTTTTTGACTCCGCGTTGTGTATCAATATCTATACAAAAACAATGTTCTCCTTTTCCTGATGGATCTAGACTACATAGTTTTTGCATGACTAGTATGAGTTTCTTTTTCCTAATTATCTTATTGTTATGATATATTCAAAAAGTTATAAGTTTCCAATTTCTTATTTTAAAGAAATGGATGAAACTTTTGATCGAGAAAAAGTTGTTGATTGTATGTTTGATCCAATAACATCTTCTATCTTGGCAGAACTTGAATGTGGTAAACAAGAATGTACATTTTTAGCTCATCAAGCTTGTATCTCTGAATCTGAAATTCTTGAAAGACTTTCTTATCTGATAGAGCATGGATTCATTTACAAAAATTCTGACGATGGAAAATGTTTTCTTGCCGCCAATTCTACTAAACTTGAGACCGTTATTGAAAATAGTGAAAATTTTGATGCTACTATTAACGGTCTTGAAAAAATGGATAGTTATCTAAACTGATTTCATTCTATTTCTGATTAGATATATTCCTACACCTACTAACCCTATCATCCCGATGACTAGTACATATATCGAGATAAACCCTAACAATGTTTTACTTCCATCTGGAAGTGGCCCTATTGCTCCAAACACTTGGGTTTCTTCATTGTTGACACTCTCAATAATTAATTTGTAAGTTCCGGTTTCTATTATGTCAAATTCTTTTTCAATAGTATCTTCATTAATTTCTTGAGAAATTATTTCAATATCTAGTGGATCTAATACTTTAGCAGAAAACGTATTATCTTTGAATTCTATTATTTGAACTGCAAAAACTCCAATTGATGTTTTTTGTGTATCAAGATTTCCTATAATTGTAAGTGCTTGATCTGACTTTATTTTTCCATTTCCTTGACTGACACCTTCTAATATTATTTGATTCCCTAATACTACCAAAACTAATCCTATTACAATTAATCCTCCTGAAATGACTAATACCATTCCTGATTTTTGCACAAATTAATGCTAATTTTCTTTAGTTTAAACCTAATTTTTGAGATTTGACATTTAAAATAAAATTAGACTATACTAAAAAAATTAGCTTAGGCTAAATTTATATCTCAAGGAGATGAAAAGAACATCAACGATGAAACAATTTTCTCTTAATTCCCGTTCAATTATGATCTTCTCTTTAATTGTAGTTGCGGCAATATCTTCTATATTTTTTGTATTTCCAGAGACTATCAAAGCACAATCTGAAGAGAAGGTCTTTGTAACCCATACAGGAGGTATCGTCAAGACAACAGGAGAAATTATTGATCCTCTATATGTTGAGTCAACCATGGAGTTTGATCCGATGGAATATTTGAGAGATTTTGATTACGGCAAAACATCTCCATTGCCAGACGGCACAACATTACGAGAATACACGATTATTGCAGAGGATGACAAAATCATGGAGGTATCGCCCGGGGTCTTTTATAATGTGTGGACGTTTAATGGAAGTGTTCCTGGACCCACAATCCGTGCAACTGAAGGAGATACAGTTCGTGTAAATTTCATAAACAATGGCTCAAAGCAGCACACTATGCACTTTCATGGCATACATCCTGCCGAAATGGATGGAGTGTTTGAATCAGTTGGGGCAGAAGGGGGACGCTTTACATATGAATTCGTTGCAGGTCCTGCAGGTGTACATCCGTATCACTGTCATGTTATGCCCTTAGAGGAACACATTGTACACGGATTGTATGGCGTATTCATAGTTGATCCAAAAGAAGGAAGAGCGCCAGCTGATGAGATGGTAATGGTTCTCAATGGCTTAGATACCGACTTTGATACTGAAAATAACTTCTATGCCGCAAATACAATCCCATTTTACTATCAACACCACCCAATTCAAATTAACACCGGTGAATTGATTCGAATTTATGTTGTTAATATGGTGGAGTTTGATCCAATAAACAATTTTCACTTGCATGGTAATTTGTACAAATATTATCCAACAGGAACTGATCTCGTTCCTTCATTTTACACAGACATGATAACATTGTCCCAGACTGAACGTGGAATTATGGAGTTTGAGTATCAATACCCTGGAAAGTATCTGTTCCACGCACACAAAGTGGAATTCTCTGAGAAAGGCTGGATTGGAATATTCTTAGTTTCAGATGATGACTCAGATTCTGAGCAAGAAACACCAACAGGAGACACAAACGAATATGGAACTTGATAAAAAGCCTTCAAGGGCAAAGACTCTTGCAAGTGGACTTGTTCCATTTGTATTTGTAATAATTCTGATGATCTATATTTTTGGACCGGGCTCTGAACTTCTGGATTTTGGAGTACCACTTCCAGAAGTAACAATAGAGATGGTTGATTTTGTAGACTCTGAGATACATACAACTGTCAGAAACACAGGTTCAATTCCTGTTGAAATTGTGATGGCAGACGTTAATGACAGGATACAGCCTGCAGCAGTAGAGCCGGACAGATTTTTGGAAAGATATGAGACTGCGTTGGTGAGAATCCCATTTGAATGGAATGAGGCAGAGCCTTACAGAATTGGAATTACAATTGAGGATGGAACCCGATTTGAAAAAGAGATAGAGGCTGCAGCACCAAGATTGGAACCTAGCTTAGAACTGATTGGATTTTTTGCAATAATTGGAACCTATGTTGGGATCATTCCAGTAATGATTGGACTGATGTGGCTTCCATTCATCAGAAGGCTAAGTAAAAACAAATATCATTTTTTTATGGCATTAACAGTTGGTCTTTTACTATTTTTAGGAATTGATTCTATAGAAGAGGCTTTAGAGGCATCAACAGAAAATCTTGCAAGTAGTTTCAATGGAGTCTTATTGGTTGCAACAGTGACAATACTGTCTTTTCTTGGATTGTACTATTCTAGTGAAAAATTAATTCAAAGAGTAAAAGATTCTCCATATGCAAAACCCGTGGCAATTGCCCTAATGATCTCAATAGGAATCGGCTTGCATAATTTTGGAGAAGGATTGGCAATTGGAGCTGCAATAGGTCTTGGGCAAGTGGCATTGAGTACTTTTCTCATCGTAGGATTTGCGTTACACAACACCACTGAAGGTCTTGCTATCGCATCACCCCTTGCTAAAGAAAAAAAATCAGTAATTGGAAAGCTTGCCGCAATGGGAATGATAGCTGGTGCCCCTGCAATTCTTGGAGCATGGCTTGGAGGTTTCATGTACTCCCCATTTTCTGCAGTTATCTTTTTATCGATTGGAGCTGGTGCCATATTTCAAGTGATTATAGTCATAATGAAATGGTTACGAGAAGAAAATAAAAATAGTTTTTCAAGTGCTTCAATAGTTTCGGGAATTGCAGCAGGAATGCTTGTAATGTATCTGACAAGCATATTTGTATAGTTATTTAGAATTTTTTTTGTATTCTATTTTTGAATTACACATACATACTTTCATCCTAGTACATTTTTGTAATCTTTCTTGCAATAGATACTGGTGCCATATTTCAAGTAATTGTTGTAATGATGAAATGGATTAGGGTGACACAAATTTTCTAGCTTTGCAGTGATTTGTGGGTTTGCGGTTGGAATGTCTTTAATGTACCTAACAAGTATTTTGATTTAATTAGGTTCTGGATGTATTGTTATCACTGCATTTTTGATTTCTGCTCTGATAATCTGTTCTATTTCTGATGTCAAATCATGAACTTTTTCTATTGATAGCTCTTTGTCAAATGAGCAGTCAATATCTATTTTAAGAATATTCTTAAAATTCAAGGACACTATGCGCCCAACTTTTTTAATTTCTGGGTATTTTTCCAATATTGCAGCAATTTTTCTTTCTGTCTCTGTATCTTCTAGATTAAAATTATCTGGTATAGTTACAAATGGTTCTAAATGGATTGTAGCATGTTCAATTTCAGGTACCTTCTTTTGAATTTTTTGTTCCACAATTTCAGAAATCTTGTGAGCTGACAATAGATTAATCTCTTTGTCTACCATTACATGTAAGTCTGAATATATTTTCCCTTTGGTTTTGTGTGTACTAACATTGTGAACTTCTTTCACACCATCAACTGTTTTTGCAATGTCTAGAATTTTTGCATCTAGTGGCACATCTTTCCAATTTGGTTCAAAATGGATAGTATTTGAAGAATTGGGAATTTTATTTTTTATGTTTTTCTCGACATCACTGCTAATTTTATGTGCTTTATCAAAACTGGTATCTCCCCTTAATGAAATTGTCACATCTGCGAAAATTGTATCTCCTGATCTTCTCATTAATATAGAACCTACATCAACAACACCTTCTGTCAAACTTACAATACTTCTGACATCTTTTACTAGTTCAGGTGAGATGATATCTGTTAAATCAAGGGATGTTTTGTAAACTAGTTTTACACTGAGTATTGCTAACAGTACTCCTAAGATTAGCGCTGCAATAAAATCTCCGTAATACAATCCATATGATACTAAAACTATGCCGATAATTGCAACTAATGTTGAACCAAGATCCATAAACGCATGATAAAAATCTGCTTTGAGAGTTGCTCCGCCAATTTTTTTGATAGATCTTCTTAACAAAATCAATCTAAAAATGTCAATTCCGATTGTATACAGTCCTGCAATTACTGCAAATAATCCTGGCAGGATACTTGGCGTGGGACTTTGTAATCTATTGATAGATTCGTAGATAAAGAAACAAGCAATCATAAAAATTGCTATTCCTCCAATCAAGCCTCCTAGCGACTCAATTTTTCCATGTCCGTAGGTATGTTCTGCATCAGGAGGTTTTATTGCCATTCTTGCTGCAAGAAGTAAAACAATCGTAACTACACTGTCTAATAATGCATGAATACTATCTGTAAGTAGTGCAAGACTGTTTGAAATTAAACCAAAAATTAATTCTACTACAAATGCTGAAAAAATAGCTAAAAGTGATATTTGTAAAACTTTGGTTCTTTGAACAAACATTCCCTTATTTTAATAATTATTAGCATGTATTACAAGTTTTTAAGGAGAAATAATACGACAACGTTATTTGTGATAAAAAATCATTTTATATGTTGGATGTAAAATATTTTTGTTTATTAATAATCTCTTCGACAATATTGTTTACTTCTGTATTGGATGTTGCTGCATCAAGTAACCCTAATCTGTTTGTATCTGCCGAAAATTCCCAATTTAACAATCATTTTTCTGGTTCTATGGTAATTGAAGTAGTAATCCGTGATCCTAATTTACATGACACTGATGAAGGAAAAGGAGAACCTGATGTTACGTTAAATGGAAAAACACTAAGAATGGTTCAAGCTACGGATGGAAACTGGTATGCATATTTTGCCAACTTAGAAAAGGCACAATTAGCTGATGCCACTGTTGGACTTGATGGGCTAGGATTAGATTTTGGCACATTTTGTGATCGTGATAACACAATTTTTGGTATTGATCTGTCCGACACTGACGGATTCTTTGTTCCTAGTTCTGATTGTACGGGGGTTCTAATCTCTGATATGAATAACGTTGTAAGAAAATCAAAATCAATCAATACAAATCCTGCCATATTGCCGGGTCAAATAGGTCTTGATCCAGACGGCTGGCCTCTTATTCAATTATTCTCATTTAGTGATGTAACGATTCAATATAATGCAGCTGGAGGAACACAAAAAATTGATCTTGAATATGATGATATTCCAAACATCACGGTAATTTTTGATAGGGAGTTTTTTCCTCAAAACTCTGAAGTTTTTATGAGCGTAAATGACTTCCAGCTGAACCAGGATCCTACTGATGAGGATTCATGGACATTTAATATTGCATCTCCTGTTGCTACTTTCTATCAAGCGTTTGATAGTAATGGACAAAGGTCTGCAGCTAACACTGTTGGCTTGGTAGATCTTGTTCCACATCTCTCAAATCTTGGCTTCGAGGATAATGCTAAACTCTCTATGGATCTGGATTCTGTATTGGAGTTAAAATCTAACTCTGATCAAAATAATGAAACATCTGTTGATGATGGATTGCCTCCACCTAATGATTATCCACAAATTGTCACTATTGTGGAAAGAGGACCAAATTCTGGAATTTTTGAAAATTTTGATTCTAACGACCAATCAAACATAGGGATAACTCAAAACGCACCTAGGGGAAAAACAGGAATAATTCACTATAATGAAGACTCTGTTTCCATTCTGACTGGATTCTCAACAGCTTCAGTATCACTACAAAAACCTGAATTAAAAGTTGAAGATAGCTCAGGATCATTGCTTCCTGGAACAGAATACTCGATAACTCTCATAGATCCTGATCAAAACTTCAACTCTGGTTCTAGAGATGATCTGAATGTTTTTAGGGATTTATCAATTGTACCTACATTAGATATTGGTAATCCTGTAACTTTGGTAAAATCTTCGAATGTGATATTCTATCCAGATTCAACCAATTTTCTTGGTGGTGAAAATGTCCTGTCTTCTGTACCTGATAAAAATTCAGCTAGATTATTTATTGATACATTGACAAACAATCTATCTGGTACAATTTTTAAACAAATCTCGCTAAATCTAGGAATTGATGCCTCTGAAATACAGGCTGTATTGATAGACGTAAATAATTCAGGTGATGTTGGCACAAACTGGATTAACTATGATTTTCGTTCTCTTGAAAACGACTTTGGAATAAAAGATTTTTCTGATACAAGAATTGATCTATATTTTGACTCTCTGTCTTCTATACCTGTCACAATAGTTAGTCCTGGTGACATTTCTTCATCTAGGGGATTTGTACAACTAGATGAGAATAGTGTGGAAAATCTTAACAAAGAAAACGGTTCTGCTTTTCTAGTAATTAATTTTGGCTCATCTAACACAATAACTGTTTCAAACGAATCTAGACTTCAACCGATTATTTTTGATCTTTTTTCTTTTGGATTGGATGAAAAACTAAATGGAATCAACAATTCAATATATAGATTTGAGCTTGAAGAAACTAGTGACAACTCTATTTTTGAAGGAACGTTTGAGTATGCTGTCGCAAACCAGCTAAACATACTTGATACAAATTTTATCAAAACAATAAGCACCATTGACGATGACATAAAATTCCTTATTACAGATAGATTGATAGATGAAGATAGTATTTTTGTTTCTTATTCTGACTTAGATAAAGTTGGTTTGATTACTACGACTTCTACAGATTCTGATATCTCGACTCATTCTGGAATTATTTCTACTGACTCCACTTCCTACAGATTTGGGCAACCAGTAGTGGTGTATCTGAATGATTCGGATCTTAACTTAAAGAGTGATAGAATCGATGTGTATCAAGTTATTGATGATATTAACTCTCCAAATGTTGACACGGTTGGAAAAAATGGAGTAAAGCTCTTGGAGATTTTATTAAAAGATGTGAGATACAAACGATGTACAATTAACGGTGTTGAACATGGTGGATTGGCCTCTACAGGTTTCGCTCTAATTGAAACAGGCCCCAGTACCGGAATTTTTGAAGGTGTGTTTAAAATGCCTTCTCAAATATGTAACAAAAGTGGAACGCAATTGATTTCACCTGCAGGAGGTAGTGTTGAAATAAAGTATCATGATTCTAGAGATGAGTTTGGCACATCAAGTATTCTTAGTTCATTAAATAATAGACAACAATCTACGTCTGTCTTTCAATACCCTCAGCTCAGTATAACTAAAATCCCTCTTCCTTCATCTGGTTCTGTCAGCGAAGTAATACTTTCTGGCAGTGTTGATAATCCTATATCTGGAACACCCATTTTGATGACTTTAACTCTTCCTAATGGGAAAACACAGGAATTTAACGCATCTATAACAAGTAACGGAAATTATAAATCTGTTCTTTCTGTTAATTCCAATTCCTTACCCGGAATTTATAAAATTGATCTAGAGTATGCAAAAAATCAGATTGGTTCTGTTTCATTTGATGTATTAAGTGAAAATATTCCATCTTGGGTTAGAGATAGTGCTAAACAATGGTCGTCTTCTACCATGTCTAATTCTGAATTTATTAACGGAATAAAATACCTCCTTGAAGATGATCTCATGGTTCCTTCCTCTGAACAAAGTTCTGAACGATTGATTCCATCTTGGGTTAAAGACAGTACCAAATGGTGGGCTGAAAATGAAATATCTGATGAAGACTATATTCAACTGATTCAGTACTTGGTCAAAAAAAGTATAATTCTGATATAATCAAGTCTACTTTTCTTTTATTGAATACATAAATACTCTCCACCCATGAATGAAAATGAAAATGAGATTTAGAGGCTTGTTTGTAATCATGTTATTATCAATATCTGTTCTATTTTATGGTGCTAGTAGTTCTGTTTATGCAGATAATCATAATGTCTCTCCAATTTCTGCTTCTACTGAATTTCCAGCTTATGAAAATGGTGATCGTGTTATAATTACTGGCAACATTAGAGACTTTGATTCAAGTGTTGACCAAGGGAAAGCTATTACAATTGTAGTTAAGAGTCCCTCTGACAATATTGTTGGTATTGATCAAGTAGTACCAAATTCTGATGGTACTTTCACCAGTTCTAAGATTATTGCCGGAGGAATTTGGAATACTAGTGGTGACTATATTGCAGAAATAAATTTTGATGGTCAGTCTGGCCAACTTATTGTTGTATATACTGGTGGTGAGTTTGTACCAACCACTACTGAACCACCCCCACCAACCACTACTGAACCACCCCCACCAACCACTACTGAACCACCCCCACCAACCACTACTGAACC
>Ga0224512_10005766_pt1 | contig 10097 bp, 9 predicted proteins | sample SF_May12_sed_USG_4_FD_169103 | JGI IMG/M metagenome (GOLD analysis project Ga0224512, IMG submission 169103) | Sediment microbial communities from San Francisco Bay, California, United States - SF_May12_sed_USGS_13 | ecosystem: Environmental > Aquatic > Marine > Sediment | place: USA: California...
CGTGTTGAAGCCGAGTTGCTCGAAGGGAACGGCAGCGAGGTAGATCCAGCCCGTCCCGCCCGCCTCGTGCTCCCCGTAGATGTGGTGAACGTAGTCGTCGGGCTCCGTGTAGATCCGGGTCCTCGCTTCGTCCAGGAGGTCGCGCCGCCTGCCGAAGACGATCGCCTCCTCGGGGCATACTTCGACGCACGCCGGCTCCTCGTCATCGTTCAGGCGTTCGAAGCAGAGGTGGCATTTCATGATCCTGGGCACGGCCTTGTCGTATTCGAACTTCGGGATGTCGAAGGGGCAGGAGAGCATGCAGAAGCGACAGCCCATGCACTTGTCCTCGCGCCAGATGACGGGCCCCTCGTCGGTCTTCAACATGGCCTTGGTGAGGCACGCCGCCGCGCAGGCGGGCTGGTTGCAGTGCATGCATTGTTTCTTGACGAAGATCTCCTCGTCGTCCCCGAACCGGTTCACCACGGAATACTGGGTCACCGAAGGATTTCGGCGCTTCTCGAAGACGTCGTCCCAGCCGGGAGAATCGATGTCCGGCACCGGCAGCCCGTTTTCTTCGGCGCAGGCTTCCTCGCAGCCCCGGCACCCGATGCAGCGGGTCGTGTCGACGAGCACGCCCATCAGCTCCGTACCGGCCCGGCTCTCCGTGGCCCGGGCGGGGCTGTCCAGCAGGAGGGAGCCTCCCGCCGTGCCCACCGCGCTCACGACGGTCTTCAGAAACCCACGCCTGTCCATCGAGGGTCTCCTCGTCCATCGGCGTACGGACGCCTGACCGCCTGGCACATCTCCGCCAGGCCGCGTCCGTCGCGCCCGCCGGCCCGGGGACGGCATCGTTGGATGCGGTCGACTCCTGGGCCCCGGCGTCGCGCGGAATCCGAGAATTCCCCGCTGGAAGTTGCAATTATTGTGCCGCTTGACGATTTCGTCGGGAACGGGGAAGCGCGGCCTCGCAAGGGATTACAGGAGGTTACGAGCGCCCCCGGCGGCGCCAGACGTCGCCCCGTGGCAGTCAGCCACGGGGAGGCGCCGGACAAAACGCCACAACTCCCAGCCACCCTGCGTGTGACGCCGCGGGTGGCGGGCCTCGATCGCCTTGGGGGTGTGTGACCTGACCCGCCCTGATCTCCCGCGTGGGGCGTTCCAGCGGCTGCACGGGGCGCGCGGGAGGCCGTTCGGCGACCGGGACGGGCGCTGTCTCCTACGCAGGGCCTTGGTGTAGAGTGGATGCAGAGCCACTGGGGGATCGGGGCCAGGATGAAGACCGTCAGGAACGTACTCGGTGACAAGGGGCACGGCGTCTACACCATATCGCCGGACGCCACGGTTCTCGACGCGCTTCAGGCGATGGCCGACCGGAACGTGGGAGCCCTCGTGGTTCTCTCGGAAGGCGAGGTGATCGGGTTGATCTCGGAGCGGGACTACGCTCGCAAGGTGATCCTCAAGGGCCGGTTCTCCAAGGACGTTCCGGTTCACGAGATCATGACCCGCGAGGTGGTCTGCGCGAGCTCCAAGCACAAGATGGACGCGTGCATGGCGATCATGACGGAGAAGCGGGTGCGTCACCTCCCGATCCTGGAGAACAATCAGCTGGCGGGAATCATCTCGATCGGGGACGTCGTGAAGGCGATCATCGAGGACCAGCAGTTCACGATCGAGCAGCTCGAGCACTACATCACCGGCGGTCGCTAGCGCCGGGGCGTCCCCGCGTGACCGAACGAATCCACCCCGCCGGAGCCCCGATCGAGGACGACGACGCCGCCATCGCCGCGGCGCTCGAAGACGTGAGCATTCCCACGCTCATGCTGTCGATGATCCACATGTCCGGGGACGCGAGCCTCCTTCGCGGCCCGATCCGACCGGCGGGCATCTTCCTCAACGAGGTCCAGGGCTTCCTGTCCGAGGAGGACAAGGCGGCGGTGCGCGCCCGGGCCCTCGAGGTCATCCAGGCCTATCGCGATCGGGGCTGCCGGCTGCCCCCGCCTCCCTCTCCCGAGACCGTCCACGAGATGATGAACTTCCTGGTGGCGGGGGACGTTCCGGCCGAGTACGTGCCCATGATGCTCGAAGAGATGGAGCTGGACGGGCAGGACCTGCGCGAGTTCCACTGGGACCGAGAGGTCTCGGAGGCGGCGAAGCAGGCCTTCCACGTCGTCGTGATCGGCTGCGGAATGTCGGGCCTGCTGGCGGCGATCCGCCTGGAAGAGGCCCGCATCCCCTACACGGTCGTCGAGAAGAACCCCTCCGTGGGGGGCACGTGGTTCGAGAACACCTACCCCGGCTGTCGCGTGGACGTCGGGAACCACTTCTACTGCTACTCCTTCGAGCCCAACCCCGAGTGGTCGGAGTTCTTCGCGCAGCGCCAGGAGCTCCAGGCCTACTTCGAGCGGTGCCTGGAGAAGTACGGCATCCGGGAGAAGGTCCGCTTCGACACGGAGGTCGTCGCGGCCGTCTACGACGAGCGGTCCCACCGGTGGTCGCTGCGCATCCGCCAGCGGGAGGGCGGCGAGGAGACGCTCGTCGCCAACGCGGTCGTCAGCGCCGTCGGCCAGCTGAACCGACCCAAGCTGCCGGACATCCCGGGCCGCGACCGCTTCCGGGGCCCCTCGCTGCACTCGGCGCGCTGGCAGCACGACGTCGACCTGAAGGGCAAGCGGATCGCGGTGATCGGAACCGGGGCGAGCGCCTTCCAGATCGTCCCGGCGATCGCCGAGGAGGCGGGCCGGCTCACGGTGTTCCAGCGCTCCGCGTCGTGGATGTTCCCCAATCCCCACTATCACGAGAAGGTCGCGCCGGGGAAGCAGTGGGCCCTGAAGCATCTGCCCTACTACGCCCGTTGGTATCGCTTCCTGCTCTTCTGGCCGGGCTGTGACGGCGGCTACGAGGCGATGAAGGTCGACCCCGAATGGCCCCATCCGGAACGGTCGACCTGCGCGATGAACGAGGCCGCGCGCGTGACCTTCACGCAGTATCTGGAGGATCAGGTGGGAGACGACCCGGAGCTGCTTGCCAAGGTCGTCCCCGACTACGTCTGTCTCGGCAAGCGCGTGCTGCAGGACAACGGTAGCTGGCTGACCGCGCTGAAACGGGACGACGTCGAGCTCGTCACGGATCCCATCCGCGAGATCCGCGAAGATGCGGTGGTGTGCGAGAGCGGTGCGGCCTACCCGGTCGACGTCATCGTCTACGCGACGGGCTTTCACGCGAACCGCTTTCTGTGGCCGATGGAGATCGTCGGTCGGGGCGGAGTGAAGCTGCGGGAGCAGTGGGGAGACGACCCCTCGGCCTACCTGGGGATTGCGGTACCCAACTTCCCGAACCTCTTCTGCATCTACGGGCCCGGTACCAACCTCGCACACGGGGGCAGCCTGATCTTCCACTCGGAGTGCCAGGTTCGCTACATCATGGGCTGCCTGAAGGCGCTGCTGGAGTCCGGCCGCTCCGCCATCGAGTGCAGGCAGTCCGTTCACGACGAGTACGACCGGAGGCTCCAGAAGGCCCTGGAGGGGATGGTCTGGTCGCATCCGTCCATCCGGAGCAGCTGGTATCGGAACGAGCGTGGCCGCGTGACCGTGTTGTCGCCGTGGCGGCTCGTCGATTACTGGCGTTGGACGCAGCGTCCCGATCTCGAGGACTTCCGCCTGGTGTGATCACGCACCCCGGGGACCGCTGGAGTAGACTGGCGCCGCACCCGTCCAAGGGAGGTCCGGCATGAGCGAAGGCACCCCGGGTCCGTTCCAGGTCAGCGAGGTCCTCCCCGATCCGACCGCGGCGCCGCGGTCCTTCGTCGAGCGGCTGCTCGGCGCGCTGCGGCTCGACGCCAGCGTCTACGACGAGGTCGAGCACGACGCGGGCGCCCTGCCCCAGGCCGCCGGCGTGGTGGCGCTCGCGGCGGTCTGCGCGGGCGTCGGCAGCGCCGGCGCCGGAGGCGCCGGCCTCGTGGGGGCCGTGGTCGGGGCGGGGATCGGCTGGCTCGTGGGCGCGGCGGTCATCTGGCTCGTGGGCGTGCGTCTCATGGAGCACAGCTCCGACTACCCCGAGCTGCTGCGCACGATCGGTTTTGCGTCGGCGCCCCAGCTGCTGCTCGTCCTGGCTGCGATCCCGTTGCTCGGACCGATCGTGCGCGTCGCCGTCGTCTTCTGGGGGCTCGCCGCCTACGTGGTGGCCGTGCGCGAAGCCCTCGACGTGCAGACCGGCCGCGCCGTGGTCGTGTGCGTGATCGCCTGGGGGCTGGTCGTGGCGCTCACGTTCCTGCTCGCCGGCATGGTGGGAGCCTGCGCGCCCGGAGTCGGCTCGATGGGTTGAAGCCGCGGCCGGTCGGCAACCGCAACCGAGCGCCTGTTGCGTCGGGCGCCGCTCCCGGAGGAATTACGTGCGACATGCGTGAGACGCTCCGACCCGGCATCCGCCACGAGTTCACCTTCCAGGTGGACGACACGAAGACCGTTCCCGCGCTGTACCCGGAGTCGCCGGAGTTCCAGGCCATGCCCCAGGTCTTCGCCACGGGCTACCTGGTCGGCCTGATCGAGTGGACCTGCATCCAGGCCGTCAATCCCCACATCGACTGGCCCCGGGAGCAGACGGTGGGCACCCGGATCGAGCTCGGCCACTCTGCACCCACACCCTCCGGTTGTCCCGTCACCGTCGAGGTCGAGCTCACCGAGGTCGAGGGTCGGCGCCTCCAGTTCCGGGTCTCCGCTCACGACGACGTCACCGTCGTTTCCGAGGGGACGCACGAGCGCTTCGTCATCGACGCCGAGCGCTTCAATGCGAAGCTTTCGGGACGACGGCGAGGCGCCTGACGAGGCGCTCGCCGCGGCGACGATGGCATACCATGAGCCGCAGACCACCGGGAATGGCGCGCCGCACGGCCGGCAACGGCCATCGGGAATGGCTGCCGGGAGCTCTGTGACCTCATGCACGAACGGAGATCCACCTTCACGCCACAGCTGGCCGTTCTGTCGTCGACCGTTCTCTGGGGCACGCTGTGGATCCCCGTGCGTCGCATGCACGAGGAGGGTTCGAGCGGGGCGCTCGCCACGACGATCGGCTTCCTGATTCCACTCGTCGTGCTTCTGCCGGCGGCCGTGTGGAGGGGAGAGCGCACGCTGAAGGGCCTCCGGGAGCTGGGAGCCCCCGGCCTGTGGCTGGCTCTGGGGATCGCGCTCTACACGGAAGGCATCGTACGCGGGCAGATCGCACGCATCATCCTGCTCTTCTATCTGATGCCGGTGTGGAGCACGCTGCTCGCTCGAGTCGCTCTCGGCGAGCCGATCACCGCTCGCCGACTCGCGACGATCGTGCTGGGCCTGGCGGGCATGCTCACCATCTTCGGCGCGGGGGCCGGGATCCCGTATCCCGCTGCGAGCGCCGACTGGATGGGGTTGGCCGCCGGCGTCTCCTGGGCGCTGGCGATGGTCGCAGCCAACCGGGGAAGATCGCGTCCGATCTTCGACCGGGTGTTCGTTCACTTCGTGTTTCTCGGCCCGGTATTCCTTCTCGTGACGCTCATCCCGGGGGCGGGGGCCGGCAGCGGCTTCGACATCGACCTGCACCCGCATTCCGTGCTCTGGCTGCTGGCCTTCGCGCTGATCTGGATGCTGCCGGTCGTGTGGCTCACCCTGTTCGGCGCCGGTCACATCGATCCCGGTCGCTTCGCCGTCCTTCTGATGTTCGAGATCGTCATCGGCCTGACGACGGTGGCGCTACTCACCGACGAGCCGCTGGGCCGACGCGAGATCATCGGGGCCCTCCTGATCCTCGGCGCCAGCGGCGCCGAGATCGCGATCCCAGGGCCCCTTCGCTTCGAGGGCGCAAGCCGTTCCCGACGCGGTCGCTAGGCCGCGTCCCATTGGAGGAGTCGGGTCATGCGAGCGATTGCATCGACGACGTCGGCGTTCGTGGCGTGGGCACTTCTGCTGTTTCTCCTCGGGTGCCCGCGGCTCCCCGACCCGGCTTCCCTGCCGCCGGAGCAGCCGATTCCCGAGGATCTTGCGGAGTACCTTTCCGAACTCGTCTTCGCCGCCTCGGACTTCGACGAGGACACCCCGAGCCTGCGCCGGCGGGCCTCGCAGCCGGTCACGTCGGCGGCGCAGGCGTACGCGGAGATCCTCGATCTCTACCCGCGCCTCGGCCCGCTCGTCGGATGCTGGACCGAGTTCGACGGCCACTACGTATTCTCCCTCGCGCCCCCCGGGCTGGAATACACCGTCATCCTCTATGTCCCCATCGGCGGCCGCGAAATCCGCTACTTCCAGCCTCACGCCTGATTGGCGCGCACGCCTTCGAATTCGAGCGTTGCGATCGGCCGGCTGGCATCGAAGCTCGTGATGCCCCAGTGAGCGGCCGTCGCCGAGCCGCCTGCTAGTCTTACCCGACATGGACGGGGCGTCTGAGGACTGGAACGCAACCGTCGAACGCCTCCTCGCCGGCGACCGGGTCGCGTTCCTCGAGTTCAACCGTCTGGTGACGGGATTCCTGACGCAGCTGCGAGCCTACGACTTCCGGGAGGAGTGGGAAGACCTCCGCCAGGAGGTGCTGCTCGCCGTCGTCGCCAACGTGCGAGCCGGACGCCTGCGCGATCCTCAGGCCTTCGTGGGCTACGTGAAGATCATCACCCGCAACAAATTCATCGACCGGCTGAAGCGCCACCTCCGGCACGCGGAGAAGGAGACGCTGCCGTGGGACGAGGAGACGGCGCGCGCGGCCGCCGTCGCCAGCGGGGCGGAGGCGGCCGGGGAGCGCGCCGGCGACCTGTGGGCCGCGGTGCGCGAGCTGCCGGGCGAGCAGCAGCGCATCCTCGAGGGCATCTACGTCGAGGGAAAGACCTATCGGGAAGTGAGCGAAGCCACCGGCATCCCGCTGGGAACGCTCAAACGGTGGCTGCGCGCGAGCCTCGCCGCGCTGCGCGCGCGCCTCGCCGGCGCGTGGGAGGACGGGTGATCCGGCGCACGGCATTTCGCGGACCTATGGGAAGGGCGCGCCTGCATCCGCGCGCCGGGGGCCCGGTGTACGCATGAGCTGCCGAAGGGCATTCGAGATCGACCTCGCCGGCTTTCTCGCGGAGCCGCAGGGGCAGGCCCTTGCCGGCTTCCGGGACCACTACCCGCGCTGCCGGGAGTGCTCGGCCGAGGTGCGCGCCTGGACCGAGCTGGATCTTCAGCTGCGAGCCCGCGCCGCTTCGGGCGCGGCACACCCGGCGCCGGAGCTCCTCGCGCGTTACGAGGGAAGCCCGCGGGCGCTCGAGCCGCGGGAGCGGGAGGGCGTGGAGCGCCACCTCGCACAGTGTCCCGCGTGCCGCGACGAGCTGCGCACGCTGCGCGCCTATGCGCCCGACGGCGTGCGGGGCGCGTCGCCGGCTGCGTCTCCGGGACGGCGGCTGCGCGAGCGGCTCGCGCCGCTGGGGCGCATCGCCTGGCACCCGGGCTTCGCCTATGCGCTGCTGGCCCTGATCCTGCTCCCCACCGTCTACGCCACCGTGGAGTCGCGCACGCCGACCCGCTTCGCCGCCGCGCCGTCCGCGGGCGAGGCGGCGGGCGATCGGGCAGCCGTGTTGCAGGAGGCGGAGCTCAGGTCGGCCGACGAGCCCGTCGCGTTCTCCGAGCCACACCGTGAGAAGCGCGAGTTCGACGAGACGCCGCTCCGGCCGGTCGCGCCCCGTTCGGAAGCGGGCGCGCAGCGCGAAGTCGCGTCCCTCGCCGTCGAGCCGCCCGCCGCCGGCAAGCGCTCGGCCGCCGCGGCGGAGCCCTTCGCGCCGATGGCCGCCGCCGTGAGCGACCGTGCCTCCGCCGGCCGCGTGCTCCCGGCGATCCGCCTGCAGCCGGATCACACCGTCGAAGTGCCGGCGAGCGAGATCGGGGGCGGGCTCCGCCTGTGGGTCCCGCTATCCGCGAATCGTCTCGAGCCGGGCGTCCGGGAGGTCCGCGTTCGGGTGAGCGATCCCAGCGGTCGCCGGGAGCTGAGCGAGCGCCTCGCCGCCGAGCCCGGCGCGGCCGAGGTGGAGGTGACGGTTCCCGCCGGCTGGCTCGCGCCGGGCCTGTATCGGGTGGAGCTGCGGCCGGCGGCGGGGGCCGCCGGAGACGCCGTCGTCGCGACGTATGCGCTCAGGGTCCGAGGCTCGCTACCGTAAGAGCAGGCATGGACGTTCTGCAACTGCTGACCCGCTTCGGCCTGCCCTTCCTCGCGCGCTGCCGGGTTCCTCGTGATCTCGAGAGCGTCACGTCGGCGGGCGACGAGGCGCCCGCCCACGAGGCCGGCGTTCGCCCGGAAGCCGTGGAGCGCGTCTGGCGCAGCATCGAGGCCCTCTACCGCACGGGCGTTCACCCCGCGGTCCAGGTCTGCATCCGCCGTCACGGGATCCCGGTGCTCCACCGCTCCCTCGGACACGCGGAGGGCAACGCCCCCGACGACCCGCCCGACGCGCCGCTCATTCCCGTCACGACGGAGACGCCGTTCGTCATCTTTTCGGCCGCGAAGGCCGTCACCGCGATGCTGATCCACAAGCTCGACGAGAAGCGGGCACTCCACCTCGAAGATCGCGTGTGTGACTTCATCCCGGAGTTCGCACGTGACGGAAAGCGGCGGATCACGATCCGCCACATCCTCTCCCACCGCGCCGGCGTTCCGAACCTGCCGCCGGAGGCGATGGATCTCGGTCTACACGACCAGCCCGAGCGCATCGTCGAGATCCTGTCGGGTCAGCGACTGCAATCGCGGCCCGGGCGGATTCTCGCATACCACGCGGTGAGCGGTGGCTTCATCCTCGCCGAGGTCGTCCGGCGCGCGACCGGAGACGACATCCGGACGGTGCTCGAGCGCGAGATCTGCGAGCCACTCGGCTTCCGTTGGATGCGCTACGGGGTGCGGCCCGAGGACATCGATCGCGTGGCTCGCAACGCGGTCACCGGACCGCCGCCGCCGCCGCCGATCTCCGGAATGCTCCGGCGGGCGCTCGGGCTGGGAATGCGCGAGGTGGTCGAGTTCTCGAACGATCCGCGCTTCGTCACCGGCGTCATCCCGTCCGCCAACGTGGTGACGACCGCCGAGGAGCTCTCCAGGTTCTACCAGTGCCTGCTCGACGGGGGGGAACTCGACGGCGTGCGGGTCTTCGAGCCGAACACGGTGCGCCACGCCACCTCGGAGCAGAGCTACTGGGAGATCGATCTCACGCTCGGGGTTCCCCTCCGCTACGGCCTGGGCTTCATGCTCGGGGACCGCCGGCCGAACCTGTTCGGCTGGGACAACCCCCTCGCCTTCGGGCACCTGGGCTTCACCAACGTGTTCTCCTGGGCCGACCCCGAACGCAGCCTGTCGGTTGCCATCCTCACGAGCGGAAAGCCGATCCTCAGCCTGCACGCCGTGCGCCTCGTGCAGATGTTCGTCGAGATGCACCGCGCCTTCCCCAAGGTGGAGAGCGAAGGCGAGGAGTGGCAGCGCGCCCGCGGGCGGGCCGCTGCCGCAGCGGCTCGGCGGCAGGTCGGGCACGGATAGGAGTCGAACCATGTCGCGCCGTTTCGCCCGGGTCTGGCTGGTGGGGGTCATCCTGCTGGCTGCGTGCGTCACCTCGCCGCTGGGCCGGAGGCAGTTGCGTCTGTTTCCCGAGTCGCAGATGGACGCCATGGGCGTCGCCGCCTACGGGACGATGCAGACCGAGATGCCCCGGTCCAGCGATCCGGCGGTGAACGCCTACGTGAACTGCGTCGTCGGCGCGGTGGTCGCGGCGCTCCCGGATCCGGAGCGTGGCTACGACTGGGAGGTCACCGTGTTCCAGGAGCCGTCGGCCAACGCCTTCGCCCTGCCCGGTGCGAAGATCGGCGTGCACACGGGCCTGCTCGGGGTCGCGGCCGGCCAGGGCCAGCTCGCGGCGGTGGTCGGTCACGAGATCGGCCACGTGCTGGCGGGACACTCCAACGAGCGCGTGTCGACGGCCTACGCCACGCAGACCGGACTCCAGATCGTTCAGGTGCTCGCCGGAGCGTCCTCGCCGGGGCAGCAGCAGCTTCTCGCACTGCTCGGCGTCGGCGCCCAGGTCGGGGTGATCCTTCCCTTCAGCCGCGCCCAGGAGCGCGAAGCCGACCTGCTCGGTGTCGACCTCATGGCCC
>Ga0224512_10005768_pt1 | contig 10096 bp, 12 predicted proteins | sample SF_May12_sed_USG_4_FD_169103 | JGI IMG/M metagenome (GOLD analysis project Ga0224512, IMG submission 169103) | Sediment microbial communities from San Francisco Bay, California, United States - SF_May12_sed_USGS_13 | ecosystem: Environmental > Aquatic > Marine > Sediment | place: USA...
CCAGACGATCCGCCACGGGGCCCGGGAGGGAATCAAGATCGCGGCAGCCCCCCTTCTGACGGACCTGCCGATCATCCTGGTCTCGACGTTCCTCCTGGCGAAGCTGTCAGACGCGGGAGCCCTGCTGGGAGTGATCTCGATCCTCGGAGGGTTCTTCCTGCTGCACATGGCCCGGGAAACGTTTCGCGCGAAAATGCAGGACCCCGCCGCCGCGGTGGCCGACCCGCAATCGCTCCGGAAAGGAGCGATGGTCAACGCGCTGAGCCCCTACCCCTACCTGTTCTGGCTGACCGTCGGGGCTCCCACGGTCCTCAAGGGATGGAAAACAGGACCGTCCGCTGCCGCGGCGTTCATCGGAGGTTTTTACGTCTGCCTCGTCGGCTCCAAAGTGCTGCTGGCGGTGCTGGCCGGCAGGTCGAAGCATCTTCTGGGACCGCGAACCTACTCCGTCCTCATGCGCGCTCTCGCCATGCTGCTCGCTTTCTTTGCGGTCCTGCTGTTTCGGGATGGCCTCGGTTTGCTCGGGATCGTTCGCTGAGGTTTCATGGTATCGTACGGGGAAGCGCCCGGGTGGCGGAACTGGCAGACGCACGGGACTTAAAATCCCGTGGCTGAATAAGCCGTGGGGGTTCGATCCCCCCCCCGGGCACCAGACTTCGCTCTTCATCGCCGCAATTCGACCGAAATTTCGGGGCTACGGTTGGCGAGCCACAGGGCATAGGAGGCCCAACCATGAATCAGGCGCAGTTCGTGACGCTTGCCGAGGCCGCCGGCGCGGTACCTTCGGGGGCGAAGATCGCGATCGGCGGGGCGATGGTCATGAGCCCGATGGCGTTCGTCAGGGAGTTGGTCCGGCAGAAGAAGAGGGACCTCGACCTCGTGGTCGTTCCCGTGGGGGGAATCAACGTCGACTTGCTCGTCGGCGCCGGGTGCGCCCGCTCCATCGAGTTCCCCCAGGTATCGATGGGGGAGTTCGGCATGGCGCCGAACTTCCGGCGGGGAGTCGAAAGCGGGCGAATCGTCACGCACGAACACTCCTGACCCGGCATCCTGGCCGGTCTCCAGGCTGGAGCCTCCGGGTTGCCGTTCCACCCCATGCTCGGATTCGCCGGTACCGACTACGAAAAGGTCCGGGAGGATTTCCGGACCGTCAAGGACCCGTATTCGGGAAACGCGATCTTCGTCGTACCGGCGATCCGTCCGGACTGGGCGGTCATCCACGCGATCCGCGCCGACGAAATGGGAAACGTCGTCTGTTCCGCTCTCGAGTCGGACCGGCTCGCCGTCCTCGCGGCGAAGCGGGCGATCGTAACCGTGGAGGAAGTCGTCCCGCCGGAAAAACTCGTCGCCCGTCCCGGGGAGATCTTCCTCTCCGCCCTCCACATCGATCTGGTCGTCATGGCGCCTCGGGGCGCCCACCCGGCAGGATGCGTCCACGTCTATGGGATCGACCGCACCCACGTCGAGGAGTACCTCGCGGCGGCGAAGACGCCGGAGGGGTTTTCGGAATACCTGTCCCGGTTCGTCCATGGGAAGACCGAGGAAGAGTACTTAAGGCTTGCCTGCGGGAAGGCGGTCTGACGCGCCATGGCCCTCGCCCTCGAAGGATGCCTCCCGGAGGAATACCTGGCCTTCCAGGTGTCCCTCGAGGTTCGCGATTTCGAGCGGACGGCGGTGGGCACTCTCTCTCCCATTCCTCTCCTGGGGGTGCTCCACGCAAGGGCACGTCATGCCGGGCACGGAAAGTTCCTCTTCTTCGGGTCGGAGGACACCCCCGTAACCGACGGCTCCCGGGAGCTGTTCGACCTGGCACAGCGCGGAAAACTCGACCTCTTCTTCCTGTCGGGCGCCCAGATCGACCGGAAGGGGAACATCAACCTTACCTGCATCGGGGAGTACGCCGCCCCCCGCGTCCGCCTTCCCGGAGGGGCGGGCTCGGCGATGCTCTACTACATGACCCGGCGCGTCGTCCTGGTGACGCTTGCCCACTCCCCCCGCGTGTTCGTGGAGAAATGCGACTTCATCACTTCCGCGGCGAGCACCCCGCATTACCCGTGGCGTCGGGGAGGCCCCACGAAGCTCATCACGCCCCTTTGCACGATGGAGTACGACGGCGACGCTGCCGAGTGGCGTCTTGCCTCCCTCCATCCCGGCGTATCGGGCGGTGAGGTGCGGAAGCAGACGGGGTTCCCCCTCATGCCGGAGAAGGTTCCGGAAACGCCCTCCCCTTCCCCGTACGATCTCGCGCTCCTGCGCGCCCAGATCCCGCTTCTTCGGCGCTCCTACCCCGTATTCGCCGGGGATTTGGCGCGGAAAATCGGGTAATCTCCCCCTCCAACGGAGGGAATCCGGTCCCATGCCTTAAAAAGTTTAAGAACGTCCCCGAACTGTACCCGAAGCGGGGGAGCCCCCCGAGGGTTCGTAAGCCGACAACTGAGCCAATTTGCCACAGGGGGGAGGAGTTCCAAGGGGAGCAGGGTGTCGTTGATCTCTTCAGGACGGGGAGAAAAAAAACATCCTGGGCGCTATTTTCGCCCCTTCTTGTCCTGGGCCTCCAGGTGTTGGACGAGGATTCTCCTGACGATCCACGAAACCGGCCGATCCTCATCCAGGGCCAACTTCGCCAGCCGGCTGAACGTCTTTTCCGAAACGCGGGTGCAGATCGTCGTCGGGTAATGCCGCGGTGGTCCTTTCTTCTTTTCCATGGCCGCCATTATACCCTCAAAAAAGATTTGACTTCTACAACCCCAGGTATAAATTGTTTTCCAGGTATACCTGGTAAACTGCCCCGCCGGAAAGGAGGCGGCGGGGGGACACTGTTCGTTGACTAGTTGAAAAGGAAACGAGACGACAAGGGAAGGTATAAGGAGGAAGAAGAATGAACTCGCGGGTTCGATATATCCCGGACGAAATATTAGCGATATTCATTACAGCCGTTATCGGGTTTTCCGCGATCGTCATCATCATAAACGTATCGCGGATAATTGCTTGGATCCGGCTCCTGCCGTTGGTGGATTGATCCCTACCACGGGATGACCGGGGGACAATGGTACAAGCTCCCCCTGATCCAGGAAGTGGCAGGATAATCCAGCCAACCGGCAAGAAAAAGGGGTTGCGGTGAAGGTCGCAACCCCCTGTTTTATTTGGAGCGGGCGACGGGATTTGAACCCGCGACTTCAACCTTGGCAAGGTTGCACTCTACCACTGAGTTACGCCCGCGTCGGGACCTCGATTCTAAGAGAATCGCCACCGCGTTGTCAAGAAATCGGTCCGGCTACCCTCCTACTTGAAGATCTCCTTGACGAACCTGAGGAAATAGTCCAACCCCGACAACGCCGTCAGGATCAGGCCGGGCACCAGGAACAACATCCCCAGAAGGTGGATGTCGATCCCCATCAGGGGGTAGTTGAGGATGAGGGCCCCGACCCCGATGGACAGAATGACCGTCTTCGCCTTCCCCAGGGGGGAGGCCGCGATGACGAGCCCCTCGGTGGAAGCGACTCCGCGGAGGGCCGTGACGCCGATCTCCCTGCCCACGATGATGACCACCATCCAGGCCGGCACCCTGCCCGAAGGGATCAGCATCACGATCGACGCGCAGACCAAAAGCTTGTCCGCCAGCGGGTCGAGCAGCTTTCCCAGGGAGGTGACCATCTGGTAGCGTCTCGCAATGTACCCGTCGAAAAGGTCGGTAAAGGACGACACGGTGAACAAAATTGTCGCCGCCACCGACCGGGACAGGGGAATGTCGCGACCGTCCGGTGTATACAACAGAAGCACGACGATCGGCACGGTGAGAATCCGGACAAGGGTAAGAACGTTGGGCAGGTTGAGCCGGCTGTTTCCGTTCATTCGAGGGACTGGTATTGCTGGTAGTAATTCATCACCCTTTTCACATAGACACGGGTCTCATCGTACGGAGGAATCCCGCCATACTTCTTCACCGCCTCGGGGCCGGCATTGTAGGCGGCCACGGCGTGGACGAGATTTCCGCCGAACGTCCCTAGCAATTCCTTGATGTACCTGACCCCCCCCTCGATGTTCTCTATCGGATCGAAGGGGTCGGCGACGTTTAACCGCTTCGCCGTGAACGGCATGAGCTGCATCATTCCCTGCGCCCCCTTGGGCGATACGGCGAGCCGCTCCCCGTCTGATTCGGCTTTTATGATTGCCTTGATCAGGGCGGGGGGCAGGTTGTTCGCCCGGGAGCACTGTTCGGCGTACGCCATCATCCAGGCGTTCCCCATCCGCGAAGACCCCCGCGCAGGACGAGCCTTGGGGGGCTCCCGGAGGTAGAGGTCCGCCTTCTTGTCGCCCGGGGTGTTGGTGAAATGGACGACCCCGTCCTGGTCCACATACCGGTAGATGTCCCCCCAAATATCCATTGGACAAAGGAAGACGGATATGATTAAAAATATGCGTAAATACTTCATATTTCCGCATTTTAGTAGACTCGCATTTCCCTTGTCAATCGGGATGAAATCCCGTGGGAGACGGCAAATGGAAAAGCATTCCCATTTCCTGGTCATCGGAAGCGGCATCGCAGGCCTGAGTTTTGCGCTCCGCGCGGCCAGGAAGGGGGCGGTCACCATCATCACGAAAAGGGAAGCCTCCGAGTCCAGCACGCAATACGCCCAGGGGGGTATCGCCACCGTCTGGAGCGGCGAGGATTCGTTCGAATCCCATATCGAGGACACACACCGGGCAGGGGCCGGCATCTGCCAGCCCGACGTGGTCGACATGGTCGTCCGCGACGCTCCCGAAAGGATCCGGGAGTTGATCGAGTGGGGGGTCCGGTTTACCCGGGGGGTCGGGGGGAAGAAGTTCGATCTCGGCCGCGAAGGGGGACATTCGAAGCGCCGGATCTTCCACGCCCGGGACCTGACCGGACGCGAGGTGGAGCGGGCACTGCTCTCCCGGGCACGCGCCAATCGTCGGATCCGGATCTTCGAGCACCATGCCGCCATCAACCTCATCACCCGCCACAAGTTGGAGTCGTTCGGGAGCCGCAAGGAAGACGAGGTAATCGGAGCCTACGTCCTCGACCTGAAGACGGGGAGGATCCACACGTTTCTGGCGGACGCCACGATCCTTTCCACGGGCGGGTCCGGCAAGGTCTACCTGTACACGAGCAACCCCGACATCGCCACCGGGGACGGCATCGCGATCGCCTACCGCGCAGGGGCGACGATCGCCAACATGGAATTCGTCCAGTTCCACCCCACCTGCCTTTTCCACCCGCACGCCAAGTCCTTTCTCCTCTCGGAGGCAATACGCGGCGAAGGGGGAAAGCTGCTCAATCGGGCGGGCAGACAGTTCATGAAGGGGGTGCACCCCATGAGGGATCTCGCCCCCCGCGACATCGTCGCACGAGCGATTGACGCGGAGCTGAAGCGGACGGGGGAGGACTGCGTCTACCTCGACATCGCACACAAGGGGGCCGCCTTTATCCGGAAGCGGTTCCCGCACATCCACAAGACGTGCCTTTCCTTCGGGATCGACATCACCAGAGACCCGATCCCGGTCGTCCCCGCGGCGCATTACCAGTGCGGTGGCGTCCGGACCGACATGAACGGGGAATCCGACATGCGGCGGCTCTTCGCCATCGGGGAATGCGCGAGCACCGGCCTGCACGGGGCCAACCGGCTCGCCTCCAACTCCCTCCTCGAAGCCCTCGTTTTCTCCGACCGGGCGGTTGCGCGGGCCGCCCAGTCGTACGCCGGGAAGCCGCGCCCCAAGATCCACGTGCCGGAATGGGACCCGGGGGACGCACAGGACTCGGACGAGGCGGTCGTGGTCTCCCACAACTGGGACGAGATCCGCCGAATGATGTGGAACTACGTCGGCATCGTCCGCTCGAACAAGAGGCTGGAACGGGCGCTCGACCGGATCGAACTCCTGAAAAAGGAGATCTCGGAGTACTACTGGAACTTCAAGGTGACGGGAGACCTGCTGGAACTTCGCAACATCTGCACTGTCGCGGAGCTGATCATCCGGTGCGCCATGCAGCGAAAGGAAAGCCGGGGGCTGCACTCCACGATCGACTACCCCTACCTCGACGAGGAGCACGGGCGGAAGGATACTCTCATCCGGCGAACGTGGTTCTAGTCCCAGACCAGCACGGCGCGCCCCTGTACCCCCGAGAGGACCAGCTTGAACCGTGGCGCGGCGATCGTCGCCTCCACCTTCTCCCCCGCCTCCTTGGGAAACGCCACTTCGTAGGCCCGGTACCAGGTGCCCGAATAGGGGAAGAAGCGCGACACCTCCTCGGGGCGCAAGGATGTCTTCCTCACGTAGACCGGCGGAAAATCCCTCTCATCCGCCCGCACGAGGTGGAGGGTCCACAGGGTCTTTTCCTCGTCGAGATCGTTCGCCCGGTCGTCAGGGGTAAAGAGGGCGACGAAGAACCGTTCGTACGTTTCGGACTCCCCCCCCCACCGGTCGATCATCCGACTCTTGCGTTCCGAATCGAGGTAGTAGATGTTGGCATACTCCTCCGAGAATGCCCGGACCCACTCGGGGGAAAGCCACGTGGAGGAAAAAATAAACCGTGTTTCCAGCCCATCGTGGACTTCCCGGGTGCGCGTGAACGCCTCGGTGGTGCGCGCGTACCGCTTCGAGCCGATCACCTTTTCGTAGAGCTGCATCACGCGGGTCCCGCAGCCAGCGGACAGGAAAGCGAATACTGCGAACGCCCCCGCGAGGAGGCAGACCTTTCGGCGGATGCGGACCTCAGGCATTTTCGACGTCCTCTTTCCGGAACATCGGCTCAAGGCGGTAGCCCTTTTCCGAAAGGAACTCCGCCCCGCCCTCGTTACGGTCGACGAGGCAGAGCACCCGGGCAACCACCAGGCCGACCTCCTCGGCCCGTTCGATCGCGCGGAGGGTGGATGCCCCGGTGGTGACTACGTCCTCCACGATGGCCACCCGCATGCCGGACCTCAGGTTCTTGATCCCCTCGATCCACTGCGCGGTGCCGTGTTTCTTGGGTTCCTTCCGGATGATGAAGGCGGGGATCGGAGTGCCCCGGAGGGCGCTGGTCAGGGATACGGCTGTCACGATCGGGTCCGCCCCCAGCGTGATTCCCCCCACCGCATCGGGCATTCCGTCCTTCGCGAGCATCTCACAGAGGATCCTCCCGGTCAGGACGGCTCCCTCGGCGTCGAGCGTCGCCTGCTTGCAGTCGATGTAGAAATCCGATTCCCGCCCCGAGGAGAGGATCACCTTCCTCTTCTCATAGCTTTTCTCCTTCAGGATGGCGAGAAAACGCTCCCGGTCGCCGCCCATCGTTACGCCCCCGGTCGTGATGCGATCCGAACTATGCGATCAGATCCTGACGGATCCGCGAAACAGCGGGAGTTGCTCCTCGATTTCCTGGATTTCGAGAGGCACCATGTAGTCGCCCGTAAAGCAGGCGTCGCAGTACCCCTTTCCTCCGTTGGGGACACAAGCATGAAGACCCTCGGCGCTCATGTACGCCAGGCTGTCGGATGTGAGATATGTGTTGATCTCCTCCAATGTGTGGGTCGCCCCGATGAGGTCGCGTCGCAGGGGCGTGTCGATTCCGTAGAAGCACGGGTGGGTCGTGGGGGGAGAGCTGACCCTCACGTGGATCTCCTTCGCCCCGGCGTCCCGGATCATCTTGATGATCTTGCGCCCTGTCGTCCCGCGCACGATCGAGTCGTCGACCACGACGACGCGCTTCCCTCCCACCACGTCCCGGACCACATTCAGCTTGATCTTCACTCCGAAGTGCCGGATCGATTGCTGCGGTTCGATGAAGGTCCTTCCCACGTAGTGGTTTCGGATCAGGCCCATCGCGAAGGGGATGCCCGAAGCCTCCGAGAAGCCGAGCGCCGCGGGGACGCCCGAGTCGGGGACGGGGATGACGATGTCCGCGTCCACCGGGCCCTCCATCGCAAGCTGGCGGCCGAGGCGCTTGCGGACCTGATAGACCGAGGAACCGCCGAAGATCGAGTCGGGGCGGGCAAAATACACATGCTCGAAGATGCAGAACCGGGGCGGGACGGGGGAAAAGGGGCGGGACGTACGGGCGCCGCGCTCGTCGATCACGATCATCTCTCCCGGCTCCACTTCCCGGAGAACTTCCCCCTCGATGAGGTCCAGCGCGCACGTCTCGGAGCAGAGGACGTACCCCCCCTTGATCTTGCCGAACACGAGGGGCCGGATCCCGTGCGGGTCCCGCACCCCGATCAGCTTGTCCCGGGTCAGGAAGACGAGCGAATACGCCCCCCGCACGCGGGACAGGGCGTCCACGATCCTGTCCTCGAGACGGTCGAAACGCGAGCGGGCGATCAGATGGACGATGACCTCCGTGTCCATCGTCGACTGGAAGATCGATCCCTGCACCTCGAGTTCGCTCTTCAGCCGGTGCGCGTTGACCAGGTTCCCGTTATGGGAGATGGCGATGGATCCGCTTTCGAAATCGACGACAAACGGCTGTGCGTTCTTCAGTTCGGACGTCCCGGTCGTGGAGTAGCGCACGTGCCCGATGGCGATATTGCCGGGCAACCTCCCGAGGATGTCCTCGGAAAAGATATCGGCGACCAGCCCCATCTGCTTGTGGAAGATAATGCCCTCGCCGTCGGAGGATGCGATCCCCGCGCTCTCCTGCCCCCTGTGCTGGAGCGCGTACAATCCGAGGTAGACGAGGTTCGCGGCCTCCGCGTGGCCGTACACCCCGAATATTCCGCACTCTTCGTGTATTTCCGGCAGCATCTCCGTCACGCTTCCCCGATGCCCGTGGTCTTGCCCGGAACTTCTTCCCGCGCCCGGGCGTTCTCATCGGCCCTGACCCGGGCCGCCCCGGCGATCCCGTAGAACCCTTCTCCGGCGACACCTGCTTCTATTGTATTACGGAATTTCCCGTTGTCTGTGCGGCCGGTGATTTTCTTCTGCCGCATTTCCGGGAGCGAGGCATGCATGCGCGCTTCCATGGGTAGAAGGACCCCCCGCGGCACGAATCTACGGACTGCCGGCAGGCGCGGCAAGAACGCCTGCGTCCGTTCGGCCCGCGTCAGAACACACGGTCGAAGATGGCGTCTATATGCTTCAGGTACTGTTTCCCGTCGAACAACTCACGGAACTCCTCCCGGCTCATACGCGACCGGACCTCGCGGTCCTTCCATAACAGCCCTGCGAGGTCCTTCTCCTTCCGCCACGCCTCCCTGGCCGACTTCTGAACGATTTCGTATGCCCGTTCGCGCGACAGCCCCCGGGCGGCGAGCGCCAGCATGACCCGCTGGGAGAACAGAAGTCCGTGCGTCCCGGTGATGTTTTTCTTCATCCGCTCCGGGTTCACAACCAGCGTTTTCATGATGTCATGGAAACGCATCAGGGCGAAATCGAGTACGATGGTGGCGTCCGGCGCGATCACCCGCTCGGCCGAGGAATGGCTTATATCGCGCTCGTGCCAGAGAGATACGTTCTCGAGGGCGGTGAGCGCGTACCCCCGGAGGAGGCGCGCAAGCCCGCACAGGTTCTCGGACAATACCGGGTTACGCTTGTGGGGCATCGCCGAGGACCCTTTCTGTCCTTCCGAGAAGTGTTCCTCCGCCTCCCGGACTTCGGTCCTTTGCAGGTGCCGGATTTCGGTGGCGAACTTCTCGAGGGATGCCCCCACGACGGCGATCGTGGCGAACACCTCGGCGTGACGGTCCCGCTGCACCACCTGGGTCGAAACGGGGGCAGGCCGCAACGACAGCTTGCGGCAGACGTGCGCTTCCACCGACGGATCGATACTGGCGAAGGTGCCTACGGCCCCCGAGAGTTTCCCCACCGAGATCACCTCCCGGGCTCGCTTGAGGCGGGCGATGTTCCGGCGCATCTCGTCGGCCCACAGCGCCATCTTCAGGCCGAACGTCACCGGCTCGGCATGAATGCCGTGGGTGCGTCCGATCATCACCGTGTCCTTGTGCTCGAACGCGCGCTTCTTAAGGACCTCGAAGACCTTCTTCGCATCCCGGATGAGGAGCGTGAGGGCCTGCCGCATCTGCACGGCGAAGGACGTGTCGAGGACGTCGGAGCTGGTCATCCCGACGTGGAGGAACCGGGAATCTTCCCCGACGTGCTCGGC
>Ga0224512_10005769_pt1 | contig 10094 bp, 5 predicted proteins | sample SF_May12_sed_USG_4_FD_169103 | JGI IMG/M metagenome (GOLD analysis project Ga0224512, IMG submission 169103) | Sediment microbial communities from San Francisco Bay, California, United States - SF_May12_sed_USGS_13 | ecosystem: Environmental > Aquatic > Marine > Sediment | place: USA: California...
CTCTCGCCAACTTCTACTTCGGCGGCTTCGGCAACAACTGGGTGGATCACGGCGAGATCCGTCGCTACCGCGAGTTCTACAGTCTTCCCGGACTCGAGATCAACGAGCTACCGGGCAAGAACTTCGGCAAGCTGACGGTCGACTGGCGGCTTCCGCCGATCCGCTTCAAGCGTTTGGGCGTTCCCAGCGCCTACGTCACCTGGGCCGGCGTCAATCTCTTTGCCAGCGGGGTCACCACCAACTTTGACAATAACGAGTTTCGTCGCTCGATCTACACGGCGGGTGCCCAGGTCGACTTCAAGCTCGTCATTTTCACCAATTTGTCCACGACGTTGTCGCTGGGCTACGCGCAGGCTTTCGAGGACGGCCGCGACGCCGGCGATGAGTTCATGGTGTCGCTGAAGATTCTCTAGTCTGCCTGTCCCACCAGAGTTCGTTGCGAGAGGCCGCAAATGGTTGGAGATGCAAGGCTTGCGACCGAGATCGACACAGGCGTACTAATGTACGTCGAGGAGGTCGGAGGGAGAGAAACGCAGCAGATCCGACCATTACCGGCCTCGGAGTAGGACCCGGAGCCCATGGAATCTGTCGTGCGACTAGCGCTGGCTCTCATGCCGGTACTGGTCTTTCTGCTCATTCTGATCCTGCTCGACAGCTACAAGCTGGTGACACGACGTCTCGTCGCGTCGTTGCTACTTGCCGGTGCCGTGGCTGCGGCTCTCAGCCTGGTCTTTCATCTCGTCATCAGTCGCAGTGTTGGGATCGGGCCAGTTGCTCTGGCGCGCTACGTGGCGCCGGTGACGGAGGAGCTTCTGAAGGGTATCTGTGTGGTGTTTCTCGTGCGCAGTCAGCGCATCGGATTCCTCGTCGACAGCGCCATTGCCGGCTTCGCAGTAGGCGCGGGATTCGCAACCTTTGAGAACGTCCATTACTTTTTGGCCCTCGATGATGCGAATGTGCTGCTGTGGCTGATTCGCGGATTCGGCACTGCGGTCATGCACGGCAGCGTGACCGCCATCATGGCCATCGTCTCGAAGCACCTGGTGGACACACACGGTTCCTCGAGTCTCGGCATCTTCATCCCGGGCTGGCTGGTGGCCGCGGGTCTGCATTCCGTGTTCAACCACTTCCTGCTGTCTCCCAATCAGGCAACGGCAATCTTGTTGCTGGTTCTGCCGATCTTCTTCGTCACGGTCTTCCGATTCAGCGAATCGAGAACGCGTGAGTGGCTCGGTTCGGGATTCGACAGCGATGCGGAGCTCCTTCGCCTCGTCAACTCGGGTCAGGTGTCGAACAGTCGCATCGGGGAGTACCTGGAGACGCTGAAGTCGCATCTCGAGGGGCCGGTGGTAGCCGACATGGTCTGTCTTCTGAGGCTGCGGCTGGAGCTTTCGATCAAGGCCAAGGGAATGCTCTTGATGCGCCAGGCGGGCTTCGAGGCCGAGCCCGATCCGGAGACGGAAGAGCATTTTGCCGAGCTCGAGTATCTGGAGAAGAGCATCGGCCGCACCGGCCTTCTGGCGTTGAACCCGATCTTCCATTTGAGTGATCGGGATTTGTGGCAGTACTACATGCTCGGGCGCACGTAGTTGAAGGCGGGCATCGAGTCGGCGGTCGGCGCACGACAGTGTGCACATGCACCCGGGCATGCGCCGCGAGGAATGCGAGGCGCTGCGTCCGCGAGCGCCTGTTGAATAGGCGGAGAGGGAGGGCGAAGGCCGGGATGACGCGGATTTCCGACACCTGAGACCGGCTTGCCTGCGGTACACTGCGTCGGCATGCTTGTTCTGGTAGTCCAACCGGCGAAAGGTGATCGTTTCGAGTTTCCGGTCGAGTCGTCATCGGTCGTCATCGGTCGCTCCGGCGAGTGCGAGCTGAGTCTCACGGATCCGTTCCTGTCGCGGCGCCACGCCAGAATCATCCGAAACGACGACGTGTGGATGATCGAGGATCTAGGATCCCGCAACGGCACGTTTGTCAACGATCGACAGATCTCGGAGTCGTCGGAAATCACGGACGGTGATGTCATCCGCATGTCCAACAGCTCGATGACGGTGCGTGATCCGGCGACGCGAAAGGCACCGCGGAGCGCCAAGGGAGGCTCTACTGTCGCGGGAGTTCTTGCGGAGGCCCTGGGCGTCGAGCCGTCTTCGGGAAGCCTGAGCGAGCACACGATGTTTCGCCCCGCGGCGACGATTCTGAGCGGCGGCCAGGACTCTCCGGGCGCCAGGCCGACGGTGGCGATCGATACCTACGTGGAGCGGTTGCACATCGTCAACGAAGTGCACGAGGCGCTTTCCGGCTCGGTGAGCGTCGACGAGCTTCTGGATTTGATTCTCGACCGCGTCTTCGCCCATCTCAAGCCCCAGAACGGCGCCATATTCCTGAAGCACGGCGATACCGTCGTTCGTGCCCATTCGCGCACTCAACCTGGAATCGTCGAAGAGTTTCCGGAGTCCACGAGCCTGGTCGGCGAGGTCGTGGACAAGGGCCTTGCCGCCCTGGTCTCCGATGCGGGCAGCGACAGCCGGTTCGAAAACGCGGAGAGTATTCTCGCCACCGGTGTTCGCAGCCTGGTGGCGGCGCCGTTGCTTACCCCCGAGGGGGCGACCGGCATGATCGTCCTGAGCTCCAACCTCGTGCATCGCGTGTTCACCGAAGAAGACATGGAGCTTCTCGTGTCGCTGGCCTCGGCCGCGGCCATGCAGATCAGGAACGTCGCTCTGGCGGAAGAGGCAGCGGAACGCCGGCGGTTGGAGAAGGAAGTAGCTCTGGCGCGGCGTATCCAGTCGGCACTTCTGCCGGCTGAGATGCCGACAGTTGCAGGTCTCGATATCTTTGGCACCAACGCACCGTCGCGAGGTGTGTCCGGCGACTACTACCAGCTGCTGCAGCACGAAGATGATGCACTTGCCATCCTCATCGCCGACGTCTCGGGGAAGGGCATTGCGGCGTCGCTTCTCACCAGTTATGTGGATGCGCTCTGTCTCGCGTACATCAGTGAGGGTCACGGACCGCGGGAGGTCTTTTCCCGCGTCTCGCCGCAGATGAACGCCAAGACGCCGGCCGACAAGTTCGCCACTGCTTTGTTGGCGTATCTCGACACCGGCACGGGAAAGCTCCGCTACTGCAGTGCCGGCCACGACCCGGCTCTCGTCGTTCGCGCCTCGGGAGAAACAGAGTGGTTGGACCCGACCGGCATGCCATTGGGCCTCATGCCCAGCGCCGAATACACGGCGGGGGAGGCGCAGCTGGGCACAGGTGACGCCCTGGTTCTGTACACCGATGGCATCGCTGAGGCCATCAACCCGGCGGAAGAAGAGTATGGTCGAAAGCGCCTCGCGGACGTGTGCGTTGAGAATCGCACCGAGTCGGCCGCCGACCTGGCCGCTGCGATCGAGCGCGACGTCGAAGCGCACGCCCAGGGACAGCCCTATCACGACGATCGCACTCTGGTAGTGGTGAAGCGGGTAGCCTGAGTTTTCGCCACGATCCTCCTGGGCAGCGGAACCGGCTGAATCCAGGTCATTCTGCTCGCTCGGACTCCTCGACGTAGCTTCGGCCGTGCCACCGAGCGCTTGGGCGCAAGGCGTCTGTTTTCAGCTCTTTGCGAAGTCTCATAGCGATGGGCAGTGAGCCAGCTCAGGCTGGCAGACACCTCAGCCGGAGAGCTCGGCGTCCAGCTTCTCGACTTTGGCGAGGGCACCCCAGGACTTGTAGCCGTCGCGCGCAGCAGCGAGCTGCACCCGGGCGTTTTTTGCATTGCCCTGCTCCAGTTCGAAGCGGCCGGCGAGCTCAGAGGCGAGTGTGGCGTTGAGCGGGAATCCGGCTTCGCCGGCGCTCGCGCGTGCTTTGCGGTAGAGATCTCGAGCACTGTGGGCGTCGCCGCGCAGGCGCGCCAGCTCTGCGTCGACGAGAAGCAGTTTGTGGTCGAAGTTCTCAGGACACGACGCCGACCATTTGGCTAGGAGTCGCTTCTTCGCCTCGATGCCACGGCGCAGTCGAAACTTCGCGAGCGGTCCCGCCGATGACCATCGACGGGCAAGCGTGAGGGCGTGAAAAAAGGCGTGCTCGCCGTAGACGAACTGACCGCGAGTCGCAGCCACGCGCCGGTCAGCCTCCACGGAAAAGGCATAGGCGTCGTCATAAAGGCCCATGACAAAGAAGGCCTTGAGCCTGAAGGCCAGATAGAAGCCGGCCGAGATCCGATCGTCCAGCTCGATGAGGTCGCGGCGAAATGTCTTCTCGTCGAAGGTGCCGTCGTCGAAGGTTGCTTCGTGCGTCGTTTTTCCCGACAGATAGAAGAGCATCTGGCGCAGGGCGGCGATCTCCACCATAGTGTGCGGATTGCCGAGGCGGATCAGAAAGTCCTCGTGGTCCTCGATGAACTGTAGCGTGCCCTCCACCGACGGCGAGTACATACACTGTTGGGTGATCGCCACGTTGAGAAGGAAGCCCGCAAAAAGCAGGTCGCCGCCGCGGAGGCTCAGCTGATGACCTTCGAGGAGCAAGTCCTGGAGTTCCTGCAGCGGCCGTGTCCAGGGAAACAGGAATGCCGCCACCATGAAGAGCGCGCGTCCGGCGGCGAACGGATCGCCGCATTTCCTGGCCAACGCCAGGGCCACGTCTCCGAGTGTCCGTGCGCCCGCAAGATCGCCGAGCGCCTGCTGCCGTACGAAGGCGTAGGAGGCGTACATGAAAGCCGTCATCGGGTCGTTTCCCCAAGTGGCAGTTATCTGCACACCGCGCATGGCGTAGTAGCAGAAGAGATCCTCCCGGTAGGTAATGAAAGCAGGAGGGATGGCGCTCGACAAGAGCGCGAGCAGGACGTGCTGCTCGTCGCTCGAGAGTTCCTCGAGGGCGAGGAGATCCTCGGGCGAATGCTTCCTCAGTATCCACCACGTTCGCAACAACTCGCGGGCAACCGACGGCTTGCCGGGCCGCGTCGGGTAGCGAGCACCCAAGAAAGGCAGCGCCTCGTCGATTGTGGCCAGGGCCTCGTTGAGGCGCCCGAGGTGAGTCAAGGCGTTGGCCTTGACGCCGTATGCCTCCGCTTTTTCGAGATTCGAGCGAGTCATCGAGACGTGCTGCTGCCAGTGTCTCTCGGCGCGAGTGAGATCCTTGCCGAGGTATTCGACGTCCATCAAGGTGCGACTGATTCCGGCAACTCTGTCGTAGTCCGTAGACCATGAATCGGCGCTAAGGAAGGACATGGCGGATCGGAGGTAGGCGCCGGCCGCCTCGAAGGATCCAAAGCCTTTCGACCTGAATCCCGCGAGCTCGTTGTAGCGGATGGCTTTCTCGACATCTTCGGCTTCAACCAGGCTCTTTGCCGCGCCGTTGTAGTGGTCGGCGATGTCGAGAGCGTGCTCCTCCAGCTCCCGTTCCCACACGTGCTCCATGGCACGTGCGACCGTCAGATGGAGTCTCTCGCGGGCGACCGGCTCGAGGTCGTCGCGGACTGTTTCTCGCAACCGGTCGTGACTCAGACGAAAGAGAAGACCGGGACCTGGGACTTCCTGAACGACTCGCTGCTCGACGAGGTGGCCAAGTGCCGAGTGCATCCGCGCAACATCGAGGCGGGTTGATTCCATCAGCACATCGGCCGCCGTCGGTCGTCCGCACACGGCCAGCACTTCGATCAGACGGCGCTGGTCGCGATCCAACATCGCGGCCCGGCGGCGGAATACCGCAGCCACGGTCGAAGGCATCACGATCTCGCCGATTCTCCTTCTCACCTTCCAAGAGCCGCCGGCGAGGTCGACGATGCCGTCCTCGACAAGAGAGCGCATCAACTCCTCGACAAAGAAGGGATTGCCGTCCGTCTCGCGAGCGAGCCGATCGACGAAGGCTTCGGGAAGCTCGCTGGCACCAAGCATCGAGCCGACCATTTCGCTGACGTCGGCTGCGCCCAGAGGCTCGAGTCGGATCTCCTCGAGATTACCCGCCGACCGCATTAGGTCGCGCATCGCCTCTGCTGGCCGCCCGGCAATCTCCTCGTCACGGTAGCTTCCCAGGATCGCCACGGGTACCGCCGTCCCGCGGCGCTCGCCGACGGCGATTCGTCCGGCCAGCGTCGTCAGAAGCTCCGTCAAGTCGGCGAGGGCCCACTGCAGATCGTCGAAACACAGGACGAACGGTCCGAGGTCTGCGACGCGGAACAGAAAGTCCGTCACCGCCTCGCGAAGCCGCGCCTGCTCCTTATGGACCTGCCCCAGCGGCAGCGACGGCTCTATGCCTCGCGTCTTCGCCAGGCGGGGACAGATCTTCGTGAGCTCTGGACCGTAGTGACAGAGAAGGTCCTCGCCGCCGAGCCCGTCTGCGTAGCGGATCAGGATCTCCAGCGCCGGCGCCAGCGGCTCGAAGGCGGAGAAGCTTCCCTCGAAGCAGCGGCCCTGACAGAACAAGACACGTGAAAGCTGGGTGTCGTGGCGGATCTCACGCAACATCCTGGACTTTCCGGTGCCGCTCTGCCCACGGACCGCCAGAACAGGGGGGAGGCCCGGCGCGCCGCGGGTGCGGCGGCTGACAAAATCACTCACCCGACCGTATTCCAACGTGCGATCGACGAAACGACTGGAAGAAACGTAGCTCTGCTTCGTCTCCCCGGTCTCGAGCTCGTGGGACATGCCGCCACGCCGATTGATGTCATCGATCACGGCGTTGGCCGTGGGATAACGATCGGCCGCGTACCTGGCGCAGAGCCGCCGGACAATCGATCTCAACCATTGCGGGACGGACTCCTTCTCCGCCTCGTTGAACTCGGGACGTTGCGTTCGGTGCATCTCCAGGAGCTCCGGCCAGGAGCGCGCCGGAAAGAGAGACCGTCGACACAAGAGCTCGAAGGTCAGAGCGCCGAGCGAGTACAAATCAATGCGATGGTCGACGAACGTCTCCGGATCGGCCATCTCTGGAGCCATGTACAGCGGTGTGCCGGCAGAGCTGGCCGCCGGACCGATCGGCTTGGTAGCTGCCAGGCCGAAGTCGAGCACCTTTGCTCGACCCGCTTGGTCCACCAGAACGTTTCCTGGCTTGATGTCGTAGTGGATGATCTTGCGGCTGTGGACATAGGAGAGAGCGCGACAGACCTGAACGACATGGTCGACTACATGCTTCCAGTCAGCATTCTCAGTGGCTTTGAGAATGTCGCTGCCGTCGACAAACTCCATGGTGAAGAAGCAGTCATCAGTGCCGTGGAGCGGTTCGAAGTCGTATGCCGCAGCGATATTGGGATGAAGCAGCTCGGTAAGGGTGCGAAACTCCGCTTCAAAGCGATCGAGACGTGCTGGTTGTGTCGCTTGGCGCAGGATGCTCTTCAGGGCGACTTGGCGGTCCGGGTTCATGGGATCGTGGACTCTGTAGACCACTCCCATACCGCCTTTCCCGAGACATTCTTCTACGCGGTAGCGCTGGTTGATGATGGTGCCGGGTGCGAAATCAGGCGTCGTCTCACCGGCGGCGGCGGGAACCTGCGCATCGTCCAAGAAAAGTGTGGAGTCGAGACGCGTCTGACGCTTTCGGTTCTGGTCGCCATCCGCTTTTGTCATCGAGTGCGCCTTTCGACCTAGGCCAAGTGCGGCTGAGCAGCCCCTGCGTGGAGTCGCCGGTATGACCGCAGGCCGTTGACCTGCGCAGTGCCGGTTGACCAAGGGCAGTTTGGCAAGCTCCACCGCATCAACAGAACCTGCGTCGCGAGGTGTGGCTGGCAGGAGCTGTGCTCTCCGGAGGAAACCGCCAAGTTGACTCTTCGCCTGCAGTATACGCCTGTCGGCGGGTCGGCTCTCCGAGTGCAACCTTAGTCTGTTCGGAATCGCTACTCGTCTGCGCTCATCGCGGTCGACACCGAGATCGCGAACCCGTCCGGATCTACGACGCCGAAGTCTCGAGCACCCCACGGCTGGTCCGTAGGCTCGTAGGCCAGCGTGCCTCCGCGCGCGACGATGTCGGCGGCCAGCTGGTCGATGTCCTGCACCGTCGTGCAGTAGAGACGGAGGCCGGCGCCTTTGTGCCGGTCACGACCCTTGGCCCAGTCGTCCTGGCCGAGGAGGAACTCCGCGTTGCCGGCTTTTATCACTGCGCCGACGAGCTTGTCCTCATGCGTCATCTCGTTGACGACGATGAACCCCAGGACGTCACGGTACCAGGCGATGCTCGTGCTCATGTCGCCGACGGTGAGCGTCGGCATCACGGCGCGGAGGCGAAGTGTCTCGGGCTTCTTTCGTGCCTGCATGATTCTTCTCCTTCCAGTCGATCGAGAATGACCAGCGTGTCATGAAGAGAACAACAATCTCCCGCTCAAACACCCAGAAGCCTTGGAAGTGTCGTCTCCATCATCTCTTCGGCCTGTTCTTGAGTCTCTCCCAGCGCGATGACGTCGAGCTTGCCGTTGGCGGCCAGCGGGCCGACGTTGTAGAAAACGAAGTGTCCGCTCCCGGTCACGGGATCGTAGAGCTCGGGCTCGACCGCGGCGAGGATGTCTGAGAAGGGTCTTCCGACGAGCGCCGAACGAACAAAATCCTGGGCGCGGTACGGTGGGCGGGGCCCCTCGAGCAGTCTTTCGACAAGCGCCATCGGTGTGCTGGTGCCGCCCCAACGCCCGTTGCACTCGGTGAATCGGAGCTCGAAGTCGCCGTCCGGATCGCCGACCACCAGGAGATCGAAGGAGCAGCGACCGACGTATCCGAGAGCTTGCAGGCCGGCGGCGATGCGCAGTGAGGCGTGCGCCATGGCCTGGTTGACGGGCGGTGGCAGCGTCGACGGGCGAGACCCGATGAACACTCCGTGCTCGCCTTCGAGCAGCTGTTCGTAGACGCCGTCGAGGCGTGGAGGTCCCAGATCCTCGGGCGGGATCCACAACTGAGTCGAGGGCGAGAGATCGGTTTCTTCCCAGGCTACGGCTTGCACGTCCTCGTCCCCATGCCACTCGGTCCGGGCGAGAAAGTCGTTCACCCGCTCGCGGACATGGTCTGGGCCAAAGCTGAGAAGTTGGCGGGAATCGAAGACCTCATTGCCCATGGCCGAGGCGCAGCGGAGGCGCTTCAGAGCGACGCGAGAGTGTCGGCTGGCGAGGTCGATGAGATGCTCGGCGACGTCGGTCGGGTCGTTGGTCTCGTACGTCTCGACGAGCCACTCGGATCCCAGGACCCGAGTGACGACTTCGCCAAAGGCCGCTTTGTCGTTGGCGATCCAGGTGACAGGCGGCGGCGGCGCGAGGATGATGACTGGCTGTCCGCTCTCCTCCGCCACACGCCGGCCGAGGTCCCAGACACTCTCGATTCCCATGTACGGGTGGATGATCAGGCCGCCGCCGGCGCGCGCAGCGGCAGTGATCTGTGCCAGCCCCGGACCGCTGGAGAGAGCACTGGCGACGGCGAGGGGATCCTCTTTCGGCGCTGCGCGAACGAACTCGGCGGAGCCGAGGCGCAGGTGATCGCGACAGTAGGCTTCGTAACCGGGCGTCTGCGGAGTCACTGCGCCGAAGAGGTCACCGCTACCGGCCCGAAGGCGCGCGCGATGCTGATACTCCTCGACGCCCGAGACGCCGGTGAGGAACGGAATGGCCGAGACATCGTCCAGGCTCAGCACGGGAAGACGAGGAAGAGCGCTCATCCAGCGACAGGGGCCGAAGGGCTCGAGGGCTGTCCCGAGCTCGAGGCGCCCTGCCAGTGGTTGCACGGCGGCTTTGGCTGTCGCGCGCCCGGCCGCATCGAGGGTCATCATTCGGGCGACTCTAGCAAGCACCGGCTTCCGGGGCTTCTCGAGCGCCTCTTGGCACGATGACCTTGCTTCAGGGCGGACTTGCCGGGGACGAGACGGCGATCAGATCTTCACGAGGTCTACTTTTGCCTGTGGCAGGCGTAGTCGCGCGATCGCTGACACAGTATCGCTCCTCCAGCCGGAACCGCGGTGGCTGGTGGTTCAACGTTGAGGTCGGCGCTGTCTCCGAGTCACGGGGCCGGTTCGCCAGGATCGGTCTGGCACGCCAGACGTCGAGGGTCGACGTTCAGCCAGGGGTTCGATGAATGAAGAAGTTGTATCCGCAGGTTCGGGGAATCGGGGTGGCCGCAGTGAGTCTCGGGGATGACGGAGGATGA
>Ga0224512_10005771_pt1 | contig 10093 bp, 9 predicted proteins | sample SF_May12_sed_USG_4_FD_169103 | JGI IMG/M metagenome (GOLD analysis project Ga0224512, IMG submission 169103) | Sediment microbial communities from San Francisco Bay, California, United States - SF_May12_sed_USGS_13 | ecosystem: Environmental > Aquatic > Marine > Sediment | place: USA: California...
TGCTTATGGATATGGCGTTGCGGCCACTCTCGACGCGCGGAAAGCCTTTGATGTGGAGCTGCGCCCCACCGTGACATGTCCCGGCTGCAGGCAGGTGGTGCGGGCCGGCATGCGCCTTTGCGCGCAGTGCGGGCAAACCCTCCCCGAACACTGCTCTGCGTGCGGCTCCTCGCTCGTCCAGCCGGATGCTGCCTGCAAATCCTGCGGCTCGAATCCGGAGCGCCGCCTTCCGGACCCAGCGCCCGACGAGGTCACGGTCCGGTTCTGCCATGCCTGCTCGGTTCGCGTGCCGATGGACGCCATCTTCTGCCACGCCTGCGCCACTCTCCTGGCACCTGCCTGCCCGCTGTGCGGCGCACCGGCAACGCTCGACGACGAGATCTGCTCACTCTGCGACATCGAGTTGGGCCTGGCCGTCACCGCCGTGAAGTCCGGGTTGATTGAGACAATCTGGGCGGAGGTGGAAGCAGAGTTCGAGGACGCGGAGATGAGAGCGACTCCCGAACCGCTCGTGCAGGCGGCGACGGCCATCACTGAGAAACCGATCCCCGGGAAGGCCCCGGCTGCGGCTCCACGGATCGAATCCAATCGACCGGACTTCCCACCCCCGCCCGCTCCCCAAACTGCCCTTCCGCAGGTCAGGTTCTGTGGTAGGTGCGGGACTGAGGCTCCGCCAGAAACGGCCTTCTGCGTGCGGTGTGGCAGCAAGCTCGAATAACAGCGTTTTGATCGTCCAGAAGTGGTGCTATTTGCCCTTTTTGGACGCCAAAACCCGGTCTAGACGACCCTCTCGCCGTCTTTCCAGACGCCGGTGATGCGGTCGGGGAGGGTAATGACCTCAAAGGGGTCGCCTTCCACCAGAACCAGATCGGCCCGTTTGCCGGGTTCGAGGGTTCCCAGCTCGGCTTCGAGTCCCATGAGCTCTGCAGCGGTGAAGGTGGCTGAGACCAGGGCCTGGTGCGGGGTCATCCCACCCTCGACCATCAGAGCCAGCTCCGCCAGGTTCTCACCGTGGGGCGTGACTCCGGTGTCGGTTCCCATGGCGATCTTCACCCCGGCCCGAACGGCCCGGCCGAACGAATCCCGATGAACCTCGATCACCTCGCGGGCCTTCGTCACCGACGCCTCCGGTATCTGCGCCCCTGCTTCGGCGGCCCGCAACACGCCGGTCGGGGCCACCAGGGTGGGAACGAGATATGTACCGTGTTCCAGCATCATCTCGATGGCTTGATCGTCCAGGTAGATCCCGTGTTCGATAGACCGGATCCCCGCCTGTATGGCATTCTTGATCCCCTGCGTGGCCTGGGCATGCGCCATCACACTGATGCCTGCCGCAGTGGCCTCTTCGACCAGTGCCTGAAGCTCGGCCAATCGGAAGTGAGCGTGGGTGGGTTCGTCCCGGGGCGAAAGCACGCCACCCGACGTGGCCACCTTGATGACATCGGCGCCGTCTCTGATCAACTCTCGCACTTTGCGCCGCATCTCATCGTTACCATCGACGATGGTTGCAGGCATACCGGGATACGGTGGGAACAGCTCAACGGTGCCGCCCGACGCCATCCATCCGTCGCCGTGACCGCCGGTCTGGGACAGCATCTTCAGCGAGATCTGCAGGCGCGGGCCCTTGATGAGCCCGTGTTCGACTGCCTGTTTGACCCCCAGATCCGCGCCGCCGGCGTCCCGCACCGTCGTGATACCCGCTCGCAGGGTCGCCTCGAGATTCGCGGCTGCCTCGAAGAACCGAAGGGAAAAAGGGGTCTGAACGATCCTCCAGATGTCGATATGACTGAGCATCACATGGACATGAGCATCGAAGAATCCCGGCAAGACCGCCAATCCGGTGCAATCGACGGCCTGGTCTCCGTCGAGGGCGGACCCGACGTCAACGATCAGGCCGTTCTCGACAACTACATCGGCTGGGGCCGGAGAGGCGACGGTTGCGTCGAAAACGCTGCCCCCTTGGAACAGGAGGCGGGTCATCAGGTGCTCAGGCCGTGCAGCATGAAATCAACCATGCTGCGGGTCACTTCGGGGAGGCGCTGGGTCGGCTCTTTGAGAGCGATCAGGGCGCGAGCGGCCGACATCATCAACTCCTGAAGGAACCGGCCGGCCAGGTCGGGAGGATATGGCCGCAGCGTTCCCGCCGCCACCCCCTCCATGTAAATGCGCATGAACTCATTGGCGAATTCGCTGTGGGTAGCCCGGACCCGCAGCTGAGCAGACGGGGAGAGCCGCGACGCGTCAGTATGGAGGACTCTCCCCAGCATGGCGTCGGTCGAAACAAACTCGACCATGCCGATGGCCAGATGGGAAAGCTGCTCGGCCGAATCCACGTCGCCGGGCACCTTGGCGATGATGTCGCTGATGATTCCCGGCAGAGTTGCCTCGACCAGGGAACACAGAAGATCTTCTTTGTCGGTGAAATACTCGTAGAACGTCGTTCGCCCGATCCCGATCCGATTGGCAACATCTCCCAGCGATGTCTCGGTGTACCCCTCGGTCTGAAACAGCTCCTGGGCAGCCTGGAGAATCTGACCGCGGGTCAGTTCCTTGTGCTCTTCGATATTTGCGGCGCGGATGCGCGGCACGATGATTCCTCCGGATTCAAGGTGATGGAGCATAGTGACCCGACGACGCCTACCGCGTCCGGAGCCGGGTGGCGGCTGGGAGTCTTCTCCGGTGAGGAGCGTCCGCCGACCGCCACTACCATGACCGGGCGGCCAGCAAGGAGCCAGTTGATGCCAGCCACGATCGTGCTCGGCGCTCAGTGGGGAGATGAGGGAAAAGGCAAAGTCACCGATGTCTTCGCCGAAGATGCCGCTCTGGTCGTGCGCTATCAAGGTGGCAACAACGCGGGCCATACCATCGTCATCGGAGCCGAGAAATTCGCCCTTTCACTGATTCCCAGCGGGGTGATGTACCCCGATTGCACACCGGTCATTGCTTCTGGATGCGTTGTAGACCCGAAGGTCTTGCTCGACGAAGTCGCCATGCTCACCGGACGCGGCGTCGACCCGTCTCGACTACGGATCTCTTCCAATGCTCATGTGATCATGCCGTATCACCGCAAGCTCGACGCAGTCATGGAGCGGTATCTAGGACGCCAGATGATCGGTACGACGAAGAAAGGGATCGGTCCGGCCTACACCGACAAGTATTCGCGGCAAGGGATCCGGATCCAGGATCTCTTCGACCCGAAGATCTTCCGGGACAAGCTCGACGTGATCCTGACCGACAAGAACAAGCTCTTGACCAGGGTCTACAACCAGCTCCCGATGGATGCCGACGCCATTGCCACCGAGTATTTGGGCTACGCAGAAGCGCTCCTACCCCACGTCACCGACACGTCGCTGCTGATCTGGGAAGCCATCCAAGCCGGTCAAGAAGTCCTGTTCGAGGGCGCCCAGGGGACCCTGCTCGATATCGACCATGGGACCTACCCCTTTGTGACCTCATCGAGCCCAACAGCAGGAGGAGCGATGACCGGATCCGGGATCGGACCAAAAGCTATCGACCGGGTGGTCGGCGTCGCCAAGGCATACATATCGCGGGTAGGCACCGGACCATTCCCAACCGAGCTTTTCGACGAGATCGGCGAGACGATGGTCACCGTTGGAGGCGAATTCGGGACGGTAACCGGTCGGCGGCGGCGCTGCGGCTGGTTGGATCTGGTCGCCCTCCGCTACTCGGTACGTGTCAACAGCCTCACCGATATCTTCCTCACCAAGCTCGACATCCTGTCCGAGTTTGACACCCTGCACGTGGCGGTGGCTTACCGTTACCTCGGCGAGACATACACCGAGCTACCGCGCCAGCAGCGTGTGTTGTACAACTGCACGCCCATCTACGAAGAGCTACCAGGTTGGGAATCCGACATAACCGGGGTGCGACGGTTCGCCGACCTTCCCAAACCCGCCCAGCACTACATCGAATTCGTTGAAGACCGTACCAGGGTCCCCGTCAGCTGGGTATCGGTAGGACCCGAACGCCAGCAAGTCCTCAACCGGTTGTCATGAACGTCCTACTCCTCGGGGGCGGAGGGCGCGAACACGCCATCGGTTGGAAGCTGGCTCAAAGCCCGAGACTCAAACACCTGGTCTCAATCCCCGGCAATCCCGGTTTGGCCGAACTGGGCGCGGTGGTCGAGGGGATCTCGCCGACCGACGTCGGGGCGGTGGCTGCCTTCGCCCATGACCAGGACATTGACCTGGTGGTCGTCGGACCGGAAGCACCACTGGCTGCGGGAGTGGTCGACGCATTGACCCGGCAGCGAGTTCAAACGTTCGGGCCATCGCGAGGGGCAGCGCGCCTCGAGTCTTCGAAGTCGTTTGCGAAATCTGCGATGGACCGAGCGGGCGTTCCCACCGCCGGATCGGCCGTGTTCACCGATCGCCAACCGGCCATTGAGCATCTGCAGGGGCGGGCGGGCCCTTTCGTGGTGAAAGCGGACGGGTTGGCGGCAGGTAAGGGCGTCTTGGTCACCGATGACCTGCGGGAGGCCACCGCCTGGGTAGAACGCTGCCTGGACGGCGCATTCGGCGAAGCGGGACAAACCGTAGTGATCGAGGACTATCTCGCCGGGCCGGAGGTGAGCGTTCTGGCATTCTGTGACGGGCGGGACGCCGTTCCCCTGCAACCGGCCCGAGACTACAAACGCTTGAGCGACAACGATCAGGGTCCGAACACGGGAGGGATGGGATGTTATGCACCCATCGAAGATCTCCCCGCCGGACTGATCGACTGGACGCTCGATCACGTCATGCGACCGGTACTGCACTACATGGAGTCACAGGGGAATCCCTACCGGGGCTTTCTGTATGCAGGACTCATCCTCACCGAGCAAGGCCCCCGGGTGCTGGAATTCAACTGCCGGCTGGGCGACCCCGAGACCCAGGCGGTCCTCCCCCTCCTGACCAGCGACCTGCTCGAGGTGATCATGACGTGTGTCAATGGGGGAGTCGGCGGCCTGGACCTCACCTGGTCGGAAGATACCGCCGTTGACGTGGTCTTGGCCGCCGCCGGGTACCCCGAGAGCCCGCGCCGCGGTGATCCCATCACCGGGGTGGCAACCGTTGCCGAGATGCCCGGAGTGCTCGTCTTTCAGGCCGGTACCGTCCGTGAGCAAGGAACGCTCAAGACCAACGGTGGCAGAGTTCTCAACATCGTCGGCACGGCCGGTACTCTCGCCGAGGCACGCCAACGGGCCTACACGGCCGCAGCGCAGATCAGGTTCAAGGGAAAGCAGTATCGCAAAGACATCGCCGGATTGGCAAGAGGTGCTTCATGAACAAAGTCGCCATCGTGATGGGTTCTGCCAAGGATCAACCCAAGATGCAATCCGCCGGCGAGACACTCGCCCGGTTCGGAGTTGAGTACGACGTACGGGTGCTTTCGGCGCACAAGACTCCGGATGCGGCCTTCGAGTTTGCCGCAACGGCCGCCGGCCAAGGTTTCTCCGTCATCATCGCCGGCGCCGGGAAGGCCGCTCACCTGGCCGGGGTGATGGCCGCCAAATCGCTGCTTCCGGTGATCGGAGTACCGCTGAGCGCCTCCCTCCAAGGCCTCGACGCCCTCTTAGCCACCGTGCAGATGCCCACCGGGATTCCGGTAGCAACGGTAGCCGTCGACGGTTCGGCCAACGCCGCTCTACTGGCCATCGCCATCCTGGCGCTGCAAGACGAAGGCCTTTCGCAGCGCCTGGCAGAGTACCGGGCCGAGCTGGCGGACCAGACGCTTGGCTAATAGCCAGCCACCAGATCGCTGCGCTCCCGGCTGCCAGCCTGAACGCACCTGGCAGCTGGTTGCTGGCAGGTGGTCGCTGGTAGCTTTCATCCCATGATCCTGCGCTACACGTTGCCCGACATGGCCGCCATCTGGTCCGAAGGGCGCAAACTGGCGGTTTGGCAAGAGGTCGAAGCCCTGGTGGTTGAGGCGTGGAGCGAACTCGGCGTGGCCCCACCGGACGTGGCTGTAGCGGTACGGCGGGCCGCTCCGGTCGACCCCGTCGCCTGGCGAGCACGCGAGGAAGTTACGAACCACGATCTGGCCGCCTTCGTCGATCTGCTCGCCGAAAACACCGGCACCGGGGGTGAATGGGTCCACTACGGGCTCACGTCTTCAGATGTCCTTGATACTGCCCAGGGCGTGCTGCTCAAGGAAGCGACCGACTTGTTGCTGCAGGGACTCGAGCAACTCTTCGTAGCGGTCAAAGCCAGGGCCATGGAGCATCGGAAAACGGCCATGCTGGGGCGTACCCACGGAATGTGGGCGGAACCAACCACATTCGGCCTGAAGCTGGCCAACTGGGCTTTCGAACTCGCCCGGGACCATGAGCGGCTCACCCGCGCCCGCCGGGCCGTCGCAGTGGGAAAAATCAGCGGTGCGGTGGGGACCTATGCCCACACACCCCCCCGCCTGGAGCGCTATGTGTGCGAGCAACTAGGCCTGGGCATCGAACCGGCTTCATCGCAGGTCACCCACCGCGACCGCCACGCTGAGTTCCTCCAGGCCATCGCCCTGACCGGCGCCTCGATCGAACGGTTCGCCACCGAGATCCGCCATCTGCAGCGATCTGAAGTCGGCGAAGCGCGGGAAGCCTTCCGTCCCGGGCAGAAAGGATCGTCGGCCATGCCGCACAAGCGCAACCCGATCCTTTCCGAACGCATGACCGGAATGGCCCGGCTTCTGCGTGGCTACGCCCAGGTGGGGCTGGAAAACGTGGCTCTCTGGCACGAGCGCGATATCAGCCATTCCTCGGCCGAGCGAGTCATTCTCCCCGACGCCTGCCACGTTCTGCACTACATGCTGGTCAAGTTCGCCGGATTGGTCGAAGGTCTGGAGGTTGACGAGGATCGCATGTCGGCCAATCTCGAATCCACCCGCGGCCTCGTGTTCAGCCAGGCGGTCCTGCTGGCTCTCGTTGAGCAAGGATCGAGCCGCGAGGATGCCTACCGGATCGTCCAGCGCAACGCCATGGCCGCCTGGGACGGCAGCGAGCATCTGCTCGATCTGTTGGAGCGGGACCCGGAATTCACCCTTGCGCCGCAACATTTGGCAGCTTGCTTCTCGGTGGAACGGTTTCTCGCCAATTCTGCAATCGTGTTCGAGAGACTCGAAGCTCTCGAGGTGGCTTAGGCCTTCTTGGCCATCTTGCGCTGGAGAGCCGGCTCCGCTTCATCGAACGCCCCGGATGTGGCCGGGGCGGCCAACATGACAACCACGGTGGCCGCCGACAAGCCGACCAAGACCCCCATCGGAACATCGCCGGTCGGCGGTTTGGCCATCAGTCCACCGATCCGAGAGGGATAATGACGACGGCGAGCGCGGCGTACATACCCACCGCGGCCTCACTTGAGCCCGGCCGGCCCATCGCCACCCCGACCAGGGCGATGACCGACACCGGCCCCAGGGACTGGCGCTAATGCCGCGCCCGATAGCAGCGTTGCGGGACTCCTCGTCGATTCGACCTGGATCGAGACTGCTCGGCAGTCTTTGCATACCAATCAGCAAGAAAAGCACCGACGGCGTTCCTCCCAAGGGAATCGGTCGTTGCGGTGATTCCAAGACGGCGGAACCACACACCCGTGGGATAAGTGCTATCAGCAATCAGCTCTGAGGTGTCCACGTCCAGCGACCGGCACCTCTTCTCGCCTGAGGAGGCTCCAGATCAGCCTTCCGGGTCCAGCTCTAGGTAATCCCCGGTTCTGAGGTGACAGGCGGCAAGATGCCCTGCCTCGCTTCGAGCCTGTCGAAGCTCCGGATCATGGGTATCGCAGATGCCTTTCTGAGCAATCGGACAACGCGGATGAAATCTGCATCCAGGCGGAGGATTGAGGGGGCTCGGTACCTCGCCCTCCAAGACATGACGCTGCTTGGGTCTGTCTGGATCGGGGACCGGAATAGCTGATAAGAGGGCCCGGGTGTAGGGATGGAGGGGCCTATCGAAGAGTGCGTCGCGGCCCGTGATTTCCACGATTCGTCCTAAGTACATCACCGCCACCCGGTCACACAGGTGTTCCACAACGGAGAGGTTGTGGGCGATGAACAGCATCGTGAAATCAAGTTCACGCTGTAGCTCCTTGAGAAGATTCAAAATCTGGGACTGTATGGAGACATCCAGAGCGGAAACCGGTTCGTCGCAGACCAGGAACCGGGGTTTCACTGCAAGGGCCCTAGCGATTCCGATCCGCTGGCGCTGGCCCCCGGAGAACTCGTGCGGATAGCGGCGGGCATGGTACGGCTCTAGACCGACAAGTTCGAGCGACTCCTCAACTCTTGCCGAGCGCTGCTGGCGGGGCACGCCGTGAACCCTCAAGCCCTCGGCGATGCTCTCGCCCACGGTTGTGCGTGGATCCAGAGACGAGAAAGGATCCTGGAAGATGATCTGGATGTCTTTGCGCAATTCGCGGAGATCGCCGGCTTTCAATTGAGCCAGATCGTAGCCTTCAAAGAGAATGGCTCCCGAGTCGGGATCGATGAGACGCAACAACAGGCGCCCCAGGGTTGACTTCCCGCAACCAGATTCTCCTACGAGGCCAAGCGCTTCGCCCTGGTAAATGTCGAGATCGACATTATCGACGGCTCTAACATCGCCGACGTGCCGATGCAACAGGCCCCCTTTGACCGGAAAGGTCTTGACCAATTGCCTCACCTGCAGGAGAGTTTCGCTCATCGGGCTCCCTCCTGATACAGCCAGCAGCTCACTTTGTGATCCCGGCGATATTCCAGGAGTTGCGGTTCCTCGTCCGTGCAGATCGTCAAGCCCGCCTCAACGCGAGCTTCACACCGAGAGGCGAACCGGCAACCGGGTGGCAAACCGATGAGGTTGGGCACCCGGCCCGGAATCACCTCGAGCCACTCCTTGCGGCGGCCGATCACCGGCACGGAACCAATCAAACCTTTGGTGTAAGGGTGCTGGGGTTTCTTGAACAGGGCCCGCGTTTCCGCCTCCTCAACAATCTTCCCCGCATACATAACCGCCACGCGCTCCGCCATCTCCGCCACCAGACCGAGATCGTGTGTAATGAGAATGATCGCCATGCCGAGCTGACGGCGGAGTTCAACCATCAGATCAAGAATCTGTGCCTGGATGGTCACATCGAGCGCCGTGGTGGGCTCGTCGGCTATCAGCAACTCGGGACCAGCAGCCAGCGCCATAGCGATCATAATCCGCTGGGCCATTCCGCCGGAAAGCTCATGTGGATAGGAGTTAGCCCGTCGACGAGGATCCGGAATCCCCACCTCGGCCAGCATTTCGATGGCCTTCTCGTTGGCCGCACCCTTTTTCAGGTTCTCGTGCAACCTGTATACCTCGGCGATTTGCACACCGGCGGTGTAGACCGGGTTCAACGACGACACCGGCTGTTGGAAGATCATCGAAATGCGGTTGCCGCGGATATGTCGCATCTCCGGAACCGACTTGGTCATCAGATCCTCACCATCGAACAGGATCTCGCCCTCGAGGATCCGACCCGGTTCCCCGACTAGCCGCAGAACTGAAGTCGAGGTCACGCTCTTGCCGCTCCCGGACTCGCCGACCAGGCCAACGATTTCGCCCGGCTTGACGGTGAAATCAACCCCATCCACCGCCTTGACCACTCCGTCGGCAGTGAAGAAGTGCGTTCGCAGACCCTTGACCTCGAGCAAGTATTCACTCATCGATTTAGCCTCGGGTCGAGGGCATCGCGTAGCCCATCACCGAGCAAATTGAAGGCGAGGACGTTGAACATGATGGCAAACCCGGGGAAGAAGACCAGGTGGGGTGCGGTGAACACATTGTTCCGCTCGGTGGCCAGCATCGATCCCCACTCGGCGGTCGGTGGGGTTGGGCCGAGTCCGAGAAAGGACAGCGCAGCGATTTCCAGAACGGCGGTGGCAATCCCGAGCGTGGCCTGGACTACCAGGGGAGTGAGGCTGTTGGGGAAGACGCGGTGCCAGAGGATCCGCAACGATCGCACCCCGAGCGCCCGGTCGGCGGCAATGAAGTCTTCTTCCCGCACCGTGAGCACGCGCGAACGGACCACCCGGGCATAGATCGGTATGGTCACAATCGATATCGCCAGGATCGAGTTGATCAGTCCAGGCCCCAGCACGG
>Ga0224512_10005773_pt1 | contig 10092 bp, 11 predicted proteins | sample SF_May12_sed_USG_4_FD_169103 | JGI IMG/M metagenome (GOLD analysis project Ga0224512, IMG submission 169103) | Sediment microbial communities from San Francisco Bay, California, United States - SF_May12_sed_USGS_13 | ecosystem: Environmental > Aquatic > Marine > Sediment | place: USA...
TGTGGTCGGCCGGTTGGGCGGCGTCAATCGTCCACCACTTCGGCCCGATAGACGACGTTGGCGTCGGGATCGGCCCGGGTGTGCCCGTTCTCGAGATGGCTGCTGTCGGAGTTCCATCCGATCACCTCGATCCGGACGAGATCCCGGACCAGACTGGAGGCCGACGTGGGCCGGAACTTGTACTTTCCTCCCGGGCTGACCGCCGGGTTGTTGCCGTTGTGTCCGAGGGCGTTTCCGAAGAACTCACCGTCGATCTCGAACTCGGTCGTCCACGGGGCGATCGCGCTCGGCTCTTTGACCAGGGTTCCGTTGAGGCCGGTCACCTTGAGGCTCAGCTCGTTCATGTCGAGCGGTCCCCGGTTGATGGCCTGGATCCGAAAGTCGACATCCTCGTTGACGTTGATTCTCGTGCCGTCGAAGTCGACGTCGACCAGCGAGAGTTCGAGATAGACGTGGGGGTAATCCTCGTAGGCCTTCTTCAGCTCCTCGAGAATCGGAATCGTCTTCGGAACAAGCGGTTCCTGCACAGGGGGTGGATTGGGATTGATGATCGAAGTCACCGGTTCCATCTGCTTGGTCTTGGCCATTGCATCTGCTCCTTTGAGGTTGGTTGATTGCCTGCGTTGGCTGCTGCCCACATTGAGCGACACGGGTAAACGGCCGGTAAACGGGAGCGACGACGGAGCGGACTCGCACAGGACCCCGGCGGTTGTTATCGTCAGTGCCGAGGAGGATGAGCATGGCAGCCGAACAACGGGCCGCACCATCGACAACGACCACGGCCCAGGGCGCCAAACCCTACGATGACGTGCCCGGCACCACCATCTTCGACACCGATCAAGCCCGCAAGGGTTACTGGCTCAACCAGTTCGCCGCGTCCCTGATGTCGGCCGCCAACCGAACCCGGTTCCTGGCCGACGAGCGGGCCTACCTCGACGAGTGGGAGATGACCGAGGAACAGAAGCAGGCGGTTCTCGATCGTGATCTGAACCGTATGATCGCCCTTGGCGGCAACATCTACTTCCTGGCCCGCATCGGGGCCACCGACGGCAGGAGCTTCCAGCAGATGGCAGGCTCGATGACCGGTATGAGCGAGGAGGACTACCGGGCCATGATGGTGGCCGGTGGCCGCACCCCGCAGGGCAACCGCTACCGCAGCGAGTGGGAGGCCTCGGGCGGACCCAACAGCACACCCAACGACCAGGGGGCCGCCCAGGCCGAGGGTCAGAAGGGCTGACGATGGCACGAGTCACTGCTTCGGTGTACACCTCGCACGTTCCGGCCATCGGGGTCGCCCTCGACCTGGGCAAGACCGACGAGGACTACTGGCAGCCCCTTTTCGCGGGCTACCAGCCGTCGAAACAATGGATGGCCGACAACACGCCCGATGTGATCTTCCTCGTCTACAACGATCACGCCACCGCCTTCAGCCTCGACGTCATCCCGACCTTCGCCATCGGCACAGCGGCGGCGTTTCGGGTGGCCGACGAGGGCTGGGGGCCCCGCCCGGTGCCCGATGTGATCGGCCATCCCGTCCTGGCCGCCCACATCGCCCAGGAAGTGATCATGCAGGATTTCGACCTGACCGTTGTCAACAAACTCCCGGTCGACCACGGCCTGACCGTGCCCCTTTCACTGATGTTCGGCCAGCCCGGGGGCGGGCGGCCCGGGGGCGGGCGTGACGCAGCCTGGCCCTGCCCGGTCATCCCCTTTGCCGTGAACGTGGTCCAGTATCCGGTGCCGTCGGGTCGACGGTGCCTGGCCCTGGGTCGGGCCATCCGCCGGGCCATCGAGTCCTATCCCGAGGATCTCGACGTTCAGGTCTGGGGCACCGGAGGCATGAGCCATCAGCTCCAGGGTCCTCGAGCCGGGCTGATCAACCCCGAGTTCGACAACGCCTTCCTCGACAGCCTGATCGCCGACCCCGAGGCCACCGCCGAGATCCCCCACGTCGACTACATCCGAGAGGCCGGTTCCGAAGGTATCGAGCTGGTGATGTGGCTGATCGCCCGGGGGGCCATGAGCGACATGTCCGACCAGGGCGGTCCCACCCCGACCGTGCGCCACCGTTTCTATCACGTGCCGGCCAGCAACACCGCCGTCGGTCACCTGATTCTGGAGGAGACCGTATGACCATTCGAGTGGCCTTGGCCGGTGCCGGCGCCTTCGGGATCAAACACCTGGACGGCCTGTCCAGAATCGACGGTGTCGAGGTGGTCTCCCTGGTCGGCCGCACCCTGGACAAGACCCGGGCGGTGGCCGACGAGTACGGGATCGATCACGTCACCACCGAGCTGGCCGACTCCCTGGCCCGCGACGACGTCGACGCCGTGATCCTGTGCACCCCGACCCAGATGCACGCCGCCCAGTCGATCCAGTGTCTGGAGGCCGGCAAACACGTCGAGGTCGAGATCCCACTGGCCGACTCGTTGGCCGACGCCCGGGCCGTGGTCGAAACCCAACAACGGACCGGCCTGGTCGCCATGTGCGGTCACACCCGCCGATTCAACCCCAGCCACCAGTGGGTCCACGACAGAATCACCGCCGGCGAGTTCACCATCCAGCACATGGATGTGCAGACCTTCTTCTTCCGCCGGACCAACACCAACGCCAAGGGCGAACCCCGCTCCTGGACCGACCACCTGCTGTGGCATCACGCCGCCCATACCGTCGACCTGTTCCAGTACCAGACGGGATCGGTGGTGGTGGCGGCCCAGGCCATGGAAGGCCCCCATCACCCCGACCTCGGAATCGCCATGGACATGTCGATCCAGCTCAAGACCGAGGCCGGTCAGTTGTGCACCCTGGCCCTGTCGTTCAACAACAACGGCCCGCTGGGAACCTTCTTCCGCTACATCGGCGACAGCGGCACCTACGTCGCCCGCTACGACGACCTGGTCGACGGCTGGGACGAGCCGATCGACGTCTCCACGGTCGACGTTTCAATGAACGGGATCGAACTCCAGGACCGGGAATTCATCGCCGCCATCGGTGACGGCCGGGAGCCGAACTCCAGCGTGGCCCAGGTGCTGTCGTGCTATGAGGTCCTGCACGACATCGAGGGCCTCCTCGAAGCCGCCCGCTGATCGCCGCCCGCTGATCGCCGTCCACCGCCGGCCCAGAAGGTGGTCCATCCGACCAGACGTATCGTCGCCGGAATCGGAGCCGGACGATAGGGCGGTGGTGGACGTCACCCGGGATTGATGTGACCTTCAACGTCCCTTGACATCATCGAGCCCGTACTGTAGTTTCCCTGTTAGTTAATTAATGTTATGGTTAACTACGGTGACCAGAACCGGTAACCGATCCGACGAACGGAGCACGGTCAATGGGGGCAACCGCAACCCTCGAACCAACCATCCCTGATGACGAACTCGACGGCATCTTCGCCGCCCTGGCCAACTCCACCCGTCGGGCCATGTTGGCCCGACTGGCTCAGGGCGAGGCCACGGTCAACGAGCTGGCCGAACCGTTCGACATCAGCCTCCCGGCCATCTCCAAACACATCAAGGTATTGGAGGAGGTCGGATTGATCCGCCAAGGACGACAAGCCCAATACCGGCCCTGCCGCCTCCAGCCCGACTCGCTGGCGGCGGTGGCCGGTTGGACCGAACAGTACCGCCACATCTGGGAGACCAGCTTCGACCGGATGGACACCTACCTGAGCGAACTCACCGGTACCGATCACAGACCGGAAAAAAACCGAAAGCCGGGTCGCACGGCCCGCCCGGAAAACCATGGAGGAAACAAGTGAGCGACAACCCCGACAACGCTGTTGTCATCGAGCGCATCTTCGACGGCCCCGTCGACCTGGTGTGGAGAATGTGGACGGTGGGCGATGACTTCCAGAAGTGGTACGGACCCCAGGGGTTCACCATTCCCACCGCCGACTTCGACCTGCAGGTGGGCGGCCGCCGCTTTGTCGGCATGGAGTCGCCCGACGGTTCGATGAAGATGTGGTTCGTCGGCGAGTTCCGTGAGGTGACCGCACCCACTCGCCTGGTCTACACCGAGAGCATGGCCGACGAAAACGGCAACGTCCTCTCGCCGGCCGACATGGGCATGCCCGACATGCACGACGTCACCGAGATCACCGTCGAACTGGAGGACCTCGGAGACAAGACCCGCATGGCCATGACCCACGCCGGCGTCCCAGCCGACTCTCCCGGAGCCGCGGGCTGGACCCAGGCCTTCGACAAACTGGCGGTGGCGGTGGCCGAGGTCTAACAACCCGGGCCGAAGCCCAGGAGGCCGGGCCGAGAGGGCCACGGGCTGTGGGCCTCGGGTGATGAGAGTTGCCTGGCAAACGCCATGTGGGCCATGGGGCGCTGGCCTCAACCCAGCCCGACCAGCACCAGGCCGAGGGTCACCACCCCGATACCGATCAGCTTCGGTCGGTATCGGGGCTCACCCTGCAGGATGAATCCCAGCGACGCACCGATGGGGATGCTGAGCTGGCGAAAGGCGGCCACATAGCTGACGTCACTCACGTAGGCCATGGCGGCCAGGGCCAGACCGTAGGTGGCGCTGATGATCATGCCGGTGAGCACCCCGGTGCGAAGCAACCGACGATCGGCCAGAACCCCCCTCAGCTGATGACGGGACAGGGGACGGGCCATCGTCACCAAGGCGATACCAAGTGCGGTGGCGATGGCCTGGAGCGACACGTAGAACACCGTGACCCGGGTCTGGGACAGGCCCTCGTCGACCAGGCCACCAAGCCGATCGAGGGCGGCGACGATGGCCATACGGTAGACGACGCCCCGATAGTCGGACAGGGAGATCCGCTGGAACCGAACCATCGGCATCAACACACAGCCGATGGCGATGAGCACCATGCCCGTGAGTCCCAGCCGACCGATGTCGTCGCCCCGACCCAGCGCCAAGCCGACGGCGGCGACCAACAACACCGGCAGGGCCCGGGCCAGTGGGTAGGCCAGGGAGATGTCGCCTGATTCGTAGGCCCCGGCCAGGCCGTACACGTAGAGCCCTTGAGCCAGGCCAGTGGCGGCCAGGAGCCCCCAGACCACGGGGGTCACGTCGGCCACCAGGTGCCGGTGGGCGATCAGTACGGGCAGCATCACCACCGCGGCGCTGACCGCGGCGATCGAGAAGAACCCCAGCGTCGGACTCCGTCGTTTCGACACGAAGTTCCACCCGGCGTGGAGGACGGCCGAGATGGCGATGAGAACGGCGGCCGTCCAGGTCATCGCCCGACCCTACCGCCTGGAGGTGTCGCCTGATCCTCCCACCGGATGTGACACCCGCCCTCGGTTCGACCGCACTCACGGTCGTCGGGGACAATACGCTGAGCTGGTGGAAAGATGGGGCCGCCTGGCCGTAATCACCGGTGTGGTGTTCTGGTCGCTGGGCAACCTGATCGTTCGAGACGCCGAGTTGGACGGACCGCGACTGGCTCTGTGGCGCTACGTGATCGCCGCCGTGCTCTACTCGGTGTATCACATCCGGCGGGTCGGACCGCTCAAATGGAGCGAAGCCCGGGTCGCCGCTCCGGCCGCGCTGGCCATCACCATCGAGATCGCCTTCTTCTTCACCGCCATTCAGCGGACCACGGTGGCCAACGTGACGGTGATCGGATCCCTGGTGCCGCTGGTGCTGGCCGGGGTAGCGGTCAAACGTTTCGGGGAACGGATTCCGGTGCCGGTGATGGTGGCCGCTCCGTTCGGCCTGGCCGGGGTGGCCGCGGTGGTGTGGGGCTCGGGATCGGCCGTCCGCTGGTCGCTGGCCGGTGACGCCCTGGCCGTTGGCGCCCTGCTGTTCTTCGCCGCCTATTTCGTGTTGGCCAAGGAGGCCCGCCAGGCCCTTTCCACCGTCGCGCTGCAGACCTACACCATGATCATCGGCATCCCGGTTCTGGTGGTGGCCAGTTTCCTGGTCGGCGGCACGGCGGCCCCACCGTCGGGGCTCCAGTGGCTGTTCCCGGTCGGGTTGGTGGCGGTACCGACCACCGGGCATCTCCTGGTCAACTGGGCCCATCAGCATGTGACCCTGACCTTCGCCTCGCTGATGGCCCTTGGCGTGCCGGTGCTGTCGGCAGCCGGGGCCTGGCTGGTCTTCGGCGACGCCCTCAACCGGACGCAGGTGGTCGGCATGATCGTGGTGGTGGCCGTCCTGGCCTTTGTTGTGCTCGAAGGTGAACGGGGGCGGTTCCGAGCCAGGACCCCGAAGCCGTCCGGTCGGCCGGTCGGTTCGACCACATCCACGGGGTCGACCAGCGGTGCGGAGCTGACCTAAGACTCTGGTCGACGGTCATCAGTCGACGTACGGTCACATCAGGCAGACACCCGGCGGTTCAGGGTGAGCCGTCGGCTCTCTGGCCCGGGAGTGTGATTGTAATGACAGTGCTCAGGAAGAGCAGGCTCATCAGGGCAGCGCCCACGAGCACCGGGCGCTTGATCCTCGTCCTAGTTGTTCCCGTGTTGGCCCTGATGCTGCTGGCCGCAGCTTGCGGTGAAGGCGAGGGCGACGCCGCGGGAAGCACCACCACCGATGCCGGTCAAACCACGTCGACCGACGACGGCACGTCGTCGACCGACACCACGGCCGGTACGACCTCCAGTTCCACCACGACGACATCCACCACGACGACAACCACCACGACGACAACCACCACCACCTCCAAACCAACGACGGTGACCAAGGTGAAGGTGTTTTTCAACCGTGGTGATCCCGATGAATGTGCCGCCGTCAGGGGATTCGAGCGAACCGTTCCCGAGGGAGCCAACCCGATGCGTTACGCCTTCGACCAGCTGGCCAGGGGACCACGAAGCTCTGAAGTCTCCGAGGGCGTTTTCTCCCTGTTCTCGGCCGCCACCTCCGGCGCCGTCCGGTGGGTCACAACCAATGGTGATGTGCTGGTGGTCGACTTCCACGATTCCCTCGACCTGTCTCAGGCCAGCGCAAGCTGTAGCAGTGCCTCTCTTCTCGGCCAACTCAATGCCACCGCCTTCCAGTTCAAGCAGATCGACGAGGTTCGCTATGAGATGGAGGGAAGCTGCAACGTCTTCGGTGGATGGCTGCAGCGTGACTGCATCGAAGTCGACCGTGACGAGTGGGAGGACGAGGTGGCCCGGCAGCTGCCCGGGGAACCCTTCGACGGGATCCTGCCTCCCGGAGCCGTTCTGGCCGTGGTCGGAGTCGAGGCCGACGACGTTCTGAACGTTCGGGCCCTGCCCGGATCGCGTCAGACCATCGTCGACACCCTCGATCCGCTGACCACCGGCTTGGTGTTCAGCGGTCGGGAACGGCTGGTCGGCCGCCCGCAATCGGTCTGGTATGAGATCGACACCGGTTCGGTGATCGGCTGGGTGAACTCCCGCTACGTGGCCCCACTGGCCGGGACGATCGACGCCACCTCCGAGGTGGTGAGCGCCGTCGGTGAACTGCCCGTCGGCGAGACGGTCGTCCAGGTGGCCGAGAGCGTGATCGAGGCCCGCACCAAGTCCGTTGACGGCGACCTGCGTGTTGTCCTGGTCGACGGCCCGACGTCGGGTGATCTCAACGAGGTCGTCTACGACATCCTCGGGTTCCGCGACGACTCGGTTCGTGGCGAGCGCCTCCATCTGTTCGTCACCCCACCGGAGGTGGCCGACGCACCGATGACGCTCAAGACCGTCGAGGTGACCTTCATCTGCGCCCGAGGCACCGGCCAGGGCGAGCTGTGCCCCTAGAGGTCCAGCCGGGTTGGACCCAGGCCTTCGCCCCTGCGGGCCAAGGCTTGGGCCGATACCACGGCCCAGAGCACAACTGACGGAGCCGGCGGTCAGGGGAATAACGGTGCTGGCCGGCAACCTTTCTCACCTATGGTCCGGCCGAGCGAGCACAATCCATTGAAGCCGGGCTCGGCCGCTCCGGCCCGGCCGATGAACACGTTGCCGCCACGCCCGTTTGTGGCCTCAGTGACCCTCGTCGTCGCCGCCCTCGCTCTGGTCGTCGTTGTTGTCGTCCGCCCGTCGGCCGAGCTCGAGCCGGCCGGCGAGTCGGGCCTGGAGGGCGTTGACTTCGGGTCCGAGGTCGACCCCCGTTCGGTCTACGATCCCTACCGGGCCGGTGAGTCGCTGCCCGCCGGCTACTTCCAGGTGCTGCCCCGTGACCTCATCCGACCGGTGTACCAACCACGGTTCGTCGCCGCCGAGGCCAGCGGCTGGCCCGACGAGGCCGACGTCATCGGCGTCGAGATCGGGGGCCAGGCCAGGGCCTACCCGGTCAGCCTCCTCACCGGTAGAGAGCTGGTGGTCGACGCGATCGGCGGCGAGCCGCTCCTGGTGTCGTGGTGACCGCTGTGCGGCACGGCGATGGTTCATCGCCGCTCGGTAAGCGGGGACAACGGGACCGAAGATCTGGTCTTCGGCAACCAGGGTGCACTCTGGAACAACGCCATGACCTGGTGGGATCACAGCACCGGCAGCATCTGGAGCCAGCCGCTCGGTGAGGCGCTGGCCGGTCCGCTCAAGGGCCGCAAGCTCGAACTGTTGCCGTCCCAGTTCACCACCTGGGGCTCGTGGCGGGCCGAACATCCCGAGACCCTGGCCCTCGACGCCCCTGGTGACCCGACCGGATTCGATCTGAAGGACTTCCTGATCGTAGTCGACTTCAGCGACGACGTTCGGGGCTACCCGATTTCCGATCTCCGACAGGTCGGGGTGGCCAATGACGTGGTGGCCGGTGTGGAGCTGGCGGTGGTCAGCGACCCGGACGAGCCGCAACGGTGGGCCGTCTTCTCCCGGAGGCTGGACGACACCGTGTTCGAGTTCGAGATGGTTGACGGAGTTCTCCGGGACCTGGAATCGGGAGTGGCGTTCGATCCGACCACAGGACGGGCCCTGGACGGCGAGCACGCCGATCGCTTCCTGAACCGCCTGCCGGCGCTCACCTCCTTCCCGGGAGGCGGTCCGACCAAGGTCCCGATCTTCGACGCCCACTGGCCCCAGGGTTCGGTCTGGAGACCGGGCTCACGCTGATTCTGCGACCCGGACGGGCCGCCGACGGTGGTGTCACGACCATCACCTGGTGGATCGCGGCGCTATTCGTCATCACTGGCGCCCCGTCGGTGAGCGGTGCCGCCGACAGCGGCGGAACCTGGATCCGAGGGGGCGGGCCTCATCGACGCCGGCGACCGCCTCGAGTAGGCCGAAAGCCTACGGCTCGTCAACCTCATCAGGGGCGAAGTCCTCCCAGCGGGCGTCGGGCCGGCGGGACCAGGGCCCCGGGTCGGCCTGCTCGGAGCCGGGGGGCGGGCCGGGCGCCGGTTGCCGGTCGGCGGCGGCACCATCGGCTGCGGGCGGCTCGGAGGCACGAGTATCGGTAGCGGGAACCTGGGGCCGGGCCACCTCCCCGGCCCGGTGGTCCTTCGGCGGCAACGGCAACGGCGAGTCGCCGGTCGGCGGCCCATGGTGTTCATCGCTGGGAGCTCCCGCGGCCACCAGGGCCGCGGTCAACCAGGTGGTGATGGGCACGGCCGCGATCAGGCCCATCGAACCACAGAGGGTGCGGACGATCTCGACCGCCACCAGTTCCGAGTTGGCGATCATGACCAGCGACTGGTTGGAGATCACAAACAGCAGGAGCAGGGGCATGCTCACCCCGGCGTAGGCCAGGAGCAGGGTGTTGACGGTGGCGGCGATGTGCTCCCGCCCGACCCGGATGCCCGAGCTGAACAGCTCGCGCTGGCCGAGCCCGGGATTCTGGGTTCGTAGCTCAGCCACTGTCGCCACCTGGGTCACCGTCACATCGTCAAGGGCTCCCAGCGCACCGATCATGGCCCCGCCCAGGAGCAGCGACGCCATGTTGATGTTCTCGGCCACAATCGGCACCACCAGACCCTCCTCGCTGGCCAGGCCGGTGAACCGGGCCAGATCGAAGAACAGAGCCGACAGGACAAGCGTGAGCAGGAGAGCCAGCAAGGTGCCGATCAAGGCCACCGTGGTGGTCGGCGTCACCCCATGGGTCAGGTAGAGGCTGCAGAAGGCGATGACCGATGCCGCCACCACCGACACCACCACCGGGTCGTTCCCGTCGAGGACCGACGGAGCCACGAATCCGACCAGCACGACCACGGTGATGATCATCGAC
>Ga0224512_10005774_pt1 | contig 10087 bp, 10 predicted proteins | sample SF_May12_sed_USG_4_FD_169103 | JGI IMG/M metagenome (GOLD analysis project Ga0224512, IMG submission 169103) | Sediment microbial communities from San Francisco Bay, California, United States - SF_May12_sed_USGS_13 | ecosystem: Environmental > Aquatic > Marine > Sediment | place: USA...
GGAGTCCTTGCCGCCCAGATGCCCCGCACCCATGCGGAACCATCGCACGCTACCGCCTGGGCGATGGTCCACGAACCGGCGTGGGCCCATCTCGATGCGGACCGCCTGCTCCCTCAGCCCGTGCCGGAACCGGAGTTCTACCACGATGTCCTTGCCGGACCGACCGGCGACATCGACCTCTGGGAGACCACATACGTCCACCGCCTGGAGGGTGTCGAGCCTGTCGCCGAATGGACCACGGGCTCGTTCTTGAGTCCGGTCCTGGAGGCCCTCGGCGACGGTGCGACGGAGTATTTGGCCGAATATCGGCGTAGGGTCGCGGCGGCGTATCCGGTCAGGCCGGATGGGACGACCCTCTACCGGTTTCGCCGGTTGTTCTTCGTCGCTGTGAAAGGAATGCCATGACCACCTCCCTTCTCGATGATCTACAGAACCGTCTCGCCGAATTGGGAGAGCGGGGTCTTCGCAAGGACGAGCGGACCATTCGCTCGCCCCAGGACGCCATCATCACCCTCGAGGACGGACGCCAGGTCATCAACCTATGTGCGAACAACTATTTGGGTCTCGCCAACGATCCCCGGCTTGTGGCGGCCGCTCACGAAGCCGTGGACACATTCGGTTACGGGATGGCTTCGGTACGGTTCATCTGCGGTACACAGGTGCCTCACCGCCAGCTCGAGGCTCGCCTCTCGGAATTCCTCCACACCGAGGACACCATTCTCTATTCGTCGTGTTTCGACGCCAACACCGGGCTCTTCGAGACGATCCTGGACGAGCAGGACGCCATCATCTCGGACCAGCTGAACCACGCCTCCATCATCGACGGCGTGAGACTCTGCAAGGCGTCCAGATACCGCTATGCGAACAACGACATGGACGACCTCGAGCGGGCGCTGGTTGCGGCAGGTGACGCCCGCTATCGCCTCATCGCGACAGACGGGGTGTTCTCCATGGACGGAAGCCTCGCCAACCTCCCGGGGATCTGTGACCTCGCCGAGCGCCACGATGCGATCGTGATGGTCGACGATTCCCACGCGGTCGGATTCGTCGGACGGCGAGGCGCAGGGACCCCGGATCACTGGGGCGTCGAGGATCGGGTCCATCTACGCACGGGTACGCTGGGCAAGGCCTTAGGCGGGGCCTCAGGGGGCTATACGAGCGGTCCCCGCGAGATCATCGACTGGCTACGGCAGCGATCGCGACCCTATCTGTTCTCGAACAGCCTTGCGCCTGTCATCGCCGCGACATCACTCACTGCTCTCGACATCGTGGAGGCCGGTGAGTCCCTGAGGGACAGGCTGGCCGGCAACGGGGAGCGTTTCAGAACGGCACTGGCAAGCGCCGGGTTCTCCCTCGTGGGAGCGGGCCATCCGATCATTCCCGTGATGCTCGGCGACGCGGCCCGTGCGACCGAGATGGCCGACCGCCTGCTCGACCACGGGGTCTATGTCATCGGATTCTCATTTCCCGTTGTGCCCGAGGGTCAGGCGCGTATTCGCACCCAGATGTCGGCCGGCCATGACCCGGAACACATCGACACAGCCGTCGCCGCCTTCGTGTCGGTCGGCCGTGACCTCGGGGTGATCTGATGAGCCCCATGCGCGCAATCGTCAAGGCACGACCCGAACCCGGACTCTGGATGGAGTCGGTCGACATCCCCGTCATCGGCCACAACGACGTCCTGATCAGGATCCGGTACACCGCCGTCTGTGGAACCGATCTCCATATCAGGGATTGGGACGCATGGGCGCAACGAACCATCCCGATTGGCATGGTTGTCGGCCACGAATATGTGGGCGAGATCGTTGAGGTGGGGTCGGAGGTCGAAGGACTCACCCCGGGACAGCGGGTTTCGGGGGAAGGTCACGTCACGTGTGGCCACTGCAGGAACTGCCGGGCGGGCCGGCGGCACTTCTGTCGCAACGCCTCGGGCGTCGGGGTCGATCGCCCCGGGGCGTTTGCAGAGTATCTCTCTCTGCCCGCCGGCAACGTCTTCCCCATCCCTGATGATGTTCCGGATGACATCGCCACCATTCTCGACCCCTTCGGCAACGCGACCCACACGGCGTTGACGTTCCCGCTGGTTGGCGAAGACGTGCTGATCACCGGGGCAGGGCCGATCGGACTCATGGCCTGCGCGATCGCCCGCCACGTGGGCGCCCGTCACATCGTCGTCACGGATCTGAACCCACACCGTCTCGAAGTCGCTTCGGCTATGGGGGCCAGTCGGGCAATCGATCCGAGGTCGGTCGGACTCGACGACCTCATGTCGGAGTTGGGTATGACCGAGGGATTCGATGTCGGGATGGAGATGTCGGGTGCTCCCGGGGCGCTCACCGGCATGCTCCATGCCATGAACCATGGCTCCAACGTGGCTCTCCTCGGCATCCCCCCAACGGAGGCGCCGATCGATTGGAACGACATCATCTTCAAGGGGCTCACCATCAAAGGCATTTACGGGCGCCTGATGTTCGAGACCTGGTACAAGATGACCACGATGCTCCAAACCGGCCTCGATCTCAGACCGGTCATCACCGGGCACTTCCCTGCCGAAGACTTCGACCGCGCGTTCGATCAATTGGCCTCGGGAGACGCCCTCAAGGTGATTCTCGATTGGAGCAGGTGACCTCAGTCGCCGGTTGATGCCCGAACGACTCGATCGGTCAGGTTCTGAGGCAGGAAGTCATAGTGGCTGTGCTGGGATGCGAATCGCCCGGCGCCTCCGGTGATCGACTTCAGATCGATTGCATAGCGCATGATCTCCGACGTGGGGACCTCGGCCACCACTCTCTGTTCGCCGTAGCTGGCGGCCTCCGTGGCCTGGACCCTGCCACGCCTGCCGGTGACATCCTTCATGACGTCGCCCTGGAACTCGACTGGCACGGTCACCTCGAGGCGCGAAATTGGCTCGAGCAATACGGGCCGGGAAGCAGACATCGCCTCACGAACCGCCAGCTTGCCGGCCATTTTGAAGCTCATCTCCGACGAGTCGACAGAGTGATACTTGCCGTCGAGACACACGACACGGACATCGACGATTGGATACCCCATCTCGTGCCCGGCTTTGAGTTCCTCCATGACGCCCTTTTCGACGGCGGGAATGAACTGACGGGGAATGGACCCGCCCACGATCTGGTCGACGAATTCGTTCCCGGCGCCGCGCTCGAGCGGCTCGAAACGAACCCGGGCGATGCCGAATTGGCCGTGACCACCAGATTGCTTCTTGTACCTGCCTTCCGCGTCGACCGGGGCGTTGATCGTCCATCGGAACGGCACGCGCGGTTCCTCGGTTACCACCGTGACGCCGAACTTGCGCTTGAGGCGATCAATGGTCACGGAGAGATGGGTCTCTCCGGTGCCCCACAACAGCATCTGGCCGGTCTCGGCGTTGTGCTCAACACCCAGCGCAGCGTCCTCTTCCTGGAGACGGCGGAGTGCTGACGGCAGCTTGTCCTCGTCTGCCTGGGTAGCTGCGGTGATGGCGAACGACAGCAACGGTTCGGGCGATGCCAAGGTGTCGAGCGACACCGGTGTTCCCTTGGGAGCGAGAGTGTCGCCAGTGGCGGTCTCGTTCAGCTTGGCGACCACCGCGATGTCCCCGGCCGGCACGGCGTCGATGTCGAGCTGTTCTTTCCCCCGCAGGGTCAGGAGATTGTGCAGGCGTTCGGACGATCCTGTGCGCGAGTTGTAGAGATTGATGTCCTGACGAATGGTTCCGCTCATCACCTTGAAGAGAGACAGCTTGCCGACGTACGGGTCGCTGATTGTCTTGAACACGTATGCGAGGGGATCGCCGGACGGGTCGCAGGTGATCTCGATCAGTTGATCACCTGCCGCCACCACGGCCGGCTTGAGATCCTTGGGTGACGGCCCGATCTCGACGATGAAGTCGGCCAGCCGGTCCACGGCGATGGGCACCGTTGCGGAGCCGCACACAACCGGAAACACGGTCGAATGATCGACGCCGGCCGCCAGCGTTCGCTCCAGCTCTTCGAAAGAAGGGACCTCTCCTTCCAGGTACTTGGCGAGGAGGTCGTCGTCGGCGACGACGATGCCCTCGACGAGGTTGTCGTGGACGATGTGTTCCTGTTCTTCCATCTCGGCGGGAATCGGCGCCTTCTCCCCGTGCCCCGAGTCGTAGAGATACGCCGTGTCGGTGAGCAAGTCGGCAATGCCATGGAAACCTGCCTCGACACCGATCGGAAGCTCGAGCGGAGCGATACCCGCCCCGAACGTATCGCGCAGTTCGTCCAGTGTCCGCTGGAAGTCGGCTCGTTCCTTGTCGAGCTTGTTGATGAAGACCATGCGGGGAATCTCATTGGCTTCGGCGATGCGCCAGATGAGTTTGGTGCCGACCTCCACTCCTTCCACGGCAGAGACCACGAAGATCGCAAGGTCGGCAACACGGAGGGCGGCGTAGGCATCGCCCAGGAAGTCCGCATACCCGGGCGTGTCGATGAGGTTGATCTTGTAGCCCTTCCACTCGAAGGGCGCGAGCGACAACGACAGGGACAGGCCGCGAGCCTTTGCCTCGTCGTCGTAATCGCCGACGGTCGTACCGTCTTCGATCCGGCCAAGCCGTTCGATGGCACCGGCTCGAAAGAGAAGGGCCTCCGCCAACGTGGTCTTACCAACGCCGGCGTGGCCCACCAACGCCACATTGCGGATCTTCTCCACTGGATAGGTTTTCATCTGGCTCCCTTCGACTCGTGACCACGCTAGCGAGGCTGAAACCGCTTCACGCCAACGGCACCGCTCATTCCAGGCGCCGTCCCCAAAACGCTGAAACGTTGAGGCGGCCTTGGGACCCGGGTAACCTGATCGGACGGACCGGGAGCAACCACGATGCGTGACCTAATCTTTGGACTGATCGCCCTCGTCGCGCTGCCCGTCGTCATGGTCGTTGCCCTCGGCGCCGCCACCGGTGTGCTGACGGGCGGAGTCGATGCGGCCACCGGGGCGGATTCGGTCAACGGATACACCCTCGACGCTCTTCGCGATCTCCCCGAGGATGAGCTCGTGTACCCGGACTCCACGACGGTCGTCCGTGTGAGCCGCACTGCCTCGGCGCTGGCCCTGGGCGGCGAGGTCCCGGCCCTCACGGGGCGCCGGATCCTGGCGACGGCCACGTTCGACGAGATCCTCGCCTGGCATGAGGACCTGTTCGAGGAGACCGGCTGGGACCGTATCGCCGTTCCTCTGAAACTCGGGCCGGAATCGGGCGAAGTCTCCGTCAACGTTTGGCGCCGCGACAATCTGGTCATCCGGATCGTGCAGAGAACAGACGACCGGGCAGTGTTCGAAGCAGGTGGCGGATTCGAAGATCTCATCTATGAGATCACCATCCTTCCCCTCTTTCGCCCGTCCGACTGACCCGTTCGCTAGGTTCGGCAAGATGAAGGTCAGCCTCGCAAAGCGGTCGGATCTGGGCCACGTCGAACGGATCGGCACCGCCGCGATGACGTGCTCGTTCTCGGGGCTACTCGCCGATACCACCCTCAGTTCGTGGCTGGACGCCGCCTATTCTCCTGCCGCCCTCGCCCGGCGATGGCAAGACCACCCCATGTTCCTGGCGTGGCTTGCAGAGACCCCGATCGCATTCGCCGACGCCTGGGTCGCCGACAGCCACATCGTCTTGAGTGCTCTCTTCACGACGCCTTCTCATCGGAGAAAGGGGGCTGCTTCGTCCCTCGTCGGCCATGTCGCCGAACTGGCGCCGCGGCTGCCGATGACCTCGGACCTCATCCTGGGTTGCCACGACGCCGAGTGCTTCTTCGAGCGGTGTGGGTTCGTGCCTGGCGAGTCCCTCGAGGTCATGCTGTTCGGCGAAAGGGTCGTGGAGCGGAGGTGGTACCGGGAGCCCGCTGAAGATCATGCCGGGCACAGCAGGTCGGTGTCCGCGGCATGACGGAGATCGACATCCGGTCGCTTCCCAAAGTCGACCTACACGATCATCTCGACGGCGGGTTGCGCCCGGCAACCCTGCTCGAACTCGGCGACGGGGTCATCGCACTTCCCGCCACCGATGTGCCGGGAATCGTCGACTGGATGCACCAGGGAACCGCCGGGTCGCTGGAGCGGTATCTCGAGGCCTTCCACTTCACGGTGGCGGTGATGCAGACTCAGGCGGCCATCGAACGGATCGCCTACGAGTCCGCCGCCGATCTGGCCGGCGACCGGGTCGCCTATGCGGAGATCAGGTTTGCTCCCATGCTCGCCACCAGACAAGGTCTGAGCATCGCCCAGGTCCTGGAGGCCACGCAGGCCGGTCTGAGTGCGGCTCGACGTGACTACGGCATCGAGACCGGCATCATCGTGGACGCGATGCGACAGGACGACGATTCGCTCCGGGTCGTCGAAGAATCGGCCGGGCTCCCGGGCGTGGTCGGATTCGATCTGGCCGGTCCCGAACGCGGCTACCCCCCGGAGCTCCACCTCGCTGCCTGCCGACGTGCTCTCAAGGAGGGTCTCGGTCTCACGATTCATGCCGGCGAAGACGACGGGCCGGATTCGGTCCGTCGGGCGATCGAGTTGTGTGGGGCTCAGCGCATCGGCCACGGGGTCCGCATCATCGAAGATTGCGAGGTCGAGGAGGGCACGATCGTGGCCATGGGACCGGTGGCCACCGCCGTCCATGGTGGCCGTATTCCCCTGGAGGTGTGTCCGACCTCCAACCTCCATACGATGCAGATCACGGCTCGTCAACACCCGGTCGGCCTGCTGCACCGGGCCGGCTTTGTCGTCACGATCAGCCCGGACAACCGGTTGATGAGCAGCACGGACGTCTCCACCGAATTCGAGTTGTTGGTTGCCTACCAGGACTTCGCCGTCGATGATCTGGCAAAGGTCACTCACTACGGGATCAATGCCGGGTTCGGGCCGGAAGGATCCCTGCAGGCCCTCTGGGCCGAACGACTGGCCCCTGCCTACAGAGCGGCCGGGGCGTCGATCTGACGCCGTAGCCAGGCGATCACGTCAGCGACGACTTCCGGGCCCTCCGGCTCGTTGAAAAGCTCATGGCGCAACTGCGCATACAGTTTTCGTTCGGTTGTGTCGGCCAGATGGGCGCTGAACCTGGCGGGAACGATCGTGTCTGCTCCGCCGTGGATGACCAGCGTCGGCATGGTTGGTGGGGCCGAGGATGCCACCGATTCCATCGTCTCGAGTATCTCGGCTCCCAGGCGGTTGGTCATCTTCGTGTGCACGAGGGGGTCGGCGAAGTACGCCTCACCCACGGCCGGGTCGCGCGAGAGTTGCTCACCGGCGATCGGATTGGGCATGGACATCTTGGGCAGGACCTTGGCAAGAAGCGGGGCGGCGGCTCGCTGCCAGGCGGGCGCGTTTGCGTCAAGTGCCGGAGCGCTCAACACGAGAAAGTCTGGCACCAGGTGATGGCTGGTCGCGTAGCGGTAGGCGATCAATCCGCCGAGCGAGTGACCGAGGAGGACAGTCGGTATCGGTTCCGCCACCAGGTGGCCGAGTTCCTCGGCCACGGCATCCGTGAAGTGGCCGAACTCCTCCACGTAGGCCCGTGTACCCGCCGACGACCCGAACCCCGGTAGATCGAACGAACGAACCCGGATCCCGGCGGCCGACAGTTGATCTCCGACTCGCTCGTACCTGCCCGAGTGTTCGCCCAGGCCGTGGACGATGAGCATCGAAGCCCACGGCTCGTTCGGCTCCGGCCATTCGCGGGAAAGGCGGGATCCTGCCGGCGTCTCGATGGTCCGGGTCTGGCTGGCCATCAGGCGGGCCTCGCCGACGAGTTCTCGTCCGGGGCGACTCGCGTGATGCGCGGGTTGCCCGGGATCCTGGTAGGCGGCGTGACCTCATCGTGCTGATCAGGGACGTCGAGACCGTATTTCACGACTAGATGCAGGTAGTCACGCTGGTACAGCACTTTGCATCGGATCTCCGGGTTTCGCTGCATGAGAAGTCGCACCTTGCGGTTCTTCTTGGTGACCAGTTTTTGGTTCATCGTGGTCACTTCGATGAACCGATCCTCGTCCGGAAGATAGAAATCCGGGCTGAACAGCATGGTCGGCTCGCCGGAGACGTCGAACTCGAGCGGGAAGGTCGTCGGCTCGTACTCCCAGGCAATGCCGTAGAAATCGAGGAGTCGTGCAAACTGCCGCTCACTATTGTGGGCGAAGTCGACCTCGTCGGCGGTCGGACGGAGCGGCGACTGGTCGCTCAGAGTGCCTCGACCTCCAGGCCTGCCAATTCGACGACCTCGGCGGCGGCCTCGGGGAACATCCGGTGGATCTCGCCTACCAGTTCCTCCTGGACCGGGCCGACGGCGATCCCGAAAACACCCTGGCCCCTGCGGAACACGTCCACCACTTCGTCGGCGGAGTGAGCGGCGTAGATCGTCGATCCATCAGAGAGCAACGTCACATCGACGAGCGGTTGGTCACTCTGGAGTTGTGCCTGCAAGATTTCCATGGCCTGTCTGATCTTCTTGAGGCTCATGCCGGCATCGAGCAGCCGCTTGATGACCTTGAGTTGGACCACGTCGGTGAACGAATAGAGGCGCTGCGAGCCAGATCCGTGAGCATGCTGCAACGACGGTTTGATGAGGTTCGTACGAGCCCAGTAGTCGAGTTGGCGGTATGTGATACCGACCAGTTTGCATACTTGGGGGGCTCGAAATCCGTTGACTGGCACTGACGCTTCCTCCTGCGTGATACATAGGTTACACGCCCGTAATTACCCCGGCCAGTGAAGCTACCGGAAGTGGCGCGTTCGTGTCAACGACCCCGCGAGGCCAGTGCGTCCAGTTTGGCGACTTGCTCGGGCGTCCCGAGCGCCACCAGTACGTCACCCGTGATGAGCGGCCGATCAGGATCCGGGTTCAGCGAGACCCGCTGTCCGGCGTCTTCGATGCCGATGATCGTGGCGCCGGACAGCTCCCGGATTGCCGCCGACCGGAGTGTCTTTCCTTCGAGCGGTGCCCCCGGATGGATCGAGATTCGCTCCAGACGCAGCTCGAGGTGGCGACTTCCCCGCAGCACGAGTTCCACAACATCCGCCAGGCCGGCCTGCATGGCCATCACGGCCATGCGGTGGCCGCCGACGAGCTGCGGGGCGACCACTCGATCCGCCCCGGCCAGCGTTAGCTTCTCGACCGACTCCGCCTCGTTGGCTCTGGCGACGACCGTCACATTCGGGTTCAGTGACTTGGCCGAGAGCGAGATCACCAGATTGTCCGAGTCGGTGTGCACGCAAGCGACAACGCTCTTGGCTCGCTCGATACCCGCTTCCTCGAGTGACGTATTGAGCGTGGCATCACCCGTCACCACCAGGATCCCGGCGGCCCTGGCGGCGTCGCTCTTCACAGCGTCTTGCTCGACGAGCACGACGTCGGCGCCGGCGGCCAGGATGTCTTCGACCACCGCCTCGCCCACACGACCGTAGCCACAAACGATGTGGTGGTCTGAGACCCGGTCGATCTCGCGTAGCATCCGGTTCTTCCTCCCCCGGTCGGTGACCCGTTCAATCGCAAGGTCCAGCGCGGCACCGGCAGTGTACAGGGCACCGCCGACACCAAGCACGATGAGGACACTGGTCCAGATCCGGCCGAAGTCGGACAGCGGGAAGACCTCTTCGTATCCCACCGTCGAGACCGTGATGATGACCATCCAGAAGGCGTCGGCCCACCCGGCTCCTTCGCCCATGACGTAACCAATGGTGCCGATCAGCATGACCGTCGTAACGAAGATGGCCGCTTTGAGGACCCTGCTGAATTGGGTCATTCCGGAGCGGACCCCGGTGCCTCAAAATCCTCGGGTGTCACCTCTTCGAGGAATTCCCGGAAACGCTCGATTTCGTCCTCGGAGTTCTCTTCTTCGATCTCGATACCGGCATCGTCGAGGACATCGGAATCCGCGAAGATCGCCGTCCCGGTGCGAGCGGCGAGGGCAATTGCGTCGGACGGCCGGGAGGAGACGGTGATTTCGTCTGCATCGTCTGTTGCGGCCGCAAACACGAGATCTGCATAGAACACGCTGTCGCGCAGTTCCGTCACGATGACACGATCGACGCGGACCCCGAGCGCGACCGTGACGTCCCTCAGCAGGTCGTGGGT
>Ga0224512_10005775_pt1 | contig 10087 bp, 11 predicted proteins | sample SF_May12_sed_USG_4_FD_169103 | JGI IMG/M metagenome (GOLD analysis project Ga0224512, IMG submission 169103) | Sediment microbial communities from San Francisco Bay, California, United States - SF_May12_sed_USGS_13 | ecosystem: Environmental > Aquatic > Marine > Sediment | place: USA...
CCCGGAAAGAGATAGAAGTTACTGCCTGTTCCCCCAGGATTTTCGCCGCGTTTTGCAGGATCTGGGCGGTGTTGAAGCGCATCTTGGAGGCGGTTGCGCCGTCGGCCACCAACACCACCAAGCGGCCCGACTCGCACGAGCCGGGCCACGTTTTTGCGACGAATGTTTCCCCGACCACATCATTCCAGGAGGCGCTCAACAGAGCGGCCGGGGCCCCCCGACCCCCGCTGACCTTCGTCATCAGCCGATCGACGATTTCTTGGACTCCCTCCGGTTGACGGCGCGCTCGGTACTCCTCCTCCGAGAGGTACTCGGCGCCGCTGCTTGCGCCCGGCTGATCTCGGGGCGCTCCATTGGGACGGAACCTGGGCCTGTCCGTGCTCATACGATCGCCCTTTCGCAGCCAACCCTGTCATTCATAACAGCTGTCTTCACGACACGATGTCTCCCGATTCGACTTTCCAGCGCCTTCCGGCAAGTGGAACCTCATCTTCTCGGGCGCTTGTGACAAAAACCTGACCAACGGGGAGCAGGTCAATGACACCTTCCGAACGAGTCGGATCGAGCTCCGAGAAGACGTCGTCGAGCAACAGAATCGGTGGCTTGCCGTGGCGCTCTTCCAGCAACGAGAACGCCGCGATGCGCAACGCCAGCGCCACAGAGCGCTGCTCTCCCTGGCTGGCGTGCGTCCGTGTCGGACGCTCCCCCAGATAGAGGCCAACATCGTCTCGATGCGGCCCGACCGTTGTGGTGCGCTGATCCAAGTCCCGCCGGCGGCGTTCTTCGAGAGCCGCCAGGAGCGACTCCCCGGCATGCTCCCCACGCAGCCACCAGGCCTCATAGCGGGCAGAGAGGCGCGGACTGGCGTTGCCCGAGACGGATGCATAGCCGCCCCCCAAATGGGCCTCGAGGCGTTCGAGGAGACCGAGGCGGGCTTTGACGAGGCGCCCGCCGACCTCTGCGAGCCTTTCGTCCCAGACCCCGAGGGTCACCAGGTCTGCGTTATGCCCCTCATCACGAAGAAATCGGTTGCGCTGCCTCACGATCTTGTCGTACTCGGTACGGTCGGCCCCCGCCGCGGGCGAGATGTGGCCGGCAACCTCGTCTAGATAGTCGCGGCGCAGCGTCGGGCCCCGCTTAACCACATCGAGGTCGTCTGGCAGAAAAGCGACCAGGGGAATCTCCACCGCGACGTCCGAATTACGTCGCGGGCGTTTGCCGTTGACCAGTATGCGGCGACGCCCCTCGGCCGGGAGCTCGATTTCGATCCGCAGCTCTCCCGATTCACGCTCGATTCCGCCCCGCAAGACACCCGCTTCTGCGCCAGTTCTCACCAGGGCCGTGTCGGGAGCTCCACGAAACGACGACAGCCTGGACAGGTAACCCACGGCCTCGAGGACATTTGTCTTGCCGGCGCCGTTGGGGCCGATCAGGACGTTGAGACCGGGGTCCGGCGAAAAACTGAGCGACTCGTACGATCGGAAATCGCGCAGCTCGAGCCAACTCAGATGCATCGTGCGGCTACAGACGCACCGGCATGAGGAGGTACTGGAACCCGTCGCCGCCACCGCTCAGCATGCCCGGCTTGAGAGGGTCGATCGTCTCGAGTATCACCTCATCGCCGGCAATTGCCGTCACCCCATCGGTTAGATAGCGGGTGTTGAATGCAATCGTCATGTCCTCTCCGCTGTACTCGGCCTCGATGTGTTCGGTCTCCTCGCCCACCTCTTGGCGGGTGACGCTGAGCTCGACGCCCCCTTTGTGGAGTGACAATCTGACCGGGATGTGATCCTCCGCAACCAACGCAGCCCGAGCTACTGCCTCGAGGAGCGACGTCTTGCTTACCGAAAGCTGATTCGGATAGGAATCGGGAAGCAGCTGCCGGTAGTTGGGGAAGGTGGCTTCGATGACGCGCGCCGTCATCCGCCCGCGTAGTGAGCTGAAAGCAGCTTCCCGGCTGTCGAGTTGCACGCCGATCTTGGGGTCACCGATCGTTCGCCCGACTTCACGGAGCGCCCGGTATGGCACGAGGGCCGTCGACCCGGCATCAACGCCGGGCATGTCACGCAGCGCCAATCGATACGAATCGGTGGCAACGAGGCGCAAGCCTGCGTCCCCGCTTTCAAAAAGCACCCCTGTCAACGTGGGACGCGCATCATCGGCGGACGCAGCCACCCCGACCTGCGAGAGGGCAGACACAAAAGCTTCCCCATCGACTTCGACGATCGGCGACTCGATTGTGTCGGCAATGTCGGGGAAATCATTAACTACAAACTCGCGCAGCCGGAACCTCGGACCATTGCCGGTGATTTCGACCTCGCCGTCCGCGGCCGCCATCGTGACTGCTCCGACAGGCAACTTGCGAACGGCCTCGGCCGCCAGCTTCGCCGGCACCACAGTTCGCCCCACCTCCAGAACCTCGACATCGAGGGTTGTCCGGATCGTGACCTCACCGTCGGTGCCTGTTACCTCGAGCCGGTTGCCGTGCACGTCGCACAGGAGCCCCTGCAGGATCTGTTGCGGCGACCGTGTGCCGACAGCACGGGCGGCACGGGCTAGGACATCGGCAAGATCATCACGCTCAGCTCGGATTCGCACAGCTTTGTTCCTTCTTCATCTTCATGAATATATTCAAAAAGAGTAGTAGTTGTAGTAGACCCTGTGGATTGTGGAGTAGTCCTCCGTTGTGCCTGGTCAGAGTCTCCTTTTCTTGGTAACAGGCGAGTGGGACAACTCGAGAGTTCTCCACATCGCGCCGCGGGGCCCTCGACTGACATGGGGATAACATCAAGTTCTCCTCAGCTGTTGGGACAACACTGTGACTTCGTCGAATACCTGTTTGTCGGCGGCCATCAGCTGCTTGATCTTTTCGATTGCGTGGATGACCGTCGTGTGATCTCTGCCCCCGAATTGGGCCCCGATCTTGGGGAGGGAGAGGTCGGTGAGCTCCCTACAGAGATACATCGCTATCTGGCGCCAGCGCGCTAGAGGCTGTTTGCGACTCGGACCTATCAACTCGGATTCGACGACGTTGGCCGCCGCTGCGGTTTTCCGGATTATCTGTTCCGCGGTGACTTGGAGTCCGTCGGATCCGGGTAACAGGTCCTGAAGGATCTCCTCGGCCATCTGCAGGCTGATTGTCTCGTGAGTGAGGGCAGCGTACGCGGTGACCCGAGTCAGGGCGCCCTCGAGCTCACGGATATTGTGGGAGACATTCTCCGCGATGAACTGCAGCACGTCGGCCGGGACCGTACGCGGTGCGAATTCAGCGTTTTTGCGCAATATGGCAAGCCGGGTTTCCACATCCGGCGGCTGGATATCCGTCACCAAGCCCCAACTGAAGCGACTCCGGATGCGGTCTTCGAGGGTGGAGAGATGCTTTGGATGGCGATCCGAGCTGATCACGATCTGCTTGCCAGCACCGTAGAGCTGATTGAAGGTATGGAAGAACTCCTCGAGGATCTGCTCTTTGCCTTCAAAGAACTGAACATCGTCTACCAGGAGGACGTCGATTGTTCGGTAGCGGGCTTTGAACTCGTTCATGCGTTTTTGGCGGATGCCGCTGATGAATTCGTTGAAGAATTGCTCCGACGAGACGTAGCGCACCGTCGATGCAGTCGCCATCTCCTTGCGGTGGTGGCCGACAGCGTGAAGCAGGTGGGTCTTGCCGAGGCCGGCGGGGCCATAGATGAACAGGGGGTTGTAATGATTCGTCGCCTGCTCCCCTACCGCCATGGCGGCGGCGTGGGCAAAGCGGTTCGAGGGACCGACAACAAAATTGTCGAAAGTGTATTTGGCAATGAGCTGCGACTCGAAGTCCTGCGTGAGTGGCGGCAGGGTGTCGGGCGTGGCAGGTCGTGATCGGTCGTCGATGGTGACCGTGATTTCCGGCTCTTCCGCTGGCGCGCTTTCCTCAGCGAAGAGGGTGACGGCAACATCGTCACCAAACACGGCCGTGGCGGCTTCTTCGATGGCCCCGAGATATCGGTCGGCCACCCAACGCCGATGGAAGTCGGACGGCGCCTGCAGTGACAGCGATTCGTTTTCGACAGATGGCTGGAGTGGCTCGATCCATGTCTGCCAGGCAACTGCGGTGACCCTGTCCTGGAGCCGATCCTGGAATTCCTCCCAGAGCGTTGTCGACCACTGAGCTTCCACTGTCCGCGCCAATCCTCTCCTGGAGATGCGCCAAGACGCACCGCAAATTCTTGTCCTACAACAGAATCCACACACCTATCCACATGGTGTGGAGAATTCCCATCTCTCCCGGCGTAGCGCGCCAGGAGCTAAAAACCCTTCGTCTGGTCTGGCAGTTCCTCCGCAGGGGAAGTCGGCGCTTCGGCCCGCCTACAGCGGGTTCGGAGTGTATTAACTCGCCCCCGTCCGCATCAAGAACGACAAATCCGACGCTATCTGTCGTGCTCGATCTGGTAGCGGTCTCAAAAACCGTTGACCTATAAGGTGTTCAACGGATTCGGGCGAACTGCCGTTCTCGAGACGCCGCAGGAAGTCAGGACTTCCGCCCTAATGAATCTTTCGCGATCGAAAAGTACTTTTCGCGTTGCTGCCCGGCGAACGCTCGATGCTCCCGCGCCCAGCTTTGACAAGGATTAGCGACCTCCGTAACCTTGCCGTTCGAACCGCGACTTCCCCAGGGATTTCTTCTTAATGAAGCGCACCTACCAACCCAACGTACGACGCCGCAAGCGCAAGCACGGTTTCCGCTCGCGAATGCGGACGAAATCGGGACGCGCCATCGTCAAGCGACGCCGTGAAAAAGGGCGCCAGCGCCTCACCGCGTAGCGGGCGACAATACGTCTCGCTGCGTGGCCGCGAACGATTCGCCACTGCGTATCGAGGCAACCGTCGTACCGTCGGGGCTGTTGTTGTGCTTGTTTCGGAGGGTTCCCCGGGACCGCCTCAGGTCGCTTTTGTGGCCGGCAAGAGGGTCGGAAACGCGGTCAGGCGTAATCGCGCTAAGCGACGGCTCCGTTCGGCGATGTCGCGGATGCGCCTGCGAGACGGGATGACTTATGTCGTTATTGCCCGCCGTGGCGTGGTTGATGCGCCATTTGCTCGTCTCGTTGAGTGGTTGACGAAGGCTACCCAGACGGGACCCGGCGCCAGATGACGCCTCGGAACAGGAGATGAGATGACGGGAGCGATGGCTACGCAAACCGCAACTTTGCGTCCCTATCAGCTCGCGTGGTGGCTGGCTCTCGGAATACGCGGCTATCGGAGATTCATCTCGCCCCTGCTTGGTCAGAATTGTCGGTACCACCCCACCTGCTCCAGCTACTCCCTGGAAGCAATTACCAGATATGGCGCTTTCCGAGGGGGATGGCTCGCTGCCAAACGCATCGGCCGCTGCCATCCATTCCGCGACGGAGGCAATGACCCGGTGCCCGAGCTCGGCCCTCGCACCCCCAAAAATGAAGGAAATAGCTAATGCCCGGCTGGGATATATTAACAGGCGGCCTCGGAACTGTCCTCAACTTCTTCTACTCGATCCTCCCGACGGGTTTCGGTTCGGCTCGTTATGGCTTGAGCATCATCATGTTGACATTGGCAGTCAGCGTGGTGCTGTTCCCGCTGACGCTGAAGCAGACCCGGTCGATGAAGGCGATGCAGGAGATCCAACCCGACGTGAAGAAGCTCCAGAAGGAGTTCAAGGACGATCGGCAGGAGCTCAATGCCAAACTGATGGAGCTCTATCAGGAGCGTGGCGTCAACCCCGCCGCCGGGTGCCTCCCCTTGCTGGTGCAGATGCCGATCTGGTTTGCGCTGTTCTCGGTTCTGCGGGTATCTCGAGATGGCCTTCTGGCCGGCGACAGCCCGATTCCGGCAGGGTCCAAGTTGGCCACTGCCCTCATCGACGGCAGGACCGACTTCTTGACGATGGATCTTCAGATCACCCCGAGCACTGCTTCCGGCGACGGGTTCACGCAGCTGATTCCATACCTCATCCTGATCCTGGTCGTCGTCGGCTCCGGCTACTACCAGAGTGTGCAGACGATGAAGCGCCGCAAGGACAGGAAGGAGGATCAGAATCCTCAGCAGCAAGGTGTCCAGAATGCTATGCGGTTCCTGCCTATCCTATTCGGGGTCTTTTCCTGGAACTTCCCCACCGGCCTTGTGCTGTACTTCGCAACCTCCAACATTTTCCGGGTGGGCCAGCAGGCGTACATCCTGGGACTCGACGGTGGCCATGACGATGAAGCCTCAACCTCTACCTCAGACGAGGAAGCACCGAAGCCAATCGCAGGTGGGCCGTCGCCAAACGCGAGCAAAAAGAAGCGCAACCGGCGCAGAAGGAAGTAGCGGACAATGGAGTGGTTAGAAGCCGAGGGGGAGTCCGTCGACGAGGCCGTTAAGGCGGCGCTCGAGGCCCTAGGACTCGAGTCACCGGACCAGGTGACTGTGGAGGTGCTGCGCGAGCCCAAGAAGGGTTTTCTGGGACTGGGCTCACAGATGGCACTTGTGAAGGTCACCCAGAAGACTGCCAAGCGCCGGCGCCGCCGTGGTCGCGGCGGTAACTCGGGTGAACAATCGGGTGGACGATCGTCCGGCCGCAGCGAGAGCAAGTCATCCGGAGGCGGCTCGTCACCGGACAAACCCACTCGTGGCAACGGTTCTAGCCGGCCACGAAGCAGTCAGGGCGCGTCGCAGAGTAAGCGCTCGGGTGGCGACTCGGACTCAGAACCCAAAACAGCGAAGGCCCGCGGTGGGTCGCAGCAAAGGCAGAACAGGCCCAAAAACAAGCAGAGCTCCCGGAGCAAGCGCCCGTCACAGGAGGCAGCGGTGACCGACAACAAAGGCCAAGACAACGAGCCGAAGGCGAGCATCGAGGAGCAGGCCCAGGTTGCCGTAGACTTCCTCGAAGGGCTCGTGGGATCCTTCGGGCTGGACGGCGAAGTGACCAGTCGCATTGATGACGATGTGCTGTACCTCAACGTCGACGGCGACACTGAGGCCCTGGTTGGCAACCGCGGCGTCATTCTGCAGTCGGTGCTCGAACTGACGCGTACGGTGATTCAGCGCAAGACGTTCGGGGCGCCTCGGATGCGACTCGACATCGGGGGCTATGCCGAGCGGCGCCGGGCCGCACTTCAGATCTACGCCGGCCAGCTGGCGGAAAAGGTGATCGCCGAGGGCGGCGAGGTGATGTTGGAGCCCATGAACCCCGCCGATCGTAAGGTGGTCCACGACGCCATCGGAGAGATCGACGGTGTCCGCTCCTACTCCGAGGGTGAAGATCCAAACCGATCTGTAGTGGTGGCGCCGGCCGAGGAGTAGCTCTCCCCAGCGGGTGCGCAACCGTTGCAAGAGAAGGGATCCCTCGTGGGGTCCCTTCTCTTTGTGCCACTCGGACCAGCTACGCTATCACCTTTGGCTGGCGCTACCCGGACGTCGCATCGGGCGAGTCTGGTGGCTCAGGCAATCGAAGATTGAATATCGTCGGACCCGACTAGGCAAGATCTGGCGCAAGATCTGGCGATGGAGCCGCAAGGCCAAACGTCGAGGCCCGGCTAAAGGCGCTTTGCTGAGTTCTCCAAGAGATCCACGTTGTCCGCGCAGATTGCCGTCGGGACACCACGACGCCGTCTGGACCGAATCCACATACAGAAGCGGTACCGCTTTCGCCGGCGATAGGACGCCTCGAGAAGTTCCCCCGTATATTCGAATAGTGTGCGCCCCACCGAAATCCGATGTTCCACGTGAAACACTTCAGCGGTTGTTCAGGTCGAACGGTCAATAATCGAATTGGACTTTGTGACCGGAGAAGATTTACGGTTCCGATTGACGTATGGAGCGGAATGGACCAAAACAACCCAGCTGATAATCACCTCGTGGCGACGCGAGTGCTCGAGTGGGCCGGCCATATAGGCGATCCGGATACCGAGATCGAGCTTCTAACCAGGTTCCACGGTTGGCTGGCGACCGAGGCGCTGGAGGCCGGTGGAATTGGCCCTGACGAGTCGAAACGCCTGTGGCGGCGCCATATCGCCGACTCCCTCACCTTTCTGCCCTCGCTTACCGGAATGCGCTCAATCGTTGATGTCGGCTCGGGCGTTGGTTTGCCCGGGATACCACTGGCGATAGTGCTCAGCGACGTGGAAATCACGCTGCTTGACCGCTCGGAACGGCGATGTCGGCTGGCACGGCGAGCGATCAGGATCCTGCAACTGGACAACGTTGCGGTACTTCAAGGTGATGCCAAGCTGTTGTCCTTGCCCCACGAGGCTGCAGTATCCCGGGCGACGTTGCCCCTCAACGAGTTTTTCGCGGCCGCCCGACTGCTGTTGCCGCGCGGGCGGTTGGCCGTTGCGGCCGGCGGCTTTGATTCGGAAGAGTCGGTGCCTCACGACGGATGGGACACGGTCGAGGTCCCACCTCATGTGCTTGGTGTTGCCTCATGGTTGGCAAAGGTCTCGCTTTCCTCGTAGTGGCATGGCTATGCTCCCGGCCATGACTTCTCCTGCCCGGCCGAACCGAGCCGCTGCTATCACCGCCATCGCCAATCAGAAGGGCGGTGTCGGCAAGTCAACGACCACCATCAATCTGGGCGCAGCCCTTGCGTTTCAAGGGGAACGGGTACTTCTGGTCGACCTCGACCCGCAAGGGAACACATCATCGGGCTTGGGAATCGACCGCACCGCGATCACGGCCTCGACATACGACCTACTAATCGAAGACACCCCCCTCGAGGACGTTGTCGAGCCTACGAGTGTCCGTGACTTGTTCCTAGTGCCGGCAACTATCGAGCTGGCCGGCGCCGAGATCGAGCTGGTGTCGCTGTTTTCGCGTGAGATGCGGTTGGCGGGCGCCCTCAAGACAGCTCGCGAGGAGTATGACGTCATCCTGATCGACTGTCCGCCGTCCTTGGGTCTGCTGACTGTGAATGGCCTGGCGGCCGCGGACGAGGTCATGATTCCAATTCAGTGCGAGTACTACGCGCTGGAAGGCGTCTCACAACTGATGCGAAACGTAAAGTTGGTGCAGCAGAACCTAAACCCTCAACTTGACGTTGAAGGAGTGGTGTTGACAATGTTCGACGGACGAACAACGTTGTCTACCGACGTGGTCGACCAGGTGCGAGAGCACTTCGGCGAGACTGCATATCGCACCGTCATTCCCAGAACCGTTCGCCTGTCCGAGGCACCATCATACGGTGAGCCGATCGAGGCGTTCGACCCGATGTCGCGGGGGGCCATTGCCTACCGCGAACTGGCCCGTGAGTACAGGAGGCGCCATGGCCGGACGTAAGAGTGGGCTCGGCAGAGGTCTCGAAGCGCTGATTCCGACGGAACACCCCACCGCCGGTTACGCGGTGATCCAGCTGGACAGTGTGGTACCCAACCCACAGCAGCCACGGGCACATTTCGACGAAACCGAGCTGGAGGGACTCGCTGCCTCGATCCGAGGCGTCGGTGTGCTGCAGCCGGTCGTAGTTCGCGCCAGTGGTGACCAATACGTGCTCGTTGCGGGGGAGCGACGTTGCCGGGCCGCCCGGATGGCAGGACTGACTGAAATCCCCGCGGTTATTCGAGACGCCGACGACGACGAATCGAGCCTCACTGAGGCACTTATCGAGAACGTCCAGCGCGAAGGGCTCTCTCCTCTGGAAGAGGCCGCCGCGTTCGATCAACTCATGGCAAAATATTCCATGACTCACGAATCCATCGGCGAGGCGGTTGGCAAGAGCCGTAGCGCAGTGAGTAACACGATCCGCCTGTTACAACTTCCTGCCGAGATCCAGGCGCTACTGAGCGGTGGCAAACTCAGCGCTGGACACGCCAGAGCGTTACTTGGGGTCGAGGATTCGGCCTTCGCGATCCACATCGCCGAAAGGGCGGTAGCCGACGGATGGAGCGTGCGCCAGATTGAGGATGCAGTCCGAGTCCGCACCGGGGCGGCGCAAGGGGCGCCCCGGAAGTTGAGCCCAAATACGCCGCGGCCGGCTGCCATCATCGAACTGGAGGAGCGCCTGACGGATCACCTGGCGGCCAAGGTGGACATCGCCTATGGACGCAAGGGCGGCAAACTCTCGGTGCGGTTTTCCGACCTGGACGATCTCGAGCGCATC
>Ga0224512_10005776_pt1 | contig 10087 bp, 5 predicted proteins | sample SF_May12_sed_USG_4_FD_169103 | JGI IMG/M metagenome (GOLD analysis project Ga0224512, IMG submission 169103) | Sediment microbial communities from San Francisco Bay, California, United States - SF_May12_sed_USGS_13 | ecosystem: Environmental > Aquatic > Marine > Sediment | place: USA: California...
TGAGCGTGCGACCCAGCTGCTCGGAGGCAACCCGGACCGGCCCTTCAGCAGTCGGCGATGACGATGCCACGACAGCTTGCCACTTCTATCCGTGATGGGAGGCTCCCGGGCTGTGGGTACCGGAGCGTCATTGGAGGGGTGCGTACCACATCAGGTCAAAGACGGAAGACTCAGATGGACCCCAATCATTGAAGCCGTGCCAACTGCCACCGGTGCTGTATTGGGCAACTCCCGGGTCCATGACTGCAGCGTCAAACCCCAGGCCCGACCCGCCCTTCAAGGGGTACGCACGCCAATCATCGGACTGGGACGACCAGACGAAATCTGTTGGATCCACGACCGGGCTCGGCAGGGTGAACTGAACCCAGGTGCGGCCTACTTCGTCGCCGGGTGAGAACGTCCCCGAGCCTGAGGATGGATACGCGCCCTGGGCGATTTCGACTCCGTTGACGAGGGGGCCCCCATCGACGGACAATTGCAGCGGCGATGGTGTGGAACTCTTCTTTCCAACGAACAGGAACACCGTCTGCACGGTCCCGTTGTAATTGGTCGGATGATGCATTCGAACACGGTTCCCACCGCCGATATCTCGCGCCGACCACAAGTAGGGAAAGCCGTGCATGTATCCATTGCCCAATCGGGTGCCGTCGGCATACACGATTTCGTGCAGAGGAATATCGCGAATGCTGCCGGGAACGTTGGAGCTATTCCGAATGTACCAGCCGTCTCCACGACCGCCGAGGCCGGAATAGGCGATCACCCAATCATCAGCCGCCGGTCCCGACGCGTGGCGGATCGACTCGATGCTCACAAAGTTGGCGGCGGGGGAGCCGTCCAGGTTCTCGATGACAATCCAATACGTTGTGCCGGCCGTCACCGCAACCGGTGACTCGAATGTGAACAGCACACCGGCGTTGGTAGATCCTCCATACTCGGTGTTCCAGTTGGGAGCCGAACCGACCAGTGGATCGCGATGGGTAACCGAGCCGAGCATCGTCGAGGCGTGCGGGCCGGAGCGGTCAACCGTCGTGGCCGGTGTGAGGAAGTTGTCGATGGGGACGGAGGCGTCCTGGTTCCGAATCGACACCCGCATGGTTCCGCCCGTACCTGCGCCGTAACCCCCGGATTCCCACGTGAGGTACAGGCGTACGGCGGTGATGCTGCCGGTTTTGCTGGCGGTGAATGATTGCGCAGTGCCGTACTGTCTTCCGAAACCGCCACCGGAATCAAGGTCCTGGAGCCCCAGCCCGGCGAAACCAGGTCCGAGGTATCGACCACCTGCTGGTGCCGGCGGCGGTCCCGCGAACGCCTCGACCGGAGGCTGCTCGGCGGGGGCCGGTTCGGCGGGTGGTGCTGGGGTGGGGGGCAGCTGGGCGGGGGCCTCCAGGATGGGTGCCGCCGGAGTTGCCGCCGCCGGAGCCTTCACGGCAGGTGCCGGCTTGGAGGTCACGACGTTGGCGGGGATTCCCTTCCACTCGGGCGTGCTCGTGGCCACGCCTCCGGCGGGATCGAATTCGGCGGCGAGGGGGATCCCGTCGACTTTGCCCAGGTCATAGACGTGGGCGACTTTGGTGGAGCCGAACAGGTTGGTCACCGCCAGGGTGTTGGTGGCGGGCTGGTAAACGGCGAGCCGGTCGGTGCCGTCACCGTCCCAGTCGCCGACGACCAGCGTGTCGGCGGCTGAGCCGAAGTAGGCCTCCATGACTGCTTGATCGGTGAACAGGCTGCGCGCCAGTGACACGAATCCGTTCTTGGGATCGCGCAATCCAATGGTGTCCTTGGAATCCCCGTTGAAGTCTCCGGCGAAGGGAATGCCACTGGCGAACCCGAACTCGAAGCTCCAGTCGCCGAAGCCCTGCGAGTTGTGGTTCCGCAGGTAGAACATCCGATTGGAGGGTCGGAAGACTCCGATGGTATCGACCCCGTCACCATCCCAGTCGCCGCACAGTGGGCGATCACCCGGGATCCCGTAGTAGAACGAGTAATCGGCAGCACCGGTGCTGTTCTCGTCCTGGAGGAGGAGATAGCCGGTGCTTTCCCGGTAGACACCGACGGTGGCAACACCATCGCCGTCCCAGTCGCACAGCAGCGGGGTATCACCGGGAGCCCCGTAGAAAAAGGGCGTTCGGCCCGGCACCTGCCAACTCGAGCTGCCGGGGTTGTAGAACGCAATCTCCGTGCCCGACGTCGAGCCCGATCCCGCAATGGCTCCTTGAAGTGGTATGACGATCACCAGCACGGTGATCGCAGTTGCTAGGCGCCTCATTCTTCCCTCACAGTGGTTGAGTCAGCTACTGAGAGTGATATCGACCACGGAGAGTGAATTCTTGAGGCAGTTGGCCGCGCCGCGAACCGGGCCCCGGGGAGGGCGGCGCCGGCCCCGTGGTGGCGGATTCGAATGCGTTGGTGTAAGCGAAAGCCGGGTATCCTCGCGCCATGCATGAAGGCCGTATCTACTTGTCGCCGCCTCACATGGGAGGCGAGGAGTTTGAGCTGGTCCGTGACGCCTTTGACTCAAATTGGATTGCACCGCTCGGGCCGCATGTGGACCGGTTCGAGGAGGAGTTTGCTGCGGCCGTTCAGGTGGATAATGCGGCTGCCTTGTCATCAGGGACCGCAGCCCTCCATCTGGCGTTGTTGTTGTGTGGCGTCGAGCCGTCGACCGACGTAATCGTTCCGTGTCTGACGTTTGCTGCGACTGCTAATGCCGTTCGGTATGTGGCGGCAAATCCGGTCTTCGTTGATTCGGATCGTGAGTCGTGGAACATGGATCCGGGCTTGTTGAGGGAGGAGCTCACGCGCCGGGCGCGGATCGGCCGCCTTCCGGCCGCGGTGATCGTGGTGGACATCTACGGGCAGCCGGCCGACTACGACCGGATCTTGCCGGTGTGCGCCGAATTCGATGTGCCGGTCATCGAGGACGCGGCCGAAGCGCTCGGTGCCGAACACCGGGGAAGGCCGGTCGGAGGGTTTGGAAGCTGCGCCGCGTTCTCGTTCAACGGGAACAAGATCATCACCACATCGGGAGGCGGCATGTTGGTGTCCGACGATCCGGATCTGGTGGCTCGTGCCCGCTTCCTGGCCACGCAGGCTCGGGACGCTGCGCCGCATTACCAGCATTCGCAGATTGGATACAACTATCGCATGTCGAACGTTCTCGCCGCCATCGGTAGGGGGCAGCTAGGGCATCTGCGCGGGAGGGTCGATGCCCGCCGAAAGGTCTTCGATCGCTACGTGGAGCGACTCGGGCAATTGCCGGGCCTCGAGTTCATGCCGGAGCCCTCCTACGCCAGGTCCACCCGCTGGCTGACCTGTCTCACCATCGATCCTGCTGCGTTTGGATCATCGCCCGAGGACGTTCGACTCGCTCTGGAGGAGGAGAACATCGAATCTCGTCCCCTGTGGAAGCCGATGCACCTTCAGCCCGTCTTTGCTGGGTGCGACGTCGTCGGCGGCGGCGTTGCCGCCGACCTGTTCGAGAACGGGTTGTGTCTTCCGAGCGGATCCGCGCTGACCGAAACTCAGATTGACCGGGTCGCCGGGATCGTCGCGGCTCAGATCCGATGAGTCCCGACGAGGTCCTCGAGGCGCCTTCGTGTGGCCTCGAAATCGTGACTTCCGAGTAGGCCGCCGGCGGCGGCGGGATCGAGCGCCGGAACGGCGTAATGGTCCAGGAGCTCGTGGGGCTGCCCGACGAGCTCCTCAAACGGCCCGGCGAGCACTTCGTGCAGCTTCTCGCCGGGCCGTAATCCGGTGAACACGATGTCGGCTTCGGTTCCCGGCCGAAGGTGCTGCTGGAGCCGCTTGGCCAGCTCGACGATGCGCACCGGCTCGCCCATGTCGAGCACATAGACGTCGCCGTGTCCGCCGATGGCTCCCGCCTGGACCACCAGCTGGCAAGCTTCCTCGATGGTCATGAAGAACCGGGTGACCTCGGGATCGGTGACCGTGATCGGCTCACCTTCCTCGATCTGCTTGCGGAAGGTCGGAATCACCGAGCCATTCGATCCGAGCACGTTTCCGAAACGAACCGACAGGTAGGAGGTCTTGCTGTTCTCGTCGAAGTAGGAAGTCAGCATCTCTGCAACTCGTTTCGTCAAGCCGAGCATGTTCTCCGGGTTCGCAGCCTTGTCGGTCGAGATATTGACGAAGCGTTCGACGCCGAACTCGTGGGCAGCCTCCAACATGTTGAGGGTTCCATGGACGTTGGTCTTGATGGCTTCCTGGGGGTGGCGTTCCAAGAAGGTGACATGTTTGTGCGCGGCGGTGTGGAACACGACCTCTGGCTTGATATCCTCGAACACCCGGAACACTGCCTCCCGGTCGCGAATGTCGCACAGAACGAGGTCCTCCGATTCGAGCAGCGCCCGGCCTTCGGTCTTCAGCTGCAGCGCATGGAGCGCGTTCTCGTCGTGATCGAGCTTGACGACCTGCTTGGGGTTGAACTGATCGACGATCGTGCAGAGAACCGAGCCGATCGACCCGCCCGCTCCGGTGATGAGGACCCGCTTGCCGGCGAGATAGCCGGCGATCTCGTCGAGGTCGAGGCGGATCTCCTCCCGGTTGAGAAAGTCCGAAAGCGTGAGCGCGCGGATGTCGGAGGTCAGAACCTGGGCGCCGTCGCCGTCGACGAACTTGGCGAGGCGCGGCAGGATCCGAACCTGCAAACCCGCTCCCTGGGCCGCGGTGGCGACACTCTCGATAGCGGCACCGTGCGCCGATGGCATGGCAATGAGGAGCACGTCGGCGTTGTATCGGCGGGCGGCGTCTCTGACCGCTTCCCGGCCACCCACTACCGAGAGACCGAGGGGGTGCCGCTTCCATGTCACCGGGTCGTCGTCCAAGAAGGCTACCGGCAGCGCGTCGGCTTCTTTATCTTGCCAGATTGCTTCGGCAGCCTTCAGGCCGGCGCTCCCGGCTCCAAACACGAGCATCTTGTGGGGCCGCCGGTGAATCGACTTGCCCTGCGCGGCGTAGACCGCTCGCGCCATGTACCGTGCGCCGAGGGCACCCACGAGCTGAAACCCCGCGGCCGCAATAATGGCACCGCGGGAGAGAATATGGGTCGAGGTTATGAGCGTGGTAGCGAGCAGGCCGGTTGCGATCAAAGCAGAGCCTGCCGCGACCCAGGAGATCTCCTCATACGAACCGAGACGCCACCGTCCGCGGTACAAGCCCACCGAGTAACCCCACGCGAGCTGGGCGGTGACGGCGACGAGGGCGGCGATGACGAGGTTCCGTTGGTTGACCAGGGACCAGTTGAAGTCGAACCTCCCTGCCGCCGCGATTGACATCGCGAGCACCCAGACGATGACATCGGCTGTGACGAGTCGTATGTGTGGAAGGCGAGTTCGGATGCGGTCGCGGGGCGGCTGCAGCCCATTGTCGCCTTCCCGGCGGGTGATCAGCGTCGTCATGGTGCGGACGAGTAGGCGGAGGTCGACGGCCAGCGAGAGCAGGTCGATGTATTGGATGTCGTAGTGGATGTTGTCGCGCAGGTCCCGGGCGTCGCCGCGGGCTTCTACCTGCCACAGGCCGGTGAGGCCTGGTTTCACTTGATGTCGTTGGAGCTGCCAGTCGTCGAGTTCGGCAGCCACTGCGGGGGTGATCGGCCGGGGGCCCACCAGGCTCAAATGGCCGAGCACGACGTTCCAGAGCTGTGGAAGCTCGTCGAGGCTTCGCTCCCGGAGAAAACTGCCCAGCCGGCGGTGCCGCTGTGCGCTTTCTGCCGTCGACGTCTCGTCGGTGACGAATTTGTAGAGGACAAATCGGGTGTCGTTCTTCCCGACCTTGGTGACGCGCCGAATCGCAGGCCCGCCGAACATGCTGCGGCAGAGGACTGCCAGCACTCCGAAGACGGGGAGCATGATGATGGTCAGCAACAGGCCAAGTGTGCGGTCGAGCAGCGGCTTCCCGAATCGCGCGTAAAGCGTTGCTCTGTAGGCGTTCATCTCACCTTGGGTGGTCATGTTGTCTCGCGTGCTCGCCACTGAGTACCAGTGTAATCATTTTCCCGAGCGCGACTTGCGGGTCGGATCCGGGTGTCTGAACCCCGTGGATCAGGAGTGCAGGGGGAGGAATTTCGCATGTTCGAGGGCACTTCCCGGAGCGGTGGGAGAAGTCTATCCCAGCCCCACGCTCCGTGTGTGACGGATTCGGGCATGCCGCGGCAGTTGGTAATTTCGCCCGCTGGAATCAAGGGCACGATCACGCTGCCCCGGCCGGGTGAGGCCGCGCAATCGCTCCATTAGTGTGAGATCGTGAATCGGTCCGCCATCATTCGAAACCGCTTCCGATCCGAGTTCTTCGATATCGATCGGGGTGATGAGTATTCCCGCGTGCTCTCCGATGCCCAGGCCCGAGGATACGAGATTCGGTCGCTCGAGTCGGTTTGGGCCGCCGCGGAGGTACCCGCCCGCTTCATGGCGCTTCGCCACGACGTTGAGCGGCCCTCTTCGAGTCTCGCTCGCGAGTTCTTCAAGCGAGAACTTTCAATCGGAGCCCGGTCGACGTTCTACTTCCGGCTGACGACCTTCCCTGCCAATGAGACGCTGGTCGGCGAGCTGCTTGAAGCAGGCTTCGACGTCGGCTACCACTACGAGGAAGCGGCCGACGTGGCCAAGGAGCGGGGCGTGCGATCGCGACCCGGGCTGGATGAGCACGCCGGGCTCATCCACGATCGGTTTCGGGCCAACGTCGAATCGATCCGCAGCCGCCATCACCCCGGATTGCGGTCCGTGTCATCGCATGGTGAATGGATCAACTCCCGGCTTGGGTTCACGAACAGGGAGTTCGTCTCGCCGGAATTGCTCGAGGAGTGTGGCCTCTGGTTCGAGGCCTACCATCCGCTCTTCGTGGAGCAGGCTCGCTACGTGAGCGACGTGGCCGTTTTTCCGGAGCGGTGGACGGATGGGTACACGGTCACATCCGCCATCGATGACGGCCATACCAGGATATGCGTCCTTACTCACCCGAACCGGTGGTTTCGGGCGCCCGCCTCGAATGCCGGCCACCTCGTGCGACGCGGGCTCGACGAGGTTCGCTACCGGCTGCGGACCAGCCGCGGTTTCACCCGGTCCCGGGCCTGATTCCTGAGAGGCGCCGGTTCCGCCGCCGCCGACAAACTCATCGGCAACTTCGACCGGCGTTGCGGTGGAGGGCTCAGCCAACTGCTGGCCGCGAGGCGCCAGGACCGCGGGCTGGAGCGGTGTGACGGCCTTCTTCGGCTGTTACAGACGCTCCGCCTGGCCTCGAGACGTGACACCGCGGGTGTCAAGGACCAGGGGCGCGGCCACACAGATCTGGTCGAGATCGAAGCTGTTGTGCGGAGTGTGGATGATGACGAGATCGCTGGAGCTCGATCCGGAGATGGGATCGTCGACTCGTTCGACCGGCTCGTCATCGACCAGGAATCGCGGAACGAGCGGATCGGCGAATAGGACGCGTACTCCCGCGGACCGCAGGGCGCGTACCAGAGACGTCGCCGGCGTCTCCCGAACATCCCCGACGTCGGGTTTGTAGGCGACACCGAGTACCAGGACGCTGGATCCCGCCACTTCGACCCCGCTCATCGTCAGCAGATCCATTGCCCGTTTGGCCACGTACGAGGGCATGTAATCGTTGATTTCCTGGGCAAGTTCGATCATCTTGAATTGGGAGCCGAGCTGGCGAACGCGGTAGGAGAGGTAATTCGGGTCGATGGGAATGCAATGGCCCCCCACGCCGGGCCCCGGGTAAAAGGCCTGAAACCCGAACGGCTTGGTGGCTGCCCCCCTGATCGTCTCCCAGATGTCCACTGCGAGCAAGTCAGCGAAGACGGCCATCTCGTTGATGAGAGCGATGTTGACGTGCCGGTAGGTGTTCTCGAGCAGCTTGGCCATCTCGGCTTCCCTGGTGCCCGACATGACCACCACCGGCGCGAACTTACGATAGAGCTGGGCGGCTTTCTCGGCAGACTCCTGGTCAAAGCCGCCGACCAGTTTTGGAGTGTTGTGGACTCCCCACTCCTGGTTGCCGGGGTCGATCCGTTCGGGTGAATAGGCGAGGTAGAAATCAACGCCTGCCTTCAGGCCGGACCGCTCCTCCAGAATCGGTCGCACTACGTCGTCGGTGGTGCCGGGGTAGGTCGTCGACTCGAGGACCACCGTTTGCCCCGGGTTGAGATGATCGCCGATGGCTTCCGATGCCCCGATCACGGCGTTCAGATCCGGCAATCCGTCTCGAAGGGGGGTGGGGACGCTGATCGTGATGACATCGGCCCGGGCGAGCAACGATGCGTCGCCGGTCGGCCGGAATCCGCCGGCAAGAGCCTCGGCTACCTCCTCGTCTGGTATGTCTTCGATGTAGCTGGACCCCTTCAGCAGGGACTCGATCTTGGCGGGATCGATGTCGAGACCGGCCACCCGCAGGCCGGCCTCGCTGGCGGCGATCACGGCCGGAAGCCCGACATAGCCAAGCCCGATGACGGCCAGGTCGAAATCTCGGGCCACGGGCGGCCCGGTTCTGGGTGCTCTGCGCTCTACCGGACGCCTTTCCGCCGCCCGAGCAGCGGGGGCCGATCGGGCATGGGCCACCAGCAAACTCGAAAGTGACTGAGAAACGGGCGGAACGACCTCGACCGGCAGGCCGGCCGCGACGGCCAGATCGCTAACCCGCCTGATCTGGTCCGGATCGGCAGACGGCATCGCCACCAGCAACGAGTCGGCGTCGTACCGTCTGGCCACGGATGCAATGGCGTCGCGGCCGGCAATCACGGGGAGACCGAGCAATCGACTCCCCCATTTGGCCGCATCGTCATCGAGGAAGGCGACCGGCTCCAACGAGGAGTTGCGATCCTCAAGCAATGCGCCGACGCTCTCGGTGCCGGCCCGTCCGGCCCCGAATACCAGAAGGCGGTGCACCCGCTGATGGTTTGCTCGCCGATGTCGGCTGTCGGCCGATCGCGCCGCGTATCGTAAGGCAAACGAGCTTGCCAGATAGACCGAGCCGGCTCCGACCACGGCCCCCGTCGGAATCAGAGAGGTTGCCCAGATGGTCGTGAGCAGGAGTGCCACCGTCACGATGGCGGCACCGGTCGCAACCCGGATGGCCTCCTCGAACGATCCGAGTCGCCAGCGTCCCCGATACAGCCCAACTCCCGCGCCCCAGATGGCCTGTACGGCCACCGCCACAACGCTTGCCAGCATCAGGCCTTCCCAGTCGAAGGTGGCGAATGAGAAGTCGAATCTGGCATACACGGCTGCAGTGATGGCAAACGGCCACAGTGCGAGGTCGGTGGCGATGAGTCGGCCGCCCGTTCTAAGAGAGCGTCCGTGCTCTGAACGCCCGGAATCGACATGGTCGCCCTCACGGCGGGTAGCCCATGCCCCGAGCGTGATTCCGAGGATTCCGAGGTCGGTCGCCAGTGACAGTTGGTCGATGTACTGAATGTCGTAGTGAAGGTTGTCCAACAGCTCGCGGCCATCTCCCCGAGCTCCGACCTGCCACAGCCCCGTTAGCCCCGGTTTGACCTCGTGGCGCCGCAACTGCCAGTCCTTGAGGGTGTCTGCTTCGGCGGGACTGATCGGACGGGGCCCCACCAGGCTCATGTGTCCCAGGGCCACATTCCACAGCTGGGGCAGCTCATCGAAGCTCCACCTCGTCATGAACTTCGATACTCTGTGACGACGGCCCGCGACGTCGCCGGTGCGTATCCGGTAGAGGTTGAACGGGACACCGTCTTTGCCGACCCGTTCAAACCGACCGATACCAGACGTCTTGAAGGCCGCAGTTGCCACCATCGCCGCGATGAGAACGATCGGGAGGGTGAGGACGCTCAGGATGAAACCGGCAGCGATATCAACCCCGGGCTTCACGGCCCGTTCGTATATCCCGACGTGGCGCAACGCTCCGCCACTCTTGGTGGCAGGGGGGATTCCGATCCTTGGCGTTCTGTTCATGTCTTCGAATACCCCTCAACGGAGCGCAAGCAGCAGCCCGTCCCGCGCCGCACCACTGTCAACTGAGGTCAGCGTACAACGCTTGGCCGAAAGCCGCAGCGTGATTCTTGCCGGCTCCAACCGGCCGGGATGATTCGTGGTCGAGGATG
>Ga0224512_10005778_pt1 | contig 10086 bp, 8 predicted proteins | sample SF_May12_sed_USG_4_FD_169103 | JGI IMG/M metagenome (GOLD analysis project Ga0224512, IMG submission 169103) | Sediment microbial communities from San Francisco Bay, California, United States - SF_May12_sed_USGS_13 | ecosystem: Environmental > Aquatic > Marine > Sediment | place: USA: California...
GGTACCGTGCGCCGTTCGCGAGGTAGGCCACGAGGAGAAGTAGGCTTGCTCCGCTCACCCCAAGTCGAAGCCCCAGGCCCCGCCCGCCGGCCGAAATGAACCCCTCGATTGCGCCCGCGACGAGCAGCAGCACCGTGGCAGCGCCGACCATGCGCACCGCCAGGCGGCCATTGAGCACCAAGGCCTCGATACGGCTCACCCGTCCTGGGGCCACCAGCGACTTCCCAAGCAGGAATCCCGCAGCCCCCGCAACCCAGATGGCGAACAGCTCCAATACGCCGTGGCCCACGATGAATTCGATGAGGTAGCCCAGCAGGCCGACATTGGCGAAGTGCCCGCTTATCGTCCCGATCGCGAGACCATTGAACGCGAGGAGCACCAGCGATCCCACGCCCAGGAACACACCACCGGCGAAGCACATGAAGGCGATGCGGACATTGTTGCTGATAATGAACGTGGCCACGTAGGGACGGGCCCGCGGATCGGCCTCGAAATACTTGGCACCCTCCTGAGCCCGACCGGCTCCCGCTTCGGCCCGCTGGAGGATCTGATCCGGCAGGAGTTGAACCGCCAAGTCCGGGCGCTCGCGGATGAACGTGTAGCCGGCTGCCGCGGGGACGGTGAACAACAGGAAACCGGCCAGGACATAGCGCCAGGCGTGCACCACGCTGGCCGGGCATTCGCGAGCGAAGACCGTCCACACGCGGCGCAGGGTCTTACGCTCGTCGCGGTACAACAAATTGTGACCGGCGCTGACGGACCGCTCTAGGCCGCCGATCACCGCGGGCGAGGCTCCGTAGGTGCGCGCGCGCGCAAGGTCGGCGGCCATCTCGCGATATCGTGCGGCGAACTCCAGGAGTGTGTTGGCGTCGAAACCGTTCAGCCCATCCCGCCGGGCCACGGCGAGCTCGGCGTCGAACTCGGCCCATCGCTCCCGTTTCCGGTCTGCGAATTGTTCTCCAACAGCTCCGCGCGACCGGACCGCGCCGCGGCTGGCCAATCGCCCACGGCGGCGGGCAAGCTCCTGGGTAAAGAGGGTTTGGAGCGCCGCTTGGCCGCCGGACGCGACCTCGGGTGTCCGATCCGAGAGCCGCGCAGCCAGTTGTCCGGCCAGCCTGTCGCGCACGCCGGCCTCCAGGCCGGTAGCCCGGTCGAGAAAGTGGCGGAGGAGGACGAACTCTTCATCGCTGAGTTCCGGAGCCCCCAGGCCGGCGTCGGCCTCGGCGGATGGGGCAAGCGCGTCCGCCGGTTTCGCTTCATGCGGGCGATCCCGCACCACGATACTGCCGGCAACGAGATCGCCGAGTCGCTTCCCTTGCGGGTGAAACGCGACGAAGAGGGCGCCGACCAGATAGGATGGGGGCGGAAACAGGTCCGCGATGCGGAGCAGGTTCCGCACCACGGCCCCACCGACCGAAAGCGGATGGCCGGTGCCTTGCACGACCCGGATCCCGACGAAGCGCTTTCCCGGTGTTTGCCCGCGGCCGAATCCTTCGTAGGCGATGAAGTACCCAAACGTTGACCCAAACAGAATCAGAACGGTCACGGCACCCAACCAGGTGCCGCCGCCCGTCATTGACGCGATCAAGTTCGAAAGCAGCACGACCGCGACGATCCAGACGAGCACAATGAACGAGTCGATGAGTGCCGCCAGCGCACGCGAGCCGAGTCCCGCGACCTCGAGATCGAGGACGACATTTTCGGGGGTCTCGACTCGGACGCGCCGCCGGAGGTCCCGGGCGCCCGGTTGATTGGCCATGTTCGATTCTAGCGCTGCGGTACGGCCCGGAGCAATCTCACGAGTGCCCTCGCGGATCGATCGGCGCCGTGACATCTTGCGGGACGACACCACGGCTTCTTTACCAGGATCCGGAGCAGTGCCTTCCATGCTCATGCCAGACCTGCGACCCTTGTCGATCGGGGAAATCCTGGATGCAACGTTTGCGATCTACCGGCGTCAGTTTCCGCAGCTTTTCACCATTGCGACCGTGAGTCTGGCGGTACCCTACGCTCTCAATGCCTATGTGATGGGGCGTCTCGGCGTTGCCGACTCTCCGGAAGACCTCATGCGCTTGGGTGGCTGGTTGCTGCTCTCAATGCTCTTGTTCGCCGTATTCCAGGCCGTGGCAACGGCGGCAACCGTCCATGTCGTATCCGACGGTTACTTGGGGCGCACGCTGACCGCCGGCGAGGCCCTGCGCCGCACCGGCCCGGCAGTTGGAGGGCTCATTCTCGTCTGGCTGTCAGTGTCGCTCATCGTTTTCTTCGGCTTCCTATTCCTTGTGATTCCGGGCATCATCCTCGCTCTGGGACTCGCGTTCTCGACCCAGGCATTGGTGCTGGAGCGCGTCTCGCCCTTCAATGCCATGCGCCGCTCATGGATGCTCGCCAAGGGGTCCAAGGGCAAGATCCTGCTCCTCATGATCACGGTCGCTGTCATTCTCTTCGTCGCCCTCATCGGCAGCATGGTCGCGCTCATGATCGTCTCCCTCCTGGTATTCGGGTCCCCCGAGCCGGGCGCACTGCGCCCGGGACTCACGACGGTGATCGATGTGTTGACCCTCGTCATCCAGCTTCTGGTATTCCCTCTCCTTCCCTGCCTCCTGACCGTCACGTACTACGATTTGAGAGTCCGACGCGAAGGGTTCGACCTCGAAGTCCTCGCCGCGGCAGTCCAGGGGGCCTAGAGAGGCTCCGTGACGATGCCCGCACTCGCACCCCCGGGCGGTGGAGCTCTGATTCCCCGTGACTCACTCCGCGCAGTGCTGGATTCAGTGTTCGCCGGGCCTGCCTATGACTGGACGCCACGGGTCGATCCGCTGCACTGGCTCGCACGCGGCTGGAACCTCTTGACGGGATGGCTTGCCGCGTTCCGGGACGGGAACCCGGTTCTGTACCAGTGGTTTCTGCTCGGGCTCGTCGCGCTTCTCGTCGCGATCATCGTCCACGCTGGCTGGACCCTCATGCAGACCATCCGCCCCAGAGGCCGGCCGGTCGACCATCTGGCGACCCTGCCGACACCTGAACCGCACGATGCGGCATGGTATCGTCGGTATGCGGACCGGTATGCGGCCGAAGGACAGTATGCCGCGGCCGTCCAAGCTGGCTGGCACGCACTGGTGCTGGACCTCGATGCGCGGGGTTTGGTTCGGTATCGCCAGGCCAAGACGCCAGGCGAGTACCCGTATGAGTCGGGGCTGGATCCGGACGACCGCGATCGGCTGCGACGATTGGTGGAGGATCTCTATCGTTTCGTCTTTGGCCGCGAGCGCTGCACCGAAGAGGAATATCTCGCCTGGCAGTCGCGTGCCACTGGAGAATGGCGTGCAGCTTCGACCTGACGTGAGCCTGGGCATCGGCATCCTGGTGACGCTTATCTTGATCGTGGCTCTGACAGGAGCTCCCCGGCGCCACGATACCGGCGACGTCGACCAGCGCCGATCGACCTACCTGAGCGGGCCGTGGGGCGCCCGCGGGCTCGGCGAGGCGCTCGAGCGGGTTGGTCTTCGGGTGGAGCGCCACCGGCGCCGGCTTGCCCTCCTCGTCGCGCCGAGCGACGCAGGTCGATCCGTGGTCGCCGTGCTCGAACCTTCCCGGGCCCTGGATGTCTGGGATGGGGCTGCACTGCTCGAGGTCGACCGGCAGGGCCTCGATGTGCTGCTCGCCGGCCCGTCGGCCAACGCCGCCATGCGGTGCTTCGGCTACGTGGCCCAGACCCGTTCGGACTCGGTTGCCGCCCGCCCGGCGGGGGTACCAGCGCGAGTCCCCATCTGGGTCACCGCGGTCCTGGCCCGTACGGGGGAGCCGATGGTGGTCGATTCATCCCGTGTCGCCGACCTGGGAGTAGCCCAGTGCGAGGTACCCAAGCCCGACCGCGTCGACACGCTCCTGGCCACGGAGGGAGGGCGGGCGGCCGCGCTACAGTTCCATTTCGCTTCCGGGCGGATCGTCACTCTGATCGCCGATGGCGCCCTATTCGGGAATCGGAACATGCGTGACACCGAGGCCGGGATCTTCGCGATAGAACAATTCGCCGGGCGGTACTCGACGGCGATATTCGACGAATACCATCACGGGTTTGGGCAGGGCGGCTCGCTCTCCAAGGCCGTCGTCGCGTGGAGCCTCGACTCGCCGTGGGGCTGGGCCGCATGGCAACTCGCGGCCGTCGGACTGCTCGCGTTGCTCGCGAGCGGCATTCGCTTTGGTCCGGTGACGACGCTGCTTCGTCGCGAACGGCGTTCGCCGCTCGAACACGTGCGGGCGCTCGCGACCGCGCTCGCGGCTGCCCAGGGCCACGCGACGGCGGTCAGGTTGATCCTGCGGGGGCTCGAGCGCAGGCTCTCCCGGATAGGCCGCGGCGCCGATCCCGATCCGACGGCCTGGCTCGCGGCCCTCGCCCCGAACCTGCACACTTCAAAAGGCCGGTCCGCTCTGGAGCGGCTCGCTCAGCTTACCCGTGGCCCGGAACGCGACGATGCCGTGTTGACGGCCGCTCATGCCGTGGAGGACGTGTGGGAGGATCTGAAACCGTGAATGGCCCCGATATCGCAGCCCAGGCGGAGCGTGCCAGGGATATCCTACACCGTCTGAATCACGTTGTGCTCGGGCAGGAAGCCGTGGTACACGATGCGCTGGCTGCGCTGATCGCCCGTGGACACGTGTTGCTCGAAGGAGTCCCGGGCACGGCGAAGACGCTCTTGGTCCGCACCCTGAGTGTGGCCCTCGACCTCGAGTTTCGTCGCATTCAATTCACGCCGGACCTGATGCCGTCGGACATCACCGGCATCAACTTTCTCGCGGCCGAAGGGAAGTTCTCGTTTCGGCCGGGCCCCCTCTTTGCGGATCTCATTCTCGCTGACGAGATCAATCGCGCTCCGGCCAAGACCCAGGCCGCCCTGCTCGAGGCCATGCAGGAACGGAGCGTCACCGTGGACGGGGTCTCCCATGCCCTGTCGGCGTCCTTTACGGTCTTTGCAACCCAAAACCCCATCGAGTTCGAGGGCACCTACCCGCTCCCTGAGGCGGAGCTCGATCGCTTCCTCGTGAAGGTCGTGCTGGACTATCCCGCGGAGGCGGTCGAGCAGGGGATTCTCTCCCGCGTCCTGGAGGGCTTCGAGTCCGACGACCCGAACAGTTTCGGGATCGACTCGGGACTCGATGCCCGTGGACTGGAAGCACTGAGGCGGGCCGCGCGCGCGGTGCGAGTCGAACCAAGCCTCGTTGCTTATGTGACCCGGATCGTGCGCGCCACGCGAACGGCCCCGGCCCTGACGCTCGGCGCCTCACCACGGGCCAGTGTTGGGCTCCTCAAGCTGTCGCAAGCCGTGGCACTCATGAGTGGCCGGGCCTACGCGGTACCCGATGACGTCAAGCGGTCCGCCAAGGCGGTGCTGCGGCATCGGGTGGTCATGGCCCCCGAGCTGGAACTGGAGGGAGCCTCACCCGACACGGTTCTGGACTCGATTCTGGAAAAGGTGCCGGCTCCGGAATGAGGTTCGTGCCGTCGCGCCGCTGGCTGATTGTCGCGGCCGGGCTGGCCCTCGTCGCACCGCTCGGCGTGCTCTGGCCCGCGGCCCTGGCGGTGCTCGTCGTCGGCGACGTCGTCTGGCTCTTCGCTCTCTTCCTGGATGGGTGGCTGGCTCCCGCCCCCGAACGTCTCGACGTCGTCCGCGAGGCCCCCCCGGCATTCTCCCTCGGCCGCGTGCTGCCAGTGTGGTATGCCTGGTCGCACAGTGGCCCGCGACCCGTCCGACTCCGGGTGCGCGAGGAGCTTCCCGGTCCCCTGACCTCCGCCGAGCTGGGCACCCGCGAACTCCGGATACCTCCGGGTACCACAGTGCGGGAGCGGCTGGATATCCGACCACAAAGCCGCGGAACCGGCTCGGGTGGGCGAATTGCCGTGAGAAGTCTGGGTCCGTTGGGGCTCATGTGGCGCCAGGGGGCGCTCGACCGGCCGTGGACGGCGGTAGTGTTTCCGGCGCTGTTCGGCATCCGGCAGCGGGGACTCCCCGCCCAAGCCTCGCGTCGGCGCGAGGCGGGCCTTCGGAGCATCCGGCGCCCGGGCGAGGGACGACTGTTCGAGAGTCTCAAGGAGTGGGTCCCCGGCGACGACAGCAGGACCATCGACTGGAAGGCAACCGCACGGCGGCGCAAGTTGATGGTACGGCGATATGAAGATGAACGCCGGCAGCAGGTGCTCCTGGTGATCGATGCCGGCCGGCTCCTCACCGCCGAGGTCGATGGAGAGGCGCGCCTCGAGTACGCCATCCGCGCGGCACTCCAGTTGGCGCATGCCGCCGTGGAGCATGACGACAATGTCGGCCTGATGGTCTTTGCCCAGGATGTCGAGTCGTACCTGGCGCCCGCCCGCGGACGCCGGGCGCTGCGCGGTATCCTGAAGGCGCTTGCAAGCATCGAAGGGCGGCTCGTCGAGTCGGACTACCCGGCCGCCTTTCGATATCTGGCCACCCGGAATCGTAAACGGGCCATGCCGGTTGTTTTCACGGATGTCATCGACCGGCACGCGAGCGACGCCTTTGTGACCCACCTCGGCTCGCTCCGGCCACGGCACCTTCCGCTGGCGGTCACCCTGCGGGACCCAGCGCTCGAGGGTGTGGCCAGCCGTCGGCCCTCGGACACCCGGGAGGGATTCGAGCGGGCCGCCGCGGAGGAGCTGCTCATGGCGCGTGAAGTGGCCTTGGGTACGATGCGGGCGCGGGGGGTGCTCGTGCTCGACGTCCCGCCGGCGAGAGCCAGCGAGGCAGTGATCGAGCAGTATACCGAACTCAAGCGACGGGGCCTCTTGTGACGGAACGGCGCAGCTTTGCGAGCGACAACAGTGCGGGCGTGCATCCCGCCGTGCTTCGAGCCATCATCGACGCCAATCAGGGGCACGTTCCCGCCTACGGAGACGATCCCTACACGGCCCGGGCCGTCGCCAGCTTCCAGAGCCTCTTGGGTGAGGACATCGACGTCTTCTTCGTGTACGGCGGCACGGGAGCCAACGTCCTGGCGATTCGCGCCGTCACCGAATCGTATCACGCCGTGCTGTGTCCCGAGTCGGCCCACATCAACGTGGATGAGTGTGGAGCGCCCGAAAAGTTCACGGGGTGCAAGCTGCTCACCATCCCCACCGCTGATGGGAAACTGCGTCCCGACGACCTCCTGCCACACTTGCGCGGATTCGGCGTCGAACATCACGCCCAGCCGCGGGTCGTGTCGATCACCCAAGCCACCGAGCTTGGCACCGTGTACCGCCCCGCAGAAATCCGCGCCCTGGCGGATCTGGCGCATGCCCACGGCATGGTCCTCCACATGGACGGCGCCCGGATCGCCAATGCCGCGGTAGCGCTGGGTTCGAGCCTCAAGGCTACGACGGTTGACGCGGGAGTCGATGTCCTGTCGTTCGGCGGAACCAAGAACGGTCTGATGGGCGGTGAGGCCCTGATCTTCTTTCGGCGCGAACACGCCGAGAATTTTCGCTTCCTGCGGAAGCAGAGCATGCAGCTGGCGTCGAAAATGCGTTTCATCGCCGTCCAGTTCGACGCCCTCCTGCGCGATGACCTCTGGCGGCAGAACGCGGAGCATGCAAACCGCATGGCCCGCCTGCTGCGGGATGCCATGGCCGGCGTGCCCAACGTGCGAATCACCCAGCCCGTTGAGGCCAACGCGGTCTTCGCCACCATTCCGTCACAGCACATCGCAGCGCTTCAGGCGGAGTCCTTCTTCTACGTGTGGAACGAGCAGACGTCCGAAGTGCGGTGGATGACGGCGTTCGACACGACCGAAGAGGACGTCCACGCCTTCGCCGCTGCCGCCCGGCGGATTCTCGGGTCCTGATGCCCGCCGGGTCTCCGGCTCTGGTGCCTCAACGAGCCTTCCGACCGCCTTTCACACCTGTTCATCCTTGCGGTCGTATGGTGTCCCACGGTCGCGTTCGATCGACGGTTCGGCCCGCACATTTCCAGGACACGGGGTGAGCGAGCCCGAGTGTCCGCCTCAGCGTCCTGTGTGGCCCGAACCGCCTCTTTCCACCATCGCTCCTTGGTGGTTACGATTGATGACACGTGTTCGAGTATGGCTACCTGTTGCCGGACCTCGATGGTCGAACTCAATCTGAATGGGAACCGCCATGAAAGTCGCCGACCTGATGCACAGAGATCTCGTGACCGTGCCGATGACCGCCACGGTGGGAGAGGCGATCATTACCCTGGCGGATGCTCACGTGACCGGGCTCCCGGTAGTCGACCGCAAAGGTCTATTGGTGGGAGTGCTCTCGACTTCGGATCTCCTGACGTCACTTGCCGAACAAGGCCGTGAGGGAGACATCGTACCATTGCTCGATGAGACGACCGTCAGCGAGATCATGACCCCTCGCCCCAAGACGGTTGCCCCCGACGTCGACGTGCGCGAAGCCGCCCAGCAGATGCTCTATTTGGGTATCCACCGGCTCTTCGTCGAAAGCGGCGGGGAGCTTGCGGGCATCATCTCCCAGACCGACATCGTCCAGGCCTACGCGACCGGGAGACTCTAGGGGTCGGGTCCGGGTCGGTCAAGGATCGGTCGATTCAGCGTCCGGGCCGGCTTATGGCGTTGCAGTCAAATTGAACGTCACCGGGGCGCCCGGGAGTACGACGGTAGGGGACGCCGAGACTGCCACGGCTCCGGGGGAGGACCCGAGCTGAATTTGGGTGGTGGCTCGCCCATCTGCTTCGGTTTGAGATTGTCCAGGTGTGAGTGTCGCGAATCCCAAGGTAACAACCCAGTTAACCCGCTCACCTTGTACAGGGTTCCCGAAGGCTTCACCAATGCTGACTTCGAGTTCTAATGGCAGAATGGTATTCACTTGACCGGACCGGCCTCACCTTCCAGCCTGGCGAAGCTCGCAGGAGGGCCGGATGTAGAGTTGGCCGTGAACGTTACGGGTGAGTTGGTCGCATCGGTCGCGAATGCCTTGGCGATGTAGCTGCCCGACGTCTGCGGGAGATCCCAGGTTGTGGAGGCACTGCCATCCCTCCCTGTCATCGTTGATGCTGGGGTCGCGGTGCCACCTGGGTAGTCCAGGTGACCGTGACACCCTCATCAGGATTCCGGCTTGCGTAGCATTGATCCGCAAAGGGGGGGCCAACCGTGAGGTGACCTAACCTGACTGAAGGTCGCCGCTCAGGGCGGCAATGGTAGTTGGTGGCGGCGGGGCCGTTGGGATGTCGGCGGCACACGCGACTAGGGCCGAGATGCAGCATACACTGAACATGCAGAATGGGTGGCGGTTCATGGTAATCTCAGCGGGAAAAGGAAGCTCTGGTGGGAAGCTCCCAGCAAACAGTGTCCAACAATTCTCAATCAGCAACCCCAGTCGGCGTTGCCTGGTCCGATTCTTCGGGCCCCGTCTCCGATAGCGATCCAGGACCGGGAAACGAAATCCCGAGCCGCCGCCTGTCTTCTCGTCCACCGTGAGCCGGGGAACCGTACCGAGGCGGCTGTCATTCAGAATGGACGAATCACCGCGGTTGACCTGCACGTCGGCGGATCAGCCGGGCACTGGCCGGAAGGAATGTCCATCACGGGGAGTGCACGCGGGCCTTGCCCCTGCTGGATCGGTTGATGGAACTTCATGCTGGCACCCGGCGGGATACCGGACCGGCCCGCCGCTCCCATTGATTGAGGATAGCGACCATGTCAGACAAGATCGACAAGTCCGATGCCGAGTGGGCCGACCAACTCACCCCCGAGCAGTATCGCATCACGCGGCGGAAAGGTACGGAAGCGCCGTTTACCGGCGCCTACTGGAATGCGAAGGAGCACGGAATCTATCGCTGCGTCTGTTGTGGCAATCCGCTCTTCGCTTCGGACACCAAGTATGACTCGGGGACCGGCTGGCCGAGTTTTTACGCTCCCGTCAACCCGGAGGGAGTGCTGACCGAGTCCGATACCAGTCATGCCATGAGACGAACCGAGGTCCTGTGCAGCCGCTGTAACGCCCACTTGGGCCACGTCTTCGAGGACGGACCGACCCCGACGGGAATGCGCTATTGCATCAACTCGGCATCCCTCGAGCTAGACCGGGAACCCGAAGGCACCTAATCG
>Ga0224512_10005779_pt1 | contig 10086 bp, 9 predicted proteins | sample SF_May12_sed_USG_4_FD_169103 | JGI IMG/M metagenome (GOLD analysis project Ga0224512, IMG submission 169103) | Sediment microbial communities from San Francisco Bay, California, United States - SF_May12_sed_USGS_13 | ecosystem: Environmental > Aquatic > Marine > Sediment | place: USA: California...
ATGTCTACGCCACGGATCCGGGTGACCCCAACCGGGCGTGCACAAACATCCTGGGGATCTTTTCGGGAGACGACGTCGTGGTGGCCGACAACTCCGTGAACACGAGGGTGGCGACCTCGGGCGACAGTTGGTGGGACACCCCCCGGAGCTTCGACGAGACCCCCAGCGAGTTCTTCCACGGGATCATCCTCGCCCTCGACGTCTTCACGGTGGAGAACTATGACGACGGGCCCACGTGGACGGAGCCCTGTGAGGTGACGTCGTGGGGTCGGAGCTGCCTTCGCCTGAACGGGGGCATCATCCAGCGCACCCGCGGGGCCTGGGGAACGGGCTTCAGGACGGGCTACTTGAAGCGATACTCCTACGACCAGTGTGGCGCGGAGGCCCCCCCGCCCTACTTCCCCACGACCGGGTACTTCGTGAAGAACCGATACTACCAGGTGAACCCGGTCAACTTCGGCATCGACACGCACTGGTCACTGATCACGCCTCCATGACGACACGATTTGAGTCAGCAGTCTGTCCGGTTTGCGATTCTCCGGACAGTCGGTCCACCCCCTTCGCAGGAGTGGGGGTGGCAGTTGTGCGTTGTGGGCTGTGCCAAACTCTCTACCTCTCCCCTCGGTTGGCTGAGGAAGAGATGGTCGCTCATTACAAGGAGGCGGATTACTTCGAGGGCGGAACTTGCGGCTACGCTTCATACAGCGCCCAGGAACGCCCCCTCCGACTGACATTTCGCCGCCTTCTGAAGAACCTCGATCACAGAGGCGTGACGGGCGGTACATTGCTCGAAGTCGGATGCGGCTACGGATACCTACTCGACGAGGCCGCCCCCTATTTTGCTCGTCGCTTGGGCACGGACATGTCGGAGCGCGGCGTTCGGGAGGCCGCGGGATATGCGGACGCCGTTTGGCTAGGTGGACTTGAGGCTGTCCCGCCAGACATACAAGCGGACATGGTGATCGCGGTACACGTCATCGAACACGTCTACAACCCCAAGTTCTTCGTCCGGGAGATGCTCCGAGTACTCAGACCCGGCGGGACCCTGGTTCTAGCCGCGCCCGATGCTGGAAGTCTCTGGTTCAAGCTACTTCGACATCGATGGCCGTCCTTCAAGTTTCCTGAGCATGTCACCTTCTTTGACAGGCGGGCCCTGGCGGCGCTCTTGCGGAGATCCGGAGCCGAGAACCTCCGACCAATCCCGTACCCGCATGCGTTTCCGCTCTCGGTTGTAGCCGCAAAAATGCGTCTGCGAACCCCCGGTTTCCTGGCAGACCGTAGCGCCTGGATTCCCGGAACGACTGTGGCAATGTTGGGGAGCGCCCCAGCACGACATTCCTGACTATTCCCGGGGAGACCAGCGAACAAGCACACTGACCTCCTCTTCCACGAACCGCCATCTTGACTGGTCGAAGACATCAAACGTCTCGACAATCTTGAGGTCCGGGGTGGGCAGTGCGCCACAACTGCCTTCGTACGCCGCTAGCAATACGCGGTCTTCGGGGTCTGCCCAACGCTCCGTGAAGAGCTCACAAACTTCGTCCACGGCCAGAGGCTCTGCGTTCCAACCGAGGAGGGCCTGGGCGTACCGGGTCACTGCCGGCCCACGGCCCTGCCACGCCATATCGGAAAGGTGCCTGACTCCGAAAACCACGGACCGCGGAGATTGCTGTACTAGGGTCGCGGACAGCCGGTGATTGACCCGCCGAGTGGCCCGAGTCTCGTTGGCCTGACCCCAGCCCGCCGCGGCAGGAAGAGCCATTAGCATCAGCACCAGAGCCCATGACGCCAGCTGGCTTAAAGCTCCCCGGGACCCCAGGTAATCAACGCCGGCTGCTAACAACCCCGCAGTGCCTACAAGGAATGGAAGCGCATAGAATCGCTCCATCCGCGGCCACGGCGAGTAGATGGTCGCTCCAGCCAGGACGATGCTCAGCATCAGGATTAGTACGGAATAGCCTCTCCGCTTGCGGCTCGGCGGCCCCATCGCCACCCCGATCAGGCCGAGGCACAAGAGGCCGAAAAAGACCCCAGTGCTCACCGTGATGGGTTGATTGACATCTGCAAACGGGAGCATGATCAGGATGAGATCGATCAACCACTTCAGCCACAGGTATTGCTCAGGGACGTACGACCGTGAATAGGCCGACCCTTCGGCCCCGGCCATGCCGAGGAACATGAAGAGACCGATAGGCGCGAGTACCCCTGCAGCCTGCAGAAGCAGCCGGCGACCCCGCGGGGATACTCGCAGGACGCCCACGCCGGAGGAGGGGACCCAAGCAAGGCCAACGATCAAGACTATGGGAACCAGGGCCACCATGACTTCCTTGGCGAGCACCATAAACCCGCATCCCAAAGCAACGATGAGGGGCGCCCTGCCTTCAAGATCGCGCCCTCGGGATATGGTAAACCCCAGCGTCAGCAGGAAGAAGATTGCGGCCACCGGCTCGCCAGTCAGGCGCATCCATGACTCGACCGCTGTTGGACCGATAACGAAGAGTCCGGCGCCAGCCAGGACCGCGACAGGTCGATACTCCAGGCGAACAAGGAAGCGGACGACTACAAACACCAGGAGAGCCATCACGAATGCCTGGGACCAACGCCACCCGGCTGCAGAGACGCCGAAGAGTTCCCAATTGGCCACGAGTAGAGCAGAGGTCAGGATATTCGAGCGCCCGTGGTCTCGGAAGTACCCTATGACCAGCTGGAGCCTCCCTAGGACTGTATCGGCATCCTTGAGGAGCGGGACAAACTCTGGGAAGTCCGTGACATCAAAGGGCGCGAAACTCCAGGGTCGATAGAGCGCCAATCCCAGTCCGATGAGGAAGAGTGCGATGCATGTTGAGACGAGCCCTGAGGTCGCCGGCGAGGAAGTGGCTTCGTCCATTCCCTTAGTCTCGGTCGTGCTGCCTTGCTACAAACAGTCCGAACAGGCCTTGGACTCTACTCGACGCATCCAGGAAACGCTGGAACGCACGATTGGGAGAAACTGGGAAATCGTGGTCGTTGACGACGGGGGGGGCGGCTTCGAGGCCATCGCTCCCGAAGATTCGCGAGTGAAGATCCTGATTTCTGGCAAGAATCGCGGAAAGGGTGCCGCCCTGCGAAAAGGGCTACTAAAGGCTCGCGGGCACTCAAGGATCTTCACAGACGCCGACCTACCTTTCGCTCCTCTACTGATCCCAGTCATGCATGGCTATCTACAAGAGGGTGAGTTCCATCTGGTTGCAGGTGACCGCACTCTTCGAGAATCGGTATACCACGAGTCGACCAGCACCGTTCGTCGATTGCTCTCATCGGCCGCCACCTTCATGATTGGCACGCTCGTTACAGGTGGGGTCTTCGACACGCAATGTGGACTCAAGGGTATTAGAGGAGATATCGCCGATCTCCTACTGCCCCTCACGCGCATCAACCGTTTCGCCTTCGATGTCGAACTCATGTACCTCGCGCTCCGCTTCAACTGCAATGTGCTCAGAATCCCAGTGGAGATGCGAGAGAGCTCAACGTCAAGCACCGTCCGCCCGCTGGCTGATTCAGTTGGCGCGGCACGAGACATCTTGCGGATCAAGCAAAGGGCCATGTCTGGCCAATATGAGTCTGCGGCACTACGTCAGATCATCGGAGCTCCGTTTCGGCGCCGAGTGGCGGATACGGAAGACGCGATTGGGCGGTCAGACGGATAGAAGGGCGCTGGAAGGCAGGCGCCTATACCAGCCATGCCGGCCGCAGCCCATCGACGACAATTCGATGCCCCGCGTCGGCCGCGCCCCTGGGTCGGCTCGCTCCGGAACCCTATAATGACTCCTCGACTATACGCTGAGGTCGAAGTCACACGGCTTTCCGGAACCGGTTCCACGAAGGAGTCTCCATGCCTCGCACGTTGATGGCCGCCGCAGTCGCCGGCCTGATCCTCATTCCTGCCGCAGGCGCGGACGCGCAGGTCCACCGTACCGCCCTTCACGACTACCGCCTCGTCACCGTCGCCGACGGCCTGATCCACCCCTGGTCGATGGCATTCCTTCCCGGGGGTGACATGCTGGTCACCGAGCGGCCTGGCCGGCTACGCATCATTCGCGACGGGCAGCTTCTGGCCGACCCGGTGCCGGGTGTTCCCGAGGTGCTCTTCCAGGGCCAGGGCGGTCTTCTCGATGTCGTGCCCCACCCCGACTTCGCGAACAACCACCTGATCTATCTGAGCTTCTCCAAGCCCGCCGGTGACGGGACCCCAGCCACCACGGCGGTCGTGCGCGGAACCTTCGAGAACGACCGCTTCACGATGACCGATGAGATCTTCGAGGCCGTGTCCGAAGGGCGGCCCGGCCACTACGGCTCTCGTCTGGCCTTCGACCCCGACGGCTACCTCTTCATCACCGTGGGTGACCGGCAGATCGCCCCCACAGGCTCGCAGCAGGAGCTCGCTGCCCACCCCGCCCAGGACATCACCAACCACCACGGCACCCTGAACCGCCTCCACGACGACGGCCGGATCCCCGACGACAATCCATTCGCGGGGCAGGCCACTGCGAGGCCCGAGATCTGGAGCTACGGCCACCGGAACTCCCAGGGCCTGGCCATCCATCCTGAAACGGGTCAACCCTGGCTCACGGAGCATGGCCCCCAGGGCGGCGACGAAGTCAACGTTCCCCAGCCCGGCGCCAATTACGGTTGGCCCGTCATCGGCTACGGAGTCAACTACCGGAGTGGTGAGAACATCCACCATGGAACCCACCAGGAGGGCATGGAGCAGCCTGCCCACATCTGGGTGCCGTCCATTGGCGTGAGCGGGCTCATGTTCTACACCGGCGACCGGTTTCCCGAGTGGCGGGGAAACCTGTTCGCCGGGGGCTTGTCAGGGGAAAAGGTCGTTCGCCTCACCGTCGAGGGGAACGAAGTCGTGGCCAGTGAAGACGTGGTCCACCGCACCCTCGGACGTATTCGGGACGTGCGGCAGGGCCCCGACGGCTTCATCTACCTGGCGGTGGACGGCCGGGACGAGGCGCCCTCCCGCATCGCCCGCATGGAGCCTGCCCGCTAGGCTGCCCGACGGCCGGTGTCCGGGGCCGACCCCCTGGACACCGGCCCGATCCGCTGGAAGCACGGCGGTCGACAACCTGACCTGAACCGGGACCGGAGGGTCCATGAGGGTCGTATCACTCCTGGCTTCGGGCACCGAGATCGTGTGCGCGCTGGGGTTCGAGAACGCCTTGGCCGGGCGGTCCCACGAGTGCGACTACCCGCCGGAGGTCCTCGATCTTCCGCAGGTCAGTCGGCCCGGTTTCCCAACGTCGGGCTCCAGCGTAGCCGTGGATCTGGCCGTGAAGGACCGCCTCCGCAAGGCACTCTCCATCTACGAGGTGGACGAGGACCTGCTCCGGGACCTGGCCCCGGACGTGGTGGTCACCCAGACGCAGTGCAAGGTCTGCGCAGTGAGCCCCGACGACGTGGCCGGCGCGATCCAGGATCTGTCCGCTTCCGGCACCTGCCTGGTGGCCCTGGAGCCCCACCGGCTGGCCGACATCTGGGAGGACATCCGGAAGGTCGCACTGGCAATGGAGGCCGGCCCCGCCGGGGAAGCCCTGATCGCCTCGCTTCAGGACCGCCTCGAGCGACTTCGGGCGTGGACCGCCTCCCGGAGCACCCGGCCGACCGTGGTGACCGTCGAATGGATGGAACCGTTGATGACCGCCGGCAACTGGATGCCCGAGATCATCGAGATCGCCGGCGGCCGGAGCCTCCTGGGGGAAGCCGGACAGCACTCTCCCTGGATGAGCTGGGAGGAGTTGGCCGAAGCGGACCCTGAGGTGCTTCTGATCTCTCCCTGTGGATTCGACGTGAGGCGAACCCTCGAGGAGGTCCACATCCTGGGCCGGGATCCCCGGTGGGCGTCGCTTCGGGCCGTCCGGGGAGGGCGGGTCTATGTGGCCGACGGGAACGCGTTCTTGCACCGCCCGGGTCCCCGCATCGTCGAGTCGGCAGAGCTCCTGGCGGAGATCCTCCACGTGCCTCCGGGAGAAGGGCGATACGAAGGCTCCGGCTGGATACGCCTCGACCTCGAACGGGAGGGGGTGGCGCCGGGCCCGGAATGATACTTTATCATACAAAGCGTCTTTCCAAGCCAGGCCACCGCATCGGCCGGGTCCTTGAACCTGGAAGGATCCCGACATGAAGACATGGTTGACGCGCCTTCGCGGCGCCCTCGGGACCGGCCTGACCTGGGCGGCCGCGTGGGGGTCCGTCGGGGGTCTCATCGAGCTTGCCCTCAACATCTTCCCCAACCTCCCTCTCCCTTTCATCGACATGTGGATCCAGACACTGGCGATCCCGGGGTTCCTGGGGGGGTTGGCATTATCCACGATCCTCCGAATCGGTGCGGGGCGCCGTAGGTTCGATGAGCTCTCCCTCCCCCGGTTCGCCGCCTGGGGAGCCGCCGGAGGGCTCGCCGTCGGAGCCTTCGTCCTGGCCCTATTGGGCGGCGGAATGCCGCAAGCGGCCATGTTGGCCGTCGTCACTGCCACGGGTGTGCTCGGAGCCGCCTCGGCTGCAGGCTCCCTCGCGATTGCCAGAATGGCGGACGACCGGGAATTGCTGGAGGCCGCGGAAGACGTGAAGCAGGTGGGCCTGGCGGAGAGCGAACGTCAGAAGCTCTTGTAGCGTGGCCTGGTCCCGCTGAATTGTGTCATGCGCGCGGTGGGGCTCTACGGCCCCGGCCCGAACGCCACGCGCTTCTCGCTCGGTCTACAGGACCAGACACCGCTATTGTCGAGAACCCTCGAGGAGGTCTCATGAAGCCGAGTTGCACGTTACTCCCTCTCGCGGGTGTGGTGGCTCTGCTCATGGGCCCGAGTCTCGAGGCCCAGCAGCGCCGGGCCAACCTCGTCGAACGGTCGGCCCGTGCCGAAGCGGAGGGCCTGGCCGACGAGTTCCTCGGCATCACCACCAACGGGGAGGCCATGGACGGTCTCTTCTCGATCCGGTCCACGGGCGTCAGCACGGCTCCGGTCGTGGAGGCGGCCGACCGCTTCCTGACAAGCCTGTCGACGGAGCAGCGTGATCGGACCACCCACCCCGTCGATGATGACGAATGGCGGAAGTGGATGAACCAACACTTCTATGTCCGAAGCGGCGCGGGGTTCGACGAGATGACCGAGTCGCAGCGTGACGCGGCCTTCGCCCTTCTGGGCGCCGCCCTGAGCGCCGAGGGCCTCAAGCTGTCGCGGGACATCATGCGCCTCAATCATACGCTCGGCGAGCTGACTGACAACTTCGAGGAATACGGGGAGTGGCTCTACTGGATCACCGTGATGGGTGAGCCCTCCGGGACCGAGCCCTGGGGATGGCAGATCGACGGGCACCATCTGGTGATCAACTACTTCGTTCTCGGCGATCAGGTGGTCATGTCTCCGGTATTCCTCGGCTCCGAGCCCGTGCACGCCCTGGAAGGCAAGTACGCCGGCACGAGGATACTCCAGGCGCAACAGGATCAGGGGTTGGCCATGCTCCGCGCCCTCACGCAGGGTCAGCGGGACACGGCTGTGCTGAGCTCCGAAAAGGAGGGGAACAACAACCTTACCGAGGCGTTCAAGGACAACGTGATCCTGGACTACGCCGGGGTTTCGGCTGCCTACTTCACGCCGGACCAACAAGACCAGCTCCTGGCTTTGATCGGCCTTTTCGTGGCGAATCTCCGCGAAGGCCACGCCGCGGTGAAGATGGAGGAAGTGCGCGCCCACCTCGGTGACACCCACTTCGCCTGGATAGGCGGCGACGGGGAGGACCAAGCCTACTACTACCGCATCCACAGCCCCGTCATCCTGGTCGAGTTCGACCATCAGCGCCCGGTTGCCCTAAGGGATCGATTCGGGAGTGGACCGTCGAGAGAGCATATCCACGTGGTCGTCCGGACGCCGAATGGGAACGACTACGGCAAGGATCTACTTCGGCAGCACCTCCGGGAGCATCCTCACCCTCACGGCTGAAGAAGGTTACAGCGAGGGGCCCGACCGTTGCCGGAAGGACGGCGCCGAAGGGTCCCTCGAGGCGCAGTTGGCCTCGAAGTGGACGTGCGTCTCTCCGTCGGGAATGTCTCCCGCCTTCCACATGTCATAGGTGACCAGAACGGGCTGGCCGTTCCGCACGAAGGTGCCGGGACGCAGAACGACGTCGAGGGACAGGATCCCGCCCGCCGACGTGGGCTGGGGAATCCAGGCGATGCCGCCGCCGTCCAGCGAGATCGACACGTCTTCCGTGTCCTTCCACGGGCGTAGGCGCAGGTTCACCATGTTCGACCGGCCCGTCGCCTGCCGGGTCAAGCGGTTGGCTTCCGTGGTGAAGCCCAGTTCGGGTCGGGCCCCGTCGTCGCAGAGAATCCGGATCGTGTACTCCGCCCGGTCCGTCGTCACCACTGCCGAACCCTCGTGCAAGGTGCGGCGGCGCTCGGTGTCCTGGGCCTGGCCCCCAATGGGAACGAGCGTGGCCGTCAGGACCGTGAGCACCAGGTGTCTATGGCGTGGCATTTCTTTTCTCCTTGGTTCGGCCAAGCCCGTGGGCCGGCGGGCGGTTGGGCTCTGTAGCGGTATGATCTCGACGTTGGGGGACTGCCCCGTCCATTGAGCTCCACGCCAGAAACGGAGAACAAGGGACGAAGGGGTCAAGGCGCTCACGCGCAGTAGGAGCTCGGCGGCGTCGGAGGCCTATCGTGAACTCCCATCCGGCCACGCTCCTCGTAACTATGGCACCCGCACTCCCATGCCCGTCAGATTCCGGCCGAGGGGGATCGCGTTCGTCACCTCGTGGGACGTGACATCGATTACGACCAGTGACGCGATTCCCGCACCCTCCTCTCCGTGAGCGGCGTGTCCCCCGCCCGCCATGTGATCCGGGGTGTTGTTGTTCGACACGAAGGCCCGAGAGCCATCTCTGGAGAACGCAATGGCGTGGGGCTGGCGGAGTGCGTCGTGGCGGATCCGGTGGACCACCGTCCAGCCGGTCGTCTCGACGATCGCCACCTCGTTGGCCCCCTTCACAGGGACCCAGACGGCGGTGCCGTCGGCGGTGAACGCCGGGTCGAAAGCCATGGGCCCGATGTCCACCGACGTGAGAAGCTCAGGGCGCTCCGGCGTCGCCAGGTCGAACACCAGCAGCTGGCCCGACAGTTCGGTCGCGGCGACCAACGTGCGGCCGTCCGGAGACACGGCGTACTGCACCAGTGCATGGGGGCCACCGGGGATGTCGGTCAGCGTCACGGACTCACTCGCCAGGTCCAGGGCCGCCAGTCGGCTTTCGCCGAGGCTACCGGAGTACACGTACCCGCTCGACGTCGCGACCATGGGGTGGGGGCGCGAGAAGATGACGTCGAGCTCGTCGAAATCGAGGGAAGGGAGCCGGGCGACGCCGACACTGGAAGGCGGATTGACGGCGCTCATGGACCGGCTGACCGCCAGGACGCCTTCCCCGGGAAGGAGGGCCAGCATGCCCGGCGTCTCCATCTCGGCCTGTCCGACCACCCGGCCGCCGGCGTCGAGCTTGATGACGCGGTTCTCGCCGATCAGGGAGACGTACCAGTGGGCGCCGTCCGGCTCCCCGACGATGTGATGGGGCTTCGCATTCGCCGAGAAGCCCAACTCCGTCAAGTCGATCGTTCGTACGAGGGCCCCTGTGGCCATGTCGATCACGGCGATCCGGGCCTCGTCCTGGATGCAGACGTACAGGGGATCCGCCACTGCCTGGCCGGCCGCCGGCGAAGCCACTCCCCAAACAACGGCCAACGCCGCCCCAAGGCTCCACCGAACCACACGTCTGAACGCACCCATGTCGAATCCGTCCTGCTTTTGAGGTGAGAGCGCCGGCAGGCCCCCTGCCCGACCGGGGATCCGGCGTGGAGAACAACATCGGAATACCCGCCCGAGGGTTTCCCGGTTCAATTGCGGTTCACCCCGGTCGGACGTCGCGACCTGGTTGGGCCGGAGATCGCATCCGCCAATGGACCCCGGGCCCGCTTCAGACCGTCCAGATCTCCTTCAGCACCCTCCTGAAGTTCTCCCCGAGCATCATGCGGATTTCTTCATCTCCGTACCCCCGCCCGAT
>Ga0224512_10005780_pt1 | contig 10085 bp, 10 predicted proteins | sample SF_May12_sed_USG_4_FD_169103 | JGI IMG/M metagenome (GOLD analysis project Ga0224512, IMG submission 169103) | Sediment microbial communities from San Francisco Bay, California, United States - SF_May12_sed_USGS_13 | ecosystem: Environmental > Aquatic > Marine > Sediment | place: USA...
GGACCCACCGGGCTGGCCGCAGCGCAACGGACGCCGCCACCAGGATGAGGACAACCGAAAACACCCGCTTCATGGCGTCCGGAGAAACGAGGCTCGCTGCCCACGCGCCCGCAGCCGAGCCGATAACGGCCGGGATGATCAAGGGTCGAACGGCCTTCCACGGTACGGCTCCTCCTTTGCCATAACTGGCCGACGCAGTGATATTGGCAATGAGGATGGCAACCCGATTCGTCCCGTTGGCAATCGAAGCGTCCAGGAGTTCGGTCAGGATCGGAAGCGTGATGGCCGAGCCCCCACCGGCGACGGCGTTGACGAAACCGGCCCCAAGGCCGGCGACGAAGAGCAACAGCGCCTGGGCGACCGTCATGTCGGGCATGAGGGGACTCTAGAACCGGCGCCTCTACACTTGCGTTCGATGGAATGACCTGTCCCAGTTCTTCGGATCCGCCGACAACGACGACCTCGTCTTCGTCGAGGCGCATGTCGAATCGGCGACGATCCTGGGACAGGATTTTGTCCACCGTGTCTGGCGGCCCTAGGCGGCGAGCGTGCGGGCAGCCGGCCGGCGGGTCAGTCCAACGCCGAGCAGGTAGACGACCCCACTGACTAGCCAGGACGTCGCGTACGCAGACGTCTGGTCGACGATCCACGCCAGGACGATGGGACCGACGCCGAGGCCGGCCAGGTATCCCACGAGAACCTGGCCCGACGACGCCCCGGCCCCGCGCGGGCCGCGAGCAATGATGGCGAGCATGCCGACGCTATTCCACGATGAAGCCGTCGCGCCAAACACGACCGCGGCCGGCCAGATCAGCCAGGAGGCTGAGGCCGCCAGTCCGAACAGCCCGACGGCCAGCACTCCCCCCGCTGCGATCACCGCCAGGGACCATCGGAAACGGCCGGTTCTCTCTGCAAAGCGACCCCAGGCGATGCGGGCCACCACCGCGCTGAGTCCGACGACCGACGAGGCAAGGCCACCGGTCTGGCGGCTCATACCGAGCACTTCTTCGGCATACAGTGGAATGAAGTACACCATGGAACCTGCGAATCCGAGCAGGAACCCGTACGTGGCCAGCCACGTGATGAACGCCGGCCGGATGAAGGGTCCTGCCGCCGGATCGTTACCGTGGCCGGTGGGTCGATCTCCTCGATCGTCCGGGATGCCCGAACTCAGCGCCGCAAGGACAACCAACAGCCCGGCAACCACGAGCAGCGTCGGCCTCCAGCCGATCGTCACGGCTCCGGCCGGTGCGAGGATGCCACCGATGAACACGCCCAGCTGGACGCCCGACTGCTTGATCCCGGTGATCGCACCCCGTCGGCCCGGCGACACCCAGTGGGCGATGAGCAGATTGGTGACCGGGTTACCGGCTGCCTGGACGATGCCGGCCAGCGCCATGGCAGCAATCATGATCACGAAGCTCGGGGCCAATCCGAGCCCGGCGAACCCTGCTGCAGCTCCCGCGAAGAGGATCAACAAGCCGAGCCGGCCCCCGAGTGCATCGACTCGTTTGCCGACCGTCGCAGAAACGGCCGCTCCGGCGATGGCCGCCACTGCCGCCAACGAACCCAGTTCCGTACGAGTGATACCGAGATCATCGATGATGAACCCGGCGAGCTGGCCTACCGCAATCGGCGCGTAGGTTGCTGCGGCCATGGCAGCCACCAGGAGTGGCAGCAGCCGGCGCGGGCGGCTCATCAGTCGCCGAAACAGACGCCGAGCGACCGGCCGGCCTTGATCCACCGGTGGTCGAGCGGCACAGTCTTTCGCTTTCCGGCCACTTCGGCCAATGGCACCATGACGGTGGCTTCGTCGCGCGAGGCGACGAGTACGCCGGCGATTCCCTCATGAATCGCTTCCGTGCAGGCTGCTCCGAGGCGGGTGGCCAGGAGGCGGTCGATGGCGGACGGTGTTCCTCCTCGCTGAACATGTCCGAGGATGGTGACTCGCGATGCGAGCCCGGTGAGCGATTCGAGCTGCCGGGACAACCGGCGCGTATGGTCGCCTTCCTCCTCGTCGAGCGCAGAGAGAACCGCTTCTGCCGCAGAGAGCTCTTCATCTGTGGTCGCCGCGTCACGCGCCGCCCTGGCCTCCGAGAGCCGGGCCCGGTCGTCGGCCGATCGGGCGCCCTCGGACACAGCGACGATGCTGAAGGTGCTGCCTGCCGCCTTCCGTTCCAGGATGGTTTCGGCGATGGCCCCGATGTCGTACGGGATCTCGGGCATCAGGATGGCATCGGCGCCGCCCGCCACTCCGGCACCAAGCGCCAGCCATCCTGTGTTATGTCCCATGACCTCGACCACCATGATGCGGTGATGGCTGTGTGCCGTGCTGTGGAGCCGGTCGACGGCCTCCGTGGCGATGCCGAGTGCGGTGTCGAAGCCGAACGTGGCATCGGTACCCCACACGTCGTTGTCGATCGTCTTGGGCAGCGTCAGCACCCTCATGCCTTTCTCGGCCAGGCGAAGCGCGTTTTTCTGGGTACCGCCGCCACCGAGACACACCAGAGCATCGAGTTGGTGCTCGTTGAAGTTCTCGAGCATCAGGTCGGTCATGTCCATGGTGGAACCACCAACATCCATCTTGTGGGGCTTGTCGCGCGAGGTGCCCAGGATGGTGCCGCCTTTGGTCAGGATGCCGGAGAGCTCGGGACCGTCCAAGCGGACCACACGGTTCTGCATCAAACCTCGGAATCCGTCTTTGAACCCGATCACATTCATGCCATACCCGTGAATGGCCGACTTGCCGATCGCCCGGATCGCCGCGTTCAGTCCGGGCGAGTCGCCCCCGGCCGTGAGGATGCCGATCGTGCTGGTCATGAAGCTCCCGTTGTGCGGACCCGGGTCAGGCTAGCGGCGAGGCTCACGTCCGACGCCGCCAATCCCGCCAGGACGCTCGCTCAGGGCAGGGCGCCGATCCTGTCGACGAGCAGGTCGAAGAACCGGTCGGCGTCCACATTGGCCATGACGAGGGCGTTCTGGGCTCGATCGGTCACATGCCACCAATCCACCACCGTCATACCCATGGTCAGCTCGGAGCTCGTTTCGATCTCGACGTTGCATACCTGCCCGTCGAAGAGGTCGGGTCTGAGCAGGTAGGCGATGACGCAGGGATCATGCAGGGGCGCTCCGTCGGTGCCGTACTTCTCCGTGTCGTACCGGTCGAAAAAGTCGAGCCAGGCGGCCACCACCTCTCCGACACGAGTGCCCATGGCCCGGAATCGATCGACTCGCTGTGCCGACGCCAGAACCTGATGGGTCACGTCGAGCGGCATCATGGTGAGGGAAACACCCGAATCAAAGACCCTGGCCGCTGCCTGCGGGTCGACGTAGATGTTGAACTCGGCTGCCGGTGTGACGTTGCCACCCTCGAAGAACCCTCCCCCCATCATCACGATGCCCTCCAGCCGCTCGGCGAGGCCCGGATCCCGGTCGAGAGCCAGGGCGACGTTGGTGAGTGGTCCGAGAGTGCACAACGTGACGGTGTTGGGCGGGCTCGCACGCACGATCTCGATGATTGCGTCCGCGGCGTGACCGGGAGCCACCTCCCCCAACGGGGCCGGCAACTCCGCTCCGTCGAGACCGGTCACCCCGTGCACATATTCGGCAGTCACCAGCGGTCGCACCAGAGGTTGTGCTGCTCCGGCGTACACCGGAACGCCCGGTCGGCGGGCCAGATCCCGGATGACCAAAGCGTTGTGTACCGTCCGTTCGAGCGGGACGTTCCCGGCCACAACCGTGATGGCCTGTACCTCGAGCTCCGGAGAGGCAAGCGCCAGCAACAACGCCACCGCATCATCCTGCCCGGGGTCCGTGTCGATGATGACGCGCCTCATGCCAGGCCTGCCAACCGGTCGACCCGGGAGCGGTTCGGGAGCGACGCCTGAGCTCCCCTCACGGAGGCGGCTCCGGCCCCGGCAGCAGCCGCCCACCGGGCGGCGTCTTCGAGGCTGCGGCCCTCGGACAGAGCAACGGCCAAAGCGCCGCAGAACGCGTCGCCGGCGGCGGTCGTGTCGACCACGTCGACGGGGACCGCCTCGATCATGAGCGACCGGTCTCCGTCCACCACCAATGCTCCCCGGGCACCGAGTGTCACCACGGCACGATCCAGCCCGGCCAGACGTACGAGGGCAGTGATTTCGTCGATGGTGGTGGGAAGGGCCTCAGCCCCGGCCAGGGTCGCCAGCTCACCGGCATTGGGTACAACGACGTCGGCCCTTGTCAGCAGATCATGAGGGAGCTGACGGGCCGGCGCCGGGTTGAGCACGACGATGCCCTTCGCCAACTCGGCAGCAGCCGTCACGGCACTGATGGGGACTTCCAGTTGGCACAGCAAGACGCCGGCGGAGGCTATCCGGGCGCTCTCGAGCCGGACCCGGTCCGGAGTGAGCAACCCGTTTGCTCCGTCCACCACGACGATCGAATTCTCGCCGAGCGAGTCGACAGAAATGAAGGCCTGACCGGTCGGATGGCCGGCCGCCACAGTCAGTCCCGAAACATCGATCCCTTCACCGGCGAGGGCCGAGGTTGCGCCGGTCCCGGCCTCGTCGTCGCCGACGCAGCCGATCATGGCGGTTTCCGCCCCCAGACGGGCCGCCGCCACCGCTTGATTGGCGCCCTTGCCGCCCTGGTCATGTCTGAGATCATGGCCCGATACCGTCTCCCCGGGGCTGGGCAGCCGGTCAACGCGCATGGAGGTATCCCGGTTCACCGACCCGACGACGACGACTTGCATCCAGCGAGGCTAGCGGTCGGGTTAGGGTTCGGTCACCATGAACAGCTCGCCACCAGCCCGCCGATGGCGGGGTCTCGCAGGAGTCGGCTGGATGGGCCTTGCTTCGGCGGTTGTGGCTGTCGTCTTGCTGGTCACTGCCGACGTCTGGGCGGTGCGTGCCGTGTCCGACGCCCTGGACCCGATGCGTGCATCCGTGGAACGGTCAGACGACGACCTCACGGCACTGTCAGCCGCACTCGACCGATCTGCCGCTGCCCTGGCTCTCGTGACCGCGACTGTGACGGACACCGACGAGACCCTGACGCTGACCGAAGTAGCTCGCGGCTTGCTCGAAGTGGAGGCCGGCAGGGTGCGAGAGGACATCTCAACCCGGATTGCGTCGGCGTCGCTGGAAGCCGAGCGAATCGATCAGAGCAGTGCCGTGTTCGACGCGCTGGTGCCCATCGAGGTCGATACGACGCGGGCCTCATCCATATTGGACCAGCTAGAGGCGTTGGACCGGCAGGCGGATGAGGTCCTGGAGCAATTGGACGGGATATTGGCGGCACCACCCGGACCGATCGAGATCCCGCTCGCTGAGGTCGACAGACTCAGGGACCGTATCGACGCCGGTGACCTGGTCGTCGACGGCCTCGGTGATGAGCTGGAGGCCGCACACACCGACCTGAACGACGCAGAGCGGCGGATGCGAAGGACGGTGCATCTCACAGCCACAACCGCGCTCCTGTTGATCCTCTGGTTCGCAGCGGGCCAGTGGGCACTGGCGACATTCACCCCTCCCGGCGAAGAGACGGACGAGCTACCTCAGTGAAGGTCCGATCCCGGGCTCTCCGGATGCACGATCCGCTCAGAGTGCACATGCCGGCCGGGGACCGGGCTATGAGCCGGGTCGTCGATGAACATCTCGCCATCCTCGACTCGCAGTGCACGCTGGCCGTAGGCGTCGGCCAGGTTGGCGGCGGTCAGTACTGTTTCTGGAGGTCCCGAAGCGACAACGCGGCCGGCGAGCAGCACCACGTAATCGGCGGCGGCGGCCTCACTGAGATCGTGGGTCGTCATCACGACAGTCTTGCCTCGTGCCAGTTCGTCGACCAGAACCGTTTCGATCGTCGCCGCCGAAACCATATCGAGACCGGTCAACGGCTCGTCGAGGAGCAGCAACTCGTGGTCCTGGGCAAGGCCCTGAGCGATAAACACCCGTTGCCTCTGGCCGCCGGATAGCTCGCCCAGGTGCAGATCGGCGAGATCGGACAGGTCCATGACGTCGATGGCTGCCCGACAGGCTTCCGCATCTCGCGATCTCCAACGCCGCAACAGCCCGAGCGATGCATACCGGCCCATCGCCACCACCTCTGCGACCGTGATGGGCATCGCCTCGTTGAGCTTCGTGGACTGGAGCACGTACGAGACTCCGGTGGCCGCCGATCCAGGCGCGTTACCGAGAACTGTCAGCGTACCCGCGGTGGGGTGCCGCAAGCCGGCGATACCCGAGAGAACGGTTGACTTGCCTGATCCGTTCGGTCCGATGACGGCGGTTCGTGCTCCGAGCGGAATGTCGAAGTCGGACGGGGCAACCGCCATCCGGTCTCCATAGGCAAACGAGACGGCTTCGGCCCGCACCGCGCTCACAGGCACGCCACACACCAGCCTTCGATGTCGAGTGCATGACCGGACGGCTTGAAACCGGCCGCATCGACGACCTCGGTGACCAGGGCTTCGAAACGGTCTTCCTGCCGGTCGTCGAAGTGCAAATCTTCTACAGAACCGCATCCCACACAGACGATGTGGTGATGATGTCCTGTCAGCCATTCGTCGAGTTCGTAGCGGGTTACCCCCTTCGCACCATGATGGGGCGCCACGATCCCGGAACCCTCGAGGACCGAGACGGTCCGGTAGAGGCTCGACAACGGTATTTCCCGGTCGACGGCCTCGTACAGCTCGGCTGTGGACAGTGGCCCGCTTGCCTTCTGCAAAGCCCGGACGACCCTGGATCGGGCAGCGGTGTAGCGATGGTCGCTGTCGGCCAGGCGTTCGCCCACGAGACGGTCAATGGTAGAGTTCACCCGGTGATACTAAGAATGATTCTCATTCTCGTCAACCGATTGAGAAGCACCACCGCCGTGCTTCTGGCGCTTGTCCTGGTGGTACCCGGATGCGCCGGAGCCGCCTCAGATCCACGTCCGACCGTCGTCGTGTCGACGTCGATCCTCGGTGACCTGGTCGCCCGGACGGTCGGCGACCTTCCGGTCGATCTTCACGTGATCATCCCCAACGGCGTGTCACCGCACGACTACTCCCCCTCGGCACGGCAGATCGCCATGCTGACCGGCGCCGACCTCGTGGTCCTGAATGGTCTCGGCCTCGAGCAAGAACTCGGCGATATCGCATCGACTCAGGCCTCGGGCCGGGTGGTCGAGCTGGCCCCGTTGCTCGATCCGCTCCTGCTGGCGAACAGTTCGGCCCCCGACCCTCACATCTGGATGGATCCGATCCGGATGCTCGACGCGGTCGGGGTGCTCGTCACCGAGTTGTCCCTACTGCTGCCCGGGCAATCCGACGATATCCGGATCAACGGCGACCGATTGCAGGCCGACATCCTCGGTTTGGACAGAACCATCATGTCGATGGTCGACGGACTCGATCCCGAGGACCGGAAGCTTGTGACCAACCACGACGCCCTCGGCTACTTCGCGGCCCGGTACGGGTTCGAGGTCATCGGAAGCGTGTTGCCCGGAGACCTGGGGAATCCCTCTCCTGAGGATTTGGCTCGTCTCTCGGACCGCGTCGCCGAACTGGGCGTACCGGCTATCTTCACCGAGGTAACGGAACAAGATGACATCACCCGGCTGATCGCAGCCGATCTCGGCATCCCGGTCGTTGCCATCGATACCGGTGCTCTCGGAGCGCCCGGTTCCGGCGCCGACAGCTACGTTGGGATGATGGCGGAGAACACGCGCCTGATCGTCGAAGGACTGGCCCCGTAATGGACTGGCTAACCGAGCCGTTGAGTTATCCGTTCATGCAACGGGCCCTCGTGGGAGGCATCCTGGCGGCTGTCTCGACGTCGGTGACCGGCACCTGGGTGATCTTGCGCGGCATGTCCTTCCTGGGTGACGCCCTCGTGCACGGCGTCATTCCGGGCATCGCGCTGGCGGCCGTTATCGGCTTCTCCCCAACGCTGGGCGCCATCATTGCCGCCGTGCTGATGATTGGTGGCATCAACCTGATCCACCGGCAAACGACCTTCTCGGAGGACACCGGGATCGGACTCCTGTTCGTGGGCATGCTGGCCCTGGGTGTGCTCATCGTCTCGTCGGCGGCAGTCCCTGCCGCCAACCTCGAGCGGATCCTGTTCGGCGACGCTCTCGGCGTGGGGGCGCGAGACCTACCCCGGCTGGCCACGATCGCGATTCTCGTGGTTGGTGCCTCGGTTCTCCTCTACCGGGCCTTCTTGGTCCTGGCGTTCAATGAGGCCAAAGCACAGGCTCTCGGACTCCGACCACGCCTTGCACATGGCGCCCTGCTGGCGCTCATTACCCTGTCGATCGTTGGCTCATTCCAGTCGGTCGGCACGCTGCTGGTCTTCGCGTTACTTGTGGCGCCGCCCGCGACTGCTGCCCTGATCGCCAGGCGGGTCCCAACGATGATGCTGGTGTCGGTGCTGATCGGCGTCACCTCGGTGGCGGCCGGGTTGCTCATCAGTTACCACGCAGACACGTCGGGTTCTGCGACGATGGCGCTCCTCCCCGTACTGATCTTCTTTGTGGTCCTTGCCGCCCGGTCGGTCAGGCCCCGCCACGCAAAACCCGCCGCTCGCAACGTCCGCTGAGAGGGGTTGCCGGCCTGGGCGGGCTACCGTATCGGCCTGTGAAGCCCGGAAATACTCCTCTCGTCGAGTTCGCCAATCTCGCTCCGCTCGGGACCCGCCTTTTCGCCAAACTCGAGTGGTACAACCCGACTGGCTCCATCAAGGACCGTCCGGCCTGGTTCATGTTCCAGAACGCGATCGAGAACGGCCTTCTTCCTGCCGGGAAGCCGTTGATCGAGGCGACGTCAGGGAACACGGGGATCGGGTTGGCCCGTCTGGCCCTCGTGACCGGGCATCCGATGGTGATCTGCCTGCCTCGGAGCGCAACGGCCGAACGCAAGCAACTCCTCATCGCGTACGGAGCCGAACTCATCGAAGTCGACGGAGGCCCGAACGACGCGATCGCACGCGCCCGGGAGTTGGTCGGGCAGGGCGAAGGCCATATGTGCTACCAGTACGGCAATCGTTGGAACCCCTACGCCCACTTCTTCGGCACCTCGCTAGAAATCGTGCGCGACTGGCCGCTCGCCGAACCGCCCGATCACCTCTACGCCGCCTACGGCACCGGAGGCACCCTCACCGGCAATAGCCGGGGCCTCAAACTCTCCTGGCCGTCGATCACCGTGCACTCCGTTGAGCCGTTCGTCGACGACCCAATCGGAGGGATGCGCAGCCAGGACGACCCTTTCCAACCGCCCGTCGCCGACCTTTCCCTGGTTTCGGACCGTTTCCAGGTGTCGCGGGCGGCGTCAGAGAGCACCGTCGGCGACATCATGAGAGCCGAAGGCCAATTCGCCGGGACCTCGTCGGGCGCCATCATTCATGCCGCATTGGAGGGATTGTCAAGGCATGGTGGCACGGCCGTGGCTCTCCTCCCCGATGCCGGTTGGAAGTACGTGAGCGGCCCGCCGTGGAGCTGAGTGCTAGATGCCTTGAACCGGGTGAATGTCGGGGTTCCCGTACCCGCAGAACTGACAGATCGCCGCCCCGGCGTTGATGGCAGCACCACACTGCGGGCAGGGCTGCGCCGGCGGCGTCGATCGTCCATCGGCACGACCGTCGGCGGCGTCAAGCTCTTCGATCCGTGCTACGAGCTGCTCGCGGGTGTAGCCGGATTCCTCCAGGAGTGACCACATCGCTTCGATCACCATGAGCACCCGGTCGATCCGCTCGTGGACGTCGTGCAGATCGCCGGAAGCCGAACCTGTCGAGAAGGAGGCGGCCGAGGCCGTCATTCCGATCTTCTTGCCGAGCATCCTCGAGCCGAGTACGTATCCGGTGATGAAATCCATGCTCAGTCCTCGAACACCGGCTTCCGCTTCTCGACGAATGCTGCCATATTCTCCCTGGCGTCATCGAGCTGGGAGGTCGACGCCATCACCTCGGTCGCATAGTCATACGCCGAACGCAACTCCATGTCGATCTGGCGGTAGAACGCCTGTTTGCCGATCGCCTTCGACGCCGCACTGCCCCGGGTCGCCCGGCCGAGCAGTTCGGTTGTGGCTTCCGGTACCTCATCGTCCTCCACTACCCGGTTGACGA
>Ga0224512_10005781_pt1 | contig 10085 bp, 7 predicted proteins | sample SF_May12_sed_USG_4_FD_169103 | JGI IMG/M metagenome (GOLD analysis project Ga0224512, IMG submission 169103) | Sediment microbial communities from San Francisco Bay, California, United States - SF_May12_sed_USGS_13 | ecosystem: Environmental > Aquatic > Marine > Sediment | place: USA: California...
CTTATAAGTAAGATGAAAAAGATTTTAATCATAACAGCTGCTTTAGCGCTCATCGCCGTCTTCTGGCACTCATGTTCCGAAGACTTTTTGGATGCTCCGGCACAGGCATCACTGGATGAAGGTACTTTAGCCAACCAGGCGGGCGTGGAAGCTGCTTTGATCTCAGCCTATTCTATGTTGGACGGATGGAACAATGATTGGGGTACTTTCAACCCACCCTGGGCTACCGCCGGCAGCAACTGGATCTGGGGTAGCGTGACTAGCGATGATGCCTACAAGGGATCAGATCCGGGAGACCAACAGGAGATTCAGATCATCGAGCTATTTGAGTGGGCACCTGGTAATGAATATTTTAATATCAAGTTTCAAGCACTGTATGAAGGTATTGCCCGGGCCAATGCGACCATGAAGTTGATGGCAAACGCAGATGACGTCTCGGGACCGGAGCGGATTGAAGGAGAGGTACGGTTCTTACGGGCTCACTATCACTTTGATGCCTGGAAGCTTTGGGGCGATGTACCTTATTATACCGAAGCGGATGAAGATTTTCGTAAGCCAAAAGGAGATCCTATTGGTTCGATCAAATCAGATTTTGAATTTGCAATCAATAACCTTCCGGCAACGCAGCCCAATATTGGCCGGGCTACCAAAGGCGCTGCTCAGGCATACCTTGGTAAGGTATTATTGTACACTAAAGACTTTGCTGGTGCCAAAGCCCAATTCGATGCTGTGGTTAATAGTGGCCTATATGGATTGCAGGATTGTTTCCACGATATCTTTAGTACGGAAGGAGAAAGTGGTGCAGGACATATTTTCTCAATACAGGCTTCAGTGAATGACGGTACCGGCGGAGGAGAAAACGGTCTCTTTGCCGACCGGCTCAACCATCCTCATGGGGGTAGTCCGTTCGGCTGTTGTGGATTTCACCAGCCCACCCACAATCTAGTCAACGCCCACAAAGTGGATGCCAATGGCCTTCCTTTCTTAGATAAGAGTTACAACAATGAGGATGTCGATCCGGATAATCCCAATTCCCATGTGGTAGATCCCCGACTGGATTGGACGGTTGGACGAGACGGTGTACCGTTCCTGGATTGGGGAAGTCATGCTCCCAATTGGATTCGAAACCGCACCTGGGCTGGACCATATAGTCATAAGAAGTTCATCCACAAAGTCGGCGAAATCAGTACCGTCGGCTGGTCAAACAAGCAGTTAAGTCCAGTGAATATTCCGATAATTCGGTATGCAGATGTCTTGCTTATGCTGGCTGAATGTGAAGTGGAGATAGGTAGTCTGGAGCGAGCCAGAGAACTAGTGAATATGATCCGTACCCGAGCCGGAAATTGTGCGCAAGGCCCTGATGGTGGCGCTGTGCCGATTGACGATCCTGGCATTACTTGGTCCACCTACCGGGTAGGGACGTATGATGATCCCTGGACAGATCAAGCAACGGCTCGTGAAGCCGTACGCTTCGAACGTCGAATTGAGTTGGCTCATGAAGGTCACCGATTTTTTGACCTACGTCGATGGGGTATTGCTGATCAAGTGATCAACAATGATTTCTTGCCGGTTGAAAAAACCAAACGTAACTATCTGACGGCTACCGGTGGATACCAATCTCCAAAACATGATCTTTTCCCGCTGCCTTCGGTTCAGATAGAATTGAGCAAAATAGATGGCACTCCTATGTTAGAGCAAAATCCTGGCTATTGACAAGAGAATTATAGCAGGAATTGCTGAAATAATTCAATGACTTAGAAGTAAGAAGCAGTTTCATACTGCTTCTTATTTTTTTGTCAACTTTGGCAAGGCAATTTTAATACAATGACATTGTTCAGATTTTCCCTGTATCTAGGCCTTGGCATTCTTGTTTTAGGCTGTAAAGAAACCAGTACCGAGGGTCCAGGTCTTTCAGGTAATGTAACAGTCCCCGTGTTTGTATCGCAACATCCAGAGGCTACTGGAGTAGATTTCATTAACCAGGTGGATGAAGGAAATGAATTCAATGTGCTCACCTATCGCAACTTCTACAATGGTGGCGGTGTAGCGATCGGTGATGTGAACGACGACGGAATGCCTGACCTTTTTTTTACCGCCAATATGCAATCCAATAAGCTCTATCTCAATCGGGGGGATTGGCAATTCGAGGATGTAACAGAGATTTCCGGGACCAGTGGTAATCAGGGTTGGAGTACAGGAGTGAGTATGGCAGATATCAATGGAGATGGGTGGTTGGACATATATGTGTGTCACTCCGGAGATATCGCGGGCGACAATAAAAAGAACGAATTATTCATCCATTCCGGACGGTTGGATGCCATGGGTATACCCCAATTTACTGAACAGGCAGCTGCCTTCGATCTGGACGATGAAGGATTCAGCACGCACGCTTCTTTTTTTGATTACGATCTGGATGGAGACCTCGACTGCTACATTCTGAACAATTCCTTCAAAGATCCGGAAAAGATCGACCTTTATATATCCACGCGCACCGATCACGATGAATTGGGAGGCGATAAGTTGATGAGGAACGATGGAGACCGGTTTACTGATGTGACTGTAGACGCAGGAATATATAATAGCATGATTGGGTTTGGGTTGGGCGTGTCAGTGAGTGACCTTAATGGAGATATGCTCCCCGATATTTATATCAGCAACGACTTTTGGGAGCGCGACTACTTATACATCAATCTCGGTGATGGCACCTTCTCAGAAGAATTGACTGATCGTATCGGTCTCTGCTCCGTCTCGAGTATGGGATCGGACATTGCGGATCTCAATAACGACGGAGCTTGCGAGATATTCACTACCGATATGTTGGCAGCAGATAATTACCGGTTGAAAGCCATGACTGTTTTCGACCCTTACCATTTGGAAGATCTGAAATATCGGTCCAGTTTCCATTATCAGATTCTACAAAACAGCCTGCAGCTGAACGACGGAAGTGCAAACTTTCAAGAAATCGCCCATTATGCTGGGGTAGCAGCCACCGATTGGAGTTGGGGAGCATTAATATTCGACTTTGATAATGATGGCTGGAAAGACATTTTCGTTTCCAATGGGATTTACAAAGACATCATGTATCTCGACTTTACAAATTTTCTAAATGATGAAGAAGAAGTTCGAAAAATTGTGGAAGAAAAAGGATCGTTTGATTGGCGTGACTTCTCTGAGTACATGCCTTCAAATCCATTGTCGAATTTTGGATTTCTGAATAATGCAGATCTCACTTTTGACAACTCTTCTTCTGAACTGGGATTGGGAGACCCTCAGTTTAGCAATGGCAGCAGCTATGGAGACCTTGACCAGGATGGCGATCTGGATCTGGTAGTGAACAATCTGAACATGCCGGCAGTACTTTATCGAAATATGTCTCAGGAGCAAAACGGCACTAATTTTCTTGCCGTGGACTTGAAAGGAAACGGAAAGAATGTATTTGGGGTGGGAGCAGAGGTGCGAATCGAAACCGGCGATCAGGTTCAGGTTCAGCAACATTTTCTCTCCCGGGGATTTCAAAGCTCGGTAGCTCCGGGATTGGTTTTTGGTCTGGGGGATGAAACAGAAGTGGATCGCTTGACTGTAATCTGGCCAGACAAGCGCATGCAAACCCTCAGTGTTGTCGTTGCCAATCAGAAGATCACTCTCGATCATGGTGATGCCGATCAGTTTTACGAACCAGTGAATAACGAGTCAGCACCTTTGTTTTACGATGCAACGGGTGAAGTAGTCATGGGTAACTATTTCCATACCGAAAACCGGTATAATGACTTTGACCATGAGCCGCTATTACCCAGGATGTTATCAACGGAGGGTCCTGACATCGTAGTAGGTGACGTGGATGGCAACGGGCTGGAAGATATCCTCTTGCTGGGTGCAGCCGATGATCCGGATAAACTATTTGTCCAAGAAGTTGATGGGACTTTCAAGCCATCGCAAATGGCAGTTTTTGAAAAAGATAAAGCCCTGGAAAGCACCTGCGGAGCATTCTTTGATGCTGATGGAGATGGTGATCAGGATCTGCTGGTGGGAGCCGGAGGAAACGAATATCAAAAAGGAGTCGAAAACTTCCTTCTGAGATATTACGAGAACGATGGGAAGGGCAGATTTGAGCGAGCTCTGCAAAAAACACCTCCCGCAGCGGGTGACTTTTCTTGCATCCTGCCTAAGGACCTGGATAAGGATGGTGATATCGATTTGTTCATTGGAGGTAGGTGTGTCCCGGGGAATTATGGCTTACCACCCCGCAGTTTTCTCCTTCGCAACGATGGAAACAACCAGTGGACGGATATTATTCCTCAAGATCGCGGGAGCTTTGGTATGGTCACCGATGGGGTGTGGAGTGATACTGATGGAGATGGTCTTGACGATCTAATTATCGTAGGAGAGTGGATGCCCATCATCGTCTTCCGAAATGACGGTAGAGGAATTTCGCAACCGGAAATCATTCGTGGTTCGTTAGGTTGGTGGAATGCGATCGAAGCTTGTGATCTAGATCAGGATGGTGATCAGGACTTTGTGGTCGGCAATTGGGGATTAAATACCAAATTCAAAGCATCAACATCCCGACCACTCACCATGTACGTAAAGGACTTTGACAATAATCAGAAAACTGAATTTATCATTAACTGGTATGCCCCTCTAGATGATCAGGCCTATCCTTTTGCATCTAAGATGGAGTTGGTGGAGCAGTTGCCCCAACTCAAAAAGTCCATTCTAAAATTTGAGGATTATGCCAATAAGACCTACCAAAATCTTTTTACTGCTGAAGAGCAAGCAGGAGCTTTAACCTATGCTGTTGATAATCTTCAAAGTAGCATCGTTTGGAACGAGGAAGGGACTTTTCGATTAGAAGCTTTACCCTGGCAGGCACAGTTGTCTCCGACTTTTGCCATACTTGCTGAAGACCTGAATGGTGACCAGACACCTGACATTTGGCTGGGCGGGAACTTCTATGGATTGAAACCACAGGTAGGCAGGCATGATGCCGGACGAGGGACACTCCTGCTGGGCAATGGCAATGGACAGTTTGATTTGGTGACTTCGAATTCAGGGATTGATGGGCGAGGTGAAGTCAGGGATGCTAAAATTATCGACATTCAGGGACGGTTGAATATCATTGTGGCCAGGAACAATGATGCCGCATTGATCTTTACCCAATAACCGCCTTTTCGGCATGCCTTTGACATGATCTTACTTCTTAAGTAGGTGTTTACAACTCCTCCAGGGTTCATGGTTAGGTTTAGACCAGACAATATCTTTCGATATTCAATTTCGATAAGTTCTCCCATTGTTGTATATTAATTTCATATAATACAACATTGTTGCGTAATACGAACGATTAATGGATGGACAGAACATCATCAAGAGCCTGGACAAGGGTTTGAGAATGCTGGAGATTATTGGACGAAGCGATTCACCGCTGACATCTTCTGATTTGGGAAAGATGCTGGGCATTAACCGCAGTAGTGCATTTCGTTTGCTCAACACCTTGAAGCAGAGAGGATTCGTTGTGAACTCCGCAAACAGCAAAGCCCTGGTACTGGGTCCTTCGATAAGAGCACTGGCTTCGGATAACACATGGTTGTACACCCTGTCGCAGGTTGCACGTAGACACTTGCAAAGATTGGCTGATATGACAGGAGAAACTGCTCATATCGCCGTGTTGGAGGGTCACCATACTTTGATTATAGATAACGAAATGAGCCCACGGTCGATCGGTGTTAATGTGCAGAAGGGCGATATCGGATTGATATATTGTACGGCTGTCGGCAAAGCCCTGTTGCTTGACCATAGCAAAGCCGATCTGCAAAAGTTATTGGGCCGGAGTTTGTTATTGCCCAGAACACCCCATACCAAGACAAGTCTTGAAGAATTGATTAGCGAGCTATTGGCATCGCAATCAAGAGGATATGTTCTGGATGATGAAGAATATCTAATGGGAGTTCGATGTATTGGCTCAGCAATTCGCGATGCATCCGGTCGGATTGTCGCTTCAGTTGGCATTTCGGCACCCCTGGAACGATTGCTACCCGATCAATATGACCAGGTGGGAGCGATGGTTAGGCTAGCTGCTGATTGGATCAGCGAGGAACTCCGGGGAAATGGAAGGCCTATGGCCGATCCTGGATATTCAACTTCATCCAATCTCCGATCTAGTGATCAATCTATTAAATGAAAATTTATAAAACTAAATCCACACTATCATGAAAGTTCATCTAATCGCGATCATGCTTTTGATCGGCTTTGTACTAAGCTTACACCTGGCCATGAATGCGCAGGTTGGTGCTCTTCTGAAGAATCCCAGAATGGGTAATGCTATTTTTTGGGTGATTGGAGGAGTCACAGCCATCCTTATTGGAGTGACGTCATGGGATAGCGAGGTTTTCAGCCGCTTGAAAGAAGTATCACCCTGGTTGCTAACGGCGGGAGCTATGGGAGCTGCCCTGGTATTTGGAATTGCCTGGGCAATACCCCAGATCGGAGCTGGTCCTGCTTTTGTGTTGATGATAGCCAGTCAAATAATTACCGGAATGGTTTTCTCGCATTATGGATGGCTGGGATCTCCGGTTCAGCCGATTAGCCTGATCAAAATTCTGGGAGTTTTGATGTTGGTTGGTGGTGCCGGCATTGTGACTTTCGGCAAATAAAAGAAAAATTGGAATGGATATGAAGGAAAAAATTTCAGTTTCAAGGCGAAGATTTGTCCAAACGGCAAGCCTTGGAACCATGGCAACGACTATGTCGCCATCCTGGTTATTTACGGAAGCTGCTAAGAAATTTAGAATCGGTGCGACTTTCATACTTTGGGGCTACGGGCCAGACAACCTTGAGCCTGCCCTTCGAGACATGTCTCAACTTGGTTATCATGAATTTGAAACTTTTGGTTTTGTAATAGAAGAATGGGAAGAGAATCGGGGAGGATTCAAGGATTTAGTGGCAAAATATGGGGTGCCGATCCGCTCTGCATTCTGCCTGGGAGATGTCCTCGATCCCTCCAAACGAAATGATGAGCTGAAAAAGTTGGTGAAATGGTCTAAGCTGTTGCGGGAAGCAGGCGGCAAAGTGATCGAGTATTGCCCTTCGCCCGTCAATCGCACTTGGCGAGGAGAAACGAAATATGACTACCGGGAGCACAAGAAGAACATTATAGATTCGATGAACGACTATGCCAAGGCGGTTACCGATCAGGGACTCATGTGTACACTACATCCCCATACCGGCACGCCCATTGAGACGGAAGAGGAAGTATATTTCGCAATGGAAAATGTCGACACCCGTTACATGCTGTTTGGTCCTGATGTTGGCCAACTGCAAAAAGGTAAGGCAGATCCGGTGAAAATTTGCAAGGACTTTATGGAGCTGATTGAGCATGTCCATTTAAAGGACTATTCAGGTGGAGAGTATTATGTAGGTTATTCGCCACTCGGTGAGGGCAAAGTCAAGATCAAAAAAATCCTCAAAATGCTTGAGGCCAAGAAAGACAACATGGCGGGAATGATTATGATGGAACTTGATTACAGCAATGTCGCACCTCCCCGGTCACCGTTTGAGGCAGCTGAGGTCTCCCGAGATTATTTGCAGGGCCTTGGATATACATTTTAATGTTTTTTTAGCTAGGTACTCCGGTTCCATCCTATTGTACATCGATTAAATTAGGTCAAAAGTTAGTGCAACATGAATAAAGCTTTTTGCCCGCCGTTCCGACTGCAGACTGAAATGCAGTTTATGGGGCAGGACTGCATTGTAACTGATCTTAGTCATACCATCAGCACCGAGGATCCGACATTTATCGGCCATCAGCGAACATTAATGTGGGATCATCTCAGCCATGACGAAACACAGAAGATGGGTCTGACCAAACCACCCTACTCATATAAAGTAGTTGGGTTCACGATGTGCGATCATTCCAACACCCATGTAGATGCCATCAATCATGTAGTTGATGAACCGGATGCGCGGGCGATCAACGAGCTGCCTTTGGAATGGTTTATGGGGCCGGGTGTCTGGTTTGATTTTTCACACAAACTGCCCAGCAGTTACATAACCAGGGAAGATATCGAGCAGGCGATCGAGATTACCGGAGCGACCATCAGGCCTCAGTCTTTGGTGATTTACCACACGGGCTGGTATAAGAAGTGGAAAGAACCCTTTGAATACATCCGTAACTACCCTGGTGTTGACCGGTCGGCCATCGAGTATCTAAATGATCTGGGTGCGATTTCGGTTGGTGCAGATGCGCCTAGCATTGACAGCTATCACGAGGTAGCCGTGGTGCGCGAGCAGCCTGCTCACATTGTATGCAGGGAGCGTGAAATTCTCAATATCGAGAATTTGGCCCAGGTAGATTTGATCCCGGCACATGAATTTTGGTTTGTTGGCTTACCCCTAAAGTTGAAAGGAGGATCGGGTTCACCATTCCGGGGAGTAGCTATCGTGCCCAAATCCAAGCTTGCCAATTGATGAATACGATTAATCTGGGCTGATGAATCTGCCGAAAGAAATGGATGCGCTGGTCTTGCATGGCGTCAGAAGTTTTGGACTGGAACGTGTACCAGTACCCCAGAGCTATCAAGACGATGAAGTAATCTGCAAAGTCGATACAACTTATATCTGTGGAACCGATCCCCACATTATTGCGGGAGACTTCCCCGGTTTCTGGCCCAAATCTTATCCTTTCATTCCGGGACACGAGTGGTCGGGTACGATAATAGAATTGGGCTCAAGGGCAGTGAGTTTGGGCTGGAAGAAAGGGGATCGGGTATGTGCTATTTCACATTGTGGATGTGGCTATTGCAATATGTGCCTGAAGGGTCGCTATAATCTCTGTCTGAATTACGGACACGAAGACCGGGGACACCGGCAATATGGACATTATACCCAGGGTGCTTATGCCCAATATATTCGTACGTCAGTGAAAAGTATCTTCAAAATACCTGACTCCATGCCACTAGAGATTGCTGCCTGTGTGGACCCTCTCAGCATTGCGCTATACACAGTAAAACGTTCAAGACTGCAGCCCGGTGACGATCTGTTGATTCTGGGTACTGGTCCTCAGGGTATGATGGCCATACTGTGCGCCATAGCACTGGGAGCGGGCCGAATTATCGCGGCAGGAAGTGGAGGCAGATTGAAGAAAGCGGCAGAATTGGGAGCAATCACAATTGATTACAAGACCGAAGACGTGGTTGAACGGGTGAAACATTTAACCGATGGATTGGGCGTTCCGGCAGTACTAGAGTGTGCTGGTACGGCACAGTCAGTTAAACAGGCATGCCTTGCTGCTGCCAGAGGAGGAGTCATATCTACCATCGGCATTCCTCATGATGATCCTCAAATTCCCATTAAACGCATGGTCTTAGATGAAATCGAACTCATTGGTAATCGGGCAAATCCCAATACCGCCCGGGAAACGGTAGAGCTTCTGGTCAATGACAGAATCAATATTGATTCTCTACTTACCCATCGTTACCCCCTGCGCGATTTTGCTACAGCATTAGAGGTGTTTGAATCCAGGCAAGATGGAGCAATCAAAGTGGCCACAAAACCCAATGAAATGAATTAAAAAATCAATGGCAATTAATAACTGAAAAATTATGAGTAACAAAGTAATGGTAATCAGCGGCGGGGCATCAGGACTGGGCCGGGCGGCGGCTGTTAAGTTCGCCAAGAACGGCTATGATGTGGTTATTATCGATATCAATGAGAACAAAGGATTTGCAGCCGTAGAAGAAATTGAAAAGATGGGCCAACAAGCGATCTTCTGTCACTGCGACATCTCCAACAAGCAGCAGGTAAACGCGGCGGGATCGGCAACAGCAGAGAAGTTTGGTCGTACCGATGTATTGATCAATAATGCAGGGCTGGAAGTGAGGGGTAGTGTTCTGCAATGTACTGAAGATGACTGGACAAGATTATACGATATCAATCTTAAAGGCATCTATTATATGTCAAATGCTTTCGTTCCCATGATCAAAGAACAGAGTGGCGGAGCCGTTGTGAACACTGGCTCGATCCTCGGCTACCGCACAGTTGGTGAGAGAGCTGCCTATTCTTCGTCGAAAGGAGCAATTGATACACTCACGAGA
>Ga0224512_10005782_pt1 | contig 10084 bp, 7 predicted proteins | sample SF_May12_sed_USG_4_FD_169103 | JGI IMG/M metagenome (GOLD analysis project Ga0224512, IMG submission 169103) | Sediment microbial communities from San Francisco Bay, California, United States - SF_May12_sed_USGS_13 | ecosystem: Environmental > Aquatic > Marine > Sediment | place: USA: California...
AGCTGTCTCCCGCACCGCTTTATCCGGTTGTACCCGCCCCCGTCGAATTGCATGACAATAGGTCGGGCGACACAATGATAGTGCAGGTTTCTTCACGGCACGCGATCGATACACCGGCCCTGTCACTGGAATCGGCCAGCGCGTCGGCGCCGGTCACCGCATCATCGCCGGCAGGAACAGCGCCAGGCCCGGAAAGACGATCAGCAGCCCGACCAGGATCGCATCGCAGACGAGGAACGGGAAAGCGGCGCGGGCCACCTGGAACAGGGTCGTGCCCGGCGGCGCCACCCCGAGCATGATGTAGAGCAACAGCCCGAACGGCGGCGTCGTCTGGCTCATCTCCAGCGCCAGCAGCATGAAGATCCCGAACCAGATCGGGTCGACCCCGACGGTGTGGATGAGGGGAAAGAAGATCGGGATCGAGATCAGCATCATCGAGACCGGATCCATGAACATGCCGAGCAGGAGCAGCACCAGGAAGATCATCACCAGCAGCATGACCAGCGGCACGTCGAACCCGGTGGTCCATTGCAGCAGGCCGGCGCTGGCGCCCGAATAGGCGAGGAGCTGGCTGAAGACGCCGGAGTTCATGATGATCAGGAACACGACGGCGCCGACCTTCACGGTCGACTCGAGCGACCGCCAGATCACCTGCCAGCTCAAGAGGCGGAAGGCCGCGGCCAGCGCCAGTGCGCCGAGAACGCCGAAGGCGGCGGCCTCGGACGGCGTCGCGATGCCGAGGATGATGAACCCGACGACCATGAACACCACGACGCCCATGGGCAGGATGTTGATGCAGACCGCGCGCAGCTTTTCGCGCCAGCTTGTCCGCGCGATGTCATAGCTGGGCGCGGCGTTCGGGTTGAGCGCCACCTGCAGCAGGATCAGCCCCGAATAGAGAAAGGCGAGGACGATGCCGGGGATCAGGCCGGCAACCAGCAGCCGGCCCACGTCGATGCTGGCGATACTGGCCAGCAGGACGCCCAGATTGGACGGCGGGATGATCATCGCCAGGCCGCCGGTGCCGAGGATCGGCCCCATCGACATGCGCTGGCTGTATCCCCGCCGCCGCATCTCGGGCACCATCAGCGATCCCAGCATGGCGGTATTGGCCATGCTCGAGCCGGTCAGGGTCGAAAAGGTCGCGCCGCCGGCGACGGTCAGGAAACACAGCCGGCCCGGCACGCGCCCGAACAGCGTGTCCAGCGCGTCGAAGACGCGAACTGCCAGGCCGGAATAGAAGAACAGCGAGCCCATCAGGATGAACATGGGCACCGGCACGAACTGGAAGCGCGAGATCATGGCGGTGGAATTGTCCACCACCTGGGTCAGGCCGCCGATGCTGCCGATGAAGATCAGCGTGCCCAGAAGGTTCGCCGTCATGAAGGCGAGGGCGACCGGGACGCCGATCGCCATCAGGACGATCACCATGCCTATGAGCAGGGCTCCGGCGAGATACCATTCCATGGCTTATACGCTGTCGCCGGCTTGCGTTCGGTCGGTATAGAGGCTGTCGCGGCCGATCAGGAGGCGGGCGAATTCGATCGCCACCAGCGAAAATACCGGCGCCAGGGCCGCGTATCCGATCCACAGGGGTACGTCGATCGAGCGTTCCTCGGACCGCCCGTCCCGGACGGCGTCGATGAACAGGTCGAACCCGATATAGGCAAAGGCGAGGGCGGTGAGGATGCAGATCAGGTAGACCAGCTTTTCCGCCCCCCATCTGGCGCGCCCCGTAAGGCGCGTGACCAGCGCGTCGATCAGCACGTGCGCCTTCTGGCGCACCAGGTACGGCGCCGAGAGCAGCGTGAAATAGAGCAGGATGTACTCCACCGCGGCGCTGATGAAGGCGGGCCCGCGCAGGCCGATCGTCCGCACCACGACGTCGAAGATGATCAGCAGGAAGGCAGCGGCGATCGCGGCGCCGGCGAGGACCGCCAGCGCCGCGACCAGCCTGTTGTACGCAACAGCAGCCGCCTTCAATTTATCCAGCCCGTTCCGCAGCCCGGCCGGCGGCCTGGCCGCCGGCGGCCGGCGTCAGTCGGTCTTGTAGAGCTTGGCCCGCAGCGCCGCCGTCTCCTCCGGGCCCATTTTGGCTGCGACCTGGTCCCACATCACGCCATAGGCGATGTCGAGGTACTTCTTCGCGCCCTCCGGCGGCAGGGTGAAGATCTTGACCCCGGACGCGCGCACGCCTGCGGCGTCGGTTTCGCCCGCTGCGACAATGTGCTTGATCGAGGCCTCTTCGTACCTGGCGCCCTCCGCCGTCAGAAGGTCCTGCGCCGCCTTGGGCAGCGCGTTCCACTTGTCCATGTTCACCAGCACCACGTTGGCGAGATGGTAGAACGGCGGGTCGATGCGGTACTTGACCTGCTTGGCAAGCCCCTGGGAATTGAGCCCGACGGTCGGCCATCCGAAGCCCCCGACCAGCCCGCGCTCGAGGGCGGTATAGACCTCGCCCGCATTGGTGATCTGCACGGGGGTTCCGCCCAGTGCCTCGACCAGCGGCCGGTAGGCGCCGGTGGTGCGAATCTTGACGCCGGTCAGGTCGAGCACGCCCTCGCTGGTCAGCTTGGGCTGGTCGACGAGATAGAGATGGAACTGCGCGCCCGTCTCGCCGATGGCGATGATCTTGGCGTTGAGCTTCTCGGCCCATAGCGGGGCCAGTTCGTCGAACGTACCGTTGGCGCGGTACTCCGCCGGCGTCAGATTCGTCGCCATCAGCCCGCGCCCCTGGGGCACGATCCCCGCGTGATAGGCGGCCGGCGTGTGGAGCATGTCGAACACGCCGCGCTGCAGCGCCGGGGCGGCCTTGCTCGGCGGCGTCACCTCGGGTCCGCCGATATAGTCGATCCGGACGACGCCCTTGCCGACTTCGTTGACCCGCTCGACGAAGACCTTGAGGAAGCTCTGGGAAAGGTCGTGATTGGTCGGCAGCGCGGTCTGCGCCTTCAGGACCACCTCTTCGGCCTGCGCGCCGGCGGCGAACGCAACCAGCATGACGGCGGCCGCCAGACCCTTGACGAACTTGGTGTGCATTTGATTTCCTCCCATGAATGACCCGCGGCGTGGACTGGTTTCACCCAACCGACACATGCAGCAGGGATCGTGTTTTCGTTGCCGGAGCATCACCATACCGAAGGGGCGCTGTAGGAGTCGAGCGAGTAGTACCCGCTATCAGCATCCGCGCGCGGCCGGTCCCGATCGGATCGACCGGCGCCGCGGCCGGGCGTCGGATCGCGACCCACACAACGGGCAGCGCGAATCGGCTGCCGAAGCCGGATAGCGGTTTTCGCAGCGCGCCGCGGTGGCCGACACGCGCCTGGACGGGCTGTTTCATGTCCGCGGTGCCAGGGAACCGCGTCAGGCGATGGTCAAATACCGGCCCGAAAATCCCCTCCGAAACCCGCAGAAAACGCCGGTGCGTGGGGCCGAATGCCCGTGCCTGCGCGCGCGGCCCGCCGGCGGCGCCGATTCGGCTTCGGTATTGTCGCCAATATCCGAATCATCGGACGGTCGACCAACGCGCAAGGACGGATGATCCGGACATGCCCCCGTTTCGGCAAAAAAAGAACCGCACCGGCGGAACGCGCCGTGCGGGTCTTGCGGCATCGCGCCGCACATATCTTGCGCCGCGGGGTTTCTTTGGTATTGTGCGCCGGGCCACGCGGGCGGCCGCGCAATTCCTTCGTCCCCATGGAGCATTCGATGAGCAAGATCAAGGTCGCAACCCCGGTCGTCGAGCTGGACGGCGACGAGATGACACGGATCATCTGGGCCTTCATCAAGGACAAGCTGATCCTGCCCTATCTCGATATCGACCTGAAATACTACGACCTTTCCGTCGAAAAACGCGACGAGACCGACGACCAGATCACCATCGATTCCGCCGAGGCGATCAAGAAATACGGCGTCGGCGTCAAGTGCGCGACGATCACGCCGGACGAGGCGCGCGTCGAGGAGTTCGGCCTCAAGCAGATGTGGCGGTCGCCGAACGGCACGATCCGCAACATCCTCGGCGGCACGGTGTTCCGCCAGCCGATCCTCTGCCGGAACGTGCCCCGGCTGGTGCCCGGCTGGACCCAGTCGGTGGTGATCGGCCGCCACGCGTTCGGCGACCAGTACCGCGCGACCGACCTGATCATCCCCGGCAAGGGCAAGCTGACGATGACCTTCCAGCCGGAGGGCGGCGGCGCGGCGATCACCCGCGAGGTGTTCGATTTCCCGGGCCCGGGCGTCGCGCTGGCGATGTACAATCTCGACGACTCGATCCGCGGCTTCGCGCGCGCCTGCTTCAATTACGGGCTCGACCTCGGCTGGCCGGTGTATCTGTCGACCAAGAACACCATCCTCAAGGTCTATGACGGCCGCTTCAAGGACATCTTCCAGGAGGTCTTCGACGCCGAGTTCAAGGACCGGTTCGACGCGAAGGGCCTCGCATACGAGCACCGGCTGATCGACGACATGGTCGCCGCCGCCATGAAGTGGTCCGGCGGCTACGTGTGGGCCTGCAAGAACTACGACGGCGACGTGCAGTCCGACACCGTGGCGCAGGGCTTCGGCAGCCTCGGGCTGATGACCTCGGTGCTGATGACGCCGGACGGCAAGACGATCGAGGCCGAGGCGGCGCACGGCACGGTGACCCGCCATTACCGGCTGCACCAGAGGGGTGAGGAGACCTCGACCAACCCGATCGCCTCGATCTTCGCCTGGACGCGCGGCCTCTACTACCGCGGCAAGTTCGACAACACGCCGGAGGTCTCGAAATTCGCCGAGACGCTGGAGCGGGTCTGCGTCGAGACCGTCGAATCCGGCTTCATGACCAAGGACCTTGCGATCCTGATCGGCCCCGACCAGGCGTGGATGACGACCAACCAGTTCCTCGACAAGATCGACGAGAACCTGAAGGCGGCGATGGGCTAGCGCGTTATCCGATAAGATGAAATCGGAGCCGGCTTTCGCCGGCAGGTCTCGCTTCTCCCCCTCCCCCTGCCCCCTCCCACCAGGGGAGGGGGTAAGATTTTGCTGTCCCGGAAGAATTCCTCCCTCCCCCTTGATGGGGGAGGGCGGGGTGGGGGTGGTACTCACCGCGGTGACGAGGGGAAGCCGCGTCCAACTGGCCGGACAATGCGCTAGCGGCCCGTCCGATCCGCCCTACTGCGCGGCGGCCATGGCCGCGGAGAACTCCTCGACGAGGCGCATGCGGGCATTCTGTTCGTCGAGCCGTGCGTCGACCAGGCCGACGATATCCGCCTGGAACGCCTGTGCGGCCGCGGTCAGCCGGATGGCGGCTTCGGTTTCCGGCGCTTCGAGGGCGGCGACCAGGGCGTCGAGGAAGCCGCGCATGACCTCGACGATCCTGGCCTCGTCGTCGAAGGCCCGCCCGTAGGCCGCGACGAGATCCTGGATGAACCGCTTGCCGATGCGGTCGGCTGCGGTCACCGCCGGCCCGCCGCCAATTTTCGCCAGCATCGCGCCGGCATCGCGGCGGCCGGACTCGATGCCCCGTTCGGCGCGCGCCAGGCCCTGTTCGATCGCACCGCGCGCGTCGTCGACCCGGGGCTTGCCGCCGCGCTTCGAATCTTCCAGCAGGATCAGCGCCGCCCGCATCGCAAGATTGCTGCCGATCGACGAATGGTAGAGGCCGCGTTGCGGATGTCCCGGGCCGGCGCCGAGCAGGGCGGCCTCGACCGCCGTGTTCTCCGCATCGATCAGATCGCCGGCGAGCGCCAGCGAATCAGCGCTGGCCCGATCGTAGGCCGACCCGTCGCCGCTGGCGGCGGTCTCCATGAGCCGCTCGAGCAGCCGCCATTGCGCCTCGAGGTTTGCCGTCAGGCCGCGCACCATGCCCTCGAATGCCTGCAGGCCGCGTTCGCGCTTGTCGTCGGCGATCCGCGGCCGCGGCGGAAGCGCGTCGAGCGCCGCTTTGTAATCGCCGATCGCACCGCGCACGCGGGCCCGGACGTCCGCGACCTGCCGGCGCGTGTCCGGCTCCGGCAGCCCGCCCTCGACGTAAAGATCGATCAGCGCCTCGGCCTCGTCCATATCCATGCTGATCGCAAGGCCATGCGCGTAGACCGCCTGCAGGCTCTGGGTGTGGCGTGCCAGCGCCTGCAGGTCCCCGGGCGAGACCACTTCCGCGCGGCCCGGCAGGGGGGCCAGCAGCAGCACCGTGAGGAAAGTTACGCTCAGCCTTGGCATCGGGTCGCTCCGCATGGATTGCCGGTAATACGGTTCCGGGCGGCGCAGCATGGCGCAAACCCGTTGACAGGCGGTTAAGGGACCGGGTCAGTCCGCTTCGTGGTTGCCCGACCCGTCGTCCCCGGCGGGTGCTGCGGACTCCGCTGCCCCGTCGCTCGCGTCGTCCCCGGCGGGCAGGCAGACATAGGCGATGCGGCTCTTCTTGAGCAGCGGGCAATCGTTGAGGATGGCGGTGCGTTTCCAGTAGCCGAGCGTGGCATCGGCGACGCCGGCATCGGCGCAGGCGGTGCGTGCGACCGGCTCGATCTCGCCGGCGCGGTCGGTGACCAGCGGCGCGTAGCACACCGAGACGACCGGCGGGCCCTCGAGCGGCGTGTCCAGGGGGTTGCCGGTCGGACCGGGCGCCGGACAGCCGCCCAGCAGCAACGCGATGCCGGCAAGGCCGGGTGCGAGGCGGCGGCATGCGCGGCGGCCGGTCAGTGGGCCGCCTCCACCGTGCCGGCAAGCGCCAGCCGGATCGCCTCGATCGCCGCGGCCGCACCGGCGCCGTCGGGACCGCCGGCCTGCGCCATGTCCGGACGCCCGCCGCCGCCCTTGCCGCCGAGCGCGGCTGAACCCGCCCGCACGAGATCGACGGCGCTGATGCGGTCGGTCAGGTCCTCGGTCACGCCGACGACGAGCGAGGCCTTGCCGTCGCTCGACGACACCACCGCGGCGACGCCCGATCCGAGCTGCTGTTTGAGCGAGTCGACCATCGGCTTGAGTTCCCTGGGCGGGACGTCGTCGACCGCCTGGCCGACGAACCGGACACCGCCGATTTCGGTGATCTCCGGGGCCGCGCCGCCGCCGCCGCCGGTCGCCAGTTTCTTGCGCGCATCGGCCAGTTCGCGCTCCAGCCGGCGGCGCTCCTCGAGCAGCGCCGCGACCCGCGCCGGCAACTCGGCGATGCCGGTCCGCAGCACGCCGGCGGCCTCGCCCAGCAGCGCCGCCTGGCCATGCACATGGTCCAGCGCCGCCGCGCCGGTGACCGCCTCGATGCGCCGCACGCCGGATGCCACCGCCGATTCCGCGGTGATCACGAACAGGCCGATATCGCCGGTGCGGGGCACATGCGTGCCGCCGCACAACTCCGTCGAATAATGCGCGCCGGCGTCGCCACCGCCCATCGAGACCACCCGCACCTCGTCGCCGTACTTCTCGCCGAACAGGGCCAACGCGCCGGCCTCGATGGCGGCATCGGGCGTCATCAGCCGGGTGACGGTTTCGGTATTTTCGCGAATCCGGGCATTGACCGCCGCCTCGATGTCGCGCAGCTCTGCCGGCGCAACCGGCTTCGGGTGGGCGAAATCGAAGCGCAGGTAATCCGGCGCGACCAGCGAGCCCTTTTGCGTCACGTGGTCGCCGAGAAGCCGGCGCAGCGCCTCGTGCAGCAGATGGGTCACCGAATGGTTGGCACGCAGCCTGGTGCGGCGCTCGCCGTCGACATGCAGCTCCAGCGCGTCGCCGACGTGCAGCGTGCCCTGCGCCACGGTGCCGATATGGGCATGCAGGTCGCCCAGCTTCTTCTGGGTATCGGTTATGTCGACGCGGGCACCCGCGGCGCCGCCCACGGCCATCACGCCGGTATCGCCGAGCTGGCCGCCTGATTCCCCGTAAAACGGCGTCTGGTTGACGATCACCGTGACCTCGGTGCCCGCCGGCGCCGATTTGGCCGGTTTGCCGCCAACGAGGAGGGCGGTCACCACGCCTTCCGCCAGCTCGGTGCTGTAGCCGAGGAATTCGGTGGCGCCGAGCGTGTCGCGCAGGTCGAACCACACCGCCTCGGTGGCGGCCTCGCCCGACTTGAACCGGGCCTTGCGGGCTTCCGCGCGCTGGCGCTCCATCGCCGCATCGAACCCTTTGGTGTCGACATCCCGGTGCTCGTCCCTCAGCGCGTCCTGCGTCAGGTCGAGCGGAAATCCGTAGGTGTCGTAAAGTTTGAAGGCAACGTCGCCGGGCAGCGGCTGGCCGTCGCCCAGCTTCGCGGTCTCGGCGGCGAGCAGGCGCAGGCCGCGCGCCAGCAGCCGCTTGAAGTTGCTCTCCTCGAGCTTGAAGGTCTCCGCGATCGCCGCCTCGGCGCGCCGCAATTCGGTGAAATGGCCGCCCATCTGCCGCACCAGGGCCGGCACCAGGCGCCACATCACCGGCTCCTCGGCGCCCAGCATCTCGGCGTGGCGCATGGCGCGGCGCATGATCCGGCGCAGCACGTAGCCGCGGCCCTCGTTGGACGGCATCACCCCGTCGGCGATCAGGAACGAGCACGCCCGCAGATGGTCGGCGATCACCCGGTGGCTCACCCTGCCGGGGCCGTCCGGGTCGGTGCCCGTGGCTTCCGCGGACGCCTCGACCAGGGCGCGCATCAAATCGACGTCGTAATTGTCGTGCTTGCCCTGCATGACGGCCGCCGTGCGCTCCAGCCCCAGGCCGGTGTCGATCGACGGCCGCGGCAGCTCGATCCGCTTGTCCGGCGTGACCTGCTCGTACTGCATGAACACCAGATTCCAGATCTCGACGAAGCGGTCGCCCTCCTCATCGGGACTGCCGGGCGGACCGCCCGGGATGTCCGGCCCGTGGTCGTAGAAGATCTCTGAGCACGGGCCGCAGGGGCCGGTCTCGCCCATGGCCCAGAAATTGTCCGAGGTCGCGATGCGAATGACCTTCGACTCCGGCAGGCCGGCGATCTTGCGCCACAACTCGAAGGCCTGGTCGTCCTCGGCATAGACGGTGACCAGCAGCCGGTCCGCCGGCAGGCCGTATTCCCTGGTCACCAGGTTCCACGCCAGCTCGATCGCCACATCCTTGAAATAGTCGCCGAACGAGAAATTGCCCAGCATCTCGAAGAAGGTGTGGTGGCGGGCGGTATGGCCGACGTTTTCCAGGTCGTTGTGCTTGCCGCCCGCGCGCACGCATTTCTGCGCCGTGACCGCGCGCTTGTAGGGCCGCGTCTCGGCGCCGGTGAACACGTTCTTGAACTGGACCATGCCGGCGTTGGTGAACATCAGGGTGGGATCGTTGCGCGGCACCAGCGGCGACGAGTCGACCACCTCGTGCCCGTGACGCCGGAAATAATCCAGGAACTCGCTGCGTATGTCGTTGGCGCTCTGCATGGCCTGTTTCTGTCGAAAACGGTTTGCCGCCCGGCTTTGCGGGGCTCCCGCTTTTACCTTATGCCCATGCGCGCTGTCGAGGGTTGGTATGGCCCTCCGCCACTGCGGTTGATCGCCTCCTTCAGGCGACTTCAGGCGTCATTGCGAGCGCAGCGAAGCAATCCAGTCTGTCCCCGGCGTTCTGGATTGCCGCGGCGCTGCGCGCCTCGCAATGACCGGAGGGAGCGGGAAAAACCCGCGCCGGGGCGCGCCGGCGCGGGGAAACGGTCGGTCATGCTGCCGGCTCAGGCCTCGCTTGCGGTTTCGGCCTCCGCGGCGTCGCCGGCATCCGGCACGGCACCGCTGTCGTCATCGCCGGCGGCTTCCAGCATGGCCTGCGACAAGAGGCCCGCGTTCTCCCGGATCCTGCGTTCGATCTCACCGGCGATTTCGGGGTTTTCCTTGAGATACGCCTTGGAATTCTCGCGCCCCTGGCCGATCCGCTGGCCGTCGAACGAGAACCAGGCGCCGGCCTTCTCGACGATCCCGGCATTGACGCCGAGATCGAGCAGCTCGCCGGTCTTGGAGACGCCCTCGCCGTACATGATGTCGAACTCGACGACCTTGAACGGCGGCGCGACCTTGTTCTTGACCACCTTGACGCGGGTCTGGTTGCCGACCACCTCGTCGCGGTCCTTGATCGAGCCGATGCGGCGGATGTCGAGCCGCACGCTGGCATAGAATTTGAGGGCGTTGCC
>Ga0224512_10005783_pt1 | contig 10084 bp, 8 predicted proteins | sample SF_May12_sed_USG_4_FD_169103 | JGI IMG/M metagenome (GOLD analysis project Ga0224512, IMG submission 169103) | Sediment microbial communities from San Francisco Bay, California, United States - SF_May12_sed_USGS_13 | ecosystem: Environmental > Aquatic > Marine > Sediment | place: USA: California...
TTCGACCTTCGCCTGCACCATCTCACGAACAGCGTCTCCGTACTTGTTCTCCAGCGTCATCTTGTCCAGCGACGTGGCCATCGAGTCGATCAGGCTCTTGGCCAGTTTGAGCTCTTCCTTGTTCGGCTTCGCGCCCTCCACCATGGGCACGTCATCGATGGCGCGGACTTCCTTGGGGTAGCGCATCTTGTAGAGGACGATGCCCGCTTCGTGGGGCGCGATCATGACCACGTCCTCGCGGTCGCGCAGCACCACCTTGCCCACACCCATCTTGCCGCTGTCGCGCAGGGCCGCGGCCAGGAGGCCGTAGGTCTTCACCGCTACGTCGCCGTCGGGCCCGGCGTAGTACGGCGCGTCGAAGAGCGTGGGGTGGATCTCCGAGGCATCGACGAAGCCTTCGATGTCGATCACCTTGGTGCTCTTGAGCTTGAGCTTCTCCAGGTCGTCCTTCGCAAAGATGACGTACTGGTCCTTCTCATATTCGTAGCCCTTGACCAGGTCGTCGTTCTTCACCATCTCGCTGCACTTCTTGCAGCGCTTGTCGTAGCCCACCCGTCCGTTGCAATCCCGGTGGATCTGGTTGAAGCTGATCGACTGCGCCGTATCGACGGCGTTGTAGATCCGCACCGGAATGGTGACCAGGGAGAAACGGATGTGTCCTTTCCAGATCGATCGTAACTGCGGCATGGTCGTCGGCTCCTGTCTCGGGTTCGGTCGCTCGCGTTGCGTGCGCGGATCGCGGCCCCCCGACCGCACCAAGCAATCGCTTTGCCAACCGCAAGCATCCCCGCCGCCCACCCGGCTGTCAAGGGCGACGGAAGCGGTTGACGACAAATAGTATAGGGATTGGCGCCGGTCCGTGGCAAGGTCTCGGCGCGCTCGAAATGCGCTGGAGCGGCCGGGGCGTTACGGATATAGTCGTCCGTAGAACTCCAGCAGGAAGGTCGGTGCCACCCATGACGACGAAGGAAGCAGTGATCGACGTCATCCACCGCGCGTTCGACGCGAACGCGTACCCGGGCGACGACTTCCTGCTTGGCGCCTTCGACGGGCGCGAGCCGGAGGACGAGGTGGCTGCGTTTCGCGGCCTGGCCGACTGGACCGCTGTCGAGGCCGAGTTCCTCGACGATCATCCGGATGCGCTGAGCTTCTTCTCGGAAGCGGGCTTCCACTTCTTCCTGCCGGCGTACATGACGGCGGACGCGCGCGGGGCGCTGCACGTGGCCGACACGGTTTTCCATCTCACGAGCGGTTTCCACGACGAGATCGTCGAGATCCCGACCAAGCGGCGCGTGTTCGTCGTTCGTACGGGTAAGTCTGCCTTCATCAACCCGCGGCGCTTCGGGGCCATGACCTTCTTCGACTACGCGCGTTACCGGCTCTCTATCTTCGCCCGCGAGGAGGTGGGCGCGATCGTCGCCTACCTGGAGTACAAACGCGAGCACAGCGCGAGCGAGTTCGAGAAGGAGCGCATCATCACCGCGCTCGACGGCTTCTGGCGCGAACGCGCGCGGAGCGCGCCCGGAGCCGACAGCCTCAAACGCCACCTCGACGAGCAGGCCGAGTATCTGGACGCGCTGCGCGACGGCATCGGGGAATAGCCCGGGTCGGTTGACGGTATACGCCGTAGGCCGCGCCGGGCAGCGGTGCCGCAGAGGGGTCGCCAAGGGACCTTCCGGTGTGGTATAATCAAGCTCGCAACCGCTATGGGATGGGGCCCACGACCTGCTTGCAAGGAGGTCGTCATGAAGCCATTGCTGCCGGTACTGGCGATCGTTGTGGCGCTTACCGGCGGTCACGCGCGAGCCAATGTTCTGGAGTACGCGCTTCCCGAGCTGGTCGGGTTGAGCGGCGCGCCCCCGGAGACGACGTGGGTGGTGTACACGGGGGACGTGGCGGTGGTGACCGCCGTGTCGCTCAACATCACGGGTCTCGTGAGTCAGCTCGGGGTGCTCGAGTGCGGACAACCGCCGACCCCGGCGGTGTGGACGCTGGACATCGGTGTCTCGGTACGCAAGCCGCTCGAGGCGGACTACTGGAGCGGCCTTGCCACCCTGAGCGAAACGGGCACCTTCGACGTCACGGTCGCGCTCTCACCGGGCGGCTTCACGGGACTCGACCCGGGCGACGTCATCGCGGTCGAGTATACCTTCGCACCTTCCGCGTTCCCCGCGAGCTGCACCCCGGTCGGGGATCCGCCGCTCGGGGCCACGGGTAGCATCACTCTCGTCCTGGAAGTGGATTACCCGATCCCGCTGGACGCATCCACGTGGGGGCGGATCAAGGCGCTCTACGCGGACTGACGCGAAGAAGGAGCGCAGCGAAACGCGTCGCGAGGCCCGCGCCATCGACCCGTCCGGCGGACTGGACCGGACCGGGCGCGCGCCCATATACTGTCCGCGGCAGGCCATGAGCTTGCTCAGGGGGCGAGTCGCTCTTGTCGTCACCGCGGAAGATTGCGCTCATTATAGCGGGGGGCACGTCGCTCGGCGCGTTCGAGGCGGGCGTGCTGGCGGAGCTCTTGCACGCGCTGGACACGGTGCGGCGCGAGCGCGGTGAGCGCTTCGACGTAGACGTCATCACGGGCGGGTCGGCGGGGAGCATCACGGGTGCGCTGGTGGGGCGCGCGATCCTGCACGACCGCAAACGGATGAGCGGGGCGCTGTACGATACGTGGGTCGTCTCCGCCGGCATCCGCGATTTCCTCCAGGCGCCACCGAACAACTCCATCCTCACCAATCAGGTCCAAAAGACGTTGAAGGAGCGGCACTTCGGGGCCGGCCGCGTTCCCTACGACGCCGCCCACGCGCGCGTGCACGCGCTCAACGCAGAGCAGGAAAGTCTGGTCCTGGCCTTCTCGCTGGCCAACCTGGTGGGCGTGGACTGGGGCTTCGACTACGCGCCCACATCGGCGGAGGAGTCGGGCCGCTTCGTTTCTACGTTCTTCGCCGAGTACGCGCAGTTCACCTTCTCGGCGAGCCGGCCGGAGCGCACCTACAACGCGGTGTACTGGTCGCGTGTCGTCGACGCGGCGATCGCGAGCGGCACCTTCCCCTTCGCGTTCCCGCCCTTCGCGCTGCCGCGCACGGCGGCCGATTACCGGGACGCTCTGCCGCCGCCCGCCAACCGGCTGCCGGGCGAGTACCTCTTTACCGACGGCGGCATGTACAACAACGAGCCGGTGGGCGAGGCGATCCGGCACGCGCGCGACATCGACGGCGGCGTGACCCGAAGCGACCGCACCTTCATCCTCATCGACCCCAACCTGAACCGCAGCAAGCGCGACGAGCGCTACCACCGCCAGCCGCACTTCTTCGAGCTGGTCAAGCGCATTCCGCTGAACGTGTGGTCGCAGTCGCAGGCGCGCGACTGGCTGCGCTCGGAGCGCATCAACGCGCAGGCGAAGTGGCGCGACGACCTGGTGGCCGAGATGGCGCGGATCGTCAATACGATCCCCGAGGGCGAGCTGGAGCCGCGGACGAACACGCTGCGCGAGCGAGCGCGCGCGATCGTGGCGCACAAACTCACCGTGCGCGGGGAGACGCCGTCCCCGGATCGGGTGGAGAAGCGCCTCGAAGACGGCCTGGCCAACCTCGAAGCGCGGCACGCCGCGGAGCTGGCCACCATCGGCGCCGCCTCCGCGCCCGATTTGCAGCACAAGAAGCGCGAGCTGTTCAAGATGCTCGTCTACCACATCAACAGCGCCGGCGCGATGGGGCGCAAGAGCACCATCGACCTGCACGCGATCGCGGCGGAGAAGGAGCGGACGGCGGGAGACGAGTGGATGGGATTTCTCGGCTTCTTCGACCGGCGCTGGCGCGAGCACGACTACCGCCTGGGTCGCCGCAACACCCACGAGCGCCTGCCGGAGATTCTCGGCGTCGCACCGTATGCGCGCGAGGCGGGTGTCACCTATGAGAACGATCCCGCGTGGCCCGACTTCACCTCGGCCACGATGGCGGACGTGGCGCCGAGCGTGAAGGACGCGTTCGTGAACCACGTGGCGCGCCAGACCGAGGTGTTCCTCTCCCAGGACCGCTACCGCGTGAACGCCGTCGCCCGCAAGGCGCTCGCGCTCGCGACCAAGCAGGTGCTCAAGTCTCTAATGAAGAAGTAGCGCCGGCGCGAGCGCCGCCCCGGTCACTTTCTGCGCTGCGTCAGGTACACACCAACCAGCACGATCACGCCGCCGGCGACCGTCGTCGCCTTGGCGGTCTCGCCCAACAGCGCCGCCGCCGCGACCATCGTGACCAGCGGTTCCAGGTAGGAGAAGGCGGCCACGCGCGCCGCGCTCAGACGCTCGAGCGCCGCGTACCACAATAGGTAGCCCAGCGCAGAGCACCCGATACCCAGAAAGAGCACGGCACCCCACCCGGCGGCCGAGAGGTGCCGGTACTCGCGCCAGACGGCCTCCGTGAAGCTGAACGGCAGCAGCATCACCAACCCCAGAAAGATCACGGCGGCGCTGGCGCGCGTGCTGCCGATGCGGCGGATGGTGCGGTTGCCGATGGTGGTGTAGATCGCCCAGTTGAGCGTGCTCGCGACCACGAGGAGATCGCCCCGCGTGGTGGGCAGCGCGAGCAGCCGCCGGTCCGCCTGCCCGCCCGTGGTGACCAACGCGGCGCCGGCGAACCCCAGCGCGAGCCCCACGAGCGCCATCGGTCCGAAGCGCTCGCGCAGGAAGAGCGCGGCGATGATCGCCGTCCACACCGGGATGAGACCGATGAGCCAGCCCGCGCGCGTCGCAGTGGTGAGGGTGAGGCCGTAGGTCTGCAGCAGCTGGTGCACGAACACGCCGACGAAGGCCATGACGGCGAGCGGCCACAACTCGCCCTTGGGCGGCACCACCGGCTTGCCGCGTGCAATGAGCATCGCCGTGAGAAACGCACCGCCGAGGGCGAAGCGCCCCACGATCACGGCCAGGGGCGAGAGCTCCGCCAGCGCCGCCTTGGTGGCGACGAAGGAGACTCCCCAGAGCGTGACCGCGGCGAGCGCGGCGAGGCGCGGCAGCATGCACGTTCCTTTTGCGCAGACACAACGGAAGTAGTCGCGTCCGGTCGCGCCATTGTATCCTCCGGCGGGTCGGGCCGGACGTTGCGACCGGCCAAGGAGGAAACGTCCATGATACCGAATCCGCTCCATCCCGCCGTCGTCCATTTTCCCATCGTGCTGGCCACGTTCCTGCCCCTGATCGCGCTGATCGTGCTGGGGCCGATGCGCGGCAATCGCGCAAAACCGCGCGCCTGGGGCGTCGTCGTATCGCTCTGCGCGTTCCTCGCCGTGAGCGCGTGGGTCGCCGTGTGGACCGGATCCAAGCAGGCGGATCGCGTCGAGCAGGTGGTGGCCGAGCAGCACGTGGAGGCTCACGAGGAGGCAGCCGAGTACTTCGCCGTCGGTTCGCTCGTCGTACTCGCGCTGTCCGCGCTCGGCCTCGTCGCCGGCGGGTGGGGCATGGTGGGGCGCTCACTCACGCTCCTGCTGTCCGTCGTGCTCCTGGCCATGGTGGTCCGCGTGGGCGACCTCGGCGGCAAACTCGTCTACCAGCACGGCGCCGCGCAGGTCTACGTGGAGTCGAGCGGCCAGGTAGACAACACGATGCAACCGGGTGCGGCTGACCGCACGGAAGACGATGATTGACGCCCCGGAATCTCTTTTCAAAGGGAGGCCCGCATGAACCCCCTGGCAGGAGTCGGACTGTGCGTGCTGGTTCTCTCCTCGTCACCACCGACTCACGCCCAGACACCCACCGACACCATCCGCGTGGGGAGCCCAGCGGTGAACGCGAAGCTCTTGACCCTCGGGAGCGTCGTGGTTGAGAACTTCGTCGAGGAGGACGGCGTGCGCACGCTGCGGAGCCGCACGCGGCAGACGATCGTGCCCGCGCGCGCCGGAGACAATGACGTCGTCGTGCTTCGCGTCGCTCACGAGACGGAGGGCGATACGACGCAAACCGTGCTCGTTTTGCGGCGCGACGACCTCGCGCTTCTGCACCACTCCGTGCGCGCCGCGCGCGACTCGGCGTCGGTCACGGTGAGCGGTCTGCACGTTACCGGCTGGGCGGTGCTCCCCAACGCGCCCGCGCGACTCATCGACGCGCGCCTCGAACACCCGGTCTTTCCGGTGGAGGGGCAGATCCCGTGGCTCATGGGCCTCTTGCCGCTCGCCGAGGGGTACGTGGCGGTGATCCCGTACTACTCGCAGTGGCAGGACGCGTTTCTGTGGCGGCGGATCGAGGTGGTGGCCTCGGAATCCGTCCAAGTGGGCGGCGCCCCGGTGGATTGCTGGAAGATCGACGCGGGCCCGCTCGGCCCCCCGGGCTACCGCATGACGCGCTGGATCGACAAACGCACGCGCCGCGTGGTCCAGTCCGCGCTCCTCGGCAAACCCGGAGAGAAGGCGTACTGGGCACACGCCACCGCGCCGTGAGGCGGCGCGCACGGCAGCAAGTCTAGAGGTCCGGGCGCATGCGCAGGAAGACGGGCTCGCGCAGGGTGCCGTTGGGCGTGATCGAGGTGTACTGGACCTCGCACCACAGGCGCGGCTCCACCCACACGGTCTTGCGTTCGTCGAGCGGCTTCTCTTCGATAGGGCGGTCGATCTCGGGGAGCGCGTGCAGCTCCGCGTGTACGGCCTCGAGCGCGCGTGCGTCGAAGCCGGTGCCGACCTTGCCCAGGTAGCGGAGGCTGCCGTCCTCGCCGTGCTCGGCGATCTGCAGCGCGCCGAAGGTGGACGCTCGGTCGCCCTGGCCGCGCGTGTAGCCGACGATCACGCAATCGATGCTGTTGCGCGTCTTGATCTTGAGCCACGACGCGTTGCGCCGCCCGGTCTGGTAGGTGGAATCGCGGCGCTTGGCCATGATCCCTTCGAGACCCATCTCGCCCGCCGCCGCGAAGAGCGCGCGGCCGTCTTCCACCGTCTCGCTCACGCGGTAGGCGCCGCCCTTCTTGATCGCGTCCGCCATCCACTCGCGCCGCCGCGCGAGCGGCTCGCCCACCAGGGGGCGTCCGTCGAGGTAGAGGCAGTCGAAGACGTAGCAGACGGCGGGGTGCCGGCGCCGCGCGCGCTCGATCGCACCCTCGCTGCGCTGGCGCATGCGGTCGATGACGTTCTTGAACACGGGCCTTCCTGCGTCGTCGAGGCAGACGATCTCGCAGTCGAAGAGGCCACAGGTGGCGCGAAACGCTTCCTCGAGAACACAGAGCTCGGGGAACGCCGCCGTGATGTCGTTGTGGTTGCGGCTGCGGATGCGCACCTGGCCCTCGTCCAGCGAGACCATGGCGCGGATGCCGTCCCACTTGACTTCGTAGATCCACTCGTCGCCGAGGGGTACGCGGGGCTCGAGCTGGGCGAGCATGTACTCGACGTTCTCCGCGAGCCAGTCCACCTGCGGCGCGTCCACGCGCTCCAGCAGCCACTCCTTGCCGCGCGTGGGAAAGACGCGGTACTCGCCGGAGAGGCCCTCGGCGTGCAGGCGGAAGTAGAACGATCCGTCCTTCTTCTCCTTGGTAATGACGTAGCGGCCGCGGGCGTAGACCCACATGTCACCCCCGCCGTACTCGCCCTTGGGAATCGTCCCTTCGAAGTCGAGGTACTCGATGGGGTGGTCCTCGGTCTGCACGGCGAGACGCTTGATGCCCGGCCGCGGCGGGAGTCCCTTGGGCACGGCCCACGACGTGAGAGCACCGCCGCGCTCCAGGCGCAGGTCGTAGTGGAGGCGCGAGGCGTGGTGCCGGTGCACCACGAAGCGCGACGCGCCCTCGGAGAGCGCGCCCGGCCCGGGCTCGGGCGTGCTCGCGAAGGCGCGCTTGGTCGCGTAGGCAGCGAGCTGCTCCGGCGCCTTGTACTTGGCCGACCGGGGCGGCGCCTTGCGCGGGCGCTCGGCGCTGCGGTGCGTGTGCAGCGCGGCGGCGTAGGCGCCGATCGCCTCCCAGCGGTCGCCCTCGGTGCGCACGATGTCGGGGACGTTGCGCACGTGGAAGTCGCGCACGCCGCCGATCGCGTGCAGCTCGTCCCAGCGCAGCGGCATCGACACCGTCGCACCGGGGAGGCCGCGCGCGCTGTAGGGCGAGACGATCGTCTGCGAGGGGCGGTTGCGGTAGATGTCGATGAGGATCTTGCCACCGCGCGCCTCCTTGTGGATCTTGAGCGTGCACGTATCCGCGTGCGCGCGCACGAAGGGCTCGGCCACGTCCTTGGCCGCCGCGAAGACTTCGTCGAAGGTCCACTTGGGCTCGATGGGTGCGACCACGTGCAGGCCCTTGCGGCCGGTGGTCTTGACGAACGCGTGGTAGCCCTGCGCCTCCAAGACCTCGCGCAGCCCCAGCGCCGTGTCGGCGATGGTCGCCCACGCGGTGCCGTCGGGTGGATCGATGTCGAAGACGAAGTAGTCCGGGTGGTCGCGGTCGCCGGCGCGGCAGTGCATCTGGTGCAGCTCGATGCAGGCCAGGTTCGCCAGCCAGACCAGAGCGGCCTCCTCGGTGGCGACCACGTAGTTGATGCGCTTCTTGTCGTCGCCGATCGCCACCTGCTCGACCCAGTCGGGCGTCCAGCGCGGGAGGTTCTTCTGGAAGAACTGCTCGCCCTCGATGCCGTCGGGATAGCGCACCAGCGAGAGCGGACGCCCCTTGACGTGGGCGAGGAGGGTAGGCGCGATGGCGAGGTAGTAGTGGATCAGCTCGGCCTTGATCACGCCGTCCGCCGGCCAGAGGACCTTGTCAAGATTGGAGAGCTCCAGCTTGCGCTTGCCCACCTGGACGTGCTGCGAAGTCCGCGCCATGGTGGTATTATAGCAGCATGCGGCGCCGTGCGCCGTTCCGGAGGTCGAACATGAAGCTCTATGCGGGCACGAGCGGGTACAGCTACAAGGAGTGGAAGGGGCACTTCTACCCCGAGAAGATCCCCAACGACCAGATGCTGGCGTTCTACGCGACCAAGCTTCCCTCCGTCGAGATCAACAACACGTTCTACCGCATGCCCCGGGCGAGCATGCTCGCCACCTGGGCGGAGCGCGTGCCGGCGGACTTCCGTTTCGTGCTGAAGGCGTCGCAGCGCATAACGCACTTCAAGCGTCTCAACAACGCCGAGGAGGAGACCCGCTACCTCCTGGAGACCGTGGAGACGCTGGAGGCCAAGCTCGGCGTGCTCCTCTTTCAGCTCCCGCCCAACATGAAGAAGGACCTCGAGCGGCTCGATGCCTTCCTGGAGACGCTGCCCGAGGGCACCCGCGCCGCCTTCGAGTTTCGCCACGCCACCTGGTTCGACGACGACGTCTACGACGCGCTGCGCCGGCGCGACTTACCGCTCTGCCTGGCCGACGCCGACGACGCGCTGGAAGTGCCGCTGGTGAGCACCGCGGATTGGGGCTACCTGCGACTGCGCCGCCCCGGGTACACCGACCAAGACATGCGCCGCTGGATCGACTGGATCGGCCAACAGGGGTGGAAAGAGGCGTACGTCTTCTTCAAGCACGAGGACGAGGCGGCGGGTCCGAAAATGGCGGTGCGGTTCCTGGAACTGGCGCGATGACGGCGCCTCATTCGCGCGACAGGTAGCGCAGCAACACGGCCGCGCCCACGATCATCCCCGCCACCAGCGTGAAAAAACGCCAGAGCACGATGAACGCGCTCTGGTAGGTCAGGGGCACCAGGCTTCCCATCACCGCCGCGGTGCTCACCTCCGCCAGACCCGACGCGCCCGGCGTGGGCGAGAAATAGAAGATGAGCATGAGCACCACCTGCATATAGATGACGTCCCAGAAAGGGGCGTCGATGCCCAGGCCGCGCAGCACCACGTAGGCGATAGCGAATTTGTTGAAGTAGATCACGACGCTGAGCAGGATCCCGCCCGCCACCACGAGCTTCTCGCGCAGGAGGAAGCCCGTCATCAAGTCGTGGTAACGATGGGCCAGGTCGAGGACGCGGTCGAGCGTGCCGCTCGCCTCCAGGCGGCGGCCTAGCCAGGGCGTGCGCCGCGCCGCGGAACGGACGGCGCGCCCCGCCAAGTCCGGGTTGGCGAGCGAGAGCAGTACCAGCAGGACCACCAGGCTGAACACGGTTAGCGACACCGTGGAGAGCACGCGCAGACC
>Ga0224512_10005784_pt1 | contig 10083 bp, 8 predicted proteins | sample SF_May12_sed_USG_4_FD_169103 | JGI IMG/M metagenome (GOLD analysis project Ga0224512, IMG submission 169103) | Sediment microbial communities from San Francisco Bay, California, United States - SF_May12_sed_USGS_13 | ecosystem: Environmental > Aquatic > Marine > Sediment | place: USA: California...
CATTTCCGCATCGTCTGCCGCGGCGGGGTGGGCGCATGAAACGCGCCGAGCGCAGACCGGCGCAGCGCGAGCGCCAGGTTCTGGTGGTCGACGACGAGCCCGATATCCGCGAACTGCTCGAGCTGACGCTGGCGAAGATGGGCCTCGCCGTGGTGGCGGTGGGCAGTCTCGGTGAGGCGCGCGAACGGCTGCGCCAGACGCGCTTCGATCTGTGTCTCACCGACATGCGGCTGCCCGATGGCGAAGGTCTCGACCTGGTGCGGCACATCAGCGGCATGGAGAACGACTTGCCGGTGGCCGTGATCACCGCCCACGGCAGCGCCGAGAACGCGGTCGCGGCACTGAAGGCGGGGGCCTTCGACTACGTGTCCAAGCCGGTCGGCCTGGAGCAGCTGCGCGCGCTGGTCAAGTCCGCCCTGTCGCTGCCCGACCAGGCGGACTCGCCGCCGCGCGATCTGCCGCTGCTCGGCGCCAGCGCGCCACTGGCGCAGGTGCGCGAGATGATCGCCAAGCTGGCGCGCACGCAGGCGCCGGTGCACGTGTCCGGGGAGTCCGGCAGCGGCAAGGAGCTCGCGGCGCGGTTGATCCACGGCCAGGGCGCCCGCCGCGAACGGCCTTTCGTGCCCGTCAATTGCGGCGCGATTCCCGAGAATCTGATGGAAAGCGAGTTTTTCGGCTACCGGCGGGGTGCATTCACCGGCGCGGAGCACGACCGTGACGGCTTCTTCCAGGCCGCCAACGGCGGCACGCTGTTCCTCGACGAAGTGGCGGATCTGCCGCTGCCGATGCAGGTGAAACTGCTGCGCGCCATCCAGGAAAAGCGCGTGCGCAAAGTGGGCGCGACCCAAGAGGAGCCGGTCGACGTGCGCATCATCAGCGCCACGCACCAGAATCTGTCGCGACTGGTGGAGTCCGGCGGGTTCCGCCAAGACCTGTTCTACCGGTTGAACGTGATCGAGTTGCAGATGCCGCCCCTGCGCGACTGCCGCGAGGATATACCGCAGATCGCGGCCAGTATCCTCGAGCGCATTGCGCGCGCCAGCGGCGCGCCGCCGGCGCGCCTTGCGGGCGCGGCGCTGGAGGAACTGGCGCAGTACGATTTCCCGGGCAACATCCGCGAGCTGGAGAACGTCCTGGAGCGCGCCACGGCGCTCTCGAACGGGGCGCAGATCGGTGCCGACGATCTCATGCTCAAGCCGGTCGCGGCGGAGGAATCCGGCGCGCGCGCCGCGGAAGGGGCGCTGGGCGCGCCCCTTCCGGAGTATCTCGATCGCGTGGAGCGCGAAGCCATTCTCGAAGCGCTGGCGCGCACCCGTTTCAACCGCACGGCCGCCGCCAAGCTCCTCGGCATCACGTTCCGCACGCTGCGCTACCGCATGCAGCGCCTGGGCATCACGGATGAGAATCGGCCCTGACGGGCTGCTGCGGGGCGCGCGCTACTTCGCCTCGCCCAACTGCGACACCCGGCCGCGAAATACCGCGGTCTCGTTGCTCGTGCTGCATTCGATCAGCCTGCCGCCCGGGAAATACGGCGGCGACGCGGTGCTGCGCCTGTTCACCAACCGGCTCGACGCGCACGAGCACCCGTACTTCCGAGACATTGTGCGCATGCGCGTATCGGCGCATTTCTTCGTACGCCGCGACGGTGCGCTGCAGCAGTTCGTCCCGGTGCACCGGCGCGCCTGGCACGCGGGCGCTTCGCATTGGCGCGGCCGGGCGCGGTGCAACGACTACTCCATCGGCGTCGAGCTGGAAGGCGCCGAGGACCGCGCCTTCGCCGACGCGCAGTATGGTTGCCTGGCGCGCCTGGCGCGCGCGCTCGCTGCGCAGCTGCCGCTGCGCTCGTGCGCCGCGCACAGCGACGTCGCGCCGGACCGCAAGCGCGATCCGGGCGCGCGCTTCGATTGGTCGCGATTCCATGCGGGCCTGGCGCACCACAAGATCTTGTAGCTCCGGTCTTTCCTTTTCCCGCCATTAGTAGCTGCGCTGCACCGCGCAAATCTCGCGCGGCGACGCGCCGCGCGTCATTGCACTTGCAAAATAAAATCCGCGTGGTACATTGCAGCCACTAGAAGTAGTTGGCAATCAGGGGTTCAGCCCTATATATAGTGGTTCCGCTGCAGCTGGTTACAAAACCGCAATGAGGCGGCGAGCCGCAGCGCAAGGGAGACAGGGAAATGCAGATCGCGCAAGAGAGTCCAGCTACCGGCGCCGCGGCAGGGGCGAGCATTGCCGGCTCCAGTGGCGCGATCCAGTCGGCGTACGCGGACTACAAGATCATCCGGCGCAATGGCGCGGTGGTCGGCTTCGAGCCGGCGAAAATATCGGTGGCGATGACCAAGGCATTCCTGGCGGTCAACGGCAGCCAGGGCGCGGCCTCGGCGCGCATCCGCGAACTGGTGTCGCGGCTCACCGCGCAGGTGGTGGGCGCGCTGCAGCGGCGCCAGCCCCAGGGCGGCACCGTCCACATCGAGGACATCCAGGACCAGGTCGAACTGGCGCTGATGCGCTCCGGCGAGCACGACGTCGCCCGCGCCTACGTGCTGTACCGCGAGGAGCGCTCCAAGGCGCGCGCCGCGGAAAAGGCGGCCCGCGACCGCCAATCCCCGGGAGCGGTCCTGCACGTGGTCGACAACGGCGCGCGCCGGCCGCTCGACCTCGAGGCCCTGCAGCGGCTGCTGGAATCGGCGTGCCAGGGACTGGAGGGCGCAGCCGCCCCGGAGGCGATTCTGGAAGCGACGCTACGCGACCTCTACGACGGCGTGCCCATGGAAGAGGTGCGCAAGTCGGCGATCCTTGCCGCCCGCGCGATGATCGAGATGGATCCGGCCTACAGCTACGTCACGGCGCGCCTGCTGCTCAATACCATCCGCCTGGAAGTGCTGGGCGAAGAGGTCAGCCAGGACGCCATGGCGACCCGCTATGCGGCCTATTTCCCGGAGTTCGTGCGCCGCGGCATCGCCGCCGAGCTGCTCGATCCGGAGATGGCGCGCTTCGATCTGGAGCGCATCGGCGGCGCTCTGCGGGCCGAGCGCGACCTGAAGTTCGGCTACCTCGGCCTGCAGACGCTCTATGACCGCTACTTCCAGCATGTGCGCGGCCGCAGGATCGAGCTGCCGCAGGCGTTCTTCATGCGCGTCGCCATGGGCCTGGCGCTGAACGAGAAGGACCGCGAGGCGCGGGCGATCGAGTTCTACAACGTGCTGTCGACGTTCGACTTCATGAGCTCGACGCCGACGCTGTTCAATTCGGGCACCCAGCGCTCGCAGCTGTCCTCCTGCTACCTGACCACGGTGGCCGACGACCTGACGGGAATCTACGACGCCATCAAGGAAAACGCCCTGCTCGCCAAGTACGCCGGTGGCCTGGGCAATGACTGGACCCCGGTGCGCGCGCTCGGCTCCCACATCAAGGGCACCAACGGCAAGTCGCAGGGGGTGGTGCCGTTCCTGAAGGTGGTGAACGACACGGCAGTGGCGGTGAACCAGGGCGGCAAGAGAAAGGGTGCGGTGTGCTCGTACCTCGAGACCTGGCACCTCGATATCGAGGAATTCCTCGAATTGCGCAAGAACACCGGCGACGACCGGCGGCGCACGCACGACATGAACACCGCCAACTGGATCCCGGACCTGTTCATGAAGCGGGTGATGGAGAACGCCGAGTGGACGCTGTTCAGCCCGTCCGACGTGCCCGAGCTGCATGACAAGGTCGGCAAGGCCTTCGAGGAAGCGTACCTGCGCCACGAGGACAAGGTGGCACGCGGCGAGCTGAAGCTGCACAAGCGGCTGCCCGCCGTGCAGCTGTGGCGCAAGATGCTGTCGATGCTCTTCGAGACCGGCCACCCCTGGATCACATTCAAGGACCCGTGCAACCTGCGCAGCCCGCAGCAGCACGTGGGCGTGGTGCACAGCTCCAATCTGTGCACCGAAATCACGCTGAACACCTCGGCGGACGAAATCGCGGTGTGCAACCTCGGGTCGGTGAACCTGGTCGCGCACATGAACGCCGGGGGTCTGGACTTCGAGAAGCTGCAGCGCACGGTGCGCACGGCGATGCGCATGCTCGACAACGTCATCGACATCAACTACTACGCGGTCGACAAGGCGAAGAACTCCAACCAGCGCCATCGTCCGGTGGGCCTGGGCATCATGGGCTTCCAGGACTGCCTGCACCTGCGGCGCGTGCCCTACGCCTCGCGGGAAGCGGTGGACTTGGCCGACCGCTCGATGGAGATGGTGGCGTACTGCGCCTACTGGGCCTCGACCGAACTTGCCGAGGAGCGCGGCCGCTACCCGAGCTTCAAGGGTTCGCTGTGGGATCGCGGCATCCTGCCACAGGATTCGCTCGACCTGCTGGCGGCGGAGCGCGGCGGCTACGTCGAGCTCGATCGCTCGGGGGCCCTCGATTGGGAGCCGCTGCGCGAGCGCATCCGCAAGCACGGCATGCGCAACTCTAACTGCATTGCCATCGCGCCCACCGCCACCATCGCCAACATCGTCGGCGTGTCCGCCTCGATCGAGCCGACGTACCAGAACCTGTACGTGAAATCGAACCTGTCGGGCGAATTCACCGTGGTGAACGAGTTTCTGGTCACCGACCTGAAGCGCGCCGGATTGTGGGACGAGGTGATGATCGCCGACCTCAAGTATTTCGACGGCAACCTGGCGCGGGTCGACCGCGCCCCGGCCGAGCTGCGCCGGCTCTACGCCACGGCCTTCGAAATCGAGCCGAAGTGGCTGGTCGAGGCCGGCGCCCGGCGCCAGAAGTGGATCGACCAGTCGCAGTCGCTGAACATCTACATGGCGGGCGCCTCGGGCAAGCGGCTCGACGAGACCTATAAGCTTGCCTGGATCCGCGGCCTGAAGACCACCTACTACCTGCGCTCGATGGGCGCGACGCACGCCGAGAAGTCCACTTCCAAAGCCGGGCAGCTGAACGCGGTGCCGGCCGACGGCGGCGTGGCGGCAGCGGTGAGCGCGGACGAGGCGACGTTCTGCGCCGTCGACAATCCCGAGTGCGAGGCCTGCCAGTAATGCTCAAGTTCGAAGAAGACGGCAAGCTGAACGCCATCTCCGGCCTCGCGGTGCAGCCGACGAGTGCCTTTGTGCCCGGAGCGGGCGGCAAGGAAGAGCGTTTCGCCGCCGGCAATGCCTTCCGGCGCATCAAGGTCGAGGACAAGCGCATCATCAATTCCAAGGCCGACGTCAACCAGCTGGTGCCGTTCAAGTACAAGTGGGCCTGGGAGAAATACATCGCCGCCTGCGCCAACCACTGGATGCCGCAGGAAATCAACATGAGCCGCGACATCGCCCTGTGGAAGGACCCGCACGGCCTCACCGCCGATGAGCGCCGCATCGTCACGCGCAATCTCGGCTTCTTCGTCACCGCCGACTCGCTGGCCGCCAATAACATCGTGCTCGGCACCTACCGTCACATCACGGCGCCGGAGTGCCGGCAGTACCTGCTGCGGCAGGCATTCGAGGAAGCGATCCATACGCACGCCTACCAGTACATCGTCGAAAGCCTCGACCTGGACGAGGGCGAGGTGTTCAACGCCTACAACGAGATCGGGTCGATCCGGGACAAGGACGAGTTCCTGGTGCCCTTCATCGATACGCTCACCGACCCGGCGTTCAAGACGGGCACGCCGGACGCCGACCAGGATTTGCTCAGGAGCCTGATCGTCTTTTCCTGCCTGATGGAAGGCCTGTTCTTCTATGTCGGCTTCACGCAGATCCTGTCGCTCGGCCGGCAGAACAAGATGACGGGGTCGGCGGAGCAGTACATGTACATCCTGCGCGACGAGTCGATGCACTGCAATTTCGGCATCGACCTCGTCAACCAGATCAAGCTGGAAAACCCGCACCTGTGGACCGCGCGCTTCCGCGAGGAGCTGCAGGACCTGTTCCGCAAGGCGGTCGAGCTGGAATACCGCTACGCCGAGGACACCATGCCGCGCGGCGTGCTCGGGCTGAATGCGCCGATGTTCAAGGAATACCTGCGCTTCATCGCCAACCGCCGCTGCCAGCAGATCGGATTGGATGCGCTGTACCCGGGCGCCGCCAATCCGTTCCCGTGGATGAGCGAAATGATCGACCTGAAGAAGGAGCGCAACTTCTTCGAGACGCGGGTCATCGAGTACCAGACCGGCGGCGCGCTGAGCTGGGACTGATGCGAGAGGAGAAACGCCAAGTGCACCGAGTAACGGCCTGCAAGGTGGAAGAGGACTACAAGCTCTGGCTGCGGTTCGAGGACGGCCTGGAGGGCAGCGTGTTCCTGGGCAATCTGCTCGAGATCGGCGCCTTCAAGCTGTGGCGCGACGTACGCGAATTCGAGAAGGTGAGCGTCGACCCGGAGTCCGCGACCGTCACCTGGGAGGGCGGCATCCGGCTCGACCCGGACATCCTCTACCAGGATCTGGCGGCGAGGGGCGGGCGCTGATGCGCCAATTGCGAGGAATTCAGTCCGCTGCCGGGGGGAGATCCCCGGCCGCGGTTGAATAGTCCGGTCAGAGATGGCCGGGCTTCTTTTGTTCAACTACCAGCAAGGAGCTAGTCATGGCAAAGAAAAAAGCCAAAAAAGGCGGCAAGAAAAAGAAGAAGAAGAAATCATCAAAGAAGAAGAAAGAAGTTAAGAAGTCATCCAAGAAGAAGGCAGCGGGCCGGAAGAAAAAATCCGCCAAGAAAAAAAAGGCGAAGCCCGTTAAACCTAAAGCCAGCTCTGCGGGCAAGATGACGGCGGCAGTCTCGCCGGCATCCTCCGCCGCGATTCCCAGCGCGCGAACCGCGCTGAATCCGGCGGCCGCTTGGCCGTTTCCAACCGGCTCCCGGCCGTAACCGGGCGCAGATCGGGAATGTGGCGGGGGGCGCAAGCCCCCCGCCAGGCCCTCGAAGCTCAGCGGACCACCTTGGTCATTCGGGTGCAACTGAAGGTCTGAGGTTGGTCCGCGAGGCTTCCCTTGTGCCCCGCCCAGCAATGGGCCGGGTGCAAGCCTCTCCCGGCATTTTACCGGGGTTCAATTGCCTCACAAAACAAGTTCGTAGATCGAACTTGTTCATGTTGCGTCGCAACTTCAGACCCTCATAAACTACCAGAACATATTGACGATATTGAGTAATTCGTCATATCATCTCCTCCGCTGCAGTGCAGCAAGTCAAGCTCCGGCATAGACTCGGAGTACGGCCCTGGCAGAGTCCCGCTGGGGGCAGGATCGGTAAGCGGTACCTAGCACGCGGGGGTGGACGATGATCGCACTGGACAATCTGATAAGAATTTTCTCGCTGGCGCGCGGCATGTTCGCGCTCGTCGGCCTGGCGGTGGTGCTGGCCGTCGCGCTGCCCGAGGCGCGCGGCGCACTGCTCAAGCAGGCCGCGCTGCTCTCGTCGACCGTGCACGAAGAGAATGCGGCGTCCGCCGACGCGGCTCCCGGGCCGATCCCGGCGGCGGCGCAGCGGGAAAGCGCGCAGGAGCGCGAGCAGCGCGCCGTTGCCGAGTTCATCGCGCGGCGCTATCGCGTCGCCGAGACGGCCAGCACGGCGTTCGTGTCGACAGCGTATCGCGTAGGCCACGAATTCGCCGTCGACCCGCTGCTCATCCTCGCCGTCATGGCGATCGAATCGCGCTATAACCCGGTGGCCGAAAGCTCCATGGGCGCGAAGGGGCTGATGCAGATCATTCCCAGGTTCCACCAGGAGAAGCTCCTCGAGCACGGCGGCGAGCATGCACTGCTCGACCCGGAGGTGAACATCCAGGTGGGCACCGAGATTCTGCGCGAATACATGCGCCGCTTCGGCCAGACCGAAGCCGCCCTGCAGAAGTACGCCGGAGCCTTCGACGAGCCGACTGCGCAGTACTCGGGCAAGGTGCTCGCGGAAAAAGACCGTCTGCAGGAGTTCCTGGCGCGCGCCCGCCGCGAGGCCTGATAGCCTGCTAGAGTGGGCCTTCGGACCGAGGCCCAAGTGAGCTTTACCCGCACAAGACGGCATTGGCAGGCCCTGCTGGGGGCCGCGCTGCTCGCGCTGGCGTGCGGCTCGGTGGCACAGGATCTTGGCCGCGAAGAGGTGGGCGCCATGCAGCGCGTCATCGACGCGCAACTCGAAGCCTTCGCGCGCGACGACGAGCAGCGCGCGTTCGCCTTCGCCTCCCCGGGCATCCAGGAGCGCTTCGGCACCGCGGCGACCTTCGCGCAGATGGTGCGCGAGCAGTACGCCGTAGTCTACCGGCCGGCCTCGCGCGCGTTCCTGCGCCCGGTCGTCGAGCAAGGCACGGTCATATTCCCGGTGCAGCTGAGCGATCGCGACGGGCGCGTATGGGTCGCGCTTTACACCATGCAGCGGGTGGCGGGCGCCTGGAGGATCGCGGGCTGCCAGCTGGTGCCCGCGACGGCGACAGCCACCTAGCGCCGGGCGCAGAACTGCGCGATGCGCGCAGCGCCTTCTTCGAGTTCGGCAAGGCCGCGGGTGTAGGCGAAGCGCAGGCAGCGCGCCGTGCCATTCGCGCCGAAGTCCAGCCCGGGAGTCGCGGCGACGCCCGCCTGCTCGAGAAGGTCGAGCGCAAAACGGCGTGCGTCGCCGCCGAAGCGCCCGCAATCGGCATACACGTAGAACGCGCCGCGCGGCGGCGCGGGAATCTCCAGGCCCGCACGCTGCAGCGCCGGCACGAGGACGTCGCGCCGGCGCTCGAACTGCGCCCGGCGCTCCTCCAGCACGGCAAGCGTCTGCGGCGCGAAGGCGGCGAGCGCCGCGTGCTGCGCGGCGCTCGCCGCGCAGATGAAGAAATGCTGCGCCAGCTTCTCGAAGTCGCGCACCCGCGGCTGCGGCAGCACCACCCAGCCCAAGCGCCAGCCAGTCATGCAGAAGTACTTGGAAAAGCTGTTGACGAGAGTGACCTCGCCCGGCATCCCGAGGGCGGTGGCCGGCGGCGCCCCGTACACCAATCCCTGGTAGATCTCGTCGGCGATCAGCACGCCGCCCTGCTCGGCGACGAACTGCGCGATGCGCGCCAGCTCCGCGGCATCGGCGATGGTGCCCGTGGGATTGGATGGCGAACCGAGCAGCAGTCCCTTGGTGCGCGCGCTCCAGGCGCGGCGCACGCCTTCCAGCGTTGGCTGGTAGTGCGCCTTCGCCGAGAGCGCGAGCGCTCGCGGCACGCCCTCGAAGGCACGCACGAAATGCCGGTAGCCGGGATAGCCGGGATCGGGCACCAGGAACTCGTCGCCCGGGTCGACGTAGAGCGCCAGGGCGAGCAGCAGGCCGCCCGACGCGCCCGCAGTGATCGCGACGCGCCCCGGGTCGAGCATCACGCCGAAGCAGCGCGCGTAGTGGGCCGCGATCGCTTCGCGCAGCGCCGCCAGGCCGAGCGCCGCAGTATAGGCCGTACGGCCGTCGCGCAGCGCGCGCACGCCGGCTTCCACGACCTCATCCGGTGCCGTGAAATCCGGTTCGCCGATCTCCATGTGCACCACGCGGCGCCCCGCGGCCTCGAGCGCCTGCGCACGCGCGAGCACGTCCATCACCTGGAAAGGCTCGATCTCGGCGGCGCGGCGCGCCGCCAGCAGGCGGGAGGAATTCAAGGCGTGTACGGGCTGGAGCCGGGGATTATACGGACAGGTTGATATAATTTTTCCTCGGGTCGAGGAGGATGATGTGGACGAGCAACTGAGGAAGAACGCTCTCGAGTATCATCGTCTGCCTCGCCCCGGGAAGATCTCGATCCTCCCGATCAAGCAGCTCACCAGCCAGCGCGACCTGGGGCTCGCGTACTCGCCCGGCGTGGCGGCGGCGTGCGAGGAGATCGTGCGCGATCCGGCGCAGGCGATGCAGCTGACCTCGCGCGCCAACCTCATCGCCGTCATCACCAACGGCACCGCCGTGCTCGGCCTCGGGCAGATCGGCCCGCTCGCGGCGAAACCGGTCATGGAAGGCAAGGCGGTGCTGTTCAAGAAGTTTGCCGGCATCGACTGCTTCGACATCGAGATCGACGAGCGCGATCCGGACAAGCTGGTCGAGATCATCGCCAGCCTTGAGCCGACCTTCGGCGGCATCAACCTCGAGGACATCAAGGCGCCCGAGTGCTTCATCGTCG
>Ga0224512_10005785_pt1 | contig 10082 bp, 9 predicted proteins | sample SF_May12_sed_USG_4_FD_169103 | JGI IMG/M metagenome (GOLD analysis project Ga0224512, IMG submission 169103) | Sediment microbial communities from San Francisco Bay, California, United States - SF_May12_sed_USGS_13 | ecosystem: Environmental > Aquatic > Marine > Sediment | place: USA: California...
TGTCACGGCGATTTGCACCTGCGCAACATCTGCCTGTTCCAGGGGCGGCCGACCCTGTTCGACGCCATCGAGTTCAGCGACCGCATCGCCTGCGTGGACATCGTCTACGACCTCGCCTTCCTGCTGATGGACCTCGATCATCGCGGCCTCAGGACCGAGGCCAATCTGGTGTTGAACCGCTACCTGCAGGCCATGGGCGGCTTCGAGGTGCTCGCCGCCCTGCCGCTGTTCTTGTCGCTGCGGGCCGCGGTGCGCGCCAAGGTGAGCGCGAGCGCGGCGGCGAGCCAGAGCGAGGAGGCCGAGGTCCGGCGCCTGTCGGCCGAGGCAAAGGACTACTTCGCGGCGGCGCAGGTCTATCTCGATGCTCCGCCCGCGCGCCTGGTCGCGGTCGGCGGGCTCTCGGGCAGCGGCAAGACGCGCCTGGCGCGCAGCCTGGCCCCCGAGCTGGGCCCGGCCCCCGGCGCGCTGCACCTGCGCAGCGACGTGCTGCGCAAGGCCATGTTCGGCGTCGACGAGCTGACGCCGCTGCCGCAGGAGGCCTATCAGGCGGAGGTCAGCGAGGAGGTTTACAGCACGCTGAAAACCCGCGCCCGCAGCGTGCTGGCGGCGGGACACGCCGTCGTGCTGGACGCGGTCTTTGCCAAGCCCCAAGGCCGCCTGGCAATCGAAGTGGTGGCCCGGGAGGCCGGAATGCCCTTCACGGGGCTCTGGCTGGACGCGCCGGAGGCGGTGCTGAGCGGGCGCACGGCCGGTCGCCGGGGCGATGCCTCGGACGCCACGCCCGAGATCGTGAAAAAGCAGCTCGCGGAGGAAACCGGGACGATCACCTGGCACCGGCTGGACGCCAGCGGCTCGCCGGAAAGCGTCGCCGCGGCGGCGCGCAAGATCCTCGGGCTGTGACGCCGCACTGAGCGCGCGACCGTTTACTCCGCCGCCGGCCGGGAAGAGGTCTCGGGCGGCATGATGGAGACGCGTTTGTCGTAGTAGGGGAGGCGGTCGACCCGTGGCTTGTAGCTGCCGTCGTCGATGCAGGCGCGGACGTGGCTGGCGATCTCCTCCATGGGCGCGAACCAGACCTCGCCCTTGTCGAGCATGTACTCGATCAGCTTCTCGACCTGACGCCAGCGTGCCAGTCGGCCCGTCGCGAAGGGGTGCCAGACGCCGACCCAGAGGCCGCCATGCTCCCACATGGCGTCGAACTCCTCCTTGAAGACCTCGATCCCCCGTTGCGGCGACTGGATCGGCATCATGTAGTCGAGATCCATCGAATGCACGAACTGCGGCCAGTCGTCCATGCCCCAGTAGGACGGCAGCTCGATCAGCTCGCCTTTACCGGTCTTGAGCACATAGGGCACATCGTCGCCCATGAGCGAGGCGTCGTAGAGGAAGCCCTGCTCGATCAGCAGGTCGGCCGAGTTGTCCGAGAAGTTGTAAAGCGGCGCACGCCAGCCGCGCGGTCGACGGCCGGTGTACTTCTCGATCACCTCGATGCCGCGGCCCAGCCAATAGGCCTCGACGTCCCGTCCCGCACCGGTCGGGTTCTCGTGGATGTAGCCGTGATGCCCGACCTCGTGGCCGCCGGACACCATGGCTTCGACCGCCTGCGGGTACTGCTCGATGCACCAGGCCGGCACGAAGAAGGTCTGGCGTATGTCGAAACGCTTGTAGGTCTCGACGATCCTGGGCACCGCCACCTCGGGGCCGTAGCGCAGCATGGAGAGCGCCGAGACGCGCGACATGGCGTCGTTCGGATGCTCCAGATGCAGGATGGAATCGGCGTCCATGTCGAAGGTGATGCAGACGGCGCACTTGGCGCCGTTCGGCCAGAGAACGGGATTTCGGATCATCTCGGCACCTCCTCGCGTTGCTGCTGCTCCAACCTCACGGCATGACGCTGCCGCCGTTGGGATCGAGCGCTTGGCCGGTCATGAAGCTGGCGTCGGGCCCGGCCAGGAACACGGCCGCGCCGGCCACTTCCTCCGGCTGGCCGATACGGCCGAGCGGGATCTGCGCTTCCTTCTCGCGCCACTCGGGCGACATGGCCTCGGGTCCCAGCATGTCCGTGTCGATGGGGCCGGGCGCGATGGCGTTGACCAGTATAGCGGGCGCGAACTCCTTGGCCCAGGACCGGGTGAGGCTCAGCACCCCGGCCTTGGACGCGCAGTAGGCGGAGAAGTTCTCGCGGCCGAAGTAGCCCAGGTCCGAGGCGACGTTGATCACGCGACCGCCGGTGCCCTGCGCGGTCATGGCGCGCAGGCCTTCGCGGCCGACCAGGAAGACGCCGCGCAGGTTGACGCCCATCAGCCAGTCGAACTCGGCCGCCGTGGTCCCGAGTAGGGACTTTTCCAAGATAACACCCGCGTTGTTGACCAGGATGTCGAGGCCGCCGAGCCGCTCCAGGACCCGGGCGCAGCCGGCCGCCACGCCGGCCTCGTCGCCGACCTCGAGACGGAGCGGGAAGGCCGCGCCGCCGCCGTCGGCGATCTGCGAGACGGTCTCCTCGGCCTTGTCCGGCGCGCTGCCGTAGGCCACGGCGACCCGGGCCCCCTCGGCGGCCAGGGCCTTGGCGATGGCCCGGCCGATGCCGCGCGAGGCGCCGGTTACCAGGGCGCGTTTTTCCGCGAGCTTGCCGTTCATGCCATGAGCTCCCCTCGGTCCACATTGAGCGTCTGGCCGGTGATGTTGGCGGCCTGCTCGGAGGCGAGGAATAGGTAGGTGCCGGCCACGTCGCCCGGCTCCATGAGATCCGGGAAGGCCTGGGCCGACATGATCTCGTCGAGGCAGTCCTGCTCGCTCCGACCCTCGCGCTTGGCGATCTTTGAGAGAGACAGCATGGAGGCGTCGGTGCGCACCCAGCCGGGGCAAACCGCATTGACCGCGATGCCACGGGGCCCGAGCTCCGCGGCCAGGGCGCGCATGAAGCCGATGTTGGCGTGCTTGGAGCTGCTGTAGGCGCTGAACGCCGGCGCCGCTGTGCGGCCCCAGACCGAGGCGGTGATGACGATCCGCGCGCCGGGCTGCATGGTCTTCACCACCTCGCGGGTCACGTAGTAGGTGCCGATCACGTTGATCTCGATGATCCGGCGGAAGGTCGCCTCGACCTCGTCGCCCGGCTCGAGGATCGGCGTGATGCGCTCGAGCCCGGCATTGTTGACCAGCACGTCGAGCCGGCCGAGGCCGCCGACCTCGCGGGCGACCGCGGCGCGGTCGGTGATGTCGCAGACCAGCGCCCGTACCTCGCGGCCGCATTCTTCGGACAGCGCCTCGGCCGCCCTCAGCACGCTGTCGCCGGTCGCGAGGATCGCGAGATCGGCACCCGCAAGGGCGAAGCCGCGGGCCACGCCGAGACCGATGCCGCGGCTGGCACCGGTGACCAGGACCTTCTTGCCGCTGAAATCGAAGGTCCTCATCAGCCGCTCTCCGCGGGCTCGAAGGCGTCCTCGACCCGCTTAGCCTCGGCGCGCATGAGGTCGCGCACATGGTTGCGCAGGAGGAAGAAGGCTTCGGTCTCCTTGGTCGTCATGGTGCGTTCGCCGGGGACGTGATCGGCGACCCTGATCTCCTCGATGATCGTGGCGGGCCGGGCCGAGAACATAAAGATGCGGTCGGCGAGGAAAACCGCCTCCTCGACGTCGTGGGTGACGAAGATCACGGCCTTCTTCTCGACTCGGTTGATCTCGAGCAGCTGATACTGGAGGAACTCGCGGGTCTGGGCGTCGAGCGCGCCGAAGGGCTCGTCCATCAGCAGAATGTCGGGTCCGGCGGCCAGGGTCCGGGCGATGGCGACTCGCTGGCGCATGCCGCCGGAGATGCGGTTGACGTAAAAGTTAGCGAACTCGCCCAGGCCGACGAGATCCAGGTAATGCCGGGCGATCTCGACTTTTTCGGCCGCGCCGATGTCGTCGCGGTACTTGGTGCCGAAGCGGATGTTCTCGATCACGGTCAGCCAGGGAAAGGAGGTGTAGGTCTGAAACACCATGCCCTTGCGCCGGTCGGGCCCGGTGACCCTGTCCCCGGCGAGATGGATCGTACCGCTGCTGGCGGTCTCCAGGCCGCCGACGATGCGCATGAGCGTGGTCTTGCCGCAGCCGGAGGGGCCCAGATAGACCGTGAACTCGCCGGCCTGCAGATCCATCGAGACGGCGTCGATGACCTTGATCGGGGCGTGGGTCCTGCCGTCGCCCTCGAAGGTCTTGCTGACCCGGTCAACCCGCAGGAAGGGCATGTCGGCGGCCATGTTCGCTGTTCCTACAGGTAACGGAAGTAGCGGCGGTGGACGAGGCGGATCGCCTGGTCGGTGACCAGGCCGATGATGCCCACGGTGAGGATGCCGGCCATGACCTCCGGGGTCTTCACGAAGCGGCGCATGGACCAGATGACGTGGCCGATGCCGCTGTTGGCCGCGACGATCTCGGCGACGATGATCCAGGTCCAGCACCAGCCGAGGGTGATGCGCAGGTTGTCGACCATGGAGGGCAGCATGGAGCGCAGCACGATGTCCCTGGTGATCCGGTTCGGCTTGGCGCCCAGGGTGTAGCCGATCTCGATGAATTCGCGCGGCACCCGCTTGGCGTCGTCGGCGATCAGCAGCACGAGCTGGAAGAAGGTGCCCATCCAGAGCACGGCGATCTTGGAGCTCTCGCCGATGCCGAACCAGATGATCAGCAGCGGCACCAGTGCCGGCACCGGAAGGTAGCGGATGAAGTCGACGATCGGCTCGATCACCGCGCCGACGATGCGGTAGCTGCTCATCCAGATGCCGATCGGGACGGCCATGACCACCGAGAGCAGAAATGCGCCCCAGACGCGGGTCACGCTGATCCAGATGTCCTCGATAAAGTTGCGCTCGACCAGCATGAACCAGAGCGCCTCGAGCACCTTCCAGGGCAGCGGCAGGAAACGCTGGGGCACGAGCTCGAATTCGGAGATCGCGTACCAGAGTCCGATGAAGCCCACGAAGGCGCAAATGCCTAGGATCAGGTCGGCATGTCCGCTGCTCGATCCGCGATAGGCGAAAAGCGATTTTTCAGTCACGGGCGTACCGGCGAAGAGGATTGGGATAGGAAGGCGTCCGGGCGGCGCCCTAGCGTCCGCCCGGAGCATCTCGGCGAGGGGGTCAGCGTGTCTTACCCTCGAACAACCCCTCGGTCAGGGTCGGATCGACTATGGCCTCGTAGGCGATCGCCTTGTCCATCAGGTCGAGATCGACATTGATCGCGTTGAGGCCCTCGATCACCTCCTTCAGCTTCGGCGACTGGCCGATGCCGAAGAACTCCAGGGCGTCCTCGTAGGAGGTGTAGTAGACGCCGCCCAGGTCGGCCTTCATCTGATCCGGCGTCACGTCGTAAGTCGGTGCGGCGACCTCGAGGAACTTCGCCGGGTCCTTGTTGTAAAGATCGACCGCGCGATAGATGCCGCGCATGAAGGCGGCGTACTTCTCGCGGTTGGCCTCGTAATCGGACTTGTTAACGATGATTACGTCGGTGATCAGGCCGTTGAAGTCCTTCGAGGAGAGCAGAATCTTCGAACCCTTGCGCGAGGTGTTGGCGACGATCTCGCTCAGCATCGGCTCCCAGGTGGCGACCGCTGCGACCTCCGGATCCTCGAACACCGCCTGGCCGTCGTCGGTCGCGATCAGGCGCACGTTGACATCCTTGTTGAAGTCATAGCCGGCCTGCTTCAGCGCATGGGCGGTCATGATGGTGCCCGGATGGTTGATCTCGCCGGCGAAGGTCTTGCCGACCAGGTCCGTCACCGCGTTGATATCGGGTCCGGCGACCACGCCGTCGGCGCCGACCGATACGTCGATCACGCCGATCACCACCAGGTCCGAGTCCGCGGCCAGCGGGCGCGACATGTGCTCGCCGATTGTCCGCATGGTGCAGTCGAGGTCGCCGATCTCGAGACCCGGCAAGACGTTGGCCCGGTCGTTGTCGAAGACCGTGGTGACCTCGAGGCCTTCCTCCTTAAAGTAGCCCATGCCCATCGCCACCGGCACCGGGGCGAAGCCGAACCAATAAGGATAGGCGCAGCGGATCAGCTCCTCGGCCTTGGCCGCGGGCGGCTGCACGAGCGGCAGCGCGGCAGCGGCCAAGAGGGCCGCGGTGACGGCGGTTCTCAATTTCCCAAGGTAGGTCATTCGTCATTCTCCCTGCCCGGTTGGTTGCTTTTGCCCTTGGCTTCGTGCTCCGGGGGAGCGCGGAGGCCGCCGGCCTTGCCTTCGCGAGATGCGGTTCCGGGAGCGCCGCCTCGCGGAGGGCCTGCGGGCCGGCCCTGGCCGGCCCAAGGGCCCGGGACAGCATTGATCAACTTCCCGCGAATTTCCAGGTTACATTTTTTGCCCGGCAGGAAAAGCCATGGCCGCCGGGTCTCAGGTTACCCTCGACGCCCACCGGCCTTCCTCGCGGCCACGGCCTCGGCCAGCAGGCAGAGGATCTCGTACATCATGGTCGCACCGACCAGGGCCGTGTTGCCGGTGGGGTCGAAGGGCGGCGCTACCTCGACCACGTCGCCGCCGATCAGGTCGAGCCCGCGCAGGCCGCGCAGCAGGCGCTGGGCCTCGATGGTGGTGAGCCCGCCGACCTCGGGCGTGCCGGTGCCGGGCGCGTAGACCGGGTCCAGGCCGTCGACGTCGAAGGAGACATATGTGGGGCCGTCGCCAACCACGCGGCGGGCCTCGGTGATGACCGCCTCGACGCCCAGGGCCGTGAACTCCTCCATGAAGATCACCCGCATGCCGGTCTCGAGCGAGAAGGTCCAGCCCTCATCCGAGTTCTGGGCGCCGCGGATGCCGATCTGCACGGTCCGCTTGGGGTCGAGCAGGCCCTCCTCGACGGCGCGGCGGAAGGGCGCGCCGTGGGTGAACTTCGAACCCAGGAACTCGTCCCAGGTGTCGGTGTGGGCGTCGATATGGACCATGCCGACGGACCGATCGGCGGCGATCGCCTGAAAGATCGGCAGGGTGATCGAGTGGTCGCCGCCAGCGCTGAGCGGGACACAGCCCGCCGTGTGGACCACGCGGTAGAAGGTCGCGATGTCCTCGAGGCTGCCCTCCAGGTCGTAGACCCGAGGGAAGGGCACGTCGCCCAGATCGGCGACCCGGCAGAGCGCGTAGGGGTTGACCCGGGTCACGTGGTGGATCGCGCGCATGAGGCTCGACATGTTGCGCAGCTCGCGCGGGCCGTGGCGCGCGCCCGGCCGGTTGGTCACGCCGCCGTCGAAGGGCACGCCGATCAGCCCGATATCGACGCCGGCGGGATCGCGGACCAGCGGCGCGCGCATGAAGGTGGCGATCTCGCGGTAGCGCGGCGCCGTCATGGGGTCGTCGACCTGCGGCAGTGGGATTTTCCGATCCATGGCCCTTACGCTCCCCGATCCGGCTGGAGTCTGCTGAATGCTCAGCCTACAGCGGATGGTCAGCCGGGGGAACTCGCCACGGGAAGCGGCAGTGTCTCAGTTTGAAATGTGACGTGCTGAAAGCACAAAGCGGGCCCGTATGTCGGGTTTTCGTCCGAAACCGGTCATCGTTCTGGTGCGGCCACTGAGTCCGAGACCAGCCGAGGCTGTTGAGGAAGACTGATCAGAGGTGAGTTCCGGTGTCCGCTTACAGAAGGAGCGGACACCGCGCGCGGTTCCAACCGGACTTCTTCAACAGCCTCGGCTACAGGCGGATAACCGGTTCGACAGCCTGGCATTGATGCGGCCTGCGCGGGTTAACGTGACAACGCCGGAATTATTCTTGAGACGTGCCCTGAAAACCGAAACCTTCTACCCTTGCCCTGCAGTCATCATAGGAAATCGTGACACACCGGCGGTGCAGTTCACCAAGCGTCAATTCCGAAGCGTGTTGCGGCACGCTCACAGGCGCTTCCAGACAATCCTGAAATATCTGCTTGACCACATCGGTCATCCGCTGACAGCTGGTGTGGTAGAGCAATGCCTTCCCTTCGTACGACATATCGGGAATGATCACGACATACCCGCAATTCGATTGCAGGTGGTCGACAGCAGCGAGCTCTTTTCCGTCGTCCAGGAAAACTATGTTTTCTCGAACGACCGTGCATCGTCCGTTATGCCGCCGGCATTCCGCGGAGAAGTCGGTGGGATTCTCCACAAATTGGCTCATTTGACCCTCCGAAAATACGCGATTTTGGGAGTTCATGGCCGATGGATTTACTGTACCAGCGCGATAGAGAGATTCTCCCATTTGCGCGGCCTGATCCAGGCGTGATTGGAGCGGGTCGAATTCCTGTGGCGCTGGAGGCCCACGCAGGTCAACGAGACAATACCATCGAACGGGTTGGCTTTTATTGATTTATGTCAATGTGAGGGAGGCCAACTCCGGCGACATGATACTGCTGCACCGAATGCTTCATTCGGCGCTGTACCGACGGCGAGGGCAACGACCATGTCGGCATACTGCATGGGGCTTCAAGAGCTGGTTGATATCGACGTCTCTTCCGCGACCTCGCCAGCGGGAGGGGAAAGAGTTTTCCTGATCCTGAAGAGAACCCGGTTTGCCAGTTGGGCTGAAACTCCCGCCTGAGGCGGCTGACTCATGAAAACTGACGCTCCAAGACATCCGGCAAATCTATCGAGATCAGAAGACACCTTTGGTTTCCCCTCGCAGACCAAACGTCGAAGAGGGATCCAATGAAGAAGTCCGGAAGCCACGTTTCGTCCGAGAAGGCCGGGCGCAAGCTCAAAGCCGGCGCTCGGAACGCCCGCGGCTCGGGAGGACCCGGGGGGCGGCTCGACCCCGAAGTCGAGCGGTGGTTCGCCACTGCGGGGGCTGCTTTTCCATCGTCGCGGTCGTCGATCATCCCGATGCTCCAGGCGGCGCAGGCCGCGCTCGGGTACCTGCCGCGCGATGCGATGCAGGCCATCGCGCGCCACCTCGTGGTGCCCCCGGCGCTGGTCGAGGGCGTGGCCAGTTTCTACGCGCAATTCCGCTTCAACAAGCCCGGCAGGCACCGGGTCACGGTTTGCAGCGGCACCGCCTGCTACGTCCGCGGGAGCGGGAAGCTTCTGGACGACATCCAGGCGGACCTCAAGATCGAGTCGGGCGAGACGACGGCCGACGGTGCCGTATCGCTGGAATCGGTCTCCTGCTTCGGTGCCTGTGCGCTCGCCCCCGTCGTGGTCCTCGACGACAAGGTCCTGCGCCAGCAAACCAGCGAGTCGATGAAGAAGGTCATACAGGACATTTCCTCCGGTCCATCGAAGGGCAAGTCGCGCGACGTGCGCTCTACCCCCGCCGCCCGACGAGCGCGCAAATGACGAAACTCGCGCTCCGTGCCGACCTCGACGCGTTTCGTGCCCAGCTCGCCGCGTCGTTCGACCCTCACAAGCGCCGCGTCTTCGTGTGCAATGGCACCGGGTGCAAGGCATGCGGCGGAGACGAGATCCTCGGCGGCATCGAGAAGGCGCTGAAGCGGGCAAAGCTTCACGACCAGGTCGAAATGGTGATGACCGGGGGTTGCGGCCTCTGCGAGAACGGCGCGCTCGTGGCGGTGGACCCTCCCGGAGCTTTGTACTGCCGTGTCAGCCCGGACGACATCCCCGATATCGTCGAGAAAACGCTCGCGCGCGGCGAGGTGATCGAGCGGCTGCTCTATGAGACGCCGGGTAGCGTTGCCGAAACGACGGGGCGGCGAATCTCCGCCCAGGAGGCGATCCCGTTCTACCAGCACCAGACGCGCATCGTGCTCGGGATGAACGATCGGATCGACCCGTCGAAGATCGAGGACTACATCCGGGAGGGGGGCTACGCGGGGCTCGCCAAGGTGTTGTTCGAGATGAGTCCGGATCAGATCATCGACGAGGTGCAGCGCGCGGGGCTTCGTGGGCGGGGCGGCGGCGGCTTCCCCACTGGACAGAAGTGGAAATTCTGCCGCGCCGCGGACGGGGACATCAAGTACGTCATATGCAACGCCGATGAGGGCGACCCGGGCGCGTTCATGGACCGCTCGCTGCTGGAGGGGAACCCGCACTCCGTGCTCGAGGGGATGGCAATCGGCGCCCGCGCGATCGGCTCGTCGCACGGGTACATCTACATCCGCGCCGAATATCCGCTGGCGAAC
>Ga0224512_10005786_pt1 | contig 10081 bp, 6 predicted proteins | sample SF_May12_sed_USG_4_FD_169103 | JGI IMG/M metagenome (GOLD analysis project Ga0224512, IMG submission 169103) | Sediment microbial communities from San Francisco Bay, California, United States - SF_May12_sed_USGS_13 | ecosystem: Environmental > Aquatic > Marine > Sediment | place: USA: California...
CGGCGCACCCTCCATCGGCATGTTGGTTTCGGTGACGCCGGGCAGCACCGCATTGGCCCGGATGGTCGGACCCAGCTCCAGCGCCAAGGACCGGGTCAGGGCGACGATGCCCGCCTTGGAGGCGCAATAGGCGGCGGCGTTGCGGTTGGGGCTCAGCGCCGCCCCCGAGGAGATATTGACGATGGCGCCGCGCCCGGCTTGCAACATCAGCGGCGCGAAAGTCTTGCTCATCAGGAAGGTGCCGGTGAGGTTGACGCCGATCGCCCGGTTCCACTCGGCGAGCGGAGTCTCGAGCACCGGGAACCGCGGGAAGACGCCGGCATCGTTGACCAGCCCGAAAGGCGGACCGAAGGCGTCCGCCACCGTGTCCCTCAGCGCCTCGACCGCGGACTCCTCGGCGATATCGCAGGAAAAAAAGCGCGCTTCCGCCCCGGCCTTTTCGCAAAGGGCCGCGGTCTCCGCGCCGTCGAGCACGTCGGCGAGCGCAAGCCGCGCGCCGCGTTCCGCCAGCAGAACGGCGATCGCCCGGCCGATGCCCCGGGCCGCCCCGGTCACCACCACGGTATCGCCCGCGCGCAGGCTTCGGGCCGCATCCTTTTCCTGATCGGTCTCGCTCACGGCATCCTCCCTTATCGGTTCTTGCGTTATCACTTGCTTGGGTGCCGCAACCCGACCTTGGGGGGGCGGCGCATCCCATCCACCGTTCCGACGGCGGCGCCTTATGGGAATTTATCCTTGCACTTATTGTAAGCTAGCATAGTCGGCGTTCCCGGTGCCCCCAGCCTGCGCCCGGATAATGTGGAGTACGAATGATGACGGCATTCAGGAACACTATCCTGTCCACCTTCCCCCTTGCCGCCTTCCTGGCCGCGCTCGCCCCGCCGGCTTGCGGCGCCCTGGCGCAATCGGCGGGGAGCGCACCCGCCTCCGGCTCCCCCCCGATGATGGTGGGCTGGGCCGAGCGCGCCCGGATCTTTCCCGGCAACCTGCCGATGCAGGCGAAGCTTGATACCGGCGCCAACACCAGTGCGCTCAACGTCGAGAGCTATGAAATCATCGAGCATGACGGAAAGAAGTGGGCACGGATCACCGCCACCAACCGCGCCAACGCCAAGCGCACCTACGAGTTGGAAGTCATCCGGTTTTCCAAGACCAAGGACCACAACGGGCCGCTGAGGTTGCGCCCCGTGGTGCAGCTGGTCATCTGCATCGCCGGCATCCGCAAGACCGCCGAACTCAACGTCTCCAAGCGTGGAAAATTCATCTACAAGCTGCTGCTGGGCCGCCGGTTCCTGGCCAACACCTTCACCATCGACCCGTCGCGAAAATTCACCAAGCCGCCCAAATGCGGTTGATCGCCGGGGCAATGCGGTAACCGGCACCCATCCTAAAGGCCGTATAGCACGCGGGGATTGATCTCCGTGATCTTGGTCGCGACCTCCTGGGATATGTCGTTGCGCTCGCGAAACAGCGAAAAGGCGTTGACCTGACTCTGCTGGTCGTTGTGGCCGTAGTCGGTGCCGAGCATCAGATGGTCCGGGCCCGCATATTTCAGGATGTAGGCGACATCGTCGCTGATCGCACAGGCGACGAAGATGTTATAGGCCTCGAGGAAGTTGTCCGGCACCCGCTTGCCGGTCCGCTGCAGACGCCAGACCAGGTCGTTGTGCAGGTAAGGCAGCCACTGGGCGGAGAGTTCGACAAAGCCCCAGCGGATGTCCGGGAACATGCCGGGAATCCCCTTGGCGATCAGTGACTGGAAGGCGCCCAGCCCGGGCTGCAGGAATTTGGTGAAGGACGTGTCTTCGGTGCAGAAATCGTGCTGGGTGATGGAATTGGTCCCGGAATGGACGCAAACGGGCATGTCCAATTCGCTGGCGAGTTCGTAGACCGGAAAGAAATAGGGGTCGGAGATATGGCGGTCCCATTCGAGGCCGCGCATGAAAATGCCGCAAGCGCCGTTGTCCTTGGCCCAGGCGAGCTCGTCGTGCAAGCCGTCCATGGTCAACAGCGACGGCAGAACCACCCAGCGCAGCCGGTCCGGCTCCTGCTTCCAGATATCGGCGAGCCAACGGTTATAAGCCCGGGTCAGGGCCAGCTCTGCCGCCTGGGTGCGGACCGCGGGCCGCAGGAACACCGTGGGATAAAGGACCTGAATGTCGATGCCGAGCGCGTCCATATGGGCAATCCGCGCCGCCACGTCGCGCATCTCCCGCGATTCCGCGGGCGTGTCGGGGCCGATATTGCGGTCCTTGGCATGGACGCGATTGTCCATCAGCCAGTATTCCGATGTCAGCCGCCCCTCGCTGACGATCTCCCGTCCCCATGTCTGGGTGACCACAAGCGGCGTGTGGGCCCGGTCCGCCTCGGCGAGATACGCCCAGGTCTCTTCGGTCTCGATGACATGCGCGTCGGCGTCTACATAGCCCATCCTCGCCCCCTTCCGCATCCGACGAATGGTACCATGATCGGCCGCCTAGCGGCGCTGGCGTTTCGCCCACCATTCCCTGGCGAGCCGCTGCGCCCTGCCGACCTCGGCCGCGGTCATCCGCCGGGCCATATGGTCGCGGCCCCACACCGCGGACGCGTTGCCTTTGGTGGCCGCCAGGCTGAACCACATATAGGCCAGGATCGGGTCGCGCGGCACGCCCCGCCCGTTGGCATACATGAACCCCAGATCGTACTGGGCCCTGGGATAACCCTGTTCCGCCGCCCTGCGGTACCACATCACGGCGGTTGCGTAATTCTGACGCACCCCTTGGCCCTTTTCATACATCCCCCCGAGGCTGTCCTGGGCCTCCGCCATTCCTTGCTCGGCCGCCATCCGATACCACTTCACGGCCTCGTCATAGTTCACCTGACCGATCTGGCCGCTCTCATGCATGGCACCGACGCTGTTCTGCGCCCCCGGATGGCCCTGCTGCGCGGCCAGGCGATACCATTTCAGGGCCAACGCGTAATCCTGCGGGACGCCGTCGCCGCTTTCATAGGAATTGCCCAGTAGGTACTGGGCCTGCACCTGGCCCCGCTCGGCCGCCTTGCGGTACCACTTCACGGCCTCCGCCGGGTCGCGCGGCACGCCCTGACCCTTCTCGTGCATGACGCCGAGATTGAACAGCGCTTGGGCATTGCCGAGCGCCGCCAGAGGACGCCATTCCTTCAAGGCGGCCTCATAGTCGCCGCGATTGTAGGCGGCCGCACCCTTGCGCAGATCCTGCGCCGCGACCGGCGGGCACAGGGCCGCCGCCAAAAGCATGCCGAAGGCCATTCGCCTGATCATCGCCGAAACCTTCCTTGGGATCCCGCCTCCCGAACCGACCTGGCGGGCCCCTACCGGTGGGCGGCCCGAACGGGGCATTGGTTCTTCCCCCGCGCGCCGGTCATCGCTTGCGATGGCGCGTCCACCATGCCCGCGCCTGGCGCTGGGCTTCCGCGATCTGGGCACGGGTCATGAGCCGGGCCAGAATATCGAGCGCCTTGGAACCGTCCTGGTTGCCGTTGGCCGCGGCAAGGCTCGCCCAGGCATAGGCCGCGATGAAGTCTTGGGGCACGCCCCGGCCCTTCTCATACATGAAGCCGAGGTTATTCTGGGCCTGAGCCATCCCCTGTTCCGCGGCCTTGCGGTACCACGACACCGCTTCGACGAAATCCGGTGCCATGCCGAGGCCGCTTTCATACATCGTACCGATGGCGAACTGCGCCTGGGCGTAGCCCTGGTCGGCAGCCTTGCGGTACCACGACACCGCCACCTGGTAATCGAGACCGACCCCCCTGCCATTGGCATACATGGTGCCGAGGATGTACTGGGCATGGGCCAACCCCTGCTTGGCCGCCAGCTGGTACCAATAGACCGCTTCGGCATGGTTCTTGGTCACCCCGACGCCGTTGTCGTGAAGATAGGCGAGGTGCATCTGAGCCGCCGCATCGCCAAGCACCGCGGCCTTCTGGAATTGGCGGAGCGATTCCGCCGGGTTCGCCACACCGCCCCTGCTGCGGCGGTAAAGCTCACCGAGGGCGAAGTTGGCGCGCGCGTGACCTTGGGCCGCGGCCTTGCGCAACCAGGCGGCGGCGCGCTTATTGTTCTGGCGCACTCCGATCCCGTCGGCGTACATGGCGCCGAGATTATATTGGGCAGCCGAATTTCCCTGCTGCGCCGCCATCTGGTACCATTTTGCCGCCTCCGACGGGTTGCGCCGCACCCCTTCGCCGTTGTCGTAGAGATAAGCGAGCCGCACCTGGGCCGCGGTATGGCCCTGCTGCGCTGCCTGGCGATACCATTTTGCGGCCTCGGCCAGATTGCGCGAGACGCTGGAGCCTTTGGTGTACATCACGCCGAGCCGGAACTGGGCCGCCGCGTTGCCCTTTTCCGCCGCCTCGCGGACCCATTTGGCGGCGTCCACGAATCCCTTGTCGTCGGCCTTGCGGAACCAAGCGAGCGCCGTGGCCAGGTTCTGGGGCACGCCCTGGCCGTTGACATAAAGGACGCCGAGGCTGTTCTGCGCCTCGGCCAGACCCTGATCGGCGGCCTTGCGGTACCATTCCGCCGCCTTGGCGTAATCGCGCGGCAGGCCCAGGCCGGACTGATACAGGGTCCCCAGCTTGTATTGCGCCTGAGCCCCACCTTGGTCGGCGGCCTTGCGCAGCCAGGTCAAGGCTTCGCCATGGCCGAGCTCGGCCGCCTTCCCGGCCCATTTGACCGCCTCGGTCTCGCTCCTGGAGACGCCGCGCCCGTCGTTGTAAAGGAGCCCCAGCTGGAACAGCGCCTTGACATGGCCCTGCTCCGACGCCTGCCGATACCACTTGGCGGCGGCGGCGAAGTCCCGTGTCACGCCCTGGCCCTGGCTGTAGATCGTCCCCAGCCGGTACTGGGCCCCGGCATCACCGGCCGCGGCCGCCTTGGCAAACCACTTGACGGCTTCGGCAGGCTGGCGCCCCAGGCCCTTGCCGTCGAGATACATGGCGGCAAGGGTGAGCTGGGCCGTGAGGTTGCCCTGCTCCGCCGACCGGCGCACCCACTTGACCGCCTCCCCGTGCCCCTGCTCGGCGGCCTTGGAAATCCATTTGGCGGCCTCGGCCCCATCCTGGGCGAGGTGTTCTCCGGTGGCGTAAAGGATGCCCAGGCTGTTCTGGGCATCGGCATTACCTTGAAGCGCCGCCAGGCGGTACCATTTCGCCGCCTCCTTGAGGTCCTTGGGCACGCCTTGGCCGGCATGATAGAGGGACGCCAGCTTGACCTGCGCCTGGGCATTGCCCTGATCCGCGGCCTTGCGCAGCCATTTCGCGCCCTCGGTATGGTCGCGACCGACGCCGCGTCCCTCCATGTACATCCCGCCCAGACTGTATTGGGCCTCCGCGTACCCCTGCTGCGCCGACCGGCGGATCCACGAAACGGCATCGCCATAGCCCTGCTCTGCGGCGCGGCCGATCCACTTGACCGCCACGGCGTCGTCCTGGCGGACATGCTCACCGCTGGCATACATGTAGCCGAGGTCGTATTGGGCCTGGGCATAGCCCTGTTCGGCTGCCTTGCCGTACCATTTCACGGCTTCCGCATAATCCTGGCGAACCCCCCTACCGTAGCGATACATGAAGGCAAGGTTGGATTGCGCCTGGGCCAGGCCCTTGTCCGCCGCCAAGCGATACCATTTCACGGTTTCCGTGAAGTCCTGGGACACGCCGCGGCCGCTGTTGTACATCACGCCGAGGGCGAACTGGGCGTTGACCTCCCCGTCGTCGGCCGCCTGGCGGATCCATCTCAAAGCGCTGGCATAACCCTGTTCCGCGGACCGGCGGTACCATTTCACCGCCGCAACCTTGTCCTCGGGCAAATGGATCCCCTTGTCGTACATATCGCCGAGATTGGCCTGGGCCTCGGCATTGCCCTGGTCCGCCGCCAGGCGATACCACTTCGCCGCTTCCGCGTTGTCCTGGGTCACGCCCCGGCCGTTGCGATAGAGAATGCCCAGATTGTTCTGGGCCTCAGCCATGCCTTGGGTCGCCGCCAGGCGGTACAATCTGGCCGCCTCTGGCAGGCTCTGCGCGATACCGCGGCCGTGCATGTACATGAAACCCAGGCCGAACTGCGCCGCAGCCCGCCCTTGTGCGGCGGCGCTCTTGATCCAAGAGACGGCCTCCTCATAGCCCTGCTCCGCCGCCTGCCGAATCCATTTCATGGCTTCCACGTCGTCGCGGCGCACGAACTCCCCGCTGGCATAGAGGAAGCCGAGGTCGTACTGGGCGCGGTCATAGCCTTGCTCGGCGGCCAGGCGGTACCACTTGATGACCTGGGCCATGTCCTTGGGCAGGCTCCGGCCGTTGCGGTACATGCCGGCAAGGTTGTGTTGGGCCCGGGAATAGCCCTGCTCGGCGGCCTTGCGGAACCACTTCACCGCCTCGGCATCGTCGTTCTTCACGCCGCGCCCGTTCATGTACATGAGGCCGAGATTGTTCTGGGCCGCCATATCGTTCTGAGCCGCCGACTTGCGGTACCATTCGACCGCCGCGCCGAGATCCTGGCGAACGCCCCGGCCCTTCATGTACATCAGGCCGATATTGGTCTGGGCCTTGGCAAACCCCTGCTCGGCGGACTTGCGGAACCAGTAGACCGCCTCGGACGGGTTTTGCTCCACCCCGCGGCCATTGTCGTACATGACGCCGAGGTCGTTCTGTGCCTGCGCGTGGCCTTGGGCGGCGGCCTTGCGGAACCAATTGACCGCCTCGGCATCGTCCTGGGTCACGCCGCGGCCGGTGGCGTACATGAATCCGATGATCGATTGGGCTTCGGCATGCCCATTGTCGGCCAGTGGCCGCCATTCGGTCAGGGCGGTGTCGTAATCGCCCGACTGAAAAGCGGTCAGCCCTTTCTGGAAGTCCTGCGCCATCGCAGGCGCGACCAACAAGAGGGTGGCCACAACGGCAACAGCTAACGTCCTATACATACCCGTGCCTCGACCTTCGCGCCCAAGATGGTCCATCGATCGGCGGCTTTCAAGAGGTTCCGGCCGGCGCTGTCCGGGGGGCCGAAAGAACCGCCGCCCGGCACCCGCCGCCCTGCCGGCGCATGCAGGCCCGCGCCCGCGCAACGCCGGATAAAAGGTTGCCGAAAATCTCCCCTTCCTGACCAGTTCCAGACCTTCACAGCACAATCTTGGCTTGGATTCTCTAAACTTGCTATGAAGCCAGGGGCAAATTATTCCACGTCCCGGCCCCCCTCAATATCAAAAATGTCCGCGGCCCGCCCGATCCCGGCCCGAAGCAGCCGGCCATACGGAAGGTCAATCCGGAAAGACTGGCTCCGGGACGGCGATCGGGACTTTGGTTAAAGGGAAATTAAACAGAGCGCCCTAACCTTGCGGCCTAACTTTGTGGAATGAGGCCGCGATCCCGGCTAGGGTTCGCCGGCCGGCGGGCCGGTTCTTGCGTCCCGCCCGCGCCGGCCTGGGGAGAATGGGGCATGGAACTGATCATCCTGATCGTAAGCCTGGCCGCCGCGGCCGTGTTTTACGTCATGTTCACATACAACGATTTCGTGGGGCTCCGGGTCCGTATCGAGGAAGCCTGGAGCGACATCGAGGTCCAGATGAAGCGGCGCTACGACCTGGTGCCCAACCTGGTGGAAACGGTCAAGGGCTATGCCGGCCACGAAGCGCGGACGCTGGAGACCGTGACCCGTGCCCGGGCCGAGGCCATGGCCAACCACGGCGCCCCGGCCGACCAGGCGCGCAGCGAGAACATGCTGACCAGCGCGCTGAAGTCGCTCTTCGCCCTTTCGGAGAGCTATCCCGAACTCAAGGCCAACGAGGGCTTCGTCCACCTGCAGCGCGACCTCGCCGAGGTGGAAGAACATATCCAAGCGGCGCGGCGCTACTACAACGGCACCGTGCGCAGGAACAACACCAAGGTCCACCGCTTCCCGAGTAACCTCGTGGCCAACTATTTCAAGTTCGAGACGGCGGAGTTTTTCGAACTGAACGCGGACGAAGACGCGGCCCGCAAACCCGTCGCGGTCAGCTTCGAATAAGGCGCGCCGATGAAGATGTCGTTGAGGCGGATCTGCCCCCGCATCGCCGCGGGCTTGGTCCTGGCGATTGCCGCCGCGGTGTTCCTGCCCGGCACCGGTCTGGCGCGCGAGCGCATCGTCGGCTTCGATTCCGATATCACGATTCAACGGGACGCCACCGTATTGGTGCGCGAAACCATCACCGTCATCAGCGAAAGGCGCGACATCCGGCGCGGCATCTACCGGGATTTCCCCACCGATTACCGCACCGAGCGGGGGGCCCGCGTCAGGGTCGGGTTCGAAGTGCTGAGCGTCACCCGGAACGGGTCCCGCGAGGCCTATCACAGCGAAAAACAGTCCAACGGCGTGCGCGTCTATATCGGCAACAAGGATCGGCTGATCCGCCCGGGCCGCCACGTCTATGTGCTGACCTACCGCACCGACCGCCAGTTGGGGTTTTTCGACGGCTTTGACGAGTTTTACTGGAACGTCACCGGCCTCGCCTGGAAGTTTCCCATCGAGCGCGTCTCGGCCCTGATCCGTCTGCCCAACGGCGCCAGGGTCACGTCCCATGCCGGCTACACCGGGCCCAAGGGGGCCAAGGGCAAGGATTTCACTTACGCGCCGAGGGACGACGAGAGCGCCTATTTCGAGACCACGCGGACGCTGGCGCCCAACGAGGGTTTGACCGTCGCCGTCGCATGGCCGCCCGGGTTCGTCACGCGGCCCACATCGAGCCAGCAAGCCGCTTGGTTCGTGACCGACAACGCGGTCCTGCTTGCCGGGCTCCTCGGCCTCGCCATGGTGCTGATCTACTTCGTACCGGTCTGGGCGATGGTCGGCCGCGATCCCGAAAAGGGCACCGTCGTGCCGCTCTATGCGCCGCCCGAAGGGTTCTCCCCGGCGGCGGCGCGCTATGTCCAACGGATGGGTTTCGACGACAAGACCTTCACCGCCGCCGTCGTCAGCATGGCGGTGAAGGGCTTTCTCACCATCGAAGAGCGCGGATCCCGCACCTATCGCCTGGAGAAGACCGGGCGCCGGGGGGATGATCTGTCGATGGGTGAAAAGGCCGTCGCGCGGAAGCTGTTCGCGGGCGGGCGCAACGGCATCGAGCTCAAGCAGACCAACCACAAGACGCTTGGCGAGGCCAAGAAGGCACTGCAGGCCTGGCTGCGTTCGGAGTTCGAGAAGACCTACTTCCTGCGTAACACGATCTATTTCCTGCCGGGCCTTGGCCTTTCCGCGATTGCCGTGGTGATCCTGGTCCTTGCCAGTGAACAGCCGGAGATCGCCGCCTTCCTATCGATCTGGCTGGCGGGCTGGTCGGTCGGCGTCTATTTCCTGTTGCGTCAGGTCCAACGCGCCTGGACGGTGGTGTTCGCGGGCAGCAATGTGCTCGGCATGGTAGGCGCGGTGTTCACCACCCTGTTCGCCATTCCCTTTTTCCTGGGCGAGGGAATGGGCCTGTGGTTCTTTTCCACCGCCGCCTCGGTCGAGGCGACCGTGGCGCTCGGCCTGCTGATCTTCCTCAATCTTCTTTTCTATCACCTGCTGAAGGCACCGACCCTTTTGGGGCGCCGGATGATGGACCAGATCGAGGGATTCGCCGATTACCTCTCGGTCGCGGAAAAGGACCGCATGAATTTCCACAATCCGCCCGAAAGGACGCCGGAACTGTTCGAGAAATTCCTGCCCTATGCGCTGGCGCTGGGTGTCGAACATCAATGGAGCGAGCAATTCGCCGGCGTCCTTGCCCAGGCTGGCACCCCTGACGGCACCGGCCGCCGTGCCTACCACCCCCGTTGGTATCGCGGGGGCAGTTTCGGCGAAGGGAGCTTTTCGGGCCTCGCCTCAAGCTTGAGCGCAAGCTTCTCGGGCGCCATTTCCAGTGCTTCCACCGCGCCGGGTTCATCGAGCGGCTCGTCGGGCGGCGGCTCGTCGGGCGGCGGTGGTGGCGGCGGCGGCGGCGGCTGGTAGCGCCCCGCGGCAACGGATCAGGGAACACCCTTCACAGCTGAGGGCGGAACTGGGCATCACCGACGGGAACCTCGATGCCCACCTGCGCAAGTTCGCCACGGC
>Ga0224512_10005787_pt1 | contig 10081 bp, 8 predicted proteins | sample SF_May12_sed_USG_4_FD_169103 | JGI IMG/M metagenome (GOLD analysis project Ga0224512, IMG submission 169103) | Sediment microbial communities from San Francisco Bay, California, United States - SF_May12_sed_USGS_13 | ecosystem: Environmental > Aquatic > Marine > Sediment | place: USA: California...
GAGCAGCAGCGGCAACGTTCCAAGTTGGCTTACAAGGGTGGCGATGTGGCCGCCGCCCACGACGTCTATCGCAAGCTGCTGCGGGGTCTGGATGCAACGGAGTTCACGGGCTACACCGCGGAAGGCGGGCAGGGCCGGATCGTGGCGATCCTTCGCCAGGGGGACGCTGTCAAGAGTGCGGAGCTTGGTGAACAAGTGGAGGTATTCCTCGATACGTCCCCCTTCTACGCCGAGTCCGGCGGCCAGGTTGGCGACAGCGGGATCATCCGCACTTCGACGGGGACCGTGCGAGTGCTCGATACTCAGTTCGCCGTCGCCGGGGTCCGTTCGCACCGCGGTGAGGTCGTCGACGGTTCCATCCAGGCCGATCAAGACGTTGACGCTCGAATCGACTCGGGCCGCCGTGAGATGATCCGCAAGAATCACACCGGGACCCACATGCTCCATTGGGGATTGCGCCAGGTCTTGGGCGATCACGCCAATCAAGCCGGCAGCCTTGTCGAGGCAGACCGGCTGCGGTTCGACTTCAGTCATTTCTCAGGGGTGGCACCAGAGGAGCTACGAGCCGTAGAAAAGCTGGTAAACGAGCGGATTGTCGAGAACTCTTCGGTAACGACGATCGAGACGACCAAAGAAGAAGCTGAGGCGATGGGCGCGCTGGCATTCTTCGGAGACAAATATGGCGACGAAGTTCGCGTCGTCAAGACGGGTGACTATTCGACCGAGTTCTGCGGTGGCACCCACGTGCGCACCACTGGCCAGGTCGGGCCGTTGATTCTTGTCACCGAAGGATCCGTCGCAGCCAACACGCGGCGAGTCGAGGCCGTAACCGGGATCACTGCCTACGACCACATGCTTGACCTGAGGCGCCAGATCGAAGACGCCGAGTCGGAGCTGCGGGCGCAACCGGGTCAGCTCGTCACTGCGGCCCACTCGGCGGCGCAGCGGCTGCGTGACCAGGAATCTCGTCTCGAACAGTTCGAGTCACAAGCCCGCGGCGGGTTGGCGGAGCAACTGCTCGGTGGCGCCGATACCGTGGGTGAGCACAAACTCGTCGCGGCAACTGCGCCGGGACTTGCGGCCGAAGAGCTGCGGGCCTTGGCCTTCCAAGTGCGCGACAAGCTCGGTTCCGGAGTTGGGATCATCGGCTCAACTGCGGGAGGCAAGGGAGCAATTATTGCCTTTGTGTCGGGGGATCTCGTCACGGCCGGACTGTCCGCCGGCGAAATCGCGGGGGCGGGTGCTCGAGTTCTCGGTGGCGGGGGCAGCCGCGACCCCGAGCTGGCCCAGGCTGGTGGACCCAACGGTGCCGAGATCGAGGCCGCCGTAACCGAAGCGACGGCAGCCGCACAGGAGGCGCTGGCAGCACTATGACGAGCCGGACCCTTGGGCTGGATCCGGGGGAGCGTCGTATAGGTGTCGCCTTATCCGACCCCCTCGGTATGATCGCCCAGCCGCACTGTGTAATCGATCGGCGGTCACAGGACGTGGCCACGGAACTGCGACGAATTGTTGCTGAAGAGGATGTGACACGGATTGTCATCGGACTACCAACATCGCTCGATGGGCAGGAGCGTGCTGCCGCGTTGGCCGCCCGCCAATTTGGGGTCGAAGTGATGGACGCTACCGGCCTAGAGCCGGTGTTCGCCGACGAGCGGTTCACGACGTCGGTCGCCGAACGCGCCCTGATAGAAGGTGGGGTGCGTCGGGCGGAACGCAAACTGAAGCGCGACAAGGTGGCGGCGGCAGTCATGCTGCAGGGATATCTGGACTCGACGGGTGGGGCTAATGACGTTTCCTGAACCGGAACGCCGCACCCGCCTGGAGCTCCAGCCAGCTGTCGTTTGGCTTCTGAAGTTCGGAGCGGTCGTCGTCGTTGTCCTACTCGTTGCGGTCTTTGGAGCTCGGATCGCGCGAGATCTTGCCGGCAACTTCCCCGCAGTAGAGGAAACCATTGCACCCTCGGCGGCCGCCGAGGCGAACTTCATCATTCCCGCCGGGGCCTCGGCACGGACCATCGGTACGATCCTCGCAGACAAGGGAGTGATCGAAGACGGCGGAGAATTCGAGCGCGAGGTGCGGCGCCTCGGTGTCGCCGATCAGCTACAGGCCGGTGACTACACCCTGGCCGCTGCCACCCTCGACGACGTCATAGAGGCGCTGGTTGCCGGGCCCGATCCGACGAATGTCTTTCGGCTGACTGTCATTGAGGGGCTGACAATCGAGGCGATGCTCGACTCGATTGCCGATCAGACAGATCACACCCGCGCCGACTTGGAGGAAGCTTTGCTCGGCGGCGAGGTGACCTCGGTGCTGCTGCCGACGGAGGCGCCGCCCGGGTATCCCGACACCACTATCTGGGAAGGCCTGTTGGCGCCTGACACGTATGAGTTCCGCCTCGACGCTACGCCCGATCAGATTCTGTCGAGGATGGCCGACACTTTGGTAGCCAGGCTCGATGCGCAAGATTGGACGGCACTCGAAAGTGCCGGACTCACACCGTATCAGGGTCTCATCATTGCATCACTCATCGAGCGGGAAGCGAAGCTAGACGAAGACCGGCCCCTCATCGCGTCCGTGATCATGAACCGGCTCGAAGCCGGTATCGGGCTACAGATTGACGCCACCATCCTGTATGCACTGGGAGAGAACCGGGGTCAAGTGCTACTCGAGGACCTCGAGATCGACTCCATCTACAACACCTATAAATGGGCTGGCCTCATCCCGACTCCGATCGCCGGTGTCCGCCCCGCTTCTTTGGAGGCGGCGGCCGCTCCGGAAACCACCGGCTTCTACTACTACGTCGTTGTCGAGACCTCCGGAAAGCACGGGTTCTCCGAGACGCTCGAAGAGCACAATCGGAAAAAGCAGGAAGCCAAGGACGCCGGGGTCATTCCGTGAGGCTGGTGGTCCTGGGTGATCCCGTCGACCACTCACTCTCTCCGCTCATTCACAACTCAGCGTTCGCGGCAACAAACCTCATCGGATCGTACGATCGGCGCCCTGTCGATGCCGCCGGAATGGCCGAGGCCGTCGCTGAAATCCGCGACGGCGCGCTCGATGGTGCCAGTGTCACCATGCCGCACAAAGAGCTGGCAGCACAGTTGGCTGATCGCCTAGCCACTTCGGCGCAACGGGTGGCAGTCGTTAACACGCTGCTGCGCGTCGGGGGAGCGGTGGTCGGTCACAACACCGATATTGCCGGGATAGAAGCGGCTTGGGTCGAAGCCGGGTTCCCCGCCGACGGTCCAGTCCTGGTGTTGGGTGCCGGTGGCGCGGCAGCGGCTGCGCTTGTGGCCTTGGAAGGCCATGAGCTCACGATCAGTTCGCGACGCCCAGAAGCGGTGACGGCCCTACTGCAGCGAGTCGGCGTAACGGCGACAGTGGCCTCCTGGGGTACTCCGGTATCCGGGGCCGTTGTGGTCAATGCCACGCCGCTCGGTATGCAGGGGGAGTCGCTTGGCGCTGCAATACTCGACGCCGCCGGCGGCCTGTTTGACATGGTCTACGGGTCGCGGGAGACGCCGAGCGTGCAGGCGATCAAACAAAACGATCTTCCGGTCGCGGACGGTCAACGTATGTTGCTCCACCAGGCTGCGGCCGCATTCGAACTGTGGACCGGGCACCAAGCACCGCTGGCAGCGATGGAGGCAGCCCTCGGCGGCCATAACGCCGCGAGGTGAGCCAAGCCGGCTTTTCCCCGCCTCCACAATCATCTCAAGGCGCCTTCCGCAAGTGCCGATTTCGTGACTAGACACGTTGCGATCCGGCTATCTGATGCCGCAAAGAGGAGAAGCGCGCCGTTGAGCGGAGATACCCGGCACCTCGGGGCATTGCTACTCGAAGGAGGTCTTCTCACGGCAGATCAACTCGAGGCCGCCGTTGACAGCCAACACGAATCCGGCTTGCCGCTCGGCCAGGTGCTCATCGAGCAGGGCGTTGTCACTGAAGCCCAACTGGTCAAGGCGCTGGGGGAGCAGATCGGTGTCGACTTCATCGATCTTGGCGAGGCAGGAATCGATCCGGCCGCCGTCGCCGTTGTGCCCGAGTATCTGATTCGTCGATACACGCTGCTCCCGGTGGCGTTCGAAGACGGACGTCTCATCGTGGCCATGGCTGACCCCGCCAACGTGCTGGCCGTTGACGATCTACGGGCCGTTTCGGGTTACGAGATCGTGCCGCGGGTGGCAACCCGGAGCGACCTGGACCAGGCGATCCAGCGCCAGACCCACTTCGACGAGTCGGTGAGCGATCTCGCTGAGCTCGCCGCCGAAGAGACTGAAACCGAAGATCTCGAGGGGTTGAGCGTCGCCGCTGAAGACGCCCCGGTAGTGAAGCTGGTCAACACGATCATTACCCGGGCAGTCAACGAAAGAGCTTCCGACATCCACCTCGAGCCGGGTGAGAAGGATCTCCGGATCCGGTTCCGGATTGACGGGGTGTTACACGACGTGATGTCGGCCCCCCGCAGCATCTCGAATGCCGTGGTGAGTCGCGTCAAAATCATGGCCGACCTGAACATTGCCGAGCGGAGGGTGCCCCAGGACGGCCGAATCAGCCTGCGAGTGACCAATCGGCCGATCGACCTCAGAGCCGCCACGCTGCCCGGCATATTCGGTGAGAAGGTCGTGCTGCGGATTCTCGATAAATCGGCCGGTGTGGCTGACCTCGGCGACCTGGGATTCATGGAGTACAACCTGAGCCGGTACGAATCGGCTTACACCAAGCCATATGGCGCCATCCTGGTCACGGGCCCGACAGGATCTGGAAAGACCACGACCCTGTATTCGACGCTCGGGATTCTGAACAGGCCCGAAGTGAACATCATCACGGTCGAGGATCCTGTTGAATATCGTCTGCCGGGGATCACCCAGGTCCAAGTCAATCGAAAGGCCGGCCTCTTCTTCGCCACCGCGCTCAAGTCGATTCTGCGAGCCGACCCCGACATCGTCCTCATCGGAGAGGTGCGCGACTCTGAGACGGCGCAGATAGCAGTGGAATCGGCGCTGACCGGTCACCTGGTGCTGACCACTCTGCACACGAACGATGCGCCATCGAGCATCGGGCGCCTGCTCGACATGGAGGTAGAGCCGTTCCTCGTCGGCTCATCCATTGACGCGGTGCTGGCACAGCGGCTTGCGCGGCGGCTGTGCGAAAAGTGCCGTGTCGAATACAGCCCGGAGGCAGGATCCCTGGAATCTCTTGGATGGGAAGAGGAGTGGGGATACGACACGCCAATCTTCAAAGCCGAGGGTTGCGGTGCCTGCTCCCAGACGGGCTACAAGGGTCGGCTCTCGGTCAACGAGGTCATGCTCGTAAACGAAGAAATCCAGCACCTGATAGTCGAACGAGCTTCCGCCGATCGGATTGCGACTGTGGCCGTCGCCAATGGCATGCGACCGCTCAGACGCGACGGGCTCGAAAAGGTGCGGCTTGGGCTGACGTCGATTGAAGAGATCCTCAGGGTCATCGCCTGAGGCTGTGAAGCCGGTTATGGAGAAGATGTGAACGTACAACGTCAGCTAGGGGAGCTGCTGGTCGACAAGCGAATAATGTCGCGTGACGACCTGGAAGAGCAGATCCATCACGCCGATGAAGCATCCCTGCCGCTCGCCCACGTGGTTGTGGAGCGCGGTGTCGTCCGTAGCCGTGACGTCCTGCGCACGGTCGCTGAGGAGCTCGGGATTCGTTACATAGCCCTGGAGGGCTACGAACGAATCGTGCCCGACCAGGGAGTCGTCCACACTTTGACCCGGGACATCGCGCAAGAGTTGCGAGCCCTTCCAGTCGAGATGGACGATTCGGGCCATCTGGTTGTTGCCGTCGACGATCCATTCGATGAGGGGCTGCAGAGAAGACTTCGCCAGGCCGCTAGAGGTGAGATCGTCCTCGCCCTGGCACATCGCTCGGAGCTACTGCGCGCCATCGAGACTGCGTACGACGCCGCCGCAAGCACCACTATGCCGGTGCCGGCTATCGGGGCCAGTGATCGTGAGGCCGCCACCATTGATGCGTCGGTCAATGATCTATTGGTCGAGCTGGTTCGCCACGAGGGATCCGACCTGCATCTGACGGCCGGATCGCCCCCCCAGATGCGCATCCTCGGCAGACTGTTTCCGGTTCCCGGTCTCGGGATCTTGCGACCAGCCGAAACCCGCGACCTCATTTACGCCATTCTCACTTCGCGCCAACGTGCCAAGCTCGAAGAGGAACGCGAGCTCGACTTTTCCCATCCGGTCTACGCCGTCGGTCGATTTCGGGTCAACGTCTTCTTTCAACGCGATGCGGTGGGCGCCGTGATGCGAGCTATCCCGAGCGACATCAGCACCCTCGAGGCGCTGCAGATGCCTGCGATTGTGTCCGAGTTTGCCAGTCTCAGCCGCGGACTGGTGCTGGTGACGGGACCTACCGGATCGGGGAAGTCGACGACCCTGGCGGCTTTGATCGACCTCATCAATCAGAGCCGAGCCAGCCACATCGTCACGATCGAAGATCCCATTGAATTCACCCACAACCACAAGATGTCGATCGTGAATCAGCGCGAGGTGGGCATCGACACATTGAGTTTCGCGGCTGCGTTGCGCCACTCGTTGCGGCAGGACCCGGATGTGATCCTCGTCGGAGAGCTTCGCGACCTCGAAACCGTGTCAACGGCTCTGACTGCAGCAGAAACCGGCCACCTCGTTTTCGGGACCCTGCACACCCAGGATGCTCCCAAGTCCGTGGAGCGGATCATCGATGTCTTCCCCGTGCACCAGCAGCACCAGGTACGCGTTCAGCTCGCGAGCTCGCTGGCGTCCATCGTCTCGCAGCAGTTGCTGGTGCGTGCCGATGGCACAGGACGAATTGCGGCCGTCGAGGTGTTGGTCGCAACTCCCGCTATTCGTAACCTGATTCGCGAGGGCAAGGTTCACCAGATCACCAGTGCCATGCAGGGTGGGGGCCGCTACGGAATGCAGACAATGGACTCTGCCCTTGCCGACCTGGTCCAGCAGGGAGTCGTCACCTCGGAGATGGCCCGCGAACGGGCGATTGATCCGGAGAACTGCCTTGATCTAATTGGAGGCACGAACTGATGGCGAGCGCGGTATACACCTACCGGGTCCGCGACAAGGCCGGCAAGATCGTCTCCGGAGAGATCGAGGGAGCCTCGACGACGGTGGTTGCCAAGGCGCTTCGTGAGCGCGGATTGGTTCCTCTTCAGGTCGAGGAGAAGCAGAGCTCGGTTTTGCAGACAGAGATCCGGATCCCGGGATTGTCTAACCGGGTGAAGTCGCGAGAGATCGTTATCTTCTCGCGACAGTTCGCCACGATGGTGAACTCGGGACTTTCGCTGATTCGTGCAATCACTGTCCTCGAGGAACAAGTTGAGAGCAACGGCTTGCGCGATGTGTTGGGCCAGGTTCGCGCCGATGTCGAAAGAGGCACGAGCCTGTCGGCTGCCATGGACCGCCACCCGAAGGTGTTCACCGATCTCTATGTGTCGATGATTCGCGCCGGCGAGATTGGCGGCGTTCTGGATGAGACACTCTTGCGGTTGGCCGACATCCTCGAAGCGCAATTGACGCTACGAAACAAGATTCGCTCGGCCATGGCATATCCGGCGGTGATCGGCCTCCTCATCGTCTCCGTCACAACCGCGATGATCGTGTTCGTTGTTCCGGTATTCAGCGACCTGTATGCCGAGCTTGGCAACGGAGCCTCGCTGCCGCTGCCCACTCAAATGCTCATCCTGCTGTCTGACATCATCACCGGTTTCTGGTGGCTTCTGGTGCCGCTCCTCGGAGGATCGGTCTGGGCATTCCGGCGCTGGATCGAGACCGAGGCGGGACGCCTCGCATGGGACACCATCAAGCTCAAGTTCCCGGTATTTGGCAAACTCGCTCACAAGACTGCACTCAGCCGCTTTTCGCGGACGCTTGCCGTGCTGAGCCGGACCGGAGTTCCCATCTTGCAGGCAATCGACATCGTCGCCGACACATCCGGAAACCGCCTCGTTGCTAAGGCCCTCGAAGAGGTGAAGACCTCAGTACGAGCCGGCGAGTCGCTGGCGGCGCCGTTGTCGCGTCATAAGATCTTCCCTCCGATGGTTGTCCAGATGATGACCGTCGGCGAAGAAACCGGCGAGCTCGACGCCATGTTGGCCAAGGTTGCCGACTTCTACGAGAGTGAAGTCGAAGATACGGTTTCGGCGCTCACGAGCCTGATCGAGCCGCTGCTCATTGTTGTCATGGGTGTCACAGTTGGAGCCATCCTGATAGCGCTCTACCTGCCGATTTTCAACATCGCCGGTCTCGTCTCGTAACCGCGAGCGGCCAGAAACCGCTCAATCCACCAGGCCTTCGATACCGATAAAAGGAAGGGGATCGAAGAAGTCGGTCCCCATCCAAGAAGCCAGATGACGGAGGACAATTCCATGCGTTGGATGCGAGAGCGTCTCGACAAGGAAGAGGGTTTCACGCTCATTGAGCTGATGGTTGTGGTACTGATCATTGCAGTTTTGGTTGCCATTGCCATTCCCTCTTTCCTCGGCTTCAGGAACCGTGCTCAGGATCGTTCAGCGCAAGCGGATCTACGTAATACCCTTCTCGGTGAGAAGGCTTACTGGACCGATGGTGGCGCTTTTACGACTGTTGAGGCGGACCTGAAGGCGTTCGAGCCGACCCTGATAATCAACACCACCGCGGCAACGGACACCGGCGTTTACGTGTCCATGTCGGTGGCCGCCAACGACGACGCTGTCTGCCTCGTGCAGGCCAGTGCGTCGAACAACCAATTTGCGGTGTTCGAGGATTCGTCGGCGACCGGAGGCACCTTCTACGGTGCCAGTGCGGGGGCAATAGTTTGCCCGACCACAGCCGGGGCCCCGACCTCGACCGCGACCGTGGCTTGGAGCAACACCGGCTTCCCGGCTGCTCCGTAAGTCAAACCCGAGCAAGCAGAGAACGGGGATGGGCTTCGGCCCGTCCCCGTTTTGCTGCCCGGCTCACATCGCTGAAGAAATCACTAGGCCACATACGGCTCGACCCTACGCTGCCTCCTCGTGAAAGGTATGCATGACTGAGGAATTGCTTTCGATCTTCGCAGCCTTGCTGGGGCTCATCGTTGGGTCCTTCATCAATGTTGTGGCTTATCGGGTTCCATTGCACCGCTCGGTCGTTTCCCCGGGCTCGGCGTGCCCAAGATGTGAGCATCCACTTCATTGGCGCGACAACATCCCGGTCATCAGCTGGATTCGGTTGCGGGGCCGCTGCCGACACTGCGCCGAACGGATATCAATTCGCTATCCGGTTGTGGAGATCGTCACCGCAGCTCTGTTTGCCGTAACGGTCTTGACGATCGGCACCCAATGGGTGCTGCCCGCATACCTCTGGTTTACCGGCGTGACCGTGACGCTGACTCTCACTGATCTCGATCACAAGCTGATCCCGAACCGTATTCTGTTTCCCAGCACCGCCATTGCTGTTGCGCTGTTGGGGATTGGGGCACTACTAGACGGCGAAATCACCTCATTTGGGCGAGGACTCCTCGCCGGGCTCGTCTATTTCGCTGTGCTGCTCGTCATTGCATTGATTGCACGCGGCGGGTTCGGATTCGGTGATGTGAAGTTGGCGGCATTCCTCGGGCTGTACGCCGGATATTTGGGCTGGGGCCACCTGCTCGTGTCCCTCTTTTTGCCTTTCGCAGTCGGGGGCATCATCTCGATACTTCTGCTGATCACTCGGATCAAGGGTCGCAAGGACGCCATTCCTTTCGGGCCGTACATGGTGATCGGTGCCTACGCGGCGGTGGCGTACGGTCAGGACATCGTTGATTGGTACCTGCGATAGCCGCTCCACCTGGTGAGGCTCAGAAGCGCACGGTTCTTGGGTTCGCCTCCAACGCTGGTACGCTTTCGAGCAGTAAATGACAAGCGTGTGATTTAAGTCATTTATCGAACGGGGCCCAAGCGGAGTAAATAAGGCGGAGTGGCCTAGTGGCTGTGACCGTAGGTCTAGATATTGGCGGCAATGCCGTGCGCGCGGCCGTGGTCGACACGGGCAAAGGCAGTCGCGTCGTACGCCGGTTCTCAGAAATGCCC
>Ga0224512_10005788_pt1 | contig 10081 bp, 5 predicted proteins | sample SF_May12_sed_USG_4_FD_169103 | JGI IMG/M metagenome (GOLD analysis project Ga0224512, IMG submission 169103) | Sediment microbial communities from San Francisco Bay, California, United States - SF_May12_sed_USGS_13 | ecosystem: Environmental > Aquatic > Marine > Sediment | place: USA: California...
ACCGCCTGACCGGTCAATAGCACTCGCGCACCGTTCAGCAAAACCCCTACTTTGGTTGATTTTTCCTCGCAAAATTCCTTGACGGCTGCGAAAATTGAGTCGTGCGTGAAATCGTCCATCGACGCGAATCGCTCGGCAAGCTCATTCGACCACTGGCGCATTTCAGGGTGTTTTCTCAGGTGTTTTTGAATGGCTTTCGGATCAAAATCAAAATCCTCGCTGAAGAACGCCCGGCCCTGCCCGCTAAAATCCTTGAGCGTATAAAAGCGCTCCCGAATTAGATCGACGGTCGTGTCGAACCACCGCTTTTCGTCTTCGTCGTATTCCTCTCGCCAAAGTTTTTCGGCGCGGAGTTCTTCGCGGACGAAAGGCCTCAGTTCTTCGAGCGGGAGGGTCCGTATGTACTCCGCGTTCATCCAAAGGGCCTTATCGTCAGTCCAATGCCTAGGGTTGTCGGTTTCAAAGTTAAATGCTGCGTTCGAACGATTTATACCATCAAGACTGAATGCTTCGATCAACTCGTCGAGGTTCAAAATCTCGTCTTCTGTCTTTGGCGACCATCCCAGCAGTGCCAGATAGTTTCGGAACGCGGCGGCCAGAAAACCTCGGTCGCGATAGGTTGTCAGCGCGACGATCTCTCCATGGTGCCGTTTGGAAAGTTTTTTTCCTCCCGGTGCGAGAATCAGCGGCAGATGAGCGAATTGCGGGGGCTCGACTTCCAACGCTTCGTAGATCAGGATCTGCTTGTGCGTATTTGTAAGATGGTCCTGTCCGCGTATCACGTCCGTGATTCCCATCGCAATATCGTCGCATACGACAGCGAGGTTATATAGTGGGTGGCCATCCGAACGAAGAAGCACGAGATCCTCGATTTCGTCATAGTCTCTTTCCTGGAGTCCATAAACAGCGTCCTCAAACGAGGTCTTGCCGGATTCCGCGACTCGGAGCCTGACGGCAAATGGCTCCCCCGATTCGGCACGCCGGACGGATTCTTCCTTGCTCAGGTCGCGGAACTCATTGTCCCGCATAGTCTTCTCGTCGCCTTTTTGCCTGGCCCTGTCGGCGATTTCCTTCTTTATGTCTTTGTCCGCCGTGTCGCGCTTCGGTGTAAAGTCCCGGTAAGCCTTACCCTCGGCCAGCAGCTTCAAGGCGGCGGCCCGGTGCTCGTCGGCGTAATCGGATTGGTGAACGATCTCTTCATCGGGCTGGAAACCAAGCCACTTGAGTCCTTCCAGAATAGATCTTGTAGATTCTTCGGTGGACCTGTCGCGATCCGTGTCTTCGACGCGGATCAGGAATTTACCGCCCGTATGACGCGCATAGAGAAAGTTGAATAGAGCGGTTCTGGCAGAACCGATATGAAGATAGCCGGTTGGGCTTGGTGCAAATCTTACGCGTGTTGTCATTTTTGAATTCCCGTGCGGGCAATATCGGGTGCCCGCTGACGTGTGACTTAAATCCCGGTCCAATAAACACGAAAAGCCATCAAAACCAGTGTTTGACAGCCCAAATCGAAGCAAATAATGTACTGGCGGAGATGACAGGATTCGAACCTGTGAAGGGCTGTTACACCCTTAACGATTTAGCAAACCGCCGCTTTCAGCCACTCAGCCACATCTCCTTCGAAAAAACAAACGGGAACGGTTCGCCGATCCCGGTTTTAACGCAAGATTCATTCTAGTAGTTGGGCAAACTTTGTCAAGTTTAACGGCATCTCACTCGGCAAATAGAAGCCTTTTTAGGGCTTGACACGGAATTACAAAGAAAAGAGAATAAGCTTTCGTGCATTCAATGCCCGATTTGCTCGGAAATAAAAGGTAGCGCTTCTTGTATATTACTCCTGGTTAGTTTGGAGGTACCCGCCTTTCATGGGGTTCGGCCGAGAAAAAAATGTGATCCGATTGCTGATGATGTTCGTCGCTGTTATAGCGGTGGGTCTCACTGTGGTCGAACGCGACTTCGCGGCAGAGCCGGTTGCCGAAGCAGTTTCGCCGGCTAAAGCAGGTGCTTACGGAATCATAAGAGGAGTTGTACGGGACCGGAAGGGAAAACCGATTTCGAAGGCAACGGTCGCTGTGTTCCGCCTCGGCACCTCAAAGTTGATCAAGCAGATAACCGCCACAAAATCAGGTAAATTTTTCACGAAAATTGTTCCGGGAACCTACACGGTTCTCGCGGTTGCCCAAGGTTTTAATCCCGTCACATTAAACGAAGTCAAGGTCGGTCGTTCTTCGGAGCTCGTATACGGGTTCAACCTTGAGCGGGCAGGTGCCGGGAACACGCTTCCTGAAAAGCGTGCCGACAGAAAGAGCGCGAAATGGGCGATCAGGCTTGCGAGGCGTTCTATTTACCAGGTCAGGGAAGGTGCGGCGCCTGTTGATGACAGCGGCGTTGCAGTACTTGAGGGCGTTGGCGCTTCCGAGGTCGAAGCCGAACATAGCGGGAATGGCCGAAAGGGAAGTTCGATCGTTGAGACCTATGCGGGATCATCGACTGCCGGTTCGGTACAGGGTGTAAATTTTGCGACGCTCAGGCCGGTCGGCGAGAATTCGGAAGTTCTTTTGGCGGGACAATTGAACAATGGCCGTTTGGGCGGAAACCGGTTTGAGACCGAGTTTAGCTTTAGTCCCAAAGAAGATCATCAAATACGCCTCCGTGGATCGATTGCCGACATCGGCACGATTGTAAATGACGAGATCGGCGAGAAACTTTCGCAAGTGTCATTCAGGGCGACGGATCAATGGCGGGTACGCGAAGGAATGGTCCTTCTCTTCGGTATCGACTATTCCAGGTTTATGGGTGCCGGAAACGCCTCGTCTCTGACACCGCGAATCGGCGTACAGTACGACCTTGATTCGAGAACGCGGCTTCGCTCGGCCTACACGACGAGGACTGAAGAACGAACCTGGAGCAAAGTTATTCAGCTTGAGAACAGCCAGGTTCTTTTCGCTGAACCGATATCGGTCGAAGACATTTCCGCGGAGAACGGCGATGTGCATATGAATCGCAGCACCCGGTTTGAGTTCGGCGTAGAACGTGTCTTGGATAACCGTACGAATGTCGAGGCAAACGTCTTTCTGGACACGGTCAAGGGACGCGGCGTCGGGATCCAAAGATTGCCATTTGGAGCGAGCGAAGCGTATTCGGGCTTTGTTGGCCGTCAGGAAGGCGGCGCGACGGGGATGAGGGTTGTTCTGAATCGCCGTTTTAACGGTATTTTCAGCGCTTCGAGCGGGTATGCATTCGGGACCGGCCAGGAATTGGCCGGGTCCTCGATCTTGGACCCCGGATCGCTTTTCGAAGGCGGGTTGTTCCAAACGATATTTGGAAAAGTAGATACCGCGCTGGACGGTGGAACGACGATCAGCACCGTTTTTCGATTTTCGCCGAAGGCCACGGTATTTGCGATCGATCCGTTCGAAGGACGGTTGGCGATTTACGATCCCGGTTTGAGCGTCCTTGTGACGCAGGAGCTTCCGAGCTGGGGCCTGCCGATCGACGCTGAAGCGACTCTGGATGCGAGAAACCTTTTTGATTTTAGTGGCGGTATTTCGGGTGATAACGGGTCCCTGTTCCTACGGGCTCAGAGACGGATGGTCCGCGGTAGCATTTTGGTGAGATTCTGACATGAGAGGTTCCAACTTCACATTTACGGGAGTAGTCATCGTTTGAGGTTTTTGGAAGACAAAAACTTGAACAGATCGACTACCGGCCGCAACTTGGTGCGGTCATTTTTTTGTCCAAATTCTTGGATAATAGTGCGAATTCTGGATACAAATCATTCCGGTGTAGAGTCGTATAGGTGGAAATGATTGAATTTACAGTAGTTAGGCTCGGTTTGATCCGAATTTCCACTGGAACATATATTGCCTATAAATTCTTTTGGGTAAATTTACCTAAAATATGAAGGGTAAGGTACTTACAAGTTGGGGTTTGATTTGGCTCTTGGCTGCCGTGTTGCTGATAACCGGTGGAGCCCTTAATCTGACTCAGCGCAGCATTAAAGAACTACCGCCCACGGACGGAGTGGTTTGGGATTTGCGCGACGATGGTATCTATGCCGATTCGGTCACACCCGGATTAGCAGCTTCGAGGGCGGGGATCGCGGCCGGAGACAGGCTAAACGGTATCGGTCTCGTTGGGGAAAAGATCCAGGAGATCACAAGCCTTGAGGATATTCAGATATTTTTGGAGACGGCTGGACCGGGCGGCAACCTGACCTATTTTTTCCAGCGACCCTCCTATACCTTCGAGAACAATTTCTATAACGCCGATCTCAAGAACATCGATACTTTACCGCGTTGGACGCCGAGTATTGTGATGCTCACCTTCGTAGGCGTGATCTGGCTTTTGATCGGTGTCTTTGTATTGTTCAAGCAAGGAAGCCGATCGCCATTTGTGCTTCATTTCGCGACGGTTTGTCTTGCGGCTTTTGTTTTTCACGCTTACAAGCCGTTGGGTCTCGGAGAAGACTTTGATCTTGGCATTCAAATTGTCGATAATCTTGCGTTTTTGGTTTTCGTGCCTCTGTTCCTGCACTTCTGCCTCCGTTACCCGGTTCGGAGCGCGGTTTTTGATAAGCCCGCCTGGAAAACCTACGCACTCTATGTCCCAGCTGCCTTGCTGTCGGCAACGGATATATTTCTTTCACTGGCTTACCACATAATTCCAAGTGCGTCGGCTACCGACGCTCTTTATTCATTCGTCATCAGGAATCATGTATTTTCGACGCTCAATGTCATATTCTACTGGCATTTTGTCGGAGGTGTGGCGGCCGGAGCCGGGATTCTGATGTGGCGCTTTTTTGGCAATAAGAACGCGCTTGTCCGGCAGCGGCTGAAATGGGCGATGTGGGGAACGGTCGTCGCAGTTTTGCCCGTTTTCGCTTTCCAGGCCGCAAAGAGATTTGTCTATCTGCCGGACGACGGGCTGACAGTTGCGCTTACGATTCTTCCGCTTGCCCTGATTCCGTTCAGCTTTGGCCATTCCGTCGTGCGATATCGCCTGATGGACGTGGATGTGGTCGTGAGGCGCGCGTTGGTTTTTGCCCTTACGACGATGCTTATCGCAATGATGATCGGCGCAGTCGCACTGGGCCTCGTGTTTGTCTTTATCGGTGAGAATCTGTCGACGACCGAAATCGGTCTGCGCGGAATGATCGCGGTAGTCGCAATGGGCGCTATCGTTCTCTTGTCCGAGCCGCTCAAGAAGTTTTTGCAGGAGCGTACGGAGCGCTACTTCTACGGCGAGCGCTATGACTTGAGGCACGGGCTTCTTGATTTCGGCCGCACGCTTTCGGCGACGACCACACTAAGTCCGCTGCTTGACGCCTTAACCGAAAGACTCCAACAGGTACTCGATGTTGAGAAAGTGACGGTCTTTATCGAGGATATCGGCGCCCCGGAAGATTACCGAATCGCAAAGTCGGTAGGCCTCAGCGACCATTACAAGATTCCGCCCGATTTTCGCAACATGATTCGCCGCAAGTCGGCCGCAAAAGGTGTCGTCAGGGCAGACGAAATGGCCTTTCTGGAATACGAGGGGTCGAACGGAAGTGTGGCCGCTAAAAATGGCGGTAGTAGCGGGTCGAGCAGTGACAACGGCGGGTCGAGCGTCAGACAGGAGCTTCATTATTTTGTACCGTGCGTTGTACGCGGAAGGATGGTCGCGGTTATCGGTCTCGGACGTGCGAAAGACGGCTCCCTGCTCTCATCCGAAGACATCGGGATCTTGCAGACGGTTTCAGGTTACGTAGCAGTTGCAATAGACAACTCACTGCTCTTGCAGGAACAAGAACAGAGAGCCGAGGAGATGGCGCTGCTCAAGGAGTTCAACGAGTCGATAGTCGAATCGGTAAACGTCGGACTCTTGGCTGTGAACGATGCGGGAGTCATTACGCGTTGTAATTCTTCATTTGAAAGTATGTTCCGCTATGATCGCGAAGAGGCTGTCGGCCGCAATATTTCGGAACTGTTCGAAGAGGGTTTTGCGGCGAAACTGGAAAAGATCCTTGGTACATCGAGCTGGCGCCTGACGGATATCCGGAATGCGTACAAGGTCAGGACCAGCAGAAAAGACGGGGATCCGTTGATCCTGAACGTTGCAATCGCACCGCTTCGATCGGAGGTGGAAGAACAGGAAGGGGCGATCGTACTCCTCGAAGACGTGACCGCGCGGGTTAAATTGGAAGACGGGCTCCAGCAAAATGAAAAGCTCTCGAGTATCGGCTTATTGGCCGCCGGAGTGGCCCATGAAGTAAACACGCCATTGACGGGTGTTTCGAGCTATACGCAGATGCTGCTGGGCATGATCCCCGAGACGGACCCAAAACACGAGCTCCTGAAGAAAGTTCAAAAGCAGACCGACCGGGCCTCGAATATCGTTGGGAATCTACTTAATTTTTCAAGATCCGGAGATACCTCGGATTTTGGTGAGATAGATGTCAACAAGTTGCTGGACGATACCCTGCAGTTGCTGGAGCCGCAGGTCCGCAAATCGAATGTGACGATCGTCCGCGATTATGCCGAGGTGCCGCCAAAGGTCCATGGTAGCGCGGGCAAGCTCCAGCAGGTGTTCACGAATCTCGTCATTAACGCCCGTGACGCGATTCTCAACGAAGGTACGATCACGCTGCGCACTTCATACCGCAATGACAACGAGGTTGTTATCGAAGTGTCGGATGATGGCGTCGGAATCAACCCCGAGGATATCAACAAGATCTACGACCCGTTTTTTACGACAAAATCCGTCGGAACGGGAACAGGACTGGGAATGGCCGTGTCCTACGGGATCGTACAGGAACATTCAGGTACGATCACGGCAAACAGCGAAGTCGGGAAGGGAACCACATTTACGCTCATATTCCCCGTATCACACAAGCATGACCACCGGGTAGCCAGTTAATGCATGAACTGGTCTCTTTTAACCACGAAATAATCAGATCCGAAGATGCCTCGATGTCACCGGTTTCGGTCTCGGGGCTTTACGGTAAGGGAGTGTTCACGACGCTCGCGATTCGCGGCGGTCAGCCTTTCCTGTTCGACAAGCATTGGGAACGGCTGGCAAACAACTCTGAACGTCTCGGCATAAACATCGAGTCTCTTTCGAAGGATGACCTGTTCGCTTCGCTTTCCGACCTAGTCACCAGAAATAGTGTCACGAACGGGAGATGCCGGATCACGGTTTTTGATTCATCGTCTTCTCAGATTTGGCGCACTCTTACCGATCAAAAATCGTCGGTCTTGATACAATCGGCTGATATGCGCGTCCGTCCTGATCGGCTCCGCCTGACAATTTCGCCGTTTCTCGTTTCTTCAACTGCGCCGCTCAACAACATTAAGACCTGCAACTACCTGGAGCAGACGGTTTCCTATGACGCTGCGGCGCGAGAGGGATTCGACGAGGCGATCCGTTTAAACGAAAAGCACGAGGTTGTGTCGGCCTGTATGGCGAATGTTTTTTGGGAAACCGACGGAAAGTTCTATACGCCGATGCTTGATACGGGTTGCCTTCACGGCACGACCAGGGCATTTGTGGCGGAATCGATCCAGGTTTCTCCGGTGAGACATCACGTGGATGCGCTAAAACATGCCAATCACGTGTTCCTTACATCGGCGGGTCTGGGGATCGCTGAAGTTGAAGAGATCCGGATAGGTGATGAGACCGCGGAATTCGGGCGGCTTGGCGAAGACTTTTATGATTTGGGGCGGTTATGTGAAATCAGATGGCAATAGCGTCGGGTTAAGAAACAGTACCGCCGCAAGATGAGCCGGCCCCTGCGGTGCAACCGAAACAATGCGAGTTCGTCATGATCTGCCGGCCTTCAAACTGCGAAGGCTCGAACTGCTCAATTTTTTGCCCGACATTTTTCGCGACGCCGATTTCCAGCATCTGATTAAAATCACAGTCAAACAAATTTCCCCGCCATTCAACGCTTAGAGTGTTCCGGCACATCAGTCCTTCGACCGTTGCCGGGTTGAACGCGTTGATCAGCTTCTGCATATAGGCATCTTCGTTCTTCGAACTCCGAAGCCAGTCAAGATACCTTGCAATCGGCATATTTGTGATCGTGTACAGGTTATTAAAGACGACATTGTGGCGGGCCGCGAGTTCGCGTTTGAAATCCGCCTCGATGGACTTTTGCTCGGGCGGCAGGTATGCACCCACCGGATTGTAGACAAGATCGAGAACAAGGCCGCTCCCATCCGTCCCATACCCGACCGAATTCAATCTACGAAGAGCCTCGATTGACTTCTCAAACACTCCATTGCCCCTTTGGGCGTCCGTTTGCCGCGCCTGAAAATACGGAAGGGAGGAGATAACCTCCACATCGTTTGCCGCGAAAAATTCAGGCAGATCCTCATTGCCTTCTTCGAACATCACCGTCAGGTTGTGACGGACCATTGCCCGTGCACCGGCATTTCGGCCTTCCGAAACGAGGTAACGGAAATCTGGGACCAACTCGGGAGCGCCGCCCGTGATATCGAGCGTTGGAATCTTGTGTTTCCGTAGCGCGTCGAGACAATGGTCAATCGTCTCGCGGCTGATTATTTCTGTGCGGGTCGGCGAGGCATCAACATGACAGTGTTTGCAGGCCTGGTTGCATAGTTTCCCAACGTTCACTTGAAGTATTTCGACTTTCGCGGCACGAAGCCTGAGACCGCTTTCGGCGAGACGATCCTGGAAACTAATCTCCGATAACGGCAGCGCCGGCTTTCCATTCCGCGGTCTGATCTGGATGATGGGATTCTTTGTCATTTTCTTTTTTTCGTACGGCGACAATTTAAACGGGGGCCAAGGGTTAAAAGGGGAAATTCAGAGATAGTAATTCGGCATCAAACAGATTCCTGGCTGCTAAACGATCCCGCAACACGGTGGATAATTATGGAGCTCGATGCCGGCCATTCTTTCCAATCCATTTCATCCGGTTTTTCCCTGTCAGCAATTCACATTGAGACCTTGTCGTGTGCATTATGCGACTGGACGCCGTGGATCAGACTTGCGCCGCCGCGTATTGCCGATGCGAGATGCATCGCCTCGGTCATCTGCTCCATGTTCGATCCGTTCTCGAGACTACTGTTTGTGAAGGCGTCGATGCAGTATGGGCATTGAATGGTCACTGCCACAGCGAGGCCGATAAGGGCCTTCTCACGCTTTGAAAGCGCCCCGTCCTCCTGACAGGCTTGATACCAGGCCATAAACTTCTCGTAGAGTTCAGGAGCATGGCGCCCTATCTTTTCAAAATTGTGCAGGTCATCTTCTTCGTAATAACTCATTTGTCCGGTTCAAAATTCAGTGTTCAAAGTTCCAGGTTCAAAGTTCAAAGTTCAAAGTTCAAGGTTCAAAGTTCAAGGTTCAAAGTTCAACAGTTAAATGCACATTGCCGGCATCGATATCAATCAAGCCGGAGAAAGCAGCGGTCAACAGTTTAATACAAACCTCGAACTTTGAACCCGGAACTTTAAACTGCACTTAGCAGCACTCCCCGTCCGGTTCGCAATTTTCGCCGGCTTCGGTCAGATTATATTCAAGTCCTTTTGTTTCGCGCGGATGCCTCTCTAAAGTCCTCTTGCAGTCAAATTCACCGGCATCATCGAGCGGGATTTCCGAAAGGGGTTCGACTGCGATGATGTCCGACCGATAAGGCTCTTTTGTATAAATTTTGAAAGTCTTGTCGCAAACCGCCATCCTTTTGCCGCGCTCGAGTGCGTGGCCGTCATCATCCATCACCCGCTTCCAGGGACCCTTGTAAATAATCGCCTGATTTCGTTCGATACACGGCCCTTGTTTTCCCTTGTAGGCGATCAGAGTCACTGATCGAAACTCAATGCCCTCAACGGTTTGCCAGGGCCGCTCGTCGCGGTTTACGATTTCCATTCCATAAAAACCGGCATCCGCGAAGGCCTCGACAAAAGCATCCTCGCGGTATGCGCCCGATATACACCCGCTCCAAAGCTCTGGATCATCCTGCAGGTGGTCTGGTACGTCCTCATCCGCGACAATATCCGATATCGCGACCCTGCCGCCTCGTTTCAGCACACGAAACATCTCCGCGAACATCTGTTTTTTGTCGCTCGGCCGG
>Ga0224512_10005789_pt1 | contig 10080 bp, 7 predicted proteins | sample SF_May12_sed_USG_4_FD_169103 | JGI IMG/M metagenome (GOLD analysis project Ga0224512, IMG submission 169103) | Sediment microbial communities from San Francisco Bay, California, United States - SF_May12_sed_USGS_13 | ecosystem: Environmental > Aquatic > Marine > Sediment | place: USA: California...
ACCTCCGGGCTCTCTTCGCCGAGGTCCACGGCGAGCGGCTGCCGCCCCTCGCGCCTGTAGAAGGAGGAGATCTCGTGACGGCAGAACGTGCAGAGCCACGTGAACAGGGCGGCTTCTCCCCTGTAGCTCGCCAGCTTCGAGATCGCCTTGCACAGCGTCGCCTGGACGACCTCCTCCGTCCCGTCGTGGTCGTGCCTCATCCTCGGAAGCGCGAACCGGTAAAGGCGCGGGAAGTAGCGCTCGAAGAACTCCTCGAACGCGCGTTCGTCTCCCGCGATCAGGCGACGCGTCAGCTTTCGGTCCGTGAAGCTCACGTGCGATCTTCTCCTCGTCCCGCCGCTCCGTCGCGCGTCGGCCGCCGTGCCGATGCCTCCTCTCAACATACTGAAGATAAGCAACTTATCGCGATCTCGCCACGCTCCTCTCCCGGTGCGACGGAACAGGCGGGAGTCGCCAGTCAGTAAGAGCCCGCAGCGGCCCTGAATCCTTCGACGACAGGCGGCACTGGAGGATGAGATCCCGCCGGTGCTGTCGGCGGTCACCAGATCTCCCCGCGGCTCGCGTCGCGCGAAGGAATCCACGCGCCCGCGTGCTCTAACCGGATGAAGCGCTCGGCGTCCGCGGCGCTGGCGAGTCGTGCCGCCGACCGGCGAGCGCAACCCGCCGGGCGTCTCAGCGTGACGACGACGGAGTTCTCCTCTCACCGCCGCTCACACCGGCATGAGGCGGGTCGTGAGCGATTCTCACGTCCCGAAACGGACGCGATGACTCGAAAGGGCGCGCAATGAACGGGCTCGCTAGGTGCAGCAAAAAGATGATCATGAGTGCTTGCGCCGTGCTGCTGTTCGTCTCGCTGACCGGCGACGCGCGCGCGCAAGCGGAAGACTCGCCGTACGAGATCGGCTTGCGATTCGTCGTCCTGAATGCCCGTGGCGAGCCGACGAACGACATGCTCGGCGGTGGTCTCTACGGAAGATACCGTCTCAACGACCGCTGGCTCATCGGCGCGGCGGTCGACTCCGTGTCCGGCGATTTCGAGCGACCTTACTTACTGGTCGGCCTCGCGTCACCGATGGAGATCGACGCCACCGATGACTCGCTGCTCATCAGCGTCTGGGCGGAGCGGGAGTACGGCAATCCCGCTCGCAAGTCGCGCTGGTTCTGGGGCGCGGGACTCGGGTTCACGTCTCCGGACGTCAACGACGTGACCGGTCCGGTCACCGGAGGGGGAACCTTCGACCTCACGACCGATGCCGGCTCGGAGACCATCGTCATGCTGAACGGCGGATTTCGCACGCGGATCGGGCGGCGCTTCTCGTTCGAGGTCTCGGTCCGTGCGGACCAGCACTTCGCCGACTGGAAGATGACCGACCGCATGAGCGGCATGACCGGGACGATCGACGACTACACGGTCGTCGGCCTCAACGTGGGTGGAGCGATTCGGTTCTGACAGCAGGGAAGCGAGAGCGAGGGGTACGGAGAATGACAACTCATGCTGAAGACCACGACGAACATCTCCTGCTCGTTGTGTCTGTGCCTTTTTGCAACACAGGCCATCCCGCTGGCGGAGGGGCCGCCTGTCGATGACGTCACGGCAGGTGGATCACCGTCAGTCCCGTCCGGGGTCCCGGATTCGAAAGGGCTGACCGATCAGAACGTCGATCCGGCCATTCCGCTCTTCCCGGGAAGGGACGAGCAGCCCTGGATCGACGTTCCCGATCCGGACCGGGTCGCGCGGCCCGGCTCCGAGCCGTACTGGCGGACGAACCTGTTCCGGCGCGTCCTGGACGACCAGGCGTTCCTCGTGACGACCTGGTGGCCCGCGGAGACGCGAGAGCTCGAGTTCACGCTGCCGATGCTCGTGGCTGTCGCGGGGGCTCGCAGCTCCGTCACGCATGGCGCGGACCTCACCGTCTCGCGCTCCATCGAGGAGTGGACCGGCGACGGAAGACGCGATGCGGCGGTGGCGTTCAGCCGGCTCGGTGACGGCAAGACGGCCCTCGTCGTGATCGGGGGAGGCTATCTGATCTCCCGCTGGGCGGGTAACGACAGGATGTCGCGGGCGACGAGCCTCTCCGCCGAGGCGCTCCTGAACGCCGGCATATACAGCAGCGTCTTGAAGAAGCTGGCGCGCCGGACCCGTCCTGCTCACGGCGGGACGGGGGAGTTCTTCGCCTTGAGGCCGGAAAACGGTCAGTCCGCCTCGTCCTTCCCGTCCGGGCACGCCACGGGAGCGTTCGCGGTGGCAGCCGTCTTTGTCGCGGAGTATCGCGATCGGCGCTGGGTCCCGTGGCTGGCCTACGGGACGGCCGGCCTGATCTCGCTCTCCCGCGTCGGGCTGGGGAGGCACTTCCCGTCCGACGTTCTCGCCGGCGCAATCCTGGGCCGGAGCATCGGGAGGATGGTCGTGGAGCGCGGCGGCATCGGGCACCGTGAAGACCCTTACTCGAGATTCGAGCCGGTCTTCGATGTCGAGACGGGAGGCGTCGGCCTCGCGTATCGGCGCAGCTGGTAGCCGAGCGATCCGTCGCGCTTCGAAACCTATAATCCGGAGATGCACGCCGGCGCTCACAGGCTTCGGTCGGCCATCCGGGCGAGCTCGCGAGTCGTGCTGCGCGGCATCGTCGCGTTCTCGTTCGCACTCTCCTGTACGGGTCCCGTTCTCCCGGCGACGGATTCCGAGACTCGCTATCGCGGGCGCCCGCTCCTCGACGTTCTAGAGGAGTTGAGGCGAGAAGGAATCAACCTGATTTACAGCTCGGACGTCGTGACCGGAAAGCTCGTCGTCACGGTGGAGCCGGGGGCGACCGAGCCGCGCGCGCTGCTTGCGGAGATCCTCGTTCCGCTCAGGCTGGAACTTCGCGAGGGCCCCGGCGGCTCGCTCCTGATCGTGCGAGCCGTGCCGGAGACGGCCACCGCCCTCCTCCGGGGCCAGGTGATCTCGGCGGAGACCGGTACTCCTCTCGCCCGCGCCGTGATCAGCGTGACCGGCACGAACGCGCGCGCGTCCTCGCGTCCGGACGGGACGTTCGTGGTGAAGTCGGTGCCGGCCGGCCTTCAAGAAGTCGTCGTGGAGGCCCTCGGCTTCTATTCCGCGACCATCAGCCGCGTTCGCATCGGCCCAGACGACTCAGGAGAGTTGATCGTGCAGCTGGAGGCGAGGCAGGCCTTCGTGACGGAGCTCGTCGTCTCGCCGAGCCGCCTCTCGATTCTCAAGCAGGATCAGTCCTCGCGCCTGAGCGTCGGGAACGAAGACTTCGTCCTGCTCCCGACGATCGGGGGGGACGTCAGCCGCGTCGTCGAGCTGCTGCCCGGAGTGGCCGCGCCAGACAGCTCGGCCGCGTTCAACGTTCGTGGGAGCGAGGTTCGTGACGTCTCCCTCATTCTCGACGGACTGGAGCTCTACGAGCCATTCCACCTGGAGAGCTTTCAGAGCCCATTCAGCCTGATCGACGTGGATCTGGTGGACCGCATCGATTTCTACGGCGGCGGTTTCACCGCGGACTTCGGCGATCGGCACGGCGGCGTCGTGAGGATGTCGACGGCGACGACCGCGAATCCCCTCGCTACGAAGATCGAGCTGGGGAGCCTCAACAGCCGCATCTCGCATCATGCACCGCTGCCGCTCGGGAAGGGCACCTGGTCCGCCACCGTGCGTGCATGGTATCCGGAGGCGATCCGGGACACGATCGAGCTCGGCGACGACGGGCTCGATCCTCGCTTCGGGGATGCCTATCTCAAGCTCGCTCTCAACGTCTCGCAGCGTACCGTGCTGTCCTTCCACACGCTTCTCGCCTACGACCGGCTGAAGTTCAGCGAGATTGATGGAGAGGACGTCGAGAGCGCGACGGTCCTCAACAGATCGGCCTACGTCTGGGCCCGCTCGCTCAACTCCTGGTCGGAGGACCTGTTCTCGGAGACCACCCTGTCGCTCGGCCGGATCGACCGCCAGCGCAACGGAATCTCGGCACCGGACGTAGGAGCCCTCTTTGTCGATGACGATCGCGAAGTCGAGTTCCTTGGCCTCAAGAACGACTCCTCGTGGCGCATCTCGGACTCGCACCTCCTGCGGGCCGGTGTCGACGTGCGCTGGCTCGGAGCGGCCTACGACTACTCCAGCATCGAGGAAGGCGCGACGAGCGCCTCGACCATGGTTCGGACCGAGCCCTCGGGCACGTCGGTGGGGGTCTACGCCGCCGCGCGTTCGCGCGTCAGCCCCGCGCTCGCCACCGAGGTCGGCCTGCGCTGGGACCGCCAGACCTACACGAACGACAACCAGGTCAGCCCGCGATTCAACGCGATCTGGCGGGCGGGTGAGCGGTCGGAGCTGCGCTTCGGGCTTGGACGCTACTTCCAGTCGCAGAGGATCCACGAGCTCAGGATAGAGGATGGCGAATCGAGCTTCTTCCCGGCGGAGCTGTCCAAGGAGGCCGCCGCCACCTTCCAGCACCGGTTCCCGGCGGGGCTGCGACTCCGCGCCGACGCTTACTACCGCAAGTTGTCGCGGTTGCAGCCGCGTTACGAGAACATCTTCAATCCGGTCGAGCTCTTTCCCGAGACGGAGCCGGACCGCACGCTCATCGCTCCGGAGGCTGCTCGCCTGCGAGGCGTCGAGCTCCTGCTCCGGTCCGACCCGGACCGACCGTTCACGTGGTGGTCCAGCTACACCTGGTCGAAGGCGGAGGATGTCATAGGCGACACGGCTGTCCCGCGCCGCTGGGATCAGACGAACGCGGTGAAGTTCCTGATCGGTTATCGAACCGACGGCCGGTGGTCCGTGTCTCTCAGTGGCACGGCCCACACCGGATGGCCGACGACGCCCGTGTCCGCGCAGCTCACGACGCTGCCCGACGGCTCGGTGCGCATCGACCGGATCGTGGGGCCGCGGAACTCGGACAGGTTCTCGAGCTATGCGCGTCTGGATACGAAGGCGAGCCGGACCTTCTCGTTGCCCCGCGGGCGGCTGCGGCTCGACCTGGAGATCGTGAACCTGACGGACCGGGACAACGTCTGCTGCGTGGACGAGCTCTTCTTCACGCCGCGTCCCGACGGCAGCGTGGACGTCTCGAGCGAGATCGACGTCTGGATCGGCATCACGCCCTCGCTGAGTCTGCTCTGGGAGTTCTGATCTTCGGGCGCGAGTGCCGCCCTCATCCGAGCGCGGCGACGAGGCCGGCGATCGAGTCGATGGTCCGCGTCGGCCTCGGGCTGACGCGGACCTCATCGCCGCGCCTGTACTTCCCGGTCCTCACGAGAATTCCAGAGCCGACCCCGGCGGCGAGCGCGCCGGCCACGTCGAACTCCGCATCGTCGCCGACCATCGCCAGCTCTCGCGTCTCGAGCCCGAGCTCCCGCGCGATCGACTCGAACAGGAGAGGCGACGGCTTGCCAAAGGCCTCCCAGCGCTTGCCGGCCGCGTAGCCGAGATACGCCGCGAGCGGGCCGATATCCGGCACGAGGCGCCCGCCGCGCCGGAAGACGCGGTTCTCCTGCGCGGTGTAGAGGCGGGCCCCACCGAGCAGGGCCTCGACGGCGGGAAACAGCTCGCTGATAGAGAGGCCGTGCGCCTCGCTCACGACCAGCACCGCGCGCGCTTCGTCCGCGGGCACCAACTCGAACCAGCCGTAGTCGGAGAGCGACGGTCCGGACGCGATCAGCACGCCGCGCGCCTCGTCCCGCTCCACTAGCACCTGGCGCGCGAGGCGGGCCGGCGTGACAACCTCCTCCGGGTCGACGGGGAAGCCGAGACTGGAGAGGGCCGCGGCAAGCTCTACGTGCGTCCGCGAGGTCGTGTTGGTGACGTAACGGAGCGGGATCTCGGCCTTCAGCCGGGTCACCGACTCCACCGCACCCGGCACCGCGACGTGCCGGTCGTCCGCCTCGCGCTCCACGAGCGTGCCGTCGATGTCGCAGAGCAGGCCGCGCGGATTCACCCCGTCCTGTCCGCCTCGTCGTCCGCCGCCGGCGCGACCTGCTCGTCGGGAGCGCTCGCCGCGCGAGCATCGGGCTCCCCGGTGGCCGGCTCCCTGATCCGTGCACCGCCGTCCGTGTCCGGCTCCGGCCCCTCGTCGTCCTCGCCCGCCAGCGCGGCGAGCTCCTCCTCGTCCAGCTCGTCCGCCGCCTCGTCAACCGGCTCCGGCTCTTCCTCCTCGAGCCCGAGCATCCGTCCGATCGACGCGGAGAATGGCGCCCGCGCCACGCCCTCTTCCGTGACGATGGCGGTGACGAGGGACGCGGGCGTGACGTCGAAAGCGATGTGGCGGGCGCGCACACCCTCGGGAGCGACGGCCTTGCCGTCCAGCTCGACGACGTCCTGCGGGTCGCGCTCCTCGATCGGAATGTCGTCGCCCGTCGGCGTTTCGGCGTCGATGGTCGACAGCGGCGCGGCGACGTACATCGGGATTCCGTGGCGCCGCGCGAGCACGGCAACGGAATACGTGCCGATCTTGTTCGCGACGTCGCCGTTGCGGGCGATGCGATCGGCGCCGACGACGACCAGGTCGATCTCGCCGCGGGCCATCAGTGCGCCCGCCATGCTGTCCGTGATCAGCTCGACGGGGATACCGTCCTTGTCGAGCTCCCACGCGGTCAGGCGGCTCCCCTGCAAGAACGGCCGCGTCTCGTCGGCGACGACGGTGATCTCCTTACCCTCCTCGACGGCCGCGCGCACGATTCCGAGCGCGGTTCCGTAGCCCGCCGTCGCCAGGGCGCCGGCGTTGCAGTGGGTCAGGATGCGCGCACGGTCCGGGACGAGCAGCGACCCGTGCCGGCCGATCCGTCGATTCGCCTCGACGTCCTGTTCGAACATCGCGTTCGCCGCGTCGGTGAGCCGCCGGGCGACCTCGCCCGGCGCGAGCCCGTCGTCGAGAGCCCGGCCCGCGACGCCGAGGAGACGCCGCACCGCCCACGTGAGGTTCACCGCGGTGGGGCGCGCACCCTCCAGCAGTTGCGCGTCCGCTTCGAGACGCTCGCGGAACGCGTCGGCCGGCTGGCCTGCGGCCGCCCCTGCGGCGAGCACCATCCCGTACGCGGCGGTGACGCCGATGGCGGGTGCGCCGCGCACGACCATGTCGCGGATCGCGTCCACGACGTCTGGAACGGTGCGGCACGAGATCCAGGTCTCCTCCAGAGGGAGCCGACGCTGGTCCAGGAGTGAGAGCACACCGTCTTCGAATCGAATCGGAGAGATCATCAGGAGAGCCCCTCGAAGGAAGTCCCGGTCCGTCCGCGCCTGGCCTTCTCATCTCTCCGGCGGAGACGGGACGAACGAGCCCACATTATGGCCCCCACGCGACGCGATGCATCCGCGCCCTGCGTCCCGCGGGCCGCCCCCCCTCTTCCGGGACGTCGGGGGCGTGCCGGGAGGACGCGCGCGACGGTCGCCCGCGACCGGACCCGCCCGCACGACGTTCCGGTGCCGCACGCGAGCGGCCGAGACCGGACGGCCGCGGTGCGGCGGCAGGTCAGAAACGCCTGGACTCCCGTGGTCCGGCCCCTTCGATCGTCATACGTTCCGGGCGTCCGCGAGGGGGTCCTGCCGGGGGGCAGTCCGTGCCACGACCTCTCATCTCTCTGTGCGTCATCGTCCGTGACGGGGCGGAGCGAATCGGCCGCTGCCTGTCCGCGGCCGCGCCTCTCGCCGACGAGATCGTCGTTGGCGACACCGGGTCCACCGACGAGACCGTCCGGGCGGCCCGCCGATTCGGCGCGCGCGTGATCCGTATCCCCTGGCACGACGACTTCGCCGCGGCACGTAACATGTGCCTCGACGAGTCACACGGAGAGTGGTCGCTCTTCGTCGACGCCGACGAGGTGCTCGAGACCTCGCCCCGCCGCGCCCTCGCCGAGCAGCTCTCGTCGACCGTCTTCCCGGCGTACTCCGTCGAGATCGTGACGCGCCTCGGCTGGCAGCAGCGCGAGGCGCTGCACGCGACACGGCTCATCAGGAACGACGCGAGCCATCGATTCGAGGGCCGCGTCTGCGAGGACGTGCTGCCGTCCATCCGACGTGCGCTCGGCGATGATGACTGGCTCCCTCCGCGCAGCGGCCTGAGGCTCCTGCACAGCCCCTCGGGCGGCGAGCGCGCTGGGCGCAGCGGAGCCGATCGATTCGGGAGGCTTCTGAGAGAGGAGCTGAGCGTCCGGCCGCGCGATCCGTCGCTGCGTTACACGCTGGCGAAGCAGCTCCTCTGTACGGCGGGCGGCGACCTGCTCGACACGCCCGGCACACGCAGCGCGCTCGACGTGCTCGCGCCGGCGGTCGAGACCCTGCGTCGCGGCACGCCGGCGCCGGTGACCGATCCGGCGCTCAGCCTCGGCATCCGGCTCGCGGTCGTCACGGGCGACCACTGCCGCGCGGCTTCGTGGTCGGCTGATGCGTGGCGCCTGCTCGGACCGACGGCGCGGTGGTGCTACGCGGACGGCGAGCGATTGTTCGACCTCGCGGCCCACGGCCGCGCCGATCCGCGGCAGGCGGAGGCTCGATTCCGTGCCGTCGGCTCCGCGGCCGACGGCAGCGCGATGCACCCGACGGAGCGCGCACTGCGCGGAGCGTGGTCGAGGATCCGCTCCCTCGCCTGCCGCGTCATGGGAAGGCGTGACGCGGAGCTCGTGAGGGAGTCCCTGCCGGTAGGCGCCGACCGCGTCGAGACGCTCCTCGTGCTGGCGTGGGACACGGCCCGGCGGAGGGGGCCCCTGGCGGCGCTGCCCGAGCTGGTCGAGATCGCCGAGCGCGATCGCACGGATCCGCGCGGCTGGTGGGCTCACGCGACCGCGCTCGCGCTTGGGGGCCGCCGGACGTCGGCTGGTGCGATGCTTGCCGCCGCGAGAGCTGCCGCGCCCGGCTGGGCTCCGGTCCGCGCGTTCCCTGGCGGCCCCAGGCTGGCCTCGCCCACCGGCCTGCTCGCTCCCTGGTCCGCTCTCGACGCGTGAGCCGATCGAAGGGTCCCGGAGCCACGACGGCGCGCGTGCCGTCCGCACGGCCGGACAGAGAACGGGCGGGCCGCAAGGCCCGCCCGTTCGACCCACCCGATTCCCCGACCGCGATCAGAAATGGAATCCGACGCCGAAGTGGTAGCCCTTGGCTTCCGACTCGACTCCCGCACCCGGCACGAACAGGGTGTCGGTGAAGTCGAGCGTCGTGTTCCTGTACCCGGCACGTATCGTCATGAACGGGCCCGGCTCGACCGCGACGCCGAGGTCGTACTCCATGCCGTCCACGTCGCTGGCACCGAAGAAGTCGTCCATCTCCGGCAGATAAGCTGCCTGTCCATAACCGTGGACGATGCCGAACAGGCCCATGCGGCCCTCGGCCACGACCCGCACGCCGCTCGTCTCGACGCCCGGCGCCAGGTCGATGCGCTCCCAGCCGAGGCCGACCGCGACGTAGTTGTTCTCTGTAGGGGAGAACACTCGTGCGAGAAGATCGAGGTTGCCGTAGTCGATGTTGTCGCTACCGCTCTCGAAGCCCGCGCGGTAGAGTCCCGCCCGCGCGCCCCAACGCTCGAACACCCACACCTCGGCGCGGCCGCCGACGGTGCCCTCGTCCAGCTCCGGTCCACCGTCCCCGAACACGGCGCCGTCGCTCATCCAGTACACGAGCGACGCTTCGCCGTCGACCGGGCCCGCCGCGAGGCCGGGCAGCGTGCCGATCACGATCGCCGCGATAAAGCCAGTCATCAGTAGAGTCGTCTTTCGCATGTCATCTCCGCGGCCGGTCTGCGGCCAGTCCCCACCTAAATAGAGATAGGTCGCGCTCCCCACGGTGCAAGTTCGAAAGGAAGACGGAAGGGGTCGAGCGCCGCCCGGCTGGCGGATGTCCGTAAGCCCGCGTCAGGAGAAGTCTTCCGGCGGGGGCTCCCCGGTCGCTGGCGGTCCTTCCGGTCGAGACGGCCCCGACTCGAGCCACGAAGAATCTCCGGAGGGCGCGGGGCCGGTCGGCGGCTCTTCGGGTGGCGGAGCCGCATCCGGCTCGCCTCCTCCGCTCCATCCGCGGAAGTCAGGGTCGAGACGCTGCAGGAAAGCCACGGACCACGACCGGTAGAGGAGGAAGATCGGCGCATTGACCGTGGCGATCATCCA
>Ga0224512_10005790_pt1 | contig 10080 bp, 8 predicted proteins | sample SF_May12_sed_USG_4_FD_169103 | JGI IMG/M metagenome (GOLD analysis project Ga0224512, IMG submission 169103) | Sediment microbial communities from San Francisco Bay, California, United States - SF_May12_sed_USGS_13 | ecosystem: Environmental > Aquatic > Marine > Sediment | place: USA: California...
CGGAGCCGACGGCCGGTACGTCAGCATGACGTCGAGCTCGACGTTCTCCGGGAAGCCCTGGACACGCTCCACGAAGCTGCGATCCTTGTCGTACTTGACCGACTTGCCGCCGTGATGCGCCTTGAGCCGCAGCGCGATGTTGCCGTAGTCGGAGAGGAAGAACGGCGTCGCGTCGACGAGGAGCCGCCCGTCGTCGTGGAGGCTCACGATCTTGAGACCGGCAGCGATCGAGTGACCCGTGTTCTCGTCGACGGAGGTCCGCATCGGGCTGCCCTCGTCGGCGGTGAACCGCGGGTTTCGCTGGACGAGGAAGACTTTGTCTCCGACCCGGCGGAACCGCATCAGCCGTGTGCCGCTGACGACGAGCCCGTCGTGGACGTTGTACACACCGAGTCCGCGGCTGTAGTGCATCATCAGGCCGAAGTCGCGCTCCATTCGGTCCTGCGGCAGCTCGAGGAGCAACGCCCCGTCGCGCTTCTTGTGAAAGCGAAGCATCCCGTCGACCGTCTCCGCCTCCTTGAGCGCCTCCTTCCACGGCTTGAACGGCTTCTTCGCCTTGGACGAGCTCTCGCTGGAGCCCTCGCGGGCGGATGTGCCCGCCGAGCCCGGTCTCGGTTCGTAAATGTGGATGCAGCCGAACGACGCGAGAACCAGGGCGAGGACGGCCAGACGAAGAAAGCGCAACATGCTGTTGCTCCTCGTTCACTCAGGTGCCGGCCAGTCTAGCGATCGCGAGAGAGGGGCTCAAGCCACGACCGGAACGCAGATCACCACGTAGCGGTCGCGCTGCCGCCCGAGGCCGCCGAACGGATAGCAGGTGATGAGCGTCAACCTGCGACCCGGTGTGGCGGCGAGGGAGCGCGCGTCATCCGGCGCGACGACGAACGTGCCGGCCACCTCGTATTGAACCCTCCCCTTGGGTGTCTCCAGCAGGACCCGGTCTCCGACGCGCAGATCTTGCAGGAACGCGAACCACGAGTCGCGGTGCCCCGCGATCGCGCAGTTGCCCCGGGCGTTGAACGCCGCCGTTCCGCTGACGTGTCCGGGACCGAACGCGAGCGAGCTGCCGGTCGCGCCGGAGAGGATCGTTCGCTGGACCGACAGACGCGGGACGCGGAGCCGGCCTATCGGACGGTGGTCCGCCCACGGCCACGGTGGCCGCGGCTCACTCCCGTTCCTGTACGCCTCGTACGCGTCGTCGATGAGATGACGTGCGACGCGCGCCTTGACGGCGAGGCGTGCTTGATCGCCGAGGACGAGCGCCCCCGCGCCGATGAGGAGCGCCGCCGTCCCGGCGAGAGCGCGTCGAATGACGCGCATCGTCACCTCCGCAGCAGGACCGGGACGACGAGCAGCATCGCGCCGGCGAGCAGCAGGCTCCCCCCGAGCAGCCTGAACAGGGGTGCGGCGGTTCCGCCGCGCGGGAGCAGCGCCGTGGCGCCGCCGGACCCGGGGCTTCCGAGGGCGAGCGCGATCTTGTCCGGGTCACCGATCGCGCTCGCGACCGTCTCGACGGCGACGAGGCTGGTGTACGGCGTGACGAGCCTGTGCGCCGCGGCCAGCTCCACGACCCGCCTCCGGACGTCCTCGGGATCCGCGCCCGCGTGAACGGTGTCGAGCAGCGACGCGATGCGGCGCGACGCCCAGCGGGACGCGATGCCGCCGCCCGCGGCGCGGGACGTCTGGAGCGGAAAGCGCTTCTCGAAGGGCCCCGCGTGCGTCGTGGCACGCACGACGAGGGCCTCCGGCAGCGCCGCGCCGCTCAGCCGGTACGACACGACGAGCGGCTCGCCGGCGTGGAGGTCGGGAAGCGGGTCGGGAAGCATGGAGACTGCGGATGCGCCCTCGAACGAGACATCGATGCCGGCGAGCACGGGGCGGTCCAGCCGCGTGAAGAACTCGTCGATGCGGTTCGCCGTCTCCTCGCCGCCCGTGACGAACGAGCTGAGGCCGCGGCCGACCTCCGCCATCGTCCTCAGGAGCGGCCTGTTGGGGGCGTGCCCGAGGCCTATGACGTGCAGCCGCGTGTCGCCCAGCCCCGCGGCCAGCTCCCGCAGGGTCGCCTCGTCGCGGCCGACGGCGCCGTCGGTCAGGAAGACGAGGCGCCGGACGGCGCCCGCGTCCGGCTCCGCGTCGGTCATCGCGATCGCCACGCGCAGCGCGGCGTAGATGTCCGTCCCTCCGCCTGCGGCCAAGTTCTCGATCCATTCGCGCGGTCCGTCGCGGCCGGTCGAGCGCACCGACAGGAACGTCGCCGACATCGGGCGCTGTCCCTGGTTGAACGCGAGCATGTTGAAGCGGTCGCGCGGGGTGAGCCGGTCGAGCGCCGCGATCAGAGCCTCTCTCGCCTGCTCGATCGAGCGGCCCTTCATCGATCCGGAGACGTCCACGACGAACAGCGTGTCCGTCGGCAGGGAGGGACGGCTCTCGTCCCGCGGCGGGACGAGCATGAGGAGGCCGTACCCGGACTCGAGAAACGACACCGCGACCGGCTCGTCGCGCACGAGAGGCCGCCACTCCAGGACGAAGTCGCGGTCCATGGGAATCTCGTCGCTCTCAGGCTTTGCGATCCACGTCTCCCCTTCCCATCGCAGGTCGATCCGGTGGGACGGGCTGTCGAGGTTCTGAAGTGGGATTCCCGCATCGATGCGGGCGCCGATCGACGCGCGCGGAACCGAGACGTCTCTGGCGGCGGCGAACGTCGGCGCCGCCGGCGCCGGCTCAGGTCGATAGCGCGGCGTGATCGTCAGCGGAAACGACAGCCTGAAGGTGCCGTCTTCGAAGGCGGCCTCCTGCCGGTACTCCAGGACGACGTCCACCTGCTCTCCGGGGTTGATGCCGGTCACGGAGACGGTGAAGCAGTCCGCGCTGCTGGTCTCGAGCAGCGCTGCTTTCTTGCCCTCGGACTTCGCCCGCTCGTAGGTCTTGCGCGCGGTCTGCTTCTCGCGGACGACCGACTCGATGGTCCGCGTCCCGATGCGGATCTCCATGCGATCGACGGAGGCGCCGTCCGGGAGCGGGAACGCGTAGACCGCTTCGATGACCCGGTCCGACGGATTGCGGTAGGCCTGTGTGACGACGCCGTGCACCAGGACGCCGGTAACCGCTATGTCAACGTCCGAGTGCAGGAGCGGCAGCGCGACGAGCTCGCCTCCGCGTCGTTCGAGCAGCGCCGGAGCGCCGGGATTCAGCGTGTCTCCTGTGGCCGTCGTGGCCAGTGCCGCGAGCATCAGCGCGGCAGAGAGGATGAATCGGGTGTGGTCGTCGGCGATCGGCATCTCGTCGTCCTCCTCGTGACGAGATGACTCGCAAGACTCGTTCCAGCTCCGCGTGTGCGACTTACGCGAGAATTCAGCGGCTCCGACGTGGATTTCGGTCCACAGCCCGTGGCCCCCCGGACACGCGGAGCTCAGGCCAGGTCGAACAGGAGGAGCTCCGACGACTCGCCGGCGACGATGTCGATGGTGGACTCGTCACTGACCGCCGCGCCGTCGCCGGCCTCGAGCGCGACACGGTTCAGCTCGATCCTTCCCCGCGCGAGCTGGATCCAGGCATGCCTTCCGTGCCCGGCATCGTGCCGGACCCGGTTACCCGCATCGAGCAGCGATCCGTACAGATCGACGTCCTGGTGGACGGTGAGCGAGCCGTCGCGCCCTTCGCGCGAGGCGAGGAGCGCGAGCTTCGACCTCCGCACGTCCTCCGGGAACTGCTTCTGCTCGTAGCCCGGCGCGAGACCACGCTCTTCGGGAAGGAGCCAGATCTGCAGCAGGTGCAGGAGGTCGTCCTCGGACGCGTTGAGCTCGCTGTGGGTCACGCCCGTACCGGCCGTCATCCGCTGCACCTCGCCTGGGACGACGAGCGAGCCGTTCCCCAAGCTGTCTTCGTGACGCAGTGCGCCCTCCAGCACGTACGTCAAGATCTCCATGTTCTCGTGCGGATGGGTCGGGAAGCCGCGCGCCGGCGCCACGAAGTCCTCGTTGATCACCCGCAGCGAGCGAAAGCCCATGTGCCTGCGGTCGATGTAGCGGCCGAACGAGAACGTGTGCCAGGTGTCGAGCCATCCGTGGTCGGCGTGGCCCCTGTCGTCGGCCTTGCGCACGCGGATCATGGCGTGACGGCGACCTCGGCGAGCGGCTTGCGGCCCGTGGGCTCCCCGTGCTCTGCCAGGTCTCCCGGATGCCCGACGACGAAGGCGGCCATCGCCTCGTGCGTCTCGCTCGAGATGCCCAGCTCCTCGTGCGCGCGGTGCTTGTCGAAGCCGCCCATGAAGTGGGCGAACAGCCCGAGCTTGTGCGCCTGCAGCGCCAGAGCGAGTGACGCTGCGCCCGAGTCGAACGCGGCCCAGCGGTTAGGCTTGCCGTTGCGAGCGAAGTGCCGCCTCGCGAAGACGACGCCGAGCACGGGAGCGTCCGCCGCCCAGGCGCGGTTTCCCTCGGCGAGCAGCGCGAGCATGCGCTCGCGGTCTCCCGATGAGACGCCGTAGACGAACAGCCAGGGCTGCTCGTTGTAGCACGACGGCGACCAGCGGGCGGCTTCGAACAGCGTGGCGATCTGCCCGGCCTCGACCGGATCGTCGGAGAACGCCCGCAGCGACCGCCTCTCGACAAACAGGCGGTCCACGGGGGCCTCGGTCTTGCGCTCTTGATTCACAGGCTCACTCATCTTAGCTCCGGCTACGGAATCGGGGTGCGCCCGTCCGCCCGCCCGTCGTCCAGATCCACCTGCCGCAGCTTATTGTGAAACTCCTCCGCGCTGCACACCCCCTTGTCGATCATCACCTGCCGGACCGTCTTGACGGCGAGAGCAATCTCTCCGAGCGCGCGCTCCAGACGCTCCTGGTCGATCTGGCCGGTTGGACCCCGCACGGCCGCCTCCGCGCGTAGCCGCTCGTTCTGCCCCCTTATCTCGTCGATGCGATACTGCTGGTAGAAGTCGAAGATCCAGTTGATGAGTCCCATTCGTGCCTCCCGCGGCGCTGGCCCGTGGTCCCGGGCACCCCGCCGATCGTGACGCCTGAGGGCGTATCCTCTTTCATGGCGGATTCCGAGCGGTCGCGCCGGCCTGGCGAGCGGTCCCGCATGCCCCGGATCCTCTTGTCGGACCGGAACCGCGCGTCGGCGCGAGACCGGCCGAGCTGACCGGCCAGGACATCGACACGCGCACTCGCGCCGAATTCGAGCAACGCGCCGCCGGGCTCCAAGGGGCCCCTGGGGAGCGGCGACTGAAGACTTCGAGTCCCCGGAAATCGGGCAGCGCCCGAGGCGGGACCACTCCGCGTCCGCATTGCTTGCCCCCGCTATGCTGTCCTCGGCCGCCGGTGGAACCGCGGCCAGGGGAGCCCGTGGACCTCGGCTGGCTAGAAATCAACGCGGACATACGGCGCGCACGCACGCTGCCGACGCGCGCGTACACCGACGGCAACGTGCACGAGCTGGCGCGCGAGATCGTGTTCGCGCGGAGCTGGCAGCTCGTCGGCGACCCGGACCGGCTGGAGCGGCCGGGCACCGTGCTGCCGGCAACTCTGTTGCCGGGGATGCTCGACGAGCCGGTTCTTCTCACCCGCGACGCGGACGACACACTGCGCTGCCTCTCGAACGTGTGCACGCACCGGGGAAACATCATCGTCGATGCACGATCGGAATCTCGCACGCTACGCTGCCGCTACCACGGCCGGCGCTTCGACCTTGCCGGCCGAATGCTCTCGATGCCGGAGTTCGAGGAGGCCGAGGGGTTCCCGACGAAGGAGGACGACCTTCCGGAGCTTCCGCTCGAACGCTTCGGCAAGCTCCTGTTCACGTCGCTGGACCCACAGGTCACGTTCGAGCAGCTCGCGGCCCCGGTTCGCGAGCGCCTCGCGTTCCTCGACCAGGGCGACTGCCGTTTCGACCGCGAGCGCTCGCGCGACTACGACGTTGCCGCGAACTGGGCTCTCTACTGCGACAACTACCTCGAGGGTTTCCACATCCCCTACGTCCACCCGGGGCTGGCCGGGGCCATCGACGTGGGCGGCTACAGGACGGAGCTCTTCGACTGGTGCAGCCTGCAGGTCGCTCTCGCGCGGCCGGGGGAGACGGCGTTCGAGCTGCCGCCGTCGTCGCCGGACCACGGCGAGCGCATCGCGGCCTACTACTTCTGGCTGTTCCCGAACACGATGATCAACGCCTACCCCTGGGGATTGTCCGTCAACGTCGTGCTCCCGCTCGCGGTCGATCGCACGCGCATATCCTTCCTCGCGTTCGTCGCTCGTGAGGACCTGCTCGGCAGGGGCGCGGGCGGAGACCTCGACCTGGTCGAGCGCGAGGACGAGGCGGTCGTCGCGGCCTGCCAGCGCGGCGTTTGCTCGAGGCTCTACGACCGCGGACGATACTCGCCCACGCGCGAGAAGGGAGTCCACCACTTTCATCGACTGCTGGCCGCGGCGCTGACAGACGCGCGCGGCACCTGAGCGAGACCCCGGCGACGAGGCCCGGAAGAGGCGACGGCGCGTAATCCTCCGCCACACCTCCCTCGAGAAGTGCGGGCAAGAATCACGCGCCGTTCACTTCGATCGCGGCGGCCTCATGGCGGCCGCGTCCGGCATGGTCAGATCAGCTGCCTTCGGATCCGATGTAAGGCTCGATCTTCTCCTGCAGGTCGGCAATCTGGCTCGACAACGTCGAGACTTTGTTCTTCAGCTGCGTCGCCTTCTCGCCCGCCATCTCGGACACCGGCAGCTTCGCCAGCTCGTTCTTGAGCTGCTCCAGCTCCGTCTTCTTCTCGACCAGCACGTTCTGGAGCTCGCCCACCTTGGCCTGCAGCGCCTCTCCGGACATCCCGGTGAGATCTTCGGCCTGCTCCGCGAGGCTCCCGGCGGCGCCTTCCGCCTTCTCCATGGCGGACGAAGCGGCCTCCTTCGCGCCCTCCGTCGCCTCGGCGAGCTTGGAGGTGGCGGTCTTCTCCACTTCCCCGCACGCGGCGACGAACAGTACCGAGACGGCGACAATGAGAACCAGTGAAACCCAACTGCGCATGATCAGCTCCTTTATCGATCTTCGTGTCGCGGCCCACGAAGCATTGGTGCGAGACTACCGCTCCCACCTCCCGGGCGGCAACGGCCACCAAGGGATCCATTCGGGTCGTCGGCTACCAGGACCCTAAGACCTGTCAGGGCAGCATCTTGGCCCAGAGCCCCGGTTACGGGGGCGGGTCCTCAGGGGAGCGGCGTGCTCCCGGTGCGCTTGACCTGTCCGCGGCGCTTCCGGGACGATGCGACGACGGCTCCCGCCCGTCGGCGCCCCCTGCAATGACGCCGCCTCGGGGTGAGGAAGCCAGCGACAGCCTCGCACCTCTCATCGAGCCGTCCCGGAGGAGCGAATGAGACGCATCGTCGACATCGTCGCCCACGCGCTGTTGGGGCTGATCTTCTTCGTGTTCGGGCTCAATGGCTTCCTGAATTTCATTCCGATGCCCGAGCTCCCGGAGTCTGCATCGAAGTTCATGCAGGCGCTCGGGGAGACCGGCTACTTCTTCCCTGTGCTGAAGCTCGTCGAGACCGTGTCCGGCGCCCTTCTTCTAGTCCGCCGCTTCGTGCCGCTGGCGCTCGTGCTGCTCGCGCCGGTGACCGTGCAGATCGTCCTGTTCCACCTGTTCCTGGCGCCGGCCGGGATGGTCCTCCCGGTCGTGATCGTCCTGCTCCAGGGTTACCTCGGGTTCTTCGTGTACCGGCAGAGCTTCCGCGAGGTGCTCGCACCGACGTCATCCTCCTGAGCGCCGTCAGGAACTCGTCGTCGGCAACGGGGACAGGAGCTCCGCGACCACTGTTGCCAGCTCCGTCACCTTGAACGGCTTCTGCAAGAAGACCGTTCTCGGGTCCCCATGCCTTACCTTCCCCTGACCGGGAAGTCCGCTGATCAGGATCGCGGGGAGCCGCGGCTCGTCGATGCGGATCTCGTCGAGGCAGGCTATACCGCTCTTCTTCGGCAGGTCGATGTCGAGAATGACGAGACCGACCCGCCCGCGCTGGTTCCGCAGGAGCATCATGCCTTCGTTCCCGTCGGCGGACTCGATCACGCGGTACGCGGAGCGCTCCAGAGTGCGGGCGATCACCGCTCGCACCTGCTCGTTGTCCTCGACGACCAGCACGGTCTCCCCGCGGCCGATCTCCGGGCGGGGCTGGCGCGCGGGCTCGGGATCATCGTGAGGAGCCGGACAGCACGGCAATGAGATGTGCACGCTCGTGCCGACTCCCTCGCTCGAATCGATCAGGATCTCCCCCCCGTGCTCGGTGATGATGCCGTGCGCGACGGAGAGCCCGAGTCCCGTTCCCCGCTCGCGCGGCTTGGTCGTGAAGAACGGCTCGGTCGCCCTCGCGGAGACCTCTTGCGACATGCCCGCCCCGTCGTCCTCGATGCTGAGGCAAACCTTGTCTTCGCATCCTGCAGCCTGGCCGCCCCCGCGGCACGCGGGGAGCTCCGCCTCCGGACGGATGCGTATGCGGATCGTCCCGCCGTCTTGCAAGGCGTCGCGAGCGTTGAGCGCGAGGTTCATGATGACCTGCCGGATCTGCGATTCGTCAGCCAGGCACCATATCCCCTCACCACGCGGGATCTCGGCGCGGATCTCGACGGCCGCCGGCAGCATGTGATGCAGCAGGCGAATCGTGCCGCGCATGAGATCGCACAGCTCGGTCGGCCGCTTGTCCGTCGCCGCGTGACGGCTGAACGTGAGGAGCGACCTCGTGACGCCCTCGGCCTGCTCGCACGCCTGACGGATTCCACCCAGGGCGAAACGCGCGTCCGGCCGGTCTTCCGTGAGCTCGTAGGCTGTCTCGCCGAAGCCGAGAACGGCCGTGATGATGTTGTTGAAGTCGTGTGCGACGCCGGCGGCGAGCGTGCCGACCGCCTGCAGCTTCTGCGAGTGGCGGAGCTGCTCTTCCAGCTGCATTCTCCCGGACACGTCGCGGATGACCGTCACGAATCGATCGGCGGAGTCTATCCGCGCGCGGCAAACGTCGATCTCGGCCCACCAGGGCCGCCCCGATTCATGCACGGCGCGCCAGCACGGGAGCTCGGAGGGGGCCTCATCGGCGAGCCGTTCCAGCCACGGGACGAGGTCCGACGCGGCGACGGCAGGATCGCTCAGGATGACTTCGCCCGCCCCATGGCGGAGCAGCTCCCGTTTCGAATAGCCGGTCAGCTCGCACACTCGCTCGTTGACCTCGAGGACGGCGCCCTTCTCGTCGAGGATCGCGATGCCGTCTCTGACGGCATCGAAGATCGTGCGGAGCTTCCGCTCGCTCTCGCGAAGGGCGATCTCGGAGTGCTTCGATTCCGTCACGTCCACGCCGATCGACTGGATCTCCGTGAGAGTGCCGTCCTCCCCGCGCAGGGCACGATTCCGCCAGCGCTGCCACCGGACCTGGCCACCGGCCGCCAGGACTTCGTGCTCGTTCGTGCTCACCGACTCGCCGCGCTCGAGCAATGCCAGGTGGTCGAGCGTCTCCTCGTGCTGATCGGCTGGAATGAGCTCGAGGAAGCTCGTCCCGACGAGCTCTTCGGGGCTCTTGCCGAAGTACTCGGCGTACTCCTCGTTGACGAAGGTCAACGTCGTATCCGGTTCGAACCGGCAGACGAGATCTGGAAGATCTTTCACGATGCCGCGGAAGCGAGTCTCGCTCTGCCTCAGCTTCTCGCGGCTCTCGAGCAGCCACCACGCCAGGACGGCCATGCCCACCGCCAGGAGCGCGGAAAGCCCGAGCATGAGCTCGTCAGCCAAGCTCGTGTACGTCGCGACGACCTCCGGCTTGGGGTCCAGAACCAGCGTCCAGCGCCGGCCGGCGACCGTCATCTGCACGGCATTCGTGTACGGCGATTCTTCGAGCCGTCTCTCGGGAGAGCTCTCGTAGACGAGTTGTGTCCCGTCCACGATCTTCAGGTGAAACCTGTCGCGGACGCTCCGCGCGACCGAGCGGCGGATCAGCGGCGCCATGCGAAATTCCGCGCTGACGTACCCCTCGTGGCGGCCGTCCTTCACGACGGGCGTGAACACGGCGAAGCCCCTGCCACCCTCGTACAGCGTGAGCGGCGGCGTCGCCTGGAGCGT
>Ga0224512_10005791_pt1 | contig 10079 bp, 13 predicted proteins | sample SF_May12_sed_USG_4_FD_169103 | JGI IMG/M metagenome (GOLD analysis project Ga0224512, IMG submission 169103) | Sediment microbial communities from San Francisco Bay, California, United States - SF_May12_sed_USGS_13 | ecosystem: Environmental > Aquatic > Marine > Sediment | place: USA...
GACCAATCGGCCTGAGCCGGTTGGGCACGCAGCGCCGCAGGCGCAAGTGAATCCCACCCTCGCCGCTTCTTGTGGAGCATGCCGGGGCCAGCTACTCGAAAAGTTTCCAAATCTGCATATTTTGTTTGGATTCGTTGGTACTAAATTAGGACAGAATTTAGTACCATAAAGGGTATGAAACGGAGCCATTGTGATGAAACCTAGCCAGTCAATTAAACCAATAAGTTTCCTGAAGACCCATACGGCTGAGGTCGTCCGCGACGTTAATGAGAATCGCGAAACGATCATCATCACTCAAAACGGCGAGGCTCGCGCAATTGTTCAGGACATTGCGACGTACGAGCAGACCCAGGAGACATTGGCGTTACTTAAGCTATTGGCGCAAGGAAAGCGCAGTATTGAGGATTCAAGGTCGCGACCGTTCAGGAAGGTGATACAAGAGCTGCGAGCAGAGCTGGCCAATCCAAAAGCGTGACCAAGTATCGTGTCAGGATTGTTCGAGAGGCCGAGGAGGACCTGGCTGAGTTAATCGATTACATCTCCAACCACGATTCGATCGAACGCGCGGCTTACGTGCTCGAAAGATTGCTGGCAGTCTGCGAACGGCTCGAGAAGTATCCTGAACGGGGGCACTTTCTCCCCGAATTACGTTCCTTAGGTATCAAGAGCTATCGCGAGGTCCACTTCAAGCCCTACAGGATCATCTACGAGGTGATTGGTCGCGAGGTTTTCATTCAGCTGATTGTGGATGGTCGACGGGGTTTGCAGTCTATTCTGGAACGGCGGCTACTGAGGTAAATTGGCCCAAACGGCCTCAGAGCATCCTCCGCAGAGGACTCGCCCCACCGCCAGAAATCAGAAGGGCCCCGCTTCGCGGCCTTTTTTTCTTTACTTGTGCGTAGAATGTTGCGCTGACACTTGTTGGAAAAGTTTTGGGGTTTACATGAATTTGAAAGTAGGCGCGATTGTCGGCGCACTTGCACTGCTCACTGCGTGTGGGCCGAAAGAAGATGCGACGACATCGGTTGCGGATGTAAGACTGGCGAATGAGGAGTTCGACGCCGCGGTACAGGAAATGACGACGGCATATTTCTATCACGTCCCAGAGGCCGCGACACAACTCGGCGTATCCGAGGACGTCATGCCCGGTACCGCTCACAGGTTGATGGATCGATCGGTCGACGGGAATGCGGCTCGCAACCGCGCCCTCGAAGCGGCTCTTGTAAAGCTGAATTCCATCGACGCGGAGTCGCTGCGCCCGGACAGGCGGCGTACACACGCGGTGCTTACGCTGTTATTCGAAGGCGCGCTGGGACCATCGCGAGTGGTGGACTATGGCACGACCGCGGGCGCGTGGACGCTATGGTTTCTTCCGTATTCCATCGTTCAGAACTCCGGACCGACCGTCGACATTCCCAATTTTCTGAGCTCGCAACAGCCCGTGACGAATGCGGAAGAAGCAGAGACTTATCTGGTTCGGCTTGCAAGTGTCAAGGACGCGCTTGATGGAGCGCTCGAGAGCTATGGGCACGGTGTGCAAGCAGGCGCTATTCCGCCGGATTTCATCGTGGAGAAGTCGCTTGCCGTCGTTGAAGCCTTCATCGAGCCTCCAGCGGGAGAAAATTCGATATACGTCTCGTTTGTAGACAAGCTGGAGACGGCAGGAATTGAGAACGCCGAGGCATATGCGGACCGAGCATTGAAGATAATCGATGCGGACGTAATACCGGCTTACCAGCGTATTGCGGATTATATGCGTGAGATCAGGGCATCTGCGCCGCACGATGCCGGCATATGGCGTCTGCCTGATGGCGAAGCACTTTATGCCGCGATGATTCGCCACATGACGGACTCGAATTTGTCGGCTGAGGACGTACATCAGACAGGCCTTGACGAGGTTGACCGCATAACGCGCGAAATGCACCAGATATTGCGTTCGGAAGGTTACACCGAGGGAACCGTTGGCGAACGCATGCTGAAACTCAATGTCGAGCCGCGATTTCTCTATTCCAACGATGCCGAAGGTAAGGAGAAGTTGCTGAACGACGTGCGGGCACTGGTCGACGGCATGTACGCCGAGTTGCCCAACTGGTTCCGAAAGCTGCCGAAGCACAAGGTGGAGGTGCGGAGGGTTCCGGAATTCAGCCAGGATTCGGCGCCGATGGGGTACTACAACAACCCGGCGCCCGACGGCTCTCGTCCCGGCTATTACTTCATCAACCTGCGCGATACCGCGTTGCACCCGAGCTGGACCTTGCCAACATTGAGCTATCACGAAGCTGTACCGGGGCACCATCTGGACGGCGCAACGGCAATGGAACTGGAGGTGCCGCCAGTCGTCAAAGCGCTGTGGTCGAACACCAGTGGCGAAGGCTGGGCGCTGTATGCCGAGCGGCTAGCGGCCGAGAATGGTATGTATGCGAATGATCCTTATGGTGATCTCGGTCGTCTGCAGGCCGAATTGCATCGTGCGGTTCGCCTCGTGACAGATACGGGCATGCATGCGAAAAAATGGAGCCGCGAGCAGGCGATTGAATACATGGTCGATGTCGAAGGTCTGGATGCGGCTACCGCTACATCCGAAATCGAACGATACGCCGTATGGCCGGCGCAGGCGCTAGGCTACAAGCTCGGTCAGTTGAGGATTTTGGCGCTGCGAGAGGAAGCAAAGCAGGCACTCGGCGACGCCTTCGATATCCGTGACTTCAATCAACAGGTACTTGACGTCGCATCCGCGCCGATGCCGTATATCGAGAACACGGTACGCAACTGGATTGCGACTTCGATCGAATAGCGCCTCGAAAACGGCGGAGCATTATCCGCACAAAACTCGCTCCACCGCCAACCAGTCAGGCAGGCGATGAGTCTCCAACAGGAGACTCGCGAATGGCCTTTAGTCGACGAAGAGTGGCTTGACGATTAATTGCCTGTTCAAAGAACCGGTTTCTTGATGATGCGCATGGTGGCGCCGCAGCGGCAATCTCGTGTGCACCGTCCAATCTAATAGCAATAGAATTAATATTACGAACTTGATGTCTCGAACGGCAATGGGAGTCACTCAAATTCGATTGCAGCGCTGTCTCGGATCTGACGCGAAAGAAGTCTGACAATCGAACAAACGTCGCCAGAAGCGTCTGGCAAGTCGCTGGTCAGAAAGTAAAGTTGACGCAGCAGGGTCATCAGCTGGCAGAGACGCTTGGCAAACAATGGTGCGATCAATCCAGGGCAGGTTATGTAAAATTCTGCGAAATTGATTTTTTTGTAAGGGCACATTAAGTTGCAATACGGCGATTCCAATTTCGCAACTAAAAAAAACAAAAACAGGCACATACAACATGACGAGAAACAATGCATCGCTAGATGGGCCGTTGCGGCGGCATAATGGGTGCAGCACTATTGCAGTGTCGATTGCGTCCGGCCGACGGGCCTTGGCAGCCGCGCTACTCGCGAGCCTCGAATGCGAGCAGGATTTCAAGATAACCGGTAGGCCGATTAGGAAACCGGTGCGGCTCCTCTCGTGCCTGGAACAGCGGGGGGCCAACCTACTCCTGGTCGACAAGCGCTTGCTCGACCGGTTGGATGGCCGGTCGACGCGGACGATCCATGCAAAGTTTCCCGACCTGCGGGTATTGATATTATGCGATCGCGAGCAATCTGGCCTGCTCCAGGAAATTGTAAACAATCGTTTCCACGGCTTTATGCTCATTAGCCATGCGGCCGATACGTGTGCAAAGGCGATACGAACGGTCAGCCGGGGCGGACTGTGGCTGCCGCGTGCGTGGCTGGAAAAGGCGATCCTCGGACCTGCGCAAGCGGCCGATCGTGACAAGCTCAGGCTTGTTGTGGAGCCAGACCTCACCAGGCGCGAATCGCAAGCTGTCGCCTACCTGCGCGAAGGTCTGACGAACAAGCAAATCGCCAGCAAGCTCGGAATCAAGGAGGACACTGTGAAGAAACACCTCCACAACGTATACGGCAAACTCGGTATCCGTCGCCGCACCCAGCTCATAGCGCACAACCCGATCAGGCATTGAGACACCACCAAGCCGTAGAAACCAAAGTCGAAACTTCCACTTTCGTGGAATATCGCTCAGCACGAGATTTTGGCAACGTTAATCAGGCGGCCGTTGCTCCAGCGAGGGGATTGCCGGGGTCAGATGTTTGACAGCAGTCCAACCGGTCGGATCTTGCGGTAATGCGCAACCCGCGTCGAGCGCGAGTGCGATCGCGACGCGGCAAAGAAAACTAACGAGGAGGCACGAAAATGAGAAAAAGACACTGGGTGGCGCTCATCGCCACAGTAATTGGCGGTGCGGGCATAGCCTGGGCTGCCGATATCGATAACCTGAGCGGTCAGTCTTGCGGTGAACAATCTGGCGATTGGCATTTTGTCAACAACAAGACGGACGGTGCAACATTTGGCACGCTCACGGCCACTTTTTCATCGGGTGCGGTGTGCATTGTCAGTCCCTCGAAGGTGAACAACAGCAACATCCATTTCGACTGCGACGGGTATGCCGGCGCGCTTTTAAGTGCTAGCACGGACCTTTCGGGCAAGCTGGTGTTGTCGCATTTCAGCTGCGACGAGCCGCCGAAGCCACCGCCGTGCGATCCTAAAGACCCGAAGTGTGTGTGAGCCACCGAAGTAATTGAATCTTGCTCGAGAATCGAGAGGGGGCCCCAAGGGCCTCCTCTCGGATTCGCCGACCCGCCGTAAAATTCCTGAGTAGAGGCCTGAATAGAGGACTGACCCGTGATAGACATCCCCTCGCGAACCAATTCCGTATTTCTCGCTGCAACACTGATCGTTTCTCTGGGCCTGACATCGAATGCATCGGCTCAGCAGCCTTTGTTACCGAATCTGACTGCCCTTCCGGCGTTCCACATACACATCGCCGAGAATCCTGCCGGCAAGCAGGAACTGCGATTCAGCTTCCGCTCCTGGAACAGTGGCGACGGCCGATTCGAACTGATCGCCGGCGAGCTTGCCCAGGGCCGCCAGAACATCTACCAACGCATCTATAACGACGATGGCAGCTACGAGGACGTACTGGCCGGAGACTTCGAGTGGCATTCAGGGCACAGTCATTTTCACTTCGACGACTATGCGCTGTACCTGCTGCAGCAGGTCACGGGAAACTCGCAAAAAACCAGCACGAAGACCAGTTTCTGCCTCATGGATACGGACCTTGTCGACGGTACGCTGCCCGGTGCGCCGAGTTCACCGCAATACGTGAGCTGCGGGAATTTCTTTCAAGGGATCTCGGTAGGTTACGGCGACACATACGGGTGGCATCTGCCCGGGCAGGAAATCTCTCTCAAAAATCTGAAGGACGGTGATTACCGTCTGATCACTGAGGTGGATCCGCAGAATCGGATAATGGAGACGGATGATTCCGACAATGAGGCGTGTGTCCTGCTTAATCTGGTTACGAGCACTCCGACGCCGACCGTCACCATTCTCAATGAGAGTAGTTGCGACGGCGGCTCGGAACCACCGCCGGGTGGGGAGGTTACCGTCGATAGTATCACTCCAAACAGCGCACCAAGGGATTCCTCTGTATCCGTCCTGATCACTGGTTCCGGATTCGCGTCCGGTATGGAGGTCAGCCTGGAGAATGGCAGCGGAGCGCGTCCGACCGTGAGCGTCGTCAACGTCGACGAGCAGAATTCGACGATCACCGCGGTGATCACCCTGAAGAAAGGTGCCAAGGCCGGTAACTGGGATGTTCGGGTCGGCTCTGGTGTGTTGCCTGGTGGTTTCACGGTGACGGTGCCCTGATGACAAGCGTGCGACTGGTGTCTCGCCGAAGCATTTAGCTACGCTCGCCGAGTGTGGTTGAGGATGAGAACCCCGAGCGACCAACGTAGCAGCGCAGCAGCGAGTTGGCGAGGAACCCGCGAAGCGGGCGACTCAATCCCACCGTCTGCGCCAACAAAACAGGTAACCGATTAGTCTCTAACGAGAGGGTATCGAACGCCCTTGGGGGGAAGATTCATCCGTTCCAGGATGGTCTGGAATCGCGGATTTTCACGCAGCGGATTCCATGCGGGTGCGACCTGCGTATAGATCATGTTCGAGGATCTTTGCTGCAGGGCTCTTTCGAGTTGTTCGATCGAACAATCCACATCATCAAGGCCCAGGCAAGCCCAGGAGATTGTGACAGGATCGACCCGTGCTCCTATAGGCGGGTTCAAGAGGCTGTCGAGCAATTCCTGCGCCTCGACTCTCTGGTTCGCCCTCGCTTTGACCCAGGCGCAGCTTCCAATAAGCATGTGATCAAATCGCACGCCACGTTCCCCCAAGAGCGAATCACATTGGGCAGCCGCAAGTTGATGTTTCCCCTGCAGGGAGTGGTTCCACGCAATCATCATTCGGGAAAAATGAAACGCGGGGGCCATGTCGCTGGCGCGTTCAAGGTGCCGGATCGACTCGTCAAAGTGCTGGCAATGAAAGTTATAGACGCCGAGATCGAAATGCATTGTAGGATTGAACGGGTCATGGTTTCTGGCTGTTTCCAGCAAGCCAATCCCCCGATCACCGTCCGCGCATCGCCCTTCGCGTCGAGCTGCATCATCTGGGCTTGCACATATGCATCAAATGCGTCCGGGTTTACCGGTTTAAGTGAGGTTTCAGGGACGGGTCCGGAGTCCAGATTTGCGCCAATACCTCGCACGATTGACCGAGCCACGTCGCGCTGGAGAGACAGGATGTCCGTCAGTTGACCATCGAAACTGTCGGTCCAAAGCTGTTCATCGGTTGCAGCTTCTATGAGTTGAGCAGTTATCCGAACCTGGTTTCCGGCCCGTTGTACGGAGCCTTCTACTACGGCCTCCACACCCAGTTCAGCGGCAATTTCAGGCAGCGACCAGGTCGTATCTGCATACTGCATGACGGAAGTTCGGGAAATCACTTTCAAACTACTAACCATGCTCAACTCACCGATCAGCGCCTCGGTCATGCCCGCCGCAAAATATGCCTCACTAGCATTGGCGGAATAGTCTTCGAAGGGCAGCACGGCCAATGAGCGAATACGGGTAGCGTCATTCTGCGGGTAGCTGCCCCACCATCCCTTGGTTGCGAAAAGGATGGCCAGAATTGCAGAGCCGCCAAGCAGAAGGCCGAGTGAGGCTCGGGCAACTTTGCCACGCCGATGAAAACGGTTCGCGATGGGCTCCAACGTCGCGATGAACTGATAACCCTTGCGGTGAACGGTACGGATGTACTTTGGGGAGTGCGCGTCGTCGCCGAGTACCGAACGAATCTCCTTGATTACCTGCGTCAAGGCGCCGTCCGTGACAACACTGTTTTTCCAAATCTGGTCGAATAGTTCCTGCTTTTCGACTACGCGCCCACAATTTTCGATGAGATAAACAAGTACTTCCAGCGCCCTGGACCCAAGGGGTCTTTGCTCATCGTTAATAGTTACAGCGCCTGCCGCCGGATCAACAACTACACCATTGCAACGATACTTTTCTCTTCTCGATCGATCCTGTATCGGCATGTACGTATCTGGAACCGCGTCACTCGATGCGCCATCACAACAAGTCATTGTAACTCATAATTTTCTCACGACATTGGCACGGTAGAGAGATCAACGTGGCGCTCATGGCAGACGGCTTTAAGAAGATTTTTCCCCGGAAGTTGACTGCCGCGAAAAGCGGCAATCGACGTGTGGGGCGTCTACCAGGGCCGGGTAGCGCTGAGAGCGTTGTCCGAAGATGGATTTAACAGGAGATGGCCATGAATACAGAGATCATTAACCGCTTATGCGTTCTCCTCGTTGCCATATGCGCATCATCAGTTGCGTTTGGCCAAGACCAAGACTGTTCGGAGCCATTCGTCACGTTCGGCGAAGTGAATGCGGGATTGCAAGCAGGATTTACCGGCGGCATCCCCAACAGTAACACCCTCCCGTCGGGACACTTTCTCGCTGCAGCCGGCATAGAGCATCGTGGCTTCATAAGTCCACTTCCGGATCCAAATGGTCCAACCGGCTGGCTTTGCGAAGTCGACGGTGTGCAACTCGAGGTCGTGGAAACGGCTGCGAGATGGGCCGTACAACCTGATTTCTTTAATGATACCGCACAGGTCCTCAAGGCCTGGGGTGCATTTATCGAACTGTACTCACTGGAACCTGGATTTCATACGGCGACACTTAAGGGTTCCATAGATTTGAATTGCTTTCCCGACTTTGGCGGAGAGTGCGACGGAATCCCCGATATCATTGACGATACACACTCGTTCGAGTTCGAGGTGGCTGCGAATTAGGTTGCCGATGCAGTATTCTGTCTGACGCGAGCTAATTGCTGCCGATCGATTCGCAGCAATCAAGGCGAATCGTCCGGCAGAGTCAGCATACGGCTGAGGATGTGGACCCTGTTCGAGTCAAGCAGCGGTGGGGCCGCCATTTTTGGCGCACAGTGCCCGTTCCTCCAGCGCCGCCAGACGCAAGAAATCGCTCCTCATCTCGCCGCGCTGGAATAGCCAAAAAAGCCGCGGCCTGTAATATTCAACCAAACGGTTGACAGATGGCAACGTACAGCGCTAACATTCAACCAAATGGTTGAATCTCAAGAACAACTAAGCAACCTGTTCGCTGCTCTCGCGGATCGGACGCGGCGACGGATAATTGCACGGCTTGCGGATGGGCCACTCACCGTAGGCGAACTCGCCGAGCCGTTCGACATGTCTTTTGCGGCCGTGTCCAAGCACGTCAACGTGCTCGATCGCGCGGGGCTGATTGAGCGTAACAGGCGTGGTCGTTTTATCGAGTGCGCTCTAAACCCGCTACGGCTCAAGGCACTATCGGACTGGATTGGCGACTACGAACGATTCTGGGACGAACGGCTAAGCAAACTCGAAGAAGTCATTAAAGAACACAGACGGAGCAAGTCATGAATACAACAGTCGCGGCACCACCGCTCAACATCGAACGCACGATCGACGCAACTCTTGCCGAAACCTGGACCGCCTGGACCGAACCAGAACTCGTCGCGCGCTGGTTTGCACCTGGCAACATGCGCGCGGAAGTGCTCGAATACGATGTTCGCTCCGGCGGTCATTATCGGATTCGTATGCGTGATGAAGAGGGCGGTACGCACACAGTCGGAGGTGAGTTTGTCGAAGTCACGCCGCAGCGGCGACTGGTGATTAGCTGGGCGTGGGAAGGTGACGCGACGACGCAATCCAAAGTAACGGTGGATTTCGACGCGGGCAACGTTGGCACGCGGCTCCGAATCCTGCATGAGGATCTTCCGAGTGAGGAAAGCGCGGCCAATCACAAGCAGGGCTGGATTGGCTGCCTTGACAATCTTTGCAATCGCATCAACGCATTTTGAGCGCTTTTGCGAGCCCAGGGGGGAATCTATGAAGATCAGGAGAGTGGCAATAGCTTTGGCCGGCGTTCTGCTGCTGTCGGGCGACGGAATCGCGGCCGATGTGATCGCGGATCGGTACACGGAGGATCAGCTCGCGCCAGTCAGTGCCTACGTCGCAACAAGCGAGGAAGAGGAAGTGTCGCTTGCGCTCAGTGCCGCGCCTGCTCATATTTCGGAATCTTCGACTGTACTGGTGATGACAAAGGAAGGATACGCGACCGCCCGAGAGGGAAGTAACGGCTTCGTGTGTCTCGTTGAGCGATCCTGGGCCGGATCGGTCGACTACATCGGCGCATTCTGGGACCCACGAATACGCGCACCAATTTGTTACAACCAGCATGCGGCAAAGTTTGTGTTGCCCTTGTACATTCTGCGCACCGAGCTGGCACTGGCCGGGAAGAAACGCGCGCAGATTGCAGCGGCGATCGATGCAGCAGTCTCGTCCGGCAAAATGAAAGCACCCACAGGGACGGCGATGTCCTACATGATGTCGGCCAGGCAGCACTTGCATCCGGATATCGGCCGCTGGCTGCCGCATCTCATGATATGGATGCCTTATACGGAACAGGACGACTGGGGCGCAAACGTACTCGCCGGTGTGGACCCTGTCGTCTTCCGTAATCCGGGCGGTCCATTCGCTATGGTGGTCATTCCCTACGGTGAGGCGCGGTTCATCGAGCCCTAGTTGCCGTGTCTTA
>Ga0224512_10005792_pt1 | contig 10079 bp, 6 predicted proteins | sample SF_May12_sed_USG_4_FD_169103 | JGI IMG/M metagenome (GOLD analysis project Ga0224512, IMG submission 169103) | Sediment microbial communities from San Francisco Bay, California, United States - SF_May12_sed_USGS_13 | ecosystem: Environmental > Aquatic > Marine > Sediment | place: USA: California...
CTCACCGAGGGGCAGGCTACGCGATCGCCCGCCCGTCGCCGGGATGGAAAGCAACTTCCCCTTTTCGGTAGATCCTTTCTCGGTGTAGTTGCATCGCCTTCCTCCCGACGCAACTCGTCGACGCTGCGTGCCCAGTGACACTCCTACAAATGGATGAGTTTTCTCATCCATTTGGATTGCTTCGGGCCGTCGTTGCCGCATCGGACCCACCAGGGGGACACCCCGGGAGATCGACCGTCGACCCGACATTTCCAACCGGGGTTGACATTCCAGGGCCGCAGCTGGAAATCCTACCCTCCTGGTGAAGACGTTGAAGCACGCCGGTGATCACGCTTCAGGGGCGCAGAGCCCGGCTCGGAAACGCGTCGCGACTGCGGCGCTGTGGCGCGCCGTGCCGTGTCTGCTGCTTCTCGTCGCGCTGCCCGCGTGCGCCCCCGAGCAGCGGCCGCTCTCCGGGCGGTATCGGGGCCACGACATCCTCCTCGTCACGATCGACTCGCTGCGCGCAGACCGCCTCGGCTGCTACGGCTACGCGAAGGCGACCCCGGCGATCGATGCACTCGCCTCGCGCAGCGTCGTGTTCGACTCCCTGTTCACGACCTCGTCGACGACGCTTCCCGCCCACGTCTCGCTCTTGACCGGGCGGGATCCCGGCGACCTGCGGAACGGCTACACCGTCTCCGACTCCGCCGTGACGCTGGCGGAGGTGCTGTCGCGGGAGGGGTACGAAAGCCGGGCGGTCGTGAGCTCGCTGCCTCTCGCTGCTGCGTTCAATCTGGGTCAGGGGTTTGCCGTCTACGACTCGGATTTCTCCGCGTGCCGCGGGAGCCTCCAGTTCGGGGAGGGGAGGTGGCACGCGCAACCGTTCGACGTCTTCGACTGCGATGCCGGAGAGACGACGGCGCGCGTGCTGCGCGCGCTCGACGCCGCCGATCGCTCCCGGCCGAGCTTCCTGTGGGTCCACTACTTCGACCCGCACTTCCCCTACCGACCGCCAAAGGGATACTACGACGAGGCACGGGTGAAGCGCCGGCGCTTTCCGTTCCTGCACCAGGCGACGCCGGCGGATCTCGAGAGCCTGAACGAGCTCTACGACGGCGAGGTTCGATTCCTCGATGGCCAGCTCGCGGCGCTCTTCGAAGGGCTCGAAGCCCGCGGCTTTCTCGAGAACACCGTGACGCTGCTCGTTTCCGATCACGGCGAGAACCTGTACCAGCACGATGGCTATCTCGATCACAGCATGGTGGTGTACGAAACCGTCATGAGGATCCCGGCGCTGCTGGAGCTGCCGGGTCGCGCCGGGACGCGCCTGGGCGCGATCGCGAGCATCACCGACCTCATGCCGACGCTGTTGGATCTCCTGGGTGTCGAGCTTCCCGCCGTCGCTTCGCAGGCCGTCTCCGGTCGGAGCCTCGTTCGGGTGATCGAGTCGGGCGGCGCGGCCACCGGCCACCGCGAGTTCGTGGCCTGCGAGACGAACGATTACGGCGTGGCAGAGGAGGACCAGGCCGTCGCCATCCGGACCGGGGAATCGAAGATGATTCTCAACAACTGGAAGAAGGGGGGACGCGTCTTCTACGATCTGGCGACGGATCCGGACGAGACTCGCTCCCTCACCCGGCTTTCGGCCCATGCCGAAGCGGCGCTGGCGGACCACCACCGAGCGTGGCGCGAACGGGCCGCGAGCCCACCGCTCGCGAGGAGGAGGGAGCTCGATGAAAGGACTCGCGAGGGTTTGAAGAGTCTCGGCTACCTGCACTCCGAGTGATTCGGGACACGGGAGACGTACGAGACCGCGAACAGCGGACCGGCAAGCCGGCGATCGTCGGTCATTCCAGGTGATAGACGAAGATCGAGTATCCGATCCGGGCGACCGGCTGCTGCTCCCGCAGGAAGGCGTAGAGGTCGCGGTCCGGCAGGTAGAGGCCCTGGAGGTGTGTCGCGCTGATCGCGAACCAGCCGTGGCGCGGCAGCTGGAACTCACGCGTCCGGTTCGGACGCTCCAGATGGAAGCTCGGCAGCCAGTCGTAGCGGATGCCGTAGCGAGCCGGCGAATCGGTGCCGAAGTAGCTGAGATGGACCCGTTCGATGTCGCGCTCGCGCAGGAACGTCGCGAGCCCCACGAGATCCTGGCCCCAGTCGAGGTTCGAGTCGACCAGGTAGCGGTAGCCGCGGGCGGGGCCGCCCACGGTCTCGTTGAAGTAGGCGAGGTAGTGCGGGTGGATCGACAACGAGGCCGCCAGAACCCACGCCAGCAGGCCGGCGAGGGCCACCCGCGCGAAGCCGCGCAGCCGCCCGGTGGCGAGGACACCGGACGCGAACACCAACAGGAAGGGAAGCGCGGGCAGCACGTAGCGAAGGCCGATGGACTGATGCTGCACGCTGAAGAAGGCGATCACGGCGAGCGGCGGCAGCAGCACGAAGCCTTCGTCCAGCCAGCGAGAGCGATTCCGGCGCCGACCGAGCCGGATCGCGGACGCGCCCAGCAGCAGCAGCGACGGCAGCGGCGTCTTCAGGAGCAGCGACATCAGCGCGTAGTACCACCAACCGCCGTCCGCGTAGCGACCCGCGAAGAAGGCCGGGTGGCCCTCTGCGGTGTGCTCCAGCTGGAACGCGATCCCCTCGACGTAGGGCCTGAGGTCGAAGCCGTAGCCCAGCAGCAACACGGCGCCGGCCACGCCGAACACGGCGAACGCCCGGCGCGGCGGGCGCTGGCCCGTGCGAATCGACCAGACCGCCAGCAGTGCGGCGAACAGCGGCGGCCACAGCAGCGCCGTGAACTTCGACAGCAGCGCCAGGCCCAGGAGCACCCCCGCCCACAGCGCATCGCACCGGCGCTGCGACCCGAGACTCCTCCAGAAGAAGAACGTCGCGCCGAACGCGAAGACGGTGAGCGCGATGTCGGGCGTGATGAGCCGGGTGTGGGCCAGGAGATTGGGGCTGAAGGCGTAGAGGCAGGTCGCCAGCAGGCCGGCGGGCACTCCGTACAGCTCGCGGCCCCAGCGGTAGACGAAGACGGCGCCCAGGGCGCCCACGAGAATCATCATCAGACGCGACGAGAGCAGCAGCGCATTCCCGTCGTTCGCCGGGCTCGCCAGCAATGCGCGACCGCGCACGACGTCGATCCCCGCGAGGGCGCGGCGCGTCCGCTGCGCCTCCGGAAGCGGGCGGAAGGCGTCGGCGGGCAGGTCGGCGAAGAGCAGCGGCAGGCTGTGCAGGCCGTAGGAGAGGGGTGGATGCAGGATGCTGCCGGCCACGTCCCAGCGGCGGGTCTTCAACAGGTGCGTTCCGAGCCCGAAGTAGTGGGTCTCGTCCCAGGTCGCGGACTCGAGCCGGGCGCTGGCGATCGCCTGCGCCGCGAAGGCGGCGATCAGCAGTGCGACGACCAGCGTCGGCCCACGCTGTCGCAGGTCCAGCCGCTTGCCGCCCGTCATCCCGCACCCGGCGCCGTGGCGCACCTTCGCATCCGCGTCGCCTCGGACGGACGCGGAACCGACTCGCCTTTCCGCAGGCTGTGGCCGTAGGTACAGCGGTCGCCCACTGACCCGCCTCCCCGTGGCAGTCCGCTCCCTAGGTTGGATCCGCGAGCGGCCTGCGGCCGCGAACCACGACCGCTGGTCTGGGAAGCTACATCACCGCCACGGATTCCTTCTCCGCTGCATTTCGAGCAGCGCGTCGAGCGCCACCAGCAGGAGAATCGGAGATGCCACCGCCCAGTGGAAGGGTTCGTTCCACCAGATGAGCGTAGCCAGGCAGAGCCCGATCATTGCGGCCAGCGCCGCGATTCCGATTCGGGGTCTCCCCTCGCCAAGCAGCGCCGGGGCCACCATGAAGCTCGCGTAGTAGGCCGGTACGTCGACCAGGATCAGAATCGGGACGAAGCCGAGACACGCGGCCTCCCAGCCCTCGACGCGTTCGAGTGCCTTCCAGAGGAAGACGAGGAACAGGACGACCACGACGACGTAGACGGGCCGTCTCTCTGCGAAGACTTCGTCTCTCGACTCCTGAAGCTGCGCCTGGTTGCGGATCGCTCCGTCGCTGACTCGCTCCTGCTCACGGACACGCGAGGTCAGGGAGAGCAGCGCCGGCAAGCCGACCGAATTGCTGGGCGTAATGCTCGACCACCGGCCGATGTTCGCCGCAAACTCGGTCCACACGTCCGTTCCCCGGCCGCAGACCGGAATCGCCAGCAGGGGCAGAACGAGCGTCGCGATCGCCACCCCCAGCGCGAACTCGCGAAAGCCATGCCCGAAGCCGTCACCCCGGAGCCAGCGGCGAAGGGCTCCCGCGCCGTAAGCAACGACGAAGAGCGCGGGAAACAGGCGCAACAGAGTTGCCAGCGCGAGAAGCACACCGGCTCCGAAGTGTCTCTGCTTCCGCAAGAGGCAGATCCCGATGACGAAGGCGCCGAACCAGGCGTAGCGAAGGAATGCATCGCCGATCCAGAAATACCGGCTCAAGGGGTTTGCCGCCCAGACCAGCGCGGCGATGCAGAGCACCTCGAAGCCAAAGGCCCAGCCAATGAACGCGAAGCTGACGAGGACGATGAGGAGATCGAGCCGCGCCAGTACCCGCATGGACCCGTTCTCTGCGGGAAAGACCGAAGCCAAGGGGCGGCCCACGAGCGTCCATACGGGCGAGGCGTTGTAGCCCTGGTCTTTCAGCACCTTCTTCCACTGACCGCCGATGAATACGGAATCGAACCAGCGGAGGTCGGCGCGAAACGCCTGCCAACGTTCGGGCGAGAAGGCTTCGTCACAGCGCGCTCCGAGGGCCGCTGTGTCGATGATCGTCCGCTCGAGAAAGCTTCGAAGCTCGCGCATCCGGACCTGCTGCGGTCCGCGCCCTTCCTCGGCCCGTGCGGCGGCCGTGCACTTGTAGAGATCGAAATACCCCAGCTCCGGGAAATACTTGGCGTTGAGGTAGTAGTGATAGAAGTCATGGGTCTGCACGCCCCCCGGATGACGCCACGTAAAGAATCCGTAGGCCGAGGCGAATACCAGGGTCGCGAGGACCCCGAGAGCGACCACCCGGAGTCGACGAAGCTTTCGACCCCGACCGGACCGCCGGAGCCGCCAGCCGTACGCGATCAGACCGAGCGCGAGCGCAGTGAGCAACGCGCGCACGACGAGGAGCGCAAAATCGACTCGCAGCGTCCAGATCACGCTGGTGATTCTAGGGCCATTGATTCCGAGAACTCTCTCGTTTCCGAGCCTGAGCCCCTGGTCGGTCCAGTCTGGCGCCCGTCTTCTCCTCGCAGAGAGCGTGATCGCGAGAGCCTGGAGGGGTCCCGCCCCACCTTCGCGAACCCGTGCGTCCGCAGCGCTGCTAGCCGCGCTCCGAGGGGAGCTTCACCAGGCGGCGCGCCATGATGATGCGCTGGATCTGGCCCGTTCCCTCGACGATGTCCATGGCCTTCACGTCGCGGAAGAGCTTCTCGATCAGGTGATCGCCGCGGGCGCCGACCTCGCCGAGGATCTCCATGCCGAGGCACGCCGCCTCCAGGGCCACCTCGGGGGCGACCGCTTTGGCCATCGAGGCCTCGAGGATGTTGGGCTGCGCGCGGTCGGCGAGCCAGGCGGCGCGCCAGCACAGCAGCCGCGCCGCCCGCAGCCGCCGCCGGATCCGCTCCAGGCGGTCGCGCACGCGCGCGTCGGCGAGGCGGCCGTGCTCGCGCGCGAAGACCCGGGCCTCGTCGAAGGCGGCGCGTCCGATCCCCACCGCCATCGCTGCGACCATCGGGCGGGTCGCGTTGAACGACTTCATCGCGCCGCGAAACCCGGCGCGCCGCGCGTAATGCTCCTCGCCTCCGAGGAGGTTCTCCCCGGGCAGGCGACAGTCTTCGAGCGTGAAGGATGTCGACTCGTAGGCCTTGAGGCCCATCTTCCGCTCGATCGCGAAGTTTCCCAGACCCGGCGCCCCGCGTTCGACGACGAAGGCGCGGTGCCCTTCGCGTCCGAGCGAGCGGTCCACGGTGGCGAAGACCACGATCCAGTCGGCTCGGCTCGCGTTGGCGGCAAACGACTTCGCACCGTTCAGGACCCAGTGGCGCCCGTCCTTGCGGGCGCTGGCCTCGATCCCCGCCACGTCGGAGCCCGCGCCGGGCTCGGTCATCGCGAACGATCCCCAGCGCGGACGGTCCGGCTCGACGAAGGGTCCGAGAAAGCGGCGCTTCTGGTCCGGCGTTCCCATGGAGAGAATCGAGGGCTCGGCGAGGCCGGGCCCGGGAAACGAGACCGCCACGCCCCGGTCCCAGTAGGACAGCTCCTCGGCGAGACACAGCGTTACGAGCGAGCTCCCACCCCTCGAGCGCGATGCGTCCCGAGACTTCGCCTCCGACTCCTCGGACCAGCGCGTCCGTCCCTGGCCCAGCTGGATCAGGAGATCGAAGAACGGGTGGTCGGGCGGCGTCGGGCGCCCCAGACGGTCCGCCTCGAGCCCGAGGGGCCGGATCTGCGCACGCCCGAGCTGCGAGAGCTGCTCGACGCGCTTGCGCGTCGCTGCGTCGGGCGCGAAGTCCATCACGCCCCCGCGCCGCCGACCGCTGCGGGGCCCGGGGTCGTGTCCAGCTCGCGTCCCGCCTCCTCGCGGGCCGCGTCCGTTCCCCCGAAGAGCAACCCCAGGGTGCGCGCCTCGCGCATGAACTTCTCCACCGGGTAGTCCTGCATGAAGCCGTGGCCGCCCAGGATCTGCAGGGCGTTGGGCGTCACGAACATCGCCTGCTCGGCGGCCTCGAGAAACGCCGTCGCGCAGGGCTCCGCCGCCTCCTCTCCGCCGTCGATCCGCCAGGCCGCCTCCTGGACGAGCAGTCGCGTGCTCTCCACTGCGGTCGCCATGTCCGCGATCAGGAACGCCAGGGCCTGGTGGTGCGCGATGGGACGGCCGAAGGCCTCCCGGTTCAGCGCGTACTCCCGCGAGAAGTCGGATGCCGCGCGCATGACGCCCACCAGAAGCGCCGCCGCGTAGAGACGCGCGCGCGCCAGCGCCCGCCGCGCGCCGGCGGCGCCTTCCCAGGCGGCCCGGACCGGCGCGTCCTCGAGACGCAGGGCGGACGCCCCGGCGGCGCGCAGCCCGGCGCCGCGCAGCTCCGAGCGCGCGATTCCCTCGCTGACACACACGGCGCCCGTGGGGTCGAGGATCACGAGCAGGTCGACGCGGTCGGTGGGGACCCAGGGGATCTCGGCGCTCACGCGCCCGCGCTCCCGGCGCACCCGACCCGCGCCGTCCCAGACGAGCACGCCGCGAGCGCCGGTGCGCTCCAGCACGGGCCGGGCCAGCGCATCGAGGGCGTCCCCTCCGGCCAGCTCGAGCAGCGGATAGAGGGCGGGGCCGAGGGAGTCGAGCGCAAGCGCCGCCCCGGCGTCGGCCGCGGCCAGCTCCTCGAAGACGAGTACCCGCGCGAGCGCGCCGAGCCCTGCGCCCCCCTGCTCCTCGGGCACCTCGATCGCGCCGAGTCCGATCGCGCGGAACGCCTCGTGCACCTCTGCGGCGACGGCGCGGGCCTTCTCGAACTCGCGGTCGCGGGGGCGGAGCTGGTCGTTCGCGAAGCCGAGAGCGGTCTCGCGGATGAGCGCGAGCTCGTCGCCGAGCTCGAAGTCGATCATCGCGGCTCCGGGGTCACCCGGCGTCCTCCGCCGGCTGCGGCTCCCAGCCCATCGCCCTGAGCGACGCGTGGGCTTCGTCGCGCTCCACGGAGTGGACGGCGATCGCCGCGACGTCACCCTTCACCAGCTTGAGCTTCTCGTGCATCGGCTGGACCTTTCCGCCCCGGCGCACGCTCAGGATCACGAAGCGGTCCCCGGTCTTCGTGGGGGGCTCGCCTTCCGCTGCTTCCGGCTCGCCGCCGTAGCACCATTCCTCCACCTCCACGGAGCCGTGTCGGCAGCGCACGTCCCAGCGCTCGATGTCGTGCGGGCCTTCGAAGAGCACGACGAAATCCGGCGTCTCGACCAGCTCCGGCGCGAGCCCGGACTCGGGGCGCGCCACCGCGACGTAGCCTCGCGGCACCCCGAATCTCTCCCGGGCGCGGCTGACGAATACGCTGTTCAGCATCTGGTTGGGCGTGAGCCCGATCGCCGAGCCGACGGTCCGGGGGCGCGCACGCAGCAGCGTCCGTTCCTGCACCGCGTCGCCGAAGACCACGGCGAAGCCGGCCTCCTCGGCCTGGCGGCAGTTGCGGGGGTTCGAGTCCAGGAACACGACGGAGGTTCCGGCTGCACGCAGCACCTCGCCCAGTGCCAGCCCGAGCCCCTGTGCACCGAGGATCGCGACGGTGTCGCGGCCCGGAAGGCGCTGGCCGAGGAGCGATGCGAGCGGGCCCGCGACCGCCCCCGCGAACAGAACGCTGCCCGCGATCGTCAGGAAGACCAGAGCGCGCAGCTCCGGGCCCCCCTCGAGCCCACGGCTCTCGAGGGCGCCCGCGGCCAGCGAGGCGACCGCGGCCGCGACGATCCCCCGCGGCGAGACGCCGGCTATGAACCAGCGCTCGTTGCGGGTGAGCTCCGAGCCGGCGGTGCACAGCCAGACGTTGACCGGCCGCACCGCGCCCACCAGGACACCCACGACCGCCAGGCCGGCCCACCCGAGGGCGCGCACGTCCGCGATCCGCACCGTGGCCGCCAGCAGGACGAACAGCAGACCGATCAGGAGAACGCTGAGCTGATCCTTGAACTCGCGCAGGTCGCGGTCGACGCGGGTGCGCACGTTCCCGACGACGACGCCGGCGATCGCCACCGCCAGCACGCCGCTGTGGGGAACGATCACGTCGCAGCCCTGGTACAAGAGCAGGACGGAGGCGAGGGCGAAAACGTTTCCAAATCCGTCCGGCACGACGTGGCGCGCGCGCAACAGGCCCGCCAGGGCAAAGCCCGCAACGATGCCGGCGACCGCTCCGAAGCCCAGGCGCAGCACCAGGCCCGTCGCGCCGCTCGCGAGCGAATCCGTTCCCGGCGCGAGCACGATCTCCAGCATCAGCACGGCGAGAATGGCGCCGATCGGATCGATCAGGACCCCCTCGGCTTCGAGAACCGTGGCGACGCGCGGCCGCAGCCCCACGGCATCCACGAGCGGGCCGATGACCGTGGGGCCGGTCACGGCGACCAGGCTCCCGAACAGGAGCGCCTGCCTCCAGGACCAGTCGAACAGCGCGACGACGGCCAGCGCCCCGCCGAGCATCGTCACCAGCGCGCCGACGATCACGAGCCGGCGGATCGGCGTCTGCTCCCGGCGCAGGCGCGAGATCTCCAGGTTGAGGCCACCCTCGAAGAGGATCACGGCCACCGCGAGGTCCACGATCGCGAACAGCCCCTCGCCGAGCGCATGCGGCTGCACCCAGCCGAGCCCGTCCGGTCCGAGCGCGACCCCGGCGACCAGCAGGAGCACGATGCCGGGCACGCGAACGTGCCGCGCGACGGCCTGCGCCAGGATGCCGACCGCCAGTGCCAGCACCAGCGTCAGCGCCGGGTGACCCCCCTCCACGGACGAGAGCCTACCCCGCCCCCCACGTTGGCGACACGTTCGAGATGCTGCGGGTGGAGTGGGCGGCGGCTTCGAGCCAGGGATCCCCGACCGCCGCACTGCCGTGCCGCCGGAACGGCGCGGCGCGCGACGGTCGGAGACGCGCGTTCGGAAGCTCCCGACACCGGCGCGGATCCTGGTTCGCCGCCATGCAGGCCCAGTCCTGCGGCGGCTGCGGCTCCTGCTGGAGCCCCGTCACCCGTCCCGGCACCACCTCCGTTCGCGCATGGACCTGTTGCCGCTGGAGTGCAGCGGCAGAGCCGGCTGGACGCGGAGTGAGCCCTGCAGCAGCCCTCTACGGCAGCACCGGCACAGCCCAGAAACTACGCAGTTTCGGCTCGTCTCCCGTTTCAACGTGTTCGCATCTACCGCCAGTCAAGACGCGCTCACTCCGAACGTCCGCAACAACATTGCCTAGCAAGATCCACGCCGAACCGCCGGACCGCCGGCGAAGGCCGGAAATGGGTGATTTGAGGTTTTTTACACACACCTTTCTGGGAAAGCAGCTACCGAAAAGCGGTAACTCCTTTCCCCGCGCGACCCCGAGATGCCCGCCGGGGAGA
>Ga0224512_10005793_pt1 | contig 10079 bp, 14 predicted proteins | sample SF_May12_sed_USG_4_FD_169103 | JGI IMG/M metagenome (GOLD analysis project Ga0224512, IMG submission 169103) | Sediment microbial communities from San Francisco Bay, California, United States - SF_May12_sed_USGS_13 | ecosystem: Environmental > Aquatic > Marine > Sediment | place: USA...
TGGCGTCGCTTTCATGACCTATAACTACTTTAGGGACTATGACTACAATACCGGCCGGTATCTAGAGAGTGATCCAATCGGGCTGGATGGGGGGGCAAATACATATCTTTATGTGAGCGCAAATCCGATTAAATCTACCGACCCTAAAGGTCTGTTTACATACAATACGCCCGATGTATCAGTGACGAGGCCAATAAGTGGAGATGCGTTCAGGCTGGCGACCTGCATCGAAACGTGTATAGGAGTCAATATTATAATATCTGGCGGCAGTGAGTGCACCCCGGATGGCCGCCACGTCGTTGGCGGCGTACAAGGTAGTAAGCATTGCACGAATCAGGCATTCGATATGAAAAAGCCGCCATCTACTTCAGCTAACGATTTATTATGTTGCGCACAACAATGCGGCGCTAAATACGCGATTGAATATGCTGATCGCTGGCATTTTCAAACTACGCTCGGCCGCTATAAGGGCCGCGGTCCTTTGTCAGGGATATTCTGTCCTCCTCCCGTCTGCCCTATGCCTTGATATTAGAGATGCGGCGAGCTTTATTAGTTCTACCGACGATATTTTGCTTTCTATGCGACGCTCGGTCGTGGGCGGGTGGGGATGACGTCAAGCCGTGCGATAAGATGCAGACTAGTTATACGCTGCTGAAACTGAATGATCTGTATGAAACAACGCGAGCGTACTATGCCGATAGTTCGGAAAGTCTAAATCCTGGTAGCATAGTTGGAGATTTTGACGGGGATGGCAGAGATGATTGTGCGATGCTATTAGTTGCCAAAGACACCAACGGTGACATGCTATTGTCTATCACTATAAGCCGCAAACAGCAAGAAGATCAGGTATATTTAAAGTCTATTGGCCCTTACTCTTACAAGGGGATTTTATTTATTTCACCCGTAATTTTGGATATAGAATTATTGGCTGTGGAAAGTGGGCGCCAAATCGATTCATTAAAATTGGCACAAAACGGTATAAAACTGACCTACTACGGAAAAGCGGAGACACAGTTCTTTTGGTCAGATAAAAATCAGGAAATAATGTTATTTCCGACTGGTGAATAATGCTGTCACCGGGCGTTACCAGAAGAGTGGTCGTATTGGGTCACAGTGCCGCCTAAATACCTGTTGCTACGCTGCGCAAATTCCGCGGCGGTATACGGGTCCGGGTGACGAATCTCTACTAGGGGCTATCATAATCATTGGTGGGGTCGTTACAATGGTCGTTATTACAGCTGATATTGTTTGCACCGGTACGAAAATCAAGTACGCTGTACTGATGGGCAGTCCAGTCGACGGGTGGCAAGCGGGTAAAGTGAGAGATAGTTTTGTGGTTAGGCATATCAATGAAGCGAAATAGAGACTATAGTGAACTGGTCCAAGACTGGCGCGTGACAATGAAAATCCCCGATTTCATTTGGCTCGCGTTTGTTTTGGGTTTGGCCTCACCATCGGCGTTCGCTATAGTGGTCAATTTCTCGTTCGAGGGAACCGTTGACTTCGACAACGGTGGAAATATTTTCGGTCTCGTCGTTGGCGAACAAGTCACGGTTAGTGGGACGTTCGACGACGTGTTGACTGGAAACGGCAGCGAGCAGGTATTCTACGGACAAGGAACCGGCAACACGCTAGTAATCGTTGTTGGCGATATCACGTACGACGAGACAGACGACGTGTTGTTTAGCACGGGCGCCCCAACACTATTATTCGGCGATGGCCTGTTCACTGATTTCAGCTTTAACACTAACCCAGATCCTATATTCCAATCAGGGGCACAAGGTTTCGCAGGATTCGAAGGCCTTCCAACACCGCTCGCAACACTCGGTGGCGATTGGGATGTCGGCTCCTTCAACAAAACCCCTGTAGCTGTCCCTGTTCCAACCGCCACATGGCTGTTCGGTTCTGCATTAGGCTTCCTTGGGTGGAACCGACGGAAACTTGTCCGAGGCTCATCTAATAGCAGGAAGAATAAACCGAACCGGCTTTGACGGATTATCCCGTTGTACTGACTCGCTGTTGGCCAAACCTTTCGAACAACAGTATTACATTTGATTCGGCGGTTGTGACCAGACCCCCAAGACGAGTCCAGGTCCAGAGTTAGAGTTCATCTAACCTTTTCATTGTGCCAGCGCCGGTGTCTGAAACCAAACAGGAGCGATCGTCTGCGGTGCCGGTGGTCGATAACCCAATGAACTGTGCGGCCTGATCGTGTTGTAATGAATGCGCCATTGCTCGATCAGAACTTGGGCCTCGGTTAGGGTGAAGAAGATTTCCCCGTTCAGCAGCTCATCCCTGAGCTTGCCGTTAAAGCTTTCGTTATAGCCATTCTCCCAGGGACTGCCCGGTTCAATAAACAAAGTCTTTACCCGTAATCTGGTCAGCCATTCCCGCACCACTTGTGCGGTGAACTCGCTGCCATTATCCGAGCGAATATGCTCGGGTATGCCATGCCGCAGGAACAAATCACTCAGCATTTCCAGAACATCTGCGGAACGCAGCTTTCTGGCGACCTTAATGGCTAAACATTGGCGACTGTATTCATCGATGACCGTCAACATCCGGAAGGCGCGGCCATCCTGAGTTCGGTCCATGACAAAGTCATACGACCAGACATGATTGCGGTGGGCCGGTCTGAGACGGAGACAGGACCCGTCGTTCAACCATAGCCGGGCCCGCTTGGGTTGTTTCTGCGGCACCTTCAGCCCCGCCTGACGCCAGATACGCTGCACCCGTTTGGCATTGACGTGCCAGCCCTGCGTTTTGAGCAACGCGGTGATGCGCCGATAACCATAGCGACCATACTCGGTGGCCAGATCCAGGATCGCCTGCGTCAATCGATCCTCGTCATCCCTCACTACCAAGGTCCTGCGCTGCGTTGAGCGGGCCTGGCCCAATACTCGGCAGGCGCGCCGTTCACTGGCCCCGAGTTCATCCTGTATATGCGCGACACAGCGTCGACGTCGCTCGGGGCTCAGTAGTTTCCCTTCAGGGCTTCCTCGAGGATGTCTTTATCCACGCTCAGATCCGCGACCAGCTTCTTTAGCCGCGCATTCTCCCGCTCCAGGTCCTTGAGCTTTTTCGCCTGACTGATTTGCATGCCGCCATAGAGCTTTCTCCACCGGTAGTACGTCTGCTCCGAGATGCCCAGGTCCCGGACGACTTCACCTGTGGCCTGGCCGGTCGCCAGTTTGATTTCTGCTTCACGAAGCATGTTGATGATCTGCTCCGTCGAATATCGCTTGCGAGCCATTTAATCCTCCTCATCGGTCCAATCGTCAATTTATCACTTAACTTCTGGACTCGTTTGAGGGGTTCAGGTCAAAGACCGGTTACCTCCATCAGAAAGCGCGTTCGATCATCTAAGAATCCACAAATTGTGCGTGCCTCAGTGTCTCGATCAAAAACCGTCACACTGTCCGATATCGTTGGTCTATCTTTAGAGCTGGTCGATGCGGCTCGACTTTGACAAAGGCTAAGAAAATTGACCAGGTCTTGCGCCGTATCCACTCGACCGGACACTGATGGCAGCACGTCCATCAGATCGTCCCGACACCGCGCTGCCAGCTGTGCCTCAAGCTCGTCGAGTGATATGACCTCACTGCATATGCAATCATCACCGATCACCTCCCACCAGAGTTTCGTATCGACCCCTTGGCGCTCCTGCTTATGTAGGTGCTCTATCCTATGCTGTTGCAGTAGTGTGAGGCCGGCGGCTCCGCGGAGGGAACGTAATTCTGCGGCACGCGCATCTGAACTTTCTATATCTCGAATTGAGCGCATGGTTTCCGCATGCATTAGCGCCTGCGATTCCGCAGAAAGAACTGACTGAACGCAAACCAAATGCAGAGCTCTTTCTGGCAGAGCCGTCCCCACCTCGACTGTTGCCACGGTCGGGTCGACATCGACAATGAGCAAACTATCTCCCGGTGGCAAGCCCTGGGGCATTGCATCACCGAACCAATTTGGCATCCGCGCGTCTTCAGGAGCGAATACGTTCGACCCACCAAACACGCCATCGTTACAGTAAATGACCATGTGTCGGTTGCGAACTGTTTCGGTTATAAATGATTCGAACTGCTCGGGGTCGCGATCGTAGGAAACGATAGCGGCTATGTCGAAACTTCGGGGTAGGTTTGGTTGTTGCAGCGCTTCCGCGCAAATAATGGGAGCCAATTGCAGCTCACCAATACTTGTCTGAATCGGATATGCCTTGATCGTGGGGCGCTCTTGCCGATGCCCATGAACCGACGAAAACTCAGCAGGTGCCAACCCCTTTTTTCTAATTATTTTGGTGTTGCCAGCGCAAATCAATGGCAACACACTGATCGAGCCCTTGCGAGCAATACGATCAACGTGTCCACTGCCAATACCGATCGTCGAATATATCTGACGTGCCGAGGCTGTCTTCTGTGGTGTGTGCGTACCGGCGAGTACCGTCGCACCATTCTTTTCGCTCCAATCAGAGACGACAGGTAGCGACGAAATCGGAATTCCACATTCCGGAAATATCACGATGTTCGGTACCGGATCGAAATTACCCAAATGTTCCAGAACGGCCGCCAACCTAGTCGCCGCCCATCTAGTGTACTCTGTCAAACAATACTCATGTAACGCGTCAACGGCGATTCCTTTCGTGCCGAGTCGGCTCAATGACGGGCTGCCCGGCAACGGAACAAAGGGTTCTTCTGGATAGCTGATGTGTCCGGTGTAAAGCGCCGGGTGAGACCGCAGTTGGCAGACAGCGACACGAATTAAGGACATGTGGCCACCGTCACGAACGTGATCGGATAGAAGAGCAAAAGTGCGAACTTGTGGCAGCGATAGTAATTGTCGATGGGATCAGGAAAGATTCGGTTCAGCACGTGTGTTTCTTCAGTTTTCGTTTGTAATGTAACGGATAATTTCACGCTCTAATCTATTACACATTACTAGTTACTAATGGACAAACGTGTCGCATAACATACCTGTATCTGGCTCACCGCGAAACCTTCACCGCTGACCAGTCCGGCATCGATACAACGCTTTGACACTTGTTCGAACACAAATCGTAACACTTCGGCCTCGCGGAACCGCCCGTGACGGTTCTTCGAGAACGTCGAGTGATCCGGTACCTTGTCCTCAATGCTCAGCCGGCAGAACCACCGGTAGGCCAAGTTCAGCTTCACTTCCTCGCACAACTGTCGTTCCGAGCGAATACCCAGGCAATAACCGATCAGCAGCATGCGAATCATCAGTTCCGGATCAACTGAGGGTCGCCCTCTGTGGCTGTAGTAAGGCGCCAGGTGTTCGTGACACTAACGAAAGATGGAATGCGAGTAATTCGAAGAATGCGGAAGCGGGAAAGCCAGCTATATAAGGTGACAAAACCCGGGTCAGCTTTCGGTCCAAATCAACAGCGGTCATTCAACGCGTAATTTTTTTGATGGTGATGGGGGTGGCAGATGTTCCCCTCCTTCAAATACCTTATAGTCTATTTTATGTTAAATAACAAATAGTTATCCAATAAAACAAGAAGTTACATGATATTACTTCCGTAACCTATTGATAACCATGATGAACTCAGTACATGAACATGTTAATCTACTTCTTCTTTTTGGCGCGAGCTCGTGCTTCACGTGCCGTCTTGGCCTCGTGTTGCTTCTTAGTAAGCAATTGCATGTTGGCGACCGAATCTCGTCCGCCGTCTTCTAGCGGCTTTACGTGATCAACTTCCTTTCCCGCGGGGGTTCTCGTAAGGCCCTGCTTTTTTAAGAACCGCTTTTTAACTTCTGGATCGCGTTTGTTAGGCATGATGACTCCTGTCAGTTATCGAGTTTTATGTAGAAACTCTAGTCACTAGTATTTAGGTTGTCCATAACAAGATAAACACTGAACTTTCCATAACATACATTATCACTTTTTGATCTCGCTCTGGGGTATGACGTGACGGTGATAGAAATCGGCGCGAGCTGGGGTGTCGGGCTGGTTTCGACAACCTTTTAACTGAGCGGTTGGCCAATGCCCGCTTGGCGCAGAGTGTCCTTGTCGACACCGCGTCCACTGCAGCAGTCAGCCAGTTGGCCGTCAACTGCCACTGCCGGTAGCGCTTTTATGCCTAATTGCTGTGCCCGTTCGGCGACAGTGTGATCTTGCATATCCAGCACACTGATTTCGCACGATGGGCAAGCAATCTCGTTCACCAAATCAATGGTATCGCGGCAGATTGCGCATCCAGCACTAAATATCTCAACTGTTCGTTTCTTAGCCATGGTTAGCTCCTTTCATTGATGATTCCGCTGATATTGGGATTGGCGAACCGCTTACTCTGCGTGGCCAAATATTCCATATTGATGCGCCGAGAAGCAGTGCAATGCCTGAATATAGTCCGAGTTCGCTATCGAAGATGAACTTACCGACCAGGACGCTGATGCTACCCATAAAGCCAAACCAAAACGGGCCATACCCACGTCGCGCCTTGGCGCGGTAGGCAAGCGCCAAGAGCGTTATGGCGAGGAATACCGTGATTGCTGGCAGTAGAAAGGGCGTGTAGTCAATGAACCCTGACGTGCCTGTATTCATGGGTCCAGTTTCAAAGTTAGTTTACGCAGCTTTTGGTTGATTTTGTAATGCCTCTTTCGGCAGCAGTATTTCCGGCGCTGGCGGTCGGTAGCCTAGTGAGCTGTGTGGCCTGATTGTGTTGTAGTAGACGCGCCATTGCTCGATCAACACCTGGGCTTCTCTGAGTGTATAAAACAACTCACCATTCAATAACTCATCCCTTAACTTGTCATTGAACGATTCGCAATAGCCATTCTCCCAGGGACTGCCCGGCGTGATATAGACCGTCTTCGTTCCTAATCGGGCTAACCAGTGCCTGAGTCGTTTGGCCACCATCTCCGGTCCGTTGTCTGAGCGAATATGCTCGGGGATACCATGCGTCTCCATCAGGTCAGCGAACACGTCGATGGCATCCTTTGATCGGATACGCCTTGCCACATGGATGGCCAGGCACTGGCGGGTGTATTCATCAATCACCACCATCAGCTTGATGGGCCGGCCGTCGTCAGTGCGATCGAAGACGAAGTCCCACGACCAGACGTGGTTGCGACGTTCGGGTCGGAGTCGGATACAGGCGCCATCGTTCAGCCACAACCGGCTCCGCTTGGGCTGCTTGTGTGGCACCTTCAGACCCTCGCATCGCCAGATGCGCAGGACCCGACCATGGCTGACTTCCCAACCCTGCGACTCAAGCAGGGCATGGACCCGGCGATAGCCGTAGCGGCCGTACTGGCCCGCCAGCCTGATGATCGAGCCGGTCAGGGCTGACTCATCCGGCCTTGGCTGCGGTTCATAGCGAACTGTATTGCGTGAGATGCCCAGCGCCCGGCAGATCCGCCGCTCCGAATAACCGCAGCAGGTTTTTACCTGCGCCACCGCTTGTCGCCGTCGCGCCGGGCTCAGTATTTTCCCTCGGCAACTTCCTTGAGAATCAGCTTGTCGACAGTCAGATCCGCGACTGCCCGTTTCAGGCGGGCATTCTCAACTTCCAGTTCCTTCAATCGCTTGGCCTGGTCGACCTTCATGCCGCCATAGGCCTTGCGCCATCGGTAGTAGGTCTGCTCGGCGATGCCGATCCGCTTGCTGACCTGGCCGACATTCATCCCCTGACTCAGCAGGACATCGGCTTCACGAAGCTTGTGAATGATCTCTTCGGCGTTGTATCGTTTCTTGGGCATGATTCAGATCTCCTCATATGGCTTTTTACCACTTTAGATCTGGACCAGGAATTCGAGGCTAGGTCAGTATCATTACGCTCCTCGCAAAGAATAGAAATTTTAGGTAGAGGTCCATGGCGACACCCGAATTCTTGAAATCACGCTAAAGCAACGCTATCCGAACTGTAAAATGGGATTAATAAATAACGCGCAAAATTACTGGGGAGTAAGCTGTGGGTATACACTGAGCTGCGCTATCGATTTGGGTGACGAATCTTCTGACATAAATTGGAGAAAAAAATATGCCTGATTCAGTGACGATTTTGGAGGCTAGCGCAACTTCTTTATCTGTGGCATCTAAGCTCGTTGAACTCATTGAGAATGCTGAGGCAAATGAACGAAATCAAGTCGGCCTAAGAGAGATTATTTATGATGTAAGGAGTGAAGCGATAACACTCTCTACTAAAGCAGCTGAGGATCTTAGGTCCCTTATACAAGAACTCAATGACTCAAATATACCCTTAGAGCAATCATTGTCAGATACCTATAATGACCTTAGGCCATGGCTCGATTTTCGCCGACGATCTAAATTAAAAAAATTGGACACCCGATTTCATGAGATGCATAGAGCGCTCACAGGCTTCATTGATGATATTTCAGCCGTTCTAATTTGCTCTGGAACACAAAATAGCGCGCAGAGAGCTTTTTTGATGGGTTTTCAAAAGAAAAGGGAGTTAGATGAGCTGATGATGGGAAACCCGCCTATCGGTCGAATTCTTCAAGAATTTATTGACGTTGCAGATCAAATTACAGTGCGCCTCCAGGGTGCAGAGCCACACCAGAGGCCCTTAGAAGAATAGTCATTTGTACCGAAGGTCTTTTACGAAACATTGGGCCCTCTCCATTATTTGCCTTTATGAATCCACTCGGCTGTTCGCGGTGGTCATTGTGCCCGCCCTCGATGACGCTGGCACCGGCGGCCCGCTCCCGAAACGGCAACCACCCAACTGGCACGAAAATCTATAACGTCACCCATTTAGTGTAGGTCCTGAGTTTTCCATATATGGTAATATTCTGTCTTTCGCAGGGGCTCAAAATGAAGACACCCCGTTCGATGCTAGGCTGATTCGCATCAAACAAGGCAACTATAGGGGGAGATCAAATGCCAAGGTTGATCGCAGCGACCCTCTTCGCGGTCATTCTCACGTCCTGCGCCGGAATCGATGTCGGCCGCGTGAGCGACGACAACCAGAAAGACGTAGGCGGCATTCGCTACTACCAATCCGCACCGTTCCTGCTCGTCTACTCCGATGGCAAGGGCGGCATTAATCACGAAATTCTTTTCCTGCCGGATCTTTCCAAGGAGATGTATGCCAGACCCTATGGCTGGTTCGCGAAAAGCGATGTCGAACTCAAGTTCAAGAACGGCATCATTGATTCGGGTACTTCGACCGGTGACGGCACGGCATTGCCCAAGGCCATCATCGCTGCACTGAAATCCGTCGAGCTCGCGCGCCTCGCTGCTGGAGACGAGATCGATGGGACGGGCGTGGCGACCTTTCCGTCGCCCGAACTCTATCGAATTGAGGTCACTGAATCGGGAAGTATCGAGCTGCATGGCGGGTATGCATTCGAAGCCACGGGTAGCGAGTCGCAGGTTCGCGTGCCGCTGCGGCCCGCCGCACCGGCGAAAAAGAACGGAGCAAAGAAATGACCAGAGTAATTCTCATCGCATTATCTTGCTCCCTGATCGCCGGCTGCTACTCGCGACTGAACGTCACAACTGTGACGGAGACAAATAGCTCCAGCGTTCGTGGCCAACGCTATTCTCTGCCGGTTCCTTACCTGGTCGTTACCCCGAAGCCGGACGGTACAATCGAACACAAGATCGAGTACATGCCGGACCCGGAGAAGACCTATGCGGTTTCCGGTTGGAGCTTTCTGGCCACGCACAAACTGACCGTTGATGTCAGCGAACGCAGTCTTCTCGAATCGTTTACCTGGAACAAGGAAACCAGCGGCGTTGGCAAGGACTTGCTGGAAGCAAGCGCAGAGGTGAAAGCCAAGCGTATAGAAGCCGAGGCGGCCGCAGAAGTCAAAGCCGCCGAGGCGGCGGCCGCCGCTCAGGCAGCCGATGCCGCGGTAGTGACCGCTCAACAGGAGCTCGCACTCGCAGAGCAAATCTACAATAAGATGCTGGTCGCGAAATACCCGCAGGAAATCATCGCCGAGGCCCATATTCGACTGATTACTGCGCAACAGAATCTCGAGCTTCTCCAGTCCACGGGCGATGCCGCCGCCGACGAACTCCTGGGTATCGAAAAGCCAGCCAGCGCTCCTTTGCGGGCATCCTTCGACGAAGTTTACGGGCCCATATGGTAC
>Ga0224512_10005794_pt1 | contig 10078 bp, 9 predicted proteins | sample SF_May12_sed_USG_4_FD_169103 | JGI IMG/M metagenome (GOLD analysis project Ga0224512, IMG submission 169103) | Sediment microbial communities from San Francisco Bay, California, United States - SF_May12_sed_USGS_13 | ecosystem: Environmental > Aquatic > Marine > Sediment | place: USA: California...
TCGCGACGGCAGTGTCGAAGACATTTCCGCCAAGTCCTCGGAAGGCCCAAGTGCAGCGGTGACCGGCAATCCCGGGAATGACCGCGACGGCGTTTTATCGGGAGTGTATGGCGGCGAATTATCGTTAGGCATAAACGCAAAGGGCGAGTTGACCGGCTATTTCGAATCCGGAAGAGGTGGCGACGAAAACGGCGGGCCGATGTTCTCCTGTATGTTTTTTATTTACGGCGCGGCACCCGTAGGCAATCGATACGAGATAAGGACGTGGTATCCGGACGCGAAAATAGACCGATATATCGGCGGCGAACTAACCCGAATCGAAGAAGATGGCACTCCAGGGATCAAGGTGAGACTGGACGAAGAACACGGGGGTTGCGTAAATGTCGGCTCTACATTCAGCGCGGGAGGCGGTTCGACCCTTCCTTTGACATCGAGTGGAGATTGGGCCGGGATCCGCGTGGTTTCATCTCCGAAAGCATATTTTTATGAGTCTTCGGAAGCGAAGAAACCTCGAAAGGCCTATCTGGTGGAAAGAAATTTGGTAAGCGTCCTCGAGGAGGCGGATAACTCTGTCCGGGTTGCGTTTGCCGGTTCGGACAAAAAGACTACCGAAGGATGGATCAAGAAATCCGACTTTTTCGAACACGTGCCTGCGGCGAAGTAGAATTTTAGAATGGACTTTATAACAGAAAACCTGATCACTATTCTGATCCTTTTGCCGGCGTTCGGCGCACTTGCGCTTATCGGACACCAGCTGTTCTGGAAAGAAGAGGCGCATTTGAAATGGCTGACGCTTGCCTTCACGTTAGTAAATTTTCTTATTTCACTGCTTCTGCTCGGTAATTCGACCGCTTCGGCGAATGGTTTTTTCTTTGAAAAGAACATCCCCTGGATCGAGGCGATAAATACCAACTATCACATCGGTGTAGACGGTTTTAGCCTTTGGCTGGTGATTCTGACGACCTTTATCATGCCGATCTCCGTTCTTTCCACATGGCATGCGGTCGAAAAACGGGCGCCCGCGTTCTACGTCTTTCTTCTCCTTCTGGAAAGCGCGATGCTCGGCGTTTTTGTGACGCTCGACCTGTTGGTTTTCTATTTGTTTTTCGAGGCCTCACTGATTCCAATGTTCTTCCTGATCGGGATCTGGGGCGGCAAAGAACGTATTTACGCGGCGGTTAAATTCTTTATCTTTACTGCGCTCGGCAGCCTCCTGATGCTTGTCGCGATCATCGCGCTTTATTACCTGCAGCTGCAGGCGACCGGAGTGGGTTCTTTCGACTACGTCGTGCTTCTGAGGTCGATTCAGGAAGGCAACCTTGTTATCGCCGGACAGGCCGGAACCTTGCTCTTTCTGGCGTTCGCGCTTGCCTTTTCGATTAAGGTGCCTCTCTTCCCATTTCATACATGGCTTCCGGATGCCCACACCGAGGCGCCGACGGCTGGTTCGGTGATACTTGCCGGTGTGCTTTTAAAAATGGGTACTTACGGGTTGATGCGTTTTAATTTTACGCTTTTCCCCGAGGCCTCCCGCGAGCTCGCCTGGATCTTTATCATTCTGGCGATTATCGGGATTATTTACGGAGCACTGGTCGCGATGGTCCAGCCCGATATAAAAAGGCTTGTCGCCTATTCATCTGTTGCGCACATGGGATTTGTGATTCTCGGCATGTTCTCGTTTACGGAGGCCGGAATGCAGGGGGCGCTTTATACAATGTTGAGCCACGGCGTTACAACCGGTGCGTTGTTCCTGCTCGTCGGTTTCATATACGAGCGGCGTCATACCCGTTTGATATCTGAATACGGCGGACTCTCGGGGATCATGCCGGTCTATGCGACGTTCTTTGTAATTACGGCGATGGCTTCGATCGGGCTTCCGTTCCTTAACGGTTTTGTCGGCGAGTTTATGATCATGCTCGGGATGTGGACTTCGACCGCGCTTTCGGGGAATTGGAATCAGATCGCCACGATGCTTGCCGGCACCGGGGTGGTTTTCGCCGCCGTGTACCTGCTTTGGATGGTCCAGAGGGTCTTTTTTGGAAAGCTCACGAATAACAAGAACAAATCGCTCAGAGATCTCGATCTTCGGGAAATCGGCCTCATGGCTCCACTGCTCTTTCTGATGGTATTTATGGGTGTATATCCAAGCGCCTTTCTGAGTGCGTCAAGAGACTCCGTCAAAGAGATCCAGCGGATCGTAAGCGGCGATACAAAGGGAGGCGCCGTTGCGCGAACCCGGACGAAGCCGCCGGCCGCGATCACCGCCGGAAAAGAAGAGGCGGAGAAATAGAAGCAGCGGCTTGCTATTGCATCCGACCGTGTGTCGGGGCAAGCGTTGGCGATAGTAGAAATTAAAAATGAACACGATCCTTTTGGCAGATTTAGTTAATCCGAACGTCGTCATCCAGACCGTTCTTCCGGAAATGGTGCTCGCCGTGACCGCGATTTTTATCATGGTTTACGACAGCTATGTGCCCGGAAAACACAGGGTCACGGCGACACTCTCGCTTATCGGATTGGCTGCGTCCTCGTTCGCACTCTACCAGCTCTGGTCCGAGCCCGGGGTATTTGCGTCCGGCTTTAACGGCATGGTCGTCACGGACGGTCTGCGTCTCAGCTTCACCGCCGTTTTCATCCTTGTCGCCGCGTTGACGATACTTATCTCCTCGGTTTGGATCGATAATGAAAATGTCCCCGCCGGCGAGTACCACGTGTTGGTGCTATTTGCCACGATCGGAATGATGTTCATGGCTTCCGGCAACGACATGGTGATTATCTTCCTCGGTGTCGAGACACTTTCGATAGCGACCTATGTAATGGCCGGACTCCGGAAGACCGACCTCCGATCGAACGAATCCGCGATGAAGTATTTCGTCCTGGGCTCGTATGCATCGGCGTTTCTCTTGTACGGTATGGCGTTGATTTACGGCGCGACGGGATCGACAAATATCACGGAAATCGCGTCGAGCCTCGATTCCGCCAGCTTCCCCGCCCTTTTACTTGTCGGCGGCGCGATGTTGTTGATCGGGTTTGGGTTTAAGGTCGCTGTTGTTCCCTTCCATGTCTGGACGCCCGATGTTTACGAAGGCGCGCCGAGCCCGATTACGGGCTTCATGGCGGCCGGCCCGAAAGCGGCGGCCTTTGCCTCTTTTCTTAGAGTTTTCGTTATCGGATTCCCGCTGGTTGCCGGCAGTGTCGCGGCGCAGTACCTACATGAGACCTGGATCACCGCTCTGGCGATAATCGCGATTCTGACCACAACTGTTGGAAATCTCGCGGCGATTGTCCAAAACAACGTCAAGCGGATGCTCGCTTATTCGTCGATCGCTCACGCCGGTTACGCACTCGTCGGATTTGTTGGCGCGGGCGTCGCGACGACCATTGAGGGACGAAACGAGGCCATTGCTGCCGTGGCGTTTTATATGCTCACATACTCGGTCGCCAACCTGGGGGCGTTCGCCGTTCTGACCCTGCTCGCACGGAAAAACGACCGGCGCACCGAGTTTGAAGACTATAACGGTATAGGTTTCAAGTCACCGGTTCTCTCGTTTACCCTTTCATTGTTTATGCTTTCCCTTCTCGGCCTTCCGCTGACGGCGGGATTCATCGGAAAAGTTCTTGTCTTCCGTCCGGCATTGGAAGCGGGTCAGACCCTCCTGACGGTAATGGTCGTCGTCGCCGTGATAAACACCGCGATTTCGGCTTATTACTATCTCAGACTTATCGTTGTCATGTTTTTCCGCGAGCGTTCCACTGATTGGGTCGTCCCGAAGATTCCGGCGGCGGTTGGATTTGCGCTCCTTGTCGCCGTGCTCGGTGTCTTCTATTTCGGACTATTTGGGAACAGCGTGATTCGTTCGTTTACGAGCGTTCCGGCCGAAGCGCCGGTGAGCGCATCAAACCGATAAGATGTTTAAGCCTGTCGATCTGGAGAATTGGAATCGAAAGTCGACTTTTGAGTTTTTCAGAGAATTCGAGGATCCCTTTTTTAACGTCACCGTTCCGCTGGATGTAACCGCACTCCTCGAACTCTGCCGGTCCCGAGACATTTCGTTTGCGGCGGCTTGTCTCTACTTCTCACAGGAATCGGCCAACCGGATCCGCGAGTTCCGTATAAGACTTATGGACGGGCAGCTCGTCGAGTTCGAACGCGTCGAGGCTACCCAGACCATCATCCAGGATGATGAGACCTTCTCGTTTTGCTATCTGCCCTGGCGTCCCGACCTGGTGTCGTTCTCGCAGTCCGCACGCGAAGCCGTAACGGAGTACAAGAAAAAACGCACATTCGATGTCGAAACGGGACGCGTCGACCTGATCTATTACTCGGTACTGCCGTGGCTTGCATTTACGAGCTTCAAACACGCGACCAGGTACGACCCGCTTCAAACAGTACCGCGAATCGCCTTCGGAAAATATACAAAGTCAGGCGGCAGATACACGATACCGATTTCGGTCGAAGTGCATCATGCAATGATGGACGGGATCCATGTCGGGAAATATGTGGATCTTCTTCAAAGGAAGCTTGAAGCCTGTGGGGAAACCTTATGAGCCTGACCGTAGAGATCAAAGAAGAACTTGGCCCGCTTTGGATCCCATCGATCTACGAGTCCCGCGTGCGAACCAGGAAGACGCGGTCTTTTGCAATCGATCTTCCGCAAAAAGAAAATAAGATCGACATTGTACACACGCTTCTTGGTATCCAGTTGAAGGCCCGCGGGAAGCTTATCGCGTGTCCCGATCTGGCGACCGCGCGCTATTTGCGCGTGTTTGCACGGTTCGGTTGCGGTAATGTCGCGGTGCCTTACGACATCACCAAGATATCGCACATCGCCGACGAACTTGAGTCCGCCTGGCATACTTCCCTGTTAATACTCGAGAGGGAGACGGCCGGCGAAAGCGCTCAGCTAAAAGGACGCCGGCGGGGCTCTCTCCTGAAAGCAATGAGAACCGAAATCGAAGACCTGGGTGCGGGAACGCTGATGCCCGAATTCGACACCAGGACCAAACAAAGAGGCAGTTAGAAATTAGGAGAATTTGCTTGGGTTAACAATTTCAAAAATGATAACATCAAGGTTGGGAATGTTAGACGGCTTTGCACAATTGCATCAGGAAGAATCGCTTCCGTTTCCTTATAACCGTCAGCGGTATTGCCGGTATGAGCCGATCGAAAAAAAGATCGAACATGCCCGTGTGCTTATCGTTAACGATTTGCTGAGGTACGAATCCGATCTTTCCGATCTGGCCAAGAAAGAATTGGCGGATGGGGTAGAGGTTCATCTGCGCCTGGAAAACAAGCTTTCGCAGATGGCCTGTGACAATATCGCAAAGAACGTACAGCGGCTCGTTCGGCAGCCCAAATCCCTGACGGTGCATCTGTCCGAGGTGGCAGAGGCTGCAGAGACATTTTCTCCCGATGCGATTGTAATGAGCGGAACGCTCTCGGATTTCGATTATTACAATCCGAAATATCTGAAGAGATTCGAGAAATTTATCCGTTCCACAAAGACGCCTGTGCTCGGCATCTGCGGCGCCCATCAGTTGATCGGCGTTTCATTCGGAAACGAACTGCGAACAATAGACAATTTGTTTCCTCACGAGAGACGAACCGGGCGGGTCGCCGAATTCCAATATCGTTTTGTAAAGATAGTCGACCGCACAGATCCGATCTTCATGGGTATCGATGATCCAAAAAGCGGTGTCTGGCAGAATTATACGGTCGAAGAGGGGATACTTCGGATTTGGCAGAATCATGGTCTCCAGGTGATAGGGATTCCTGATGGCTTCAACCATCTCGCAAAATCGTATCTCACACAGAACCAAATGATGGTCAAACGATCCGACGGGCAACTCATCTACACCGTACAGTTTCACCTGGAGAAGTCCTTTGAAGATTGGTCCAAGAATCCAACCCGATGGGAACACCCCAACGAATCAAGAGACGGAAGAATCCTGTTCGAGAATTTCCTGATTCTCGCCCTCGAGCACAACCGGTAATTACCTGGCATTTCTGAGACTAGTTTGAACTCTGATTTTCAGAATTCGGTTTGATTTCATCGGCGGGTAATTCGTTTTCCCCGGCTTCCCCGATATCAGCCGGTTCAGCATACCTCGGTGTCTCCGCTCGCCGTTTTTCCCTTAATTCGTCTCTTTGGCGGTCACGGATCACGGATATGCGCTGTTCCCGGCGTTGCTTTTCACTAAAGGAGTCATTAATTTTTGCCGCCTTGGCAATTTCGGCCGGAGTCAGGGACAGTACTTGATCGGAATACTCACTAGAAAGAGACTCCACTTGCCCGTTTTTCCCGTATACAAACACTTGGCGTTGCCCGTTACCGTGATCACGAACCATTACCATCCGCAATAGATCGTGTCCCCGAAAACTCCGTGTCACCGTAGAGTTTCCATAACCGTCCTTCATTCGGCTAAGCCTTGAACCGTCTTGCAGGATACGCGTGACGTCCTCGGATTTCTGGGACGAAACCGGGGACTGCCTGATATAATCCGAACCCGGCTCTGACAATTCCAAAGGTGCGGATCGAATCTCGCTTTTGGCTTGCACACCGCGTGATTCTTCTCTTTGCGTGCTCTCCTGCTTACCGCCAAACAAATCCATGACACCAATACCGAGGTGCAATTTCACTGCTATTGAAGCGAGCATTCCGGCAATGAGGAGTAACAAGATTACTCGGAGTCGCGTTTGTTTTTTGTTTCCATCCATTGTTCTGAAGCGTAACGATGTAGGTTAATACACCTAGTGGTTCGGATAATTGGAAAAAAGGGAGAAAGCGGGGCCCCGCATTTACTTCTCTGCGACACCCAGGACAAAGTTGCTAACGGCCGTCAAACCATTCGCGAGGCTGCTCGAGTTATATACAATGTCCGAGGCACCCCCGCCGGACAAGTCATATTTTGGCCCTGTCCAGCCTGCTGCGAGGTTGTTTGGATCGTACGGCGAAACCACGATATTTCCCTGAAGCGTACCGGTACCGCCGCCGCTCCTTTCCACGCCTTGTGCTCCGGTGACGATGATCAATCCGTTAAAGTTGAAATTACCCTCCAGGGTCAGCTTTCCGGTTACAACAAGAATCCCTCCCCCAGCGCCGCTGAACTCCAGGTCCCCGTCACAAAACGTAATGCCACGTGCGTTCGCGTTGTCGCCAACATTCGGCGGTACGACGCCGCTTGGAAAGTACCGACCAGACGACTGCGACACGTTGCGCAGAGCCTGAATCGTCTGATCCAGATTTGCGGCGGACTGCAGCCATGTCGGCAGCTCGGCCGAGACGTTGGCCGGTGTCCCCACGACATCACCGTTAAACGGGTGCGGCGGAAGTCCATCGACAGAGTCCTGTATAACGTCCAGATTCGCATCGTTTGTTGCTCCGATCGGCGGAATCTGCAGGTCCGAAACAGCGTCTTCGCCGGAGTACTCGGTCACATTCGATGAACCGGGTGCAAACACAAAACCGGTTGACGAACCAACCATCGTAAGTGTTGCAGGAGCCGTCATGCCATTAAAAAAGTTCTTTTGGACGATAGCTTCAAGCTGTTTTCGCGCGCCCCTCGGGCCAAACCCTACAGACCGAACGCGAAGCCTGATGGGCTCCGCCGGGGTTGTCGAACCCAAAAGATCGGTCCTGCCGGCGTTTACATTCGGCGGATTCAGGTTCAGCGGGTCGGCAACGAACGTAGTTGTGCTTCCCATCAATTCAAAAGCGATTGAATCCAAGTTTATTTTCGATGACCCGACCGATGTAGGCGTGATTGTTCCGGCTTCGATGTAACCCCGGACCACACGGGTCGCGGTATAGGGCACCGTCATGTTTACTTCAATGGAAAACCTGACGTCGTCGGCAAGCGTTGCGCCGGCGCCGGTTGTCGTCAACCTGAAATATCCGAAATCCGTTGCCGCCATTCCCGAAGATACATCAACATTTGCAGCGAACGCAGGCGTATATGTGATTGTCACGGTATTGCCGCCCGAGCCAAATGTCTTAGACGTTCCGGACCCGTCTATGTTTCCGGTGGTGCTGTACGAGATTGCACTCCCCGTATTATCTGGATCGTCGATCCGCAATGAAAACGCGTATCCTCTATCCGGGGTGTATCCACCGGCGCCGATCGTAACGCGATCCGCGACCGCCGCACCTGTCGGCGTGTAGTTGTAATTGATCCATCTCGAGAGCCTTGCATTGGTACTGGGATCTCCCGGCAGATTTGAGGCTGAAAGATCAATTGCGCGCTTAAAATCAATTAAGTTCGCAGGGTCCGTCGCTGGCTTTGTGTCATCCAAAAGCACGGACGGGACGGTATTCCCCCGAAGAACATTCAAAACCGACTGAATACCACTCTCGGCAGCATTATAGGCCTGCTGTTCAGCCGTGGCGTCAGTAACGTTTGCCGTATTCATCGAAGATTCGAGAAGCAAACCAGCACTTGCCGCCAGCAAAAGGAACGCCATCAGCAGCACCATTACCATCGCGGCACCTTTTTCGCTCTCGCGGTGGGAAACGTCGACCTTTTTGTTTTCGAGTTTTGACATAGCTTTTACCTGCGCGTCTTAGTATTGATTTAGCATGTAATTGGAGTTACGCAATGTAACATCGGATGTATACGTAACCGTCTGCCCGGTAGGCTGTCCTTGAACCTCATCCAGGATTACTGTCACCGTCACGCGGACGCGGCCCGTGTTTGTGGAGGCCGTATCGCTCAATGTCGGTGTTGAAGAAGCCCCGAAATAGTCAAAATACTGGAATGTGACACTGCTGACCCTATTTATGACCGCCGACGTTTGAGGTGTGTCGTTAGGATCGTACCTGACGATCGAATTCGTCGCGGTGTCAAAAAAGTAGGTCACGTCTTCACCCGGACTCGAGATCGTTAAATCCGAATTGTCAGAGTTCGTCCGGAAATGGAGTTGTGATTCATCGGAATCGGCCGTGACTATCCCATTGTGCGTCAAACCATATCCTGAGTTACTGATCTCGCGCGAAAGGACATTGAGCGCCGCTTGCGAGGCGGTCAAAGCGTCTGTTTTGCTGCTTTCGCGGTCGCGAATCCCGACCGCATCTGCAAAAATTGTTGACACGACCGCTAAAAGCACAAGGATAAGAGTCATTGACAATATCAACTCGACTACCGAAAAGCCCTTCTGCTCTTTTATTTCTTTTTTTGCCATCATTAGCACCTAATTTGCTCGTACCCGTCTCAGGATCACGACGGCAGGGACCGACGCCTGCCAACCCGGAGTCGGACGATCAAGCGACACTGCGACGGTGACCTCCTTGACCGTGGTCGTATTGTCCACTTGCACGCCGGCTGCAAAGGGATCGTCGTCAACAACGATGTTTACACGGAATCTGTTGTTGTTCGGCAGAATAACGGTCTTTACGGGTTGAACTCCACCTGAAAGCGCTGAATCGATGACCGTCGGGGTGAATTTACCGCTGCGCATCTTCTCGACCTGTTGCTGCATGATCGCGAGTGCTTGGGATCGCGAGTTATTTCCCGCGTTGTAAATAATCGCCCACGTAAACGCTAAAAATACCCCTAGAAGTGCGACAAGAAGGACGACGAGCGCCAGCACAACTTCAATCAACGAAAACCCTTTCTCAGCGTCCCGCCGGGCTTTTTCACAGGACGCTCCGGGCAGGCGGAAACCTAGGATAGTCGAGCGCCGTACACAAGCGGGTACACGCAGTTTTTTAGTGCCTATCTGCATTGTCCGTTGCTCCTTACAGACATCGGTGACACGCAAACGCATCCAGAGTCAGCGGGGCGTTCGTTCCGCAGACAGATATCCACGACGGGCGTAGGGCTTGAATTTGGCGTAGGGCTCGGCGTCGGCGTTGGAACGGGTGTTGGTGTCGTGGGGTCGGGGGTCGGCGTTATCGCGGGCGTACCCACAGGCGCACCAGAACCGGGTAAGACCGTCACCATCGGATCGATATCCGCGGTGGTACTTATGTTACCCACTGTCGGATTCGCAAACGTATCCGGCGTTTCGCCGAATTGGTACATCCTAACTGTACCGGTTGGCGAAATGGAGACGATATACGCGTTTTCTCGGGACGCCGTC
>Ga0224512_10005795_pt1 | contig 10076 bp, 8 predicted proteins | sample SF_May12_sed_USG_4_FD_169103 | JGI IMG/M metagenome (GOLD analysis project Ga0224512, IMG submission 169103) | Sediment microbial communities from San Francisco Bay, California, United States - SF_May12_sed_USGS_13 | ecosystem: Environmental > Aquatic > Marine > Sediment | place: USA: California...
TTATCTTTTCAGCAACTTTTACAATGTCATTCTTTTCTTTGTCTTCGATCAGTGCTTCAATATCTTCTTCGCTGAGTGTGTTTAATGGCTGCGATAGTTTTGAAAGGTCTCTGTAAATAGCATTAGCCTTCACTCCAAGCTTCCAGGACTGCATATAAGCGTCCTTAACGTCTTCGATGGTTGATTGGTTTGGCATATTGATCGTTTTCGAAATTGCACCGGATATAAAAGGTTGAGCAGCAGCCATCATTTTAATGTGAGCTAACGGTCTTATAAATCTAGTGCCTTTCTTGCCGCATTTGTTGGCGCAATCGAAAACAGGGTAGTGTTCGTGCTTAAGGAAAGGAGCTCCCTCGATCGTCATCGTTCCGCAAACGTAGTCATTCGCCGAGGCAATTTCCTGTTTGGAAAATCCAATTTCTTCCAGCAAATTAAAGTCGAAACTGTCAATCTTTTCTTCATCAATATCAAGATCATTTACCAGGAAGTCAGTGCCCAAAGTGAATTTGTTAAACGCAAAACTGATTTCAAAGACTGTTGGGAGTGCTTTCTCAATTTTTGAAATTGCTTCTTCTGTAAATCCTTTTGCTTTTAATGATTCAGGATTGATATACGGACTGCCTTGTAATGTACCCTGACCATTGGCATACTTAATTATCTCACTTATCTGATCTTTGTTATAACCCAATCTTTCGAGTGCAGGAGGAATAGACTGGTTAATTATTTTAAAGTATCCACCACCGGCAAGCTTTTTAAATTTTACCAACGCAAAATCAGGCTCAACACCGGTAGTATCGCAATCCATAACCATAGCAATTGTACCTGTTGGGGCAATAGCTGTAACCTGGGCATTTCTAAAACCAAACTGTTCACCAAGTTCGAGAGCTTTGTCAGCATCTTCTCTGGCTGCTTTCAACAAATCAGAAGGACAATGTTTTGGATTTATTCCAACCGGGTAGATTTTCAAACTTTCGTATTCTTCATTTGGCACATTATAAGCGGCTCGTTTATGATTACGGATTACACGAAGCATATGTTTTTTGTTTTGTTTGTAACCTGGGAATGTGCCAATTTCTTTTCCCATTTCTGCGGAAGTTGCATAAGCTGACATATGCATAATTGCAGTTAAAGCACCACAAATTGCAAAGCCTTCATTACTGTCGTAAGGAATTCCCTGAAGCATAAGAAGTGTACCTAAGTTTGCATAACCCAATCCAAGCGTTCGATATTCATAACTAAGTTGTGCAATATTTATGCTTGGGAATTGAGCCATCATCACGCTGATTTCAAGTACAATAGTCCAGATTCTCGTTGCATGTCGATACTGATCTACGTTAAATTTCTTATCTTTAACATTATAGAATTTAACAAGGTTAAGAGATGCTAGGTTGCAGGCAGTATCATCAAGGAACATATACTCACTGCAGGGATTTGAAGCTCTGATTTCTCCGCTCTCCGGGCAAGTATGCCATTCATTAATTGTATTGTGATATTGAATTCCGGGATCAGCAGAAGACCAGGTAGCGTATGCAATATCGTTCCAAAGATCTCTTGCTCTTAAAGTTTTGCAAGGTTTCGGATTTCTTTTTTCTTCTTTTGCCTTTCGTTTTTCAATTCTCCAATGGAGGTTCCAATCCTTATCATCCAGAACCGCATTCATAAATCCGTTAGTAACTCTTATTGAATTGTTGGAATTTTGTCCTGAAACAGTTGCATACGCATCAGAATTCCAATCAGTGCTATATTCTGGGAATTCAATTGATTTGAAACCCTGTTTTGCAAGTTGTATTACACGTTCAATATAATTATTTGAGATCTTTGCTTTTCGGGCTTCAAGAACAGCAAATTTTAATTTTCTATTAACTTGTTTATTGAACTGGTCATTTTCAGGATGTTCAGAATGACAGGCAGTCATAATATTATTTAAATGTATATTAGCTAGTTGCGAACCTGCAACCAAAGAAGCTACTTTCTGTTCTTCAATAACTTTCCAGTTTATAAATTCTTCAATATCAGGATGATCAAGATCCAGCGTAACCATTTTTGCGGCTCTTCTTGTTGTGCCACCGGATTTAATAGCGCCAGCAGATCGGTCACCTATTTTTAAGAAGGACATTAAGCCGGAAGATTTTCCTCCGCCGCTGAGCGGTTCATTGTTTCCTCTTAATTCTGAGAAGTTTGAACCTGTGCCTGAACCATATTTAAATAACCGTGCCTCACGAACCCACAGGTCCATTATTCCGCCGCTGTTAACAAGATCATCACTAACAGATTGAATAAAGCAAGCGTGCGGCTGAGGATGAGTATAAGCATCTGTGGACGACACCATTTCGCCGGTCTGATAATCAACATAATAATGGCCTTGTGAGGGACCAGTAATTCCGTAGGCCCAATTTAAGCCTGTATTAAACCATTGCGGGCTATTTGGCGCTGCAAACTGATTTGCAAGCATATAAATAAGCTCATCGTAAAAAGTTTTGGCATCTTCTTCAGAGTCAAAGTAATTTCCTTTCCAGCCCCAGTAAGTCCAGCATCCTGCTAGCCTGTGAAATACCTGTCTTGAATCATGTTCTGCTGTGTATCGATCATCTTCTGGTAGGGTATCAAGTCGTGCTTTATCGGCGGTTGAAGGTTCTAACCACTCCGGGATACCTTCTTCTTCAACTTTAATTAATAGTTTGGGAATTCCTGCTTTTCTAAAATACTTTTGAGCAATAATATCTGTTGCAACCTGCGACCAGCTTTCAGGCACAGATACATCATCCATCCTGAACACAATGGATCCGTCGGGATTTTTAATTTCTGATCGGCGTTTTACAAATTTGATTGATGATAGAGGGTCTTTTCCAGCTGTAGTAAACAGTCTTTTTACCTGCATCAAGCTCTCCCGGTTTTACATTAGTTGTTTAAAGGAAAAAAATTTTATTAAAAGTAGAAGGATATTCACTTTATAAGTAATTATTTTTAAGTGACAAAAAAACTATTCAATTGGTTTTGAGTTGGAGACTAATGGAAGTAAAAACTTCTGTAAAGCAGAAACAGCATAACAAGTTTTCAAAATTTTTTTTTGCTCCAACAAGGCAACGCTAACTTTGTAATAATTTCCAAAAATTGCAAATTAAATTTGAAGCGATTGCAAAATTTTTTTTCTGAATTTTTGTTTTAAATTTTGATTTAAGTATAAATTTTTTAAGCGACAGTGCTAAAAATAAATTTTTCTTTGAATAGACAATTATTCGCGTAAATTGTTAATATATTTTGAAATAATATTGGCACAGACAACTAATTGAACTCATCTGAAACTGTAATTGAAATATCCGGACTGTCAAAACGCTTCAAAGAGGTTCTTGCAGTAAATGAAGTAGAATTTAAAGTTCATAAAGGAGACGTTTTTGGATTCCTCGGACCAAATGGTGCAGGGAAAAGTACCACAATCAGGATGATTTTATCTCTTATTTCTCCAACTGCCGGATCAATTAAAATATTTGGTAAATCTCTTAATGAAAATCGTAAAGAAATACTTACTAATATTGGTGCTATCGTAGAAAAACCTGACTTTTACCTCTACCTTCCCGCAATCAAAAACCTTGAAATTTTAGCTAAAATCTCAGGAAAAGAGATCTCAAAAAAGAGAATATTGGAACTCCTGGAACTGGTTGGGTTAAAAGATCGGGCCAAAAGTAAAGTAAAAACTTTTTCACATGGAATGAAGCAGAGACTTGGAATTGCTCAGGCGCTGCTTCACAATCCTGAACTCATAGTGCTGGATGAACCAACAACGGGATTGGATCCTCAGGGGGTGAAAGAAATCAGGGATTTAATTATACACTTGAGCAAAGAAGAAAATAAAACAATTTTCCTTTCTTCACATGTTCTTTCAGAAATAGAACTGGTTGCTAACCGAATGCTAATTATTAACAAGGGCAGCAAAGTTGTCGAGGGAGAAGTAAATCAACTTCTGAGTTCAAAAACACTCAAAGTTACTATTGAAGTAGAGAATGTGGAGACTGCAAAAAAAGTTTTGGAAAGTACCAGGTGGAATAATCAAATTGAATCAATTACCGGAAAAAAATTCAGCATCAATATGGAAAACAAAGACATTCCAGAAGTAAATAAATATCTTGTTGAAAACGGTGTCATGGTAAACGCTCTTGTCCCTGTAAGATCTCTTGAGGATTATTTTTTAACCATCACTGCCGGTGTAAAATGATATTTACTTTGGTCAGAATTGAGCTGATGAAAATCTTCAGAAAGTGGCGAACTTATATCGGATTTATTGCCATTGGCATTCTCGTACCATTACTTCATCTTGCAATGTACCTTGAAGGTCAGAATTCAATAGATTTTGTTACACGTGGATTAAGAGAATCGTTTATTTTAGTCGGCAACCTCTTAAATGGCTACTGGATATCATACATCATTCTGAATGCCCTCACAATACACATACCTTTTCTGATAACCCTTGTTGCAGCTGACCTTTTAGCGGGAGAGGCGACTGCCGGGACGTACAGAATTCTGGTAACCAGGCCGGTTTCGAGAATGCAGATTGTCACATCAAAGTTCATTGCCGGAATGATTTACACAGGTTCCCTTATTTTATGGCTAGCTGTGATGAGCCTGGTTGTTGGTCTCATTATTTTTGGTAGCGGCGAATTAATTGTTGCAGGTTCCCAGGCTATAATCATTTTTGACAAAAGTGATGTTTTGTGGAGATTCTTTTTGGCATATGGTTTCGGTATTTTGAGTATGAGTGTAGTATGCAGTCTGGCAATTTTATTCTCTTCATTAGTCGAAAACGCAATAGGACCAATTGTTTCAACAATGGCAATTATAATTATCTTCATAATACTATCAGCATTTGACGTTGCGATTTTGAGAGAATTAAAACCTTATTTATTCACAAACTATATTTTAAGTTGGAGAGAATTTTTTAACGATCCTCTGGATCTAACTGAAATAGCTAAGTCGGTTTTAATATTGAGCGGACATATAATATTATTCTTCACGGCCACTTCATTTATTTTTTATAAAAAAGATATACTCAGTTAACGAAATATTGAAGTTATTATGATACATAGAATTTTATCTGTTGTTATTTTGTTTGGTACACTCGGATTTTCACAGCTTAAAAATCCTGAAACGATCCTGGAAAATGTTAAAAAAGAATTTGACAAGATTGAGGACTACCAGGTAGATGTAAAGATTAAAGTGGATGTTGATTTTCTGAAAATGCCGGAAAGGGAAGCGACCATATTTTATAAAAAGCCAGACAAGTTTCACATTGATTCAGAAAACTTTGCCTTACTTCCAAAATCAGGATTAAATTCTTCTCCCCTTGGATTTCTGAACTATGATTATAAAGCATATTATATAAGAGAGGATACCGTTAATGGAGCAATAACTTCTGTTATAAAGGTTATTCCATTGGAAGTTAGTGCTGACGTTATCTTGAGCACTTTTTGGGTTGATACCCAGAGAAATATTATTTTAAAAGTCGAATCGACCCGAAAACCTCAGGGAACATTCTTCATCGATATGGAATATCTTAAAACAAAGCAGGGTTTTTGGCTCCCTTCCTCAATGACATTTTCTTTTACTGTTGATCGCAGTCTTTATCCAGGAAAGTTAAATAAAGATAATGATTCCGAATCAGGTAAATCAAAAGAAGATTCATCTGAAAAAGAGACTGGTTATGTTTATTTAAATTATTCGAATTATAAAGTAAATATTGGCTTGCAGGATGAGTTATTTGAAGATAAAAATGAGAAAAAATAAAAATGGGCGGTCGGAAATTTTATAAACAATGATAATGAGGGCATAACATTGTGGAAAGTTTCCCGACCGCCCGGATCTGATCACTAGGAGGCTACTCTTAATAAAAAGAGGCAATCAGATCTTGGGAGGAGAATTTAACATTCTTCTTATGTAAATATTATTGTATTGAGGAAAGAAAAAAAGGCAGAATTTTATCAACTATTTACTTTTGACTTAATGCTTTATTAAGAATCAAAAATCTGCCTTATTGTTGATTATAAAACAGGGATGAACGATTCAGGAAAATTTTTAATTATTTACTGAAGACTTGAGTAAACACTTTTTTCATTTCAGCCCAGGATTCCTTATCAGCTTTCTCGTCATAAGCAAGAGGCATATTGAACATTTTTCCAAGGCTATCAGCATAAGGACTGGTAAAACTGTGAACTGCCCCTTCATAATTGATAAATTCATAATTTACTTTAGCTGAATCCATTTCTTTTTTGAATGCTACAATCTGCTCTGGAGTTGTGAATGGATCATCTGCTCCATTGCAAACAAGTATGAAAGCCTTTACCACACCTTCTTCAGGAGGAACGATCGCCTGGAGACTACCGTGAAAGCTTGCAACTGCTTTTAAATCTGTTCCGATGCTTGCCATGTGAAGCACAACACCGCCACCAAAACAGTAACCAATGGCTGCAATATTATTTGGATCTACTGTCGCCTGTTCCTCAAGAAAATTATAAGCAGCCATAAATCTTTTTTCGCCTGATTCTATATTGCTGAAGATGGCGGAAGCAAATTTTTGTGCGTCTTCAGGATGGGTTGCAGTTTTTCCATTACCGAACATATCTAAAGCAAAGGCTGTATATCCTAACTCTGCAAGCATTCTTGCTCTGCTTCTGGCATAATCATTAAGTCCCCACCATTCGTGGACGATAAGCACTCCCGGTCTTTTTTCCTTTATATTATTATCATAAACTAGGAAACCATTAAGATTTGTGCTATCTGAAGAATATAACACTTCCTGTTCGACTAAATCAGTTTTTTGTTTGTTGGTTTCTGAGCAAGAACAAACAGAAGTTAGGATTAGAACAGCAATTATGACAGATAGTTTTTTCATAGATTCCTCCTTATTAATTATTTAATGAATTAATCTCTGTGAACTGTTTCTGGTGAGAAAGCTGGTAAACAGATTGCAACGTATTCTGCACCTCCAGGATTAGGTGTGCTGTATCTTATCCACTCACCGGCATATGTTATTATTGCCTGACCTTCATTTACGTTAAATATTTTGTCTTTGGTTGCAACTTTTAACATTCCTTTCAAAACTAAAGTATATTCATCAAACTCGGGCGTTTGGCCGGGTTCTTCCCAGCCTGCAGGGCTTGTCATTTTTGCTATACTGATATTTGTTGTAGATGAATTTACTCTTCCAATAAATTCTTGAATAATTTTTGGTTTGTTACCTGCACATTCAACACCTGAAGGTGTCTTAATTATTGTTGGCAAAGTTATAACTCCTTTATTCATGTAATTCTTTAAATTCTCCTGCAATTTTTACAAAAATATAGATTGCAAGAATTCCTACAACTGTATGCCCGGCAAGCATGTACATAATATATTCTGGAGTACCAGAGGCTTCAAAACTTCCCATAATTCCTGTATATATTCCGCTAAGCGTGGCTCCGATAAATGTTGCAATAAAGTTTGTTCCCATATACAATCCCGCTTTTTCTTTAGGAGCAATCCACATAATATATTCCTGAATTCGCGGAGATGAAATCATCTCACCAACTGCGAATAGAAACACACCTAAAAATATTAAACCGCTTCCTACGTTTATTGCTAAACCTAGCACAACAAATCCTGTAGCGTATACAAGCATTCCAAACATAAACGATGGTATAGCCTGACGTTTTTCAAAGATGTGCGAAACAAGTAATTGAAATACGATAATTATGTAACCTGTATGAGAAATCGCCTCGGCATTAATTTTCCATGTTCCATTATCGTTGTTGGATATTAAATTTGTTATTGTTTCACCCAGGATTGACTTAACACTCAAGTAAAGTGTAGCGGTATTAAAATAATCGTTTATGTAAACAGCAAGCACGTTAAAAAATGCCCAAAACGGCATCCAGAAAAATACACCCAACATAATTATGAAAACTAAAAATTTAACATTGGAAAGAGCTTCACGCATATCTTTAAATTTATTTTTAAGCGTTACTCCTTCAATTTCTCTGGGCGGTTCCTTATAAAAGATTAGTGTAATTAAAAACATTACGCCAACTGCTGCAGCTGCTGTAATGAATACATAATCCCAGGACCAGCCTCGTAATTTTCCCATTATTATTGGGCCAAACGATGCACCAATATTTACCATCTGATAAAAAATTCCGAAGCCGAGAGTTTTATTTGTTGAATCTGTAGTTACTCTTACCGTAGCAGAAATTAATGGCTTAAAAATTCCAGCAGCAAATCCGATGCTAAGCATTGCCAGAGCAATTCCGGAAAAAGTTTCTGTTATTATTAATAGCAAAATGGATGGTAAATATGCCATGTAAGAGATGATTAGCATTTTTTTGAAACCGTACTTATCTGCAAATGTTCCTGAAAAAAGCGGTATCAGATAAGAGAGTGCTAAAAATATGCTTTGAATAATTCCAAGATCACCCTTGGAATAACCTAGCTGCTGCAAATAAATACCGAAGCCCATGTAGATGCCGTAATATGCAAATCTTTCAAGTACCTCGATGCTGTTTGCAATCCAGAATACAAAAGGGAAGCGAGTTCTGTTTTTCATTCGAACCTATGATTGTTTAGAAAATAATTAAAAGTGATTTTTAGTGTTAAACCTTTAAAGCATTTGTAGCCCGCTCATAATCCTCAGGTCTTACATAAAGTAAATAGCCAAAGCTGCCTTTGTTGTCAGTAACACCGTTCGATGCGTAAACATTTACATTTGCTTCAAACAGAATTTGATGGATATCTGCAACTGCGCCTAACTCATCATCACCCTGAACCAATAAGGCTGGATGAGGCCCATCAAGATTGAAACCGGCATTTTTAGCTTCATTGATTAATTTTTCTGGAATTTCAGGGAAGAGTGTTAGCTGCGTTCTGTCTGGCCCAACCGGAATAGCTGTAAAGGCAAGAAGATTAATACCGCTTTTCTCTAATGTTGCAAGCAACTTGTATGCTTCCCCTGGCTGATCCACAACTGAGCAGTAGTAATATTCTACTTTTCTTATTTTGAATGCCATATATCCTCCCACTATTTATTATGAAATAAATATTTTTACTTGACACTTAAATTTACATTTTGAACATTGCGAGAAATGTTTCAGAAGCAAACTAAGTATTTATATCTGGTTTTTCAATATAAAGTAAAATAAAATTTAACAGATACCTATATGGCAAGAACCAAACTTAAAAAGTTTACAAAATTAAGTAAATTGACAAATGTATTTAATATCAAGAGTCCTGATATAAAAGAGACACTACACAATTATTTCAAAGCTGGAAAGAATTTTACGCTTGAAATTGGTTGCGGACACGGAGATTACTCAGTTGAGTTAGCACAGAAATTCCCAAATAGAAACTTTATAGGAATCGATATCAAGGGCGCGAGAATATATAGAGGAGCTATGGTAACAGAAGAACTGAAATTAAACAATGTTGCATTTGTTATAACCAGGGCTGAAAGGCTGAATGAAATCTTCATCCCGAAGTCAATTGAAGAAATTTACATACCTTTTCCCGAGCCGCACGTTAGAAGAACAAGCCAAAACAGAAGGTTAATTTCACCCTCTTTCCTAAAAATTTATAAAGAATTATTGGTTGATTCAGGCATACTGCACTTCAGAACTGATAGTCAGGAATTATTTGAATACGCTATTAAGAGTATCGCAGATTCACAGGGAGAAATTCTTCACTTAACCGAAGACTTGCATAATGATGAAAATTTAAAAATCAAATCAATAATAATGACCAGCTTCGAAAAGCATTACATCAATGGAGGCAGAAAAATTAAATATATCTGTTTTAGGTTTTAATTCACATTAAATTTTATTGGAATTTGTTATCTTTGATTAGTGTTAAACTATTGATTCCTTCGTGTCATTAAAAATTCCAGGGTTTGCAATCCTAAAAGAGGATATTCATATTCATATTAAGATTTTAGTAAAATATTGTGCCATCGCGGTAGTGATATTGATTTCATTTAGCTGCACAAAAAAACCAGCAGAACCGGAAAAAAGTCTAAATGAAAAGTTAAACTTCAATTATTCGGATTACTCCACGATTTTTAAAAA